>OQVN01000009.1_pt1 | contig 75105 bp, 65 predicted proteins | sample 1691621 | NCBI WGS metagenome assembly OQVN01 (sample SAMN03418278, study PRJEB22391) | human gut metagenome | biome: human-gut; feature: organic feature; material: feces | host: Homo sapiens | place: Tanzania | collected 2013-01 | reverse complement strand
ACCATATCAGAGGAGAACAGTTACCGATAGACGGATACCATCTGGTGGTGCATGTCTGGATCCGTAATTCTAATGGACAGTACCTTATCTCGCAGCGTTCTGCAAACAGACCAACACATCCTTTGATGTGGGAATGTGTAGGCGGTTCGGTTGTAAAAGGTGAGGATAGTTTATCAGGAGTAATTCGAGAGGCAAAGGAAGAGGTTGGCATTGATTTGATGCCGGAAAATGGACAAGTGCTTTTTACAAAGACACGAAAAATCATTGATGGAAAAATTTATAATGATATTATGGATGTTTGGCTGTTTGATTACGATGGAGAGGTTGATTTAGGCAATGCCACAACGGATGAAGTGGCACAGGTTGCATGGATGAATGGGGAACAAATAAAAGAATTATTTGATGCAAATATGTTTGTGGATACATTGGAGTATTTTTTTACGGAAGTGGATAAGTAGTAATTTGGAAAGTTGGTGGATATATGAAGGAAAAAGAACATCAATCCATAGAGTGGAAGGAATCATGGCAGGATGAGTATTTGAAATGGATTTGTGGATATGCCAATGCCTATGGTGGAACAATATACATAGGTACGGATGACGATGGTAATGTTGTAGGTATTGATAATGCAAGAGATTTATTAGAGCGAATCCCCAATAAAATTACGGACACAATGGGAATCATTGTAGATGTAAATTTGTTATATAAAGGCGAACTTGAGTATCTGCAGATAATTGTTGATAAATATCCATCTTTAATAAGTTTTCGTGGGAAATATTATTATCGTTCAGGAAGTACCATGCGTGAAATTACCGGAAAGGAATTAGAAAGAGCTTTGTTAAAAACGCAGGGAAGAACATGGGATGGTGTGCCTCTACCCAAACTGACGGTAGCTGATTTAAAGCAGGATGCAATACAGTTATTCAAAGATAAGGCAGTGAAAAGAGGAAGGCTTACAAAGGAAGAAGTCAGTGTGGAAGATACTATATTGATGGATAACCTGCACCTGATTGATGAAGATGGATATTTGATAAGAGCAGCAATGCTTGCGTTTTATAAAGATCCAGAGAAGTGGGTAACAGGTTCTTATATCAAAATCGGATATTTTGGAAAATCAGATTCGGATTTGGTGTACCAGGATGAGGTGCACGGTCCTTTGATAGAGCAGGTAGATAAGACCGTTGATTTAGTTTATACAAAATATATGAAGGCATTGATTGATTATGAGGGAGTCCAGAGAATTGAGCAGTTTATGTTCCACAAGGACGCATTTCGTGAGATTTTGTTAAATGCCGTTGTTCATAAGGATTACAGCAGTTGCAATCCAATTCAGATTAGCGTTTACGAGGACAAGATATATATTTGGAATGATGGTGAGATGCCTCCAAATCTGGATTCTACTGACAAGTTGTTTATGAAACATTCATCAAAGCCTTATAATCCGAAATTGGCTAACGTCTTTTTCAAAAGCGGTATGATTGAAGCTTGGGGAAGAGGATTTGAGAAGATTAGGGAAGCCTGTGCGTTGTATGATGGACCATTGCCGGAATACGAGATTAATGAGGCTGGAATTATGGTTCTTTGCAAGGCTTGTGATAAGTATCTGGGGTTGTTGAGGAATGATGGTCAGCATCATGGTCAATGCGACCAAGAAGGTGACCATGATGAAGAACAAGATATAATGAGGCAGATAATCGCATTTTGCATGGAACCCAAAACTGCAAGTGAAATAATGCAAAAATTCAATTTGGAGCGTTCATATTTTCGAAGGCATTATCTAAATAAGATGCTCAAAACTGGTAAGTTACAAAGAACTGAGCCTGATAAACCGAAAAGTAAGAATCAAAAGTATTATTCGTAAACATATTCATCAACTTGGTCACAATGACCAAGTTGAGAACATGTAATGTAAAACAATATATTTAGAAAAGGATTCGTTTTATACGTTATGAGGGAACAGAAGAAAAATTTGGAACAGAGATGAATGTAATTAAGGATGTCATCTTTGAAGGAACACTGCTTAACATGATAAATGAGGCAATTGCATATTTGGACACGTAGGTAAAAGAAAAAACATATCTTGGACCAGATGGAACATTTGTTACAGATGAGGAATATCCTAAGTTTGTCAGATAGGAATTGATCGTAAATGCGGTTACCCATCGTGCTTACAGTATTACCAGTACGGATATTCAGATAAAAATGTTTGATGATCATATAGTAGTTGAAAGTCCAAGAAAACTTCCGGGATTCTGTGACATATACGAATAGACAATATACGTTTCACACATTTTTCCAGAAACCCTAAGATTGCAGAGTTTTTAAAAAACTATAAATTTGTAAAAGAATTTGGCGAAGGCGTTAATCGTATGTGTAATGAGTTGGAGCAGGCGGGACTAAAAGATCCTGTTTATCATACAAATGCTTTTATGTTGCAGGCGGTTATTTATAATTCAAAAGTTGGAAAGACTATTGTTGAGAAAACCGCTGATTCATTTAAAAAATTGGCTGTTGCAGTCAATAAGTCGTTGATTGATTACCAAAGGCCGGCGATTGGAGAAGAAAAGTCGGCGATTGACGATAAAAAATCGGCGGTTGATAGGATAAAGTCGGCGATTGAGCAACAAAAATATAATGAACCTTCGAAAGCAAATATTCTTAAGGTGTATGATGAAATAGAGAAAAATCAGATTTTTGGAACAAAAGAAATAAAAGAAATTCTTGATTGCTCACCATCCACAGCAAGAGCAGTCATGACAAAACTTAGAGACATGAAAGTTGTTAAAGCGGTGAATGGTAAAGGAAAGGGAAAGTATGTATTCATAGAATAAAAATGAGATATAGAGTATTCCTGAATGTAAAAGCTCTATGTGTGGAAGTCAGGAGAAGATAAAAACTGAATTGGTTAAAGGCACAAATTTGGTTTAAGTAACTCTTATAATGAAGATGGGGAATGTCATAGAAAATGTCGTAGAAAGGTCATAGAAATTTTGAGAAAAATCAAGTGACTAAAATCAGAATATTCTAAGAAGAAGCTTTCTAAAGCGTGAGAGGCGCTTAAAGAGTTTTCTGAAAAACGAATATTTCAAAGTTTGTCTCAACGAAGTCTCACGAGATTTGGGACTGAGGAGGTTAAAAATCATGGACATAAGTAAAAAAGATTGGAAGCTATTTCGAGAAAGATTATCAGGTTGGCAGGAAAAATATATGGAAGGTCTTGTTAAAGAGTATGCAAATTTTCTGAATGATGATAAAAAGCCTGCATCAGAGAAATTCTTGGAACTTGAAAAACGGATAAAAGAAGATAAGCGTCATCCGGGTGTTATTATGGAGTTGAGCAAGTCAGAGGCAATATGGGATATCGTTCGTCTTATTAGACTGAAGGTGATTACATATTATGATTTATCAGAATTCAGTGACAAATTGCAGCAGGAAGTGAAAAGAATACTTGAGATGAATAGATAATGATGGAAAGGAAGGTATGACCAATGCGAGATCCAATAGAGAATGTGACGAGATTGCAGAAGCAGCTAAATAATCTGCAATTGGAGAATCAGGTATTAAAGAATATATTGGATAAAGCAGGATTGTCATATCAAAATGAACTGGCAAGTATAAGGGAAACGGAAAAGAAAGAGGATTTTGATCCAGAACAGGGTAAAAGGATTGTGCACCCAAAAGAGATTACAGACAGGATGGCAAAGCTCTTTTTCTCATTCTTTTGGGGAAGAACAGATGTATATGCGAAAAGAAATGTAAATAAAAACGGAGAGGCGGCATATTATCCGCAGTGTGATAATTTCTGGTCAGATAATTGCCATAGGAAATTAAATACACATATAGACTGTAAGGATTGCAAATATTGTTCGTATACAAGATTAGATTTATCAACTATATTGACGCATTTGAGGGGAAACTCTTATGCTGCAAAAGATGTAATTGGTGTATATCCATTATTTAGTGATGGAACATGTAGGTTTCTGGTGTTTGACTTTGATAATCATGAGAAGAATGCAGAAAAAAAGGATTTTGCAAATACAGATGATACATGGATTGAAGAAGTCGAAGCTATGAGAGATATCTGTACATTAAATGGGATAGAACCTTTGGTAGAACGTTCTCGTTCAGGAAAAGGTGCTCATATATGGATATTCTTTGATAAGCCAATATCGGCGGCATTGGTTCGTAAATTTGGCTTCGCACTTTTAGATAAAGGTGCAGAGCAGGTGAATTTAAAGTCATTCAATTATTATGACAGAATGTTGCCAGCACAGGATTCCTTAGAAAATGTGGCAATAGGAAATCTGATTGCATTGCCATTACAGGGAAGGGCGTTGAAAGATGGCAATAGTGCATTTGTGGATAGTAACTGGAATGCTTATCCTGACCAATGGAATGCTTTATTAAGTAAACCTAAGCTTTCAGAGGAATTTCTGGAGAATAAGATAAGGGAATGGACATTTACAGCAGATGACCTTGAAGCATCCAGTGATGAAGAAAATAGGGAAAAGCCATGGGATAGAATGAAAAATTTTGCAAAATCAGATGTTGATGGGAAAATGGACATCACATTATCAAATGGTATATATGTCGACAGCACGAATCTTAAGCCTGCGATGCAGAATAAGATTCGCAGAATGGCAGCCTTTAGTAACCCAGTATTTTATAAAAATCGTGCGATTGGAACATCTAATTATGATACTTCGAGGTGGATTTATCTTGGAAAAGACCATCTTGGTGGATACATACAGATTCCAAGAGGATTACAGGATGAATTAATAGCAAATATTAATAAGGCAGGAATTGAATATACTATTGATGACGAGAGGCAGCAGGGAAGAAATATTAATGTAGAATTCAATGGAGAACTACGACCTGAACAGAACAAGGCGTTAAAGGAACTGACTAAGCATGATAATGGAATACTTCATGCTGCAACAGCATTTGGGAAAACAGTTGTATGCAGTGCAGTAATTGCAGAAAAGAAAGTGAATACTCTGATCCTGCTTGAATCATCTGCACTTATAGAACAGTGGAAAGATGCTCTAAACAAATTTTTAATTATAGATGAAGAACTACCCCAGTACAAAACGAAAACTGGAAGATTAAGAACTAGAAAAAGTCTGATTGGAACATTGCAGGGAGTACATGATTCGATGACAGGGATTGTTGATATTGCAATGGTCGGCTCACTTTGCAAAAAGGGAAAGTTTCATAATTTGCTGAATGATTATGGACTTGTGATAATTGATGAGTGTCATCATTCTGCCTCTGAAACAATAGCAAATGTGCTAAAAGAAGTAAAAGCAAGGTATGTATATGGTGTGACAGCAACTCCGAAAAGAGGAGATGGACTGGAAAAAATCAATTATATGCTGATAGGACCTATAAGATATAGTTACACAGCAAAGGAAAAGGCTATGGAGCAGGGGATACAACATCTTGTATATCCGCGTTTTACCAGAACTGTTCCACCAAGAGGTGTACTTATCGGTAAGATGCATCCAAATGAAGCTTATGAGATTATTCATAATAATGATATCAGAGACGAACAGATTGTTGAAGATGTGAAGAATTGCGTATCAGCAGGTCGCACCCCAGTTGTTTTATCACGATACAAGGATCATTCAGAGAAACTGTACGAGCGTTTGAAAGCTTATGCAGAAAATGTATTCTTAATGACAGGTAACAACTCAAAGAAAGAACATAAGAAGATTCTGGAACAGATGCATCAGGTTGATAAGGCGGAGTCTCTGATATTAATAGCTACAGGTTCACTGGTAGGAGAAGGTTTTGATTTTCCAAGACTGGATACACTTTTTATGGCAACACCTGTATCATTTCGTGGAGTTGTTGAACAGTATGCCGGTCGATTGAATCGTGATTATGCTGGTAAAGAAAATGTAATAATATATGATTATGTAGACAACCATATTACAATGTTTAATAACATGTATATGAAGAGACTTAAAGCATATAAACAGATTGGATATGAGATTGCAGGTGGTTTGCATAATGATAAACAGACAGCTAATGCAATATATGACGGTGATAATTATGCTGAAAATTATCATAAAGATTTACTGGATGCAAATAAAAATATAATCATTTCAAGCCCTGCAATTAGTGGGACAAAAGTTTATGAACTGATTAACCTGCTAAAAGAAAAGCAGTTATCAGGTGTTCAGATTACGATAGTAACATGGGCACCGGATTCCTATGGATTTGGAGATGCAGCATATTGGATGCAGTTACATGAAGAAATGCGCAAAGCTGGTTTCTACATTAAAACAGTAGAAGAGTCATGTGAACGTTTTGCTGTTATTGATCAGGAAGTCGTCTGGTATGGAAATATTAATCTTTTGGCGAAGGATAAGGTTGATGACAGTATTATGAGGGTTTTGAGTAAAGAGATAGCCAGTGAATTGATGGAAATTACGTTTGGAGATAATGGTTGAGCTGAATAGGACTAAAACATGTGGAGTCGATAAGATGTAAAGAAGACGTTTCATGAGAATAGAGAAAGGAATGCGTTTATGAGCAAAGAATTACAGATAAGAAATAGCACTGTGGATTTTCTAGTTTTTACTCGAGATGCAGGAGAAGAAGGAATAGAAGTCAGGGTTCAGAATGGCAATGTTTGGTTGACGCAGAAGGCGATTTCGCAGCTTTTTGATGTAGATAGAAGTGTGATTACAAAACATCTGAGTAACATTTTTAAAGAGGGAGAATTAGATGAAAATTCAGTTTGTGCAAAATTTGCACAAGTTGCTGATAATGGAAAAACATACAATTATAAGTTCTATTCATTAGAAGCTATTATTGCTGTGGGGGTATCGCATTAATTCAGAACAGGCAACAGTTCAGAATAAGATGCATTATGCAGTTCATGGTAATACAGCGGCAGAAGTGATAGTGGCAAGAGCTGATCATAATAAGGAACAAAACAAAGCTTGACGCATTTCTTAGATTTAATGATGCGGATGTACTTCAGGATAAAGGAAAAGTAACAGCAGCTATTGCAAAGGAATTTGCAGAAAGTGAGTTTGAGAAATACAGAGTTATACAGGATTCACTATATGAAAGTGACTTTGATAAATTGATGAATGATATGGAAAAGAATGATGTTATCCATTAGTACCTTAAAATTTCTAGTTGTAGAAACATCGTCCGGAGATTATAATTTCCATAGGTGGACTTGCAAACTATCAGATGATTATTCTCTGAATAGTAAACAAACCTGCAAGCCACCGGAACTACACACAATAATGACAATATAGCAATGGTACTGGATTGGTACTAAAAATGTGTGAAACGAAGATTAATGAGTGGAAAAGATACTGGTTATCAATACAAGAAGGTATAGATAATTGCGTTAAAACAACCAGAATCAAACCAAACTTTGCGAGGAGGGATAGAGTTGGGAGAAAAAATTGATAAAAACAAATTAACGATACCAATATATCTTAACACGAAAATTGTTTTTGATATGCTAGCAACCATTGAAGATGGATTTTCGGAAGTAAAAAATATTCAGACATCTAGAAATAAGAACAGAGAAGAGGATGCAGAAGCCAATATTGGTACAGGAAATCACTTTGCCTTGTTTAATGTCGGAATTAAGGGAAAGCTGAAATCTGGTAATAACAGTGGAGAAACGATTACCGAAGAAAAGACGCATACAACAGTATCTTTGTTTCAAAAACTTAAATCAGACCTTGAGGATGCAAAATTGATTAAAAGGGATGTTAATAAGTACGAGATTGGTGACTTTGTAGAAATTCAAGGGAATTTGAAAACAAATCCATTAATTGATATGTTGGCTGCATTGAAAGAGATGATGATACTAGCTAATCTGTTTTCTGATAAACCCAAGGGGAATCAGAGCAAAAAGGACAAATTAATGTCTGATGCTAAGTTCAATTCTCAAATAGAAGGATTGATTAATGGCTTACAAGCAGACGGCAAAAAAGATATTATTTGTGAAACGCCTGATTTAAAAGTTATTCTGCCTACAGATGAAAACTATTTCTTAAATAATAGTATGACTGAAATTACAGATGGTAACTATAAGATTTTAGGTAAAATAGTGCAAATTTGTAAGGATTCAGGGGAGATAAGCTTATTGAGAAATACTGTTTTTTCTAAATTGCAATTAGATAAGATGAAAGAATTCAAGGATTTATTTAATGACCCATCTCTTAGCCAGCTTGTTGGAGAAGGTGGCATTACAACCACGATAGAAGCTCCTGTTGTAATGATTATTCCGATTGTAATTTATATATAATCTACGATTTTAAACCGCAATGGGAGGAAAAGAATTTGGCAAAAGGTATTATATATATTATGACATCTGTGGTGCCAGGACTTATAAAGATTGGAAAGACAAATTCAGATGGATTTGAAAGCAGAATGTATCATCTTGAACATAATGGTTATTGTAATATTACAGGTCTAAAGCGTTCATTTGCGATAGAAGTTGAGGACTATAATGAAAAAGAAACTATGCTTCACTCTATTTTTCAGAAGAGTAGAGTTGGAGACACAGAAATGTTTGCTTTAGATGTGAATTTAGCAATTCAACTGTTATCTTCCTTTGATGGTGAAGTTATTTTCCCTAAAACAGAATCAAAGGAAGAAATATTTGATGAAGCTACAGATAATGGGCGCAGTAAAATTATTCCAGATGGAATTTATGTTTATTCGAGAAATAGTAAAAAGGAAGGCAAAGTTGTTTCTGCAAAAGCTCGAATTGTGAATGGCAACTGGACACTTCTTAAAGGTAGTAATTTAGCACTTAATCCAGGAGTTGGAGTATCATCTAAAGCTGTGGCTAAAAGATTAGAACTTGCATTGGATAAAAATGGAATTCTATTAGAAGATACAGAACTAGGAGAATGTTCACCTAGTTTTGCAGGAGCTATTGTAGTTTATGCAGCAAATGATGGATGGCGTGAATGGCGAGATTCAAAGGGAAATATGATAGAAATATACAGGGACAAGCTGAGCGAAGAAAATGATAAATAGCTATAAGCCATACAAAGTATATTACTATTCTTTATATGAATAGGGAGGTGAAATCTTGACAATAGAGGAAGTCAAAGAAAAAGATTAAAAACAAATACTTGACAGAAAGAGTATTCAGATAGATCCTAAGGCATTAGCAATTCCGCTTGTGGCTTTTGCAAATGCATATGGTGGAACCATAGCGATTGGCATTACGGATAAGACTAGAACAATTGAAGGCGTAGATTTTGAGACTGAAAAGTTAAATGAGCTATTACGTGTTCCATTTGATTATTGTAATCCTACAGTGAAAGTGGAGATTGAGAGAGTACCTTGCGTAGATAGTAAGGGAAGGGATAATCATGTTTTACTGATGCATATTGAGGCAAATTCAGATGTACATGCAAACCAGGCGGATGAAGCGTATCTAAGAGTGGGAGATAAGTCGAAACTTTTAAAATTTGAGGAACGTTTGCAACTTTCTTACGACAAGGGAGAGATACTTTGAAGATAAGATGGTTCCTGATGCGACAATTGCTTACTTGGAAACACAGATTCAAGAGAAAACTTTTCTCGGACCGGATGGAACATTTGTGACAGAAGAAGAGTATCCTAAATTTGTAAGACAAGCTTGTATATGATTTGATAGTGACTAGATTAAAGAAAACCAAATCGAAAAGACAGATTATTGTCGTGACTCACAATGCAAATATTCCAGTAAATGGTGATGCAGAATACATTATCTCAATGGATTCGGATACTGATCTTATCAAAACAAAATATCAAGGTACAATGGATGATGGAAACATAAGAAAAGAGATTTGTGATGTTATGGAGGGAACACAGAATTACACGTATTGACTGAAAATTCAACTCAAAAATCACTTTTGGCAATATGTGAGTCAATCTGATTTTTCCTCTAAAAACCTTGGTGTTGAAAATGAGTTAAGGCGAATGGTTCTTTTGAAAGGCATAAAACCAATATGAAAAGACACACAAACATAATAATCACAGCCGCGGCATCGCTGCTTATCGTCACACTTGCGGGCAGAGAATTCATTAAAAATCATAAGAAAGAGCATAATGATAAAACATCTATAAATGTATCAGAAAATACATGTGAAGATATACCTGACACAAGTATATCTGACACAAGTATATCTGACACAAGTATATCTGATACGAGTACACCTGACACGAGTACAGCTGAAGCAGATATTCTGGAACCGACCTATGCGAATAATAAAGAGCAATTTTACATATCCGAAATCCCGGATGACATTTTTGAAAAAATGCAGGGCAAATCCTACAAGGCGGATTGCACACTCCCCAGAGAAAATCTGCGATATATACATGTATTACACGTAGGCTTTGACAATCAGGTGCATGAAGGTGAGCTGGTTGTCAATAAAGATATTGCAGATGATGTACTTGAAATATTCAAGGAGCTCTATGAGTCCGGATATCAAATAGAAAAAGTCCGGCTCGTTGATGAATACGATGCAGATGATGAGGCATCTATGAGCGATAATAATTCATCGGCCTTCAATTTCAGATTTATTTCCCACACCACGAAGATATCCAAGCACGGAATGGGAATGGCGGTGGATATCAACACTCTTTACAATCCTTATGTCAAAACAGTCGATGGAGAGCTTTCTATTGAGCCTGCAAATGCCGCAGATTATGTTGACAGGAGCAAGGATTTTTCACACAAAATTGACCATGACGATTTATGCTATAAGCTGTTTACGGAGCATGGCTTTGAGTGGGGAGGCGATTGGACGCATTCCAAAGATTATCAGCATTTTGAAAAATAATGCTGATAATTTCTACGGAAGCAGGTGACCTGCCGCCAGGTACAGCTCATACCATTCCTCGCGAGTCAGCGTAATATCGCATGCCGCGATAATTTCCTTCAGGCGGCTTTCACTTGCAGTTCCGGTAATGATCTGCATATTTGCCGGATGGCGTAAAATCCACGCAGCTGCAATAGTAGTATCGCTGACACCATATTTTTCAGCTATCACTTGAAGTTTTTTATTCAGTTCCGGGTATTCGTCGCTTCCGAGAAAGCAGCCTTTCCATGCCGGCATCTGAAACGGAGACCATGCCTGGAGAGTGATATTGTGGAGTCGGCAGTAGTCGAGCAGACTTCCATCGTGATCAATTGAACCGGGTGTTTCCATATTGACCTCCATGCCGTTTGCAACGAGATTGGAAACAGGGATGCTAAACTGCACCTGATTGACAACGAGTGGTTGGCGTACATACTTCTGTAGCAGTTCAATCTGCATCGGCTTATGGTTTGAAACACCAAAATGGCGAACCTTTCCGCTTTCAAACAGGACGTCAAATGCAGCGGCAACCTCTTCCGGTTCTACGAGTGCATCCGGACGGTGAAGCAGTAAAAGATCGAGATAATCGGTATGGAGTCGTTGTAAAATACCATCTACGGATTTCAGAATGTGCTCCTTTGAGAGATCATAGAAGCCTTGGCGGATGCCACATTTTGACTGCAGATACATATCTTCACGTTTTATGGATGGATCATCTGCAAACGCTTCGCCGAATATACTTTCGCTCATACCGCCACCGTAGATATCTGCGTGATCAAAGAAATATGCGCCATGTTCCAGAGCTGCATGAATAAAATGATTCATCTCCTCCTTAGATTTTTCAGAAAGGCGCATGCATCCAACTGCAACTGAAGGAACCTTTCGTATGTTATTGCCTAAAATTGTTTCTCTCATAATAAAAATCTCCTTTGGAATTATTTTGTATTAACGTTAAGTGATTATTTTCTAATTCCCATAATGAGTGCGGCGTAGCCCCAATCCCATATGAGCTTTGCAAAGCTGTTTTCCAGATATTCATGTATGTCATCGTCATCATATCCTGTCATGCGTGAGATGATGACAATATGCTCTCTGATGGTTTCATATGTCAACGGACTATTGGCATTGTGACTGCACCACAGGAAAAGACTTTGACGGATAGCAGTGTATTCAATCATAATCCATTGCATTTTGATAATCATGTGTTCAATAATCTTTTTAGTGGATGCTGTTTCAGGCGATATCAGGTCAGAAAACAGTTCGTTTGCCAGATAATTGCGAAAAACAATGTCATAATCTGTGAGCAATGAGTAAAATTGTTTCTGCGATGTTTGTAAGCTGCGGCTCATGGAATTGTTATCTGACTGTGAATAAATATTGGAGTATTTACAAGCTTCGGTCAGTAAAGGTTTAAGAAAGGCTGTATACAAACCCTCTTTGCGATAATTTACTGATAAATCCTGAAGCAGCTCATTGCATTCGATAAATGTATCTTCGTCCGGGATATGGATATCTTCCATGGCGGTATTCAGTTCATTAAGCGTATGTCCGGAAAAATATTCCTGTATATGTGCTTTGGTGATTGGCTGGTTTTTATATAATTCCAATAAAATGTAAAGCCCGTCAAGCAAAGCCTGCTCCACTGAAAGCCCTTGGTCAGATATCAGTTTAATCAGATTATCACGGATTAAAAATGCCGGAGATAAATTATCCATGGTCTCGGATATTACAGGAAATGTGACAGGTTTTTCGCACCATAAATCAATAACTGCCGGACAGCACGGCATGAGTGTTCGTTCCTCATGTGTTGAAAACCGGTGGATTTCTCTGGGAAACAGTGTGCATGTCTCTGAAAGCACTTCATCTGAGTATGTCATTACAAGATGACATAGCTTATCCTTTGAAAGAAACGGACACCTGTGTTTTTCATCCAGTTTAATAACACGACTGCCATCCTTATGGCAGGTGTAAGAGCTTAAATTCTCACTTTTTCCGGACAATTTATCACCAGAAAAAGGGGCTGTAGATAAAGTATCCGGAGGAGAAAGCTTCATCCATTTGCGGTTTGTCGCTTCATCTACTGCGATTTTCCACTCCTGACAGCATGTGATACTGCATTTGTCAGCAATACATTTGAATTTGTTGTAATAGTCCGGTTGATAGTTTTTCATGGTTTTCCTTTGCTTTTACAGATTTATGAATAATGCAGGGTATAGCTTGTTATTATCAATCAATCACATGATGATTCAGCCATTTTCTTGAGTGGAATCTGGCGGTAAATATAATAGAACGAAGCAGCCAGTCACAAGCCATGCCAATCCACACGGCAATCGGACCAAAGCCCCATACACGGCAGAGATATACGCACAGGCTTACACGGCAAAGCCACATTGTGCAGCAGGATACAATCATGGAAAATTTCACATCGCCTGCGGCACGCAGTCCATATGGCGGTATGAAGGATGGTACCCAGCAGATTGGCTTGGTAATTGTGATAAAGGTAACCATCTCAAAGCAGAGCCTTGCACTGGCAGGTTCCATTCCGGCAAGCATCGTGATAGGCTTTGTGAGTATAAAAATAATCAGACAGCTGGCAATGATAACGACCTCAGACACCAGTGACAGTTTTTTGATATAGTAGACAGCTTCATCCTTTCTGCCGGCACCCAGACACTGTCCGACAACAGTCATAAGACCGATTCCTATTCCGATAGCGGCAATACCGTTTAAGTTTTCGAGGATATTGGTCATGGCCTGGGCGGCGATGGCCACGGTTCCAAGAGTGGATACAGTAGACTGGATAGCCAGCTTTCCAAACTGGAACATGCTGTTTTCGATTCCTGATGGGATACCGATGAGAAGTATTTTCTTAATCAGGCCCCATTCAGGGCGTATGGACATATAGTTCTTGATGAAAATCGGTTCATTTTCCCTTCGAAGCTGCATGATAACGACAATCGCGCAAAATATCCTTGATACGAGAGTGGAAATAGCAGCTCCCTCAACACCCATGCCGAAGCCGAAAATCAGGATAGCGTTGCCACCGATATTCATAAAGTTTGAAATAACAGATATGACCATAGGATTGCGGCTGTTATTCTGCGCGCGCATAATAGATGCGCCGGCATCATAGAGTCCTATAAAAGGAAATGACAGCAATGTAAAAAAGAAATAAACCTGTGAGTTTCTCATTACATCAGCTTCAACAGCACCAAATACGGCACGAAGCAGCGGCTTTCTTGTTATCAGACAAAAAGCAGATAGAATAACAGACAGAAATGCCATGACAAAAAATACCTGCCTTGCAGCATGGCGGGCGCCTTTTGTGTTGTGGCTTCCCAGATACTGCGAACAGAGAATTGCACCACCGGCGGCAAGCGCTGAAAGTGCCTGTATGACAAGGATATTGATTGAGTCTACAAGCGAGACTGCCGAGATAGCGGCAGAACCTACATTGCTGACCATCATTGTATCCACAGTTCCCATAAGAGAGGCCAATAGCTGCTCTATTATAATCGGAACCAGAAGCTTTCGAAGCTTGGTATTTGTATAAATATGATTGGTTGTAGTATGCAGGTTTGCTGTTTTTATTTTATCGGAGTGTAAATTTGTCATATCTGATTACCTTTATTGAAATAAATTCTACGCGTTTAGGTTAATACGATAAATTCGTAATGTCAATAAGAAATATTTAAAGCGTTAGTAACATAAAATAATTAAAATGTCAGCAACATAAATCTTTTTAATAATGGTTTTTGAACAATAGTTGAACAATATTGCACAATCCCCTTTTATTTTGAACCAAAAAGTTGTACAATAGTACCATAGTAAAAGGCAGCAAAACTAATTCCAAAATAAACCACGAGAGGTATCAACATGAAAAAAGCAAAGAAACCACCTCTGTACAAAAGCTTCGGCTATGCCTTCGAGGGCATATTTACATGCATCAGAAATGAACGCAATATCAAGATACACTGCACTGTCGCTATACTTGTAGTGATAGCGGGAGCTATACTTGGGATAACACCGACCGAGTGGTGCATCTGCCTGACGCTGTTTGGACTGGTGATAGCGCTTGAGCTGGTAAATACCGCGGTTGAGTCTGTTGTTGATTTGGTAACGACAGAGCGAAAGCCACTTGCCAAGGTGGCAAAGGACACGGCAGCAGGGGCGGTGCTTGTGGCAGCTATAATGGCTGCGATAGTTGGACTTATCATTTTTGTGCCAAGGATTGTTTCACTATAATAACAGGAAACGGAGGATTTTACCATGGAAAGACTTACAGACGGATTAAAGAAGATTTTACTTGCAGGAATAGGAACAGTGGCAGTGACCGCTGAGAAATCAAAGGAAGTGCTCGATGAGATGGTTAAGAGAGGCGAGCTGACTGTCGAGCAGGGCAAGGTGCTCAATCAGGAGCTTAAGCACAATATCAAGGATACAGTAAAGAAAAATGTAAATGTATCAGTTAAGCCACAGTCACCGGAGGAGCTCGAGGAGCTTTTGGACAAGATGACACCTGAGCAGATACAGGCTTTAAAGAGCAAGCTTGCACAGATGGATGAGGCTGACGTGGATGAAGAAGCCGATGAAAGTGTTTTTGAGGATGAGGACATTGTAGCAGATTCTACAGAAGATGAGAAAAGTACTTCCGGTGAAGAACCACAGTCAGTGGAGATAAAAATAGAAGCTGAGGATGATAAAGAGGAAAGCGTGAACTAGTATGGACAGCCGCCTGAAGGAGATGACAGCGGTACTGAAGAAGTACAAGCTCACGCATGGACTTACACCCGAAAAATTCAGACTTATATTGCAGGAGCTGGGACCTACCTATATTAAGCTGGGACAGATAATGTCGCTTCACTCGGATATTCTGCCAAAGGAATATTGCGAGGAGCTTATGAAGCTCTGCTCAGATGTGGAGCCGATGCCGTTTGAGCAGGTGGAGGCTGTCATAGATGCTTCATTTGGCTATTCATGGAAGGATGTTTTTGCTTCAATAGATAAAAAGCCTCTTGGGGCAGCTTCTATAGCGCAGGTGCATAGGGCAGTGCTTAAGAGTGGTGAGCAGGTGGTCGTGAAGGTGCAAAGAAAGGGCATTCACGAGGTGATGTCAAAGGACATGGCACTGCTTCACAAGGCAGTTAAGCTCGTGCCGCCAATCTCAATAAAGGGCATTGTGGATTTTGACATGGTGCTTGATGAGATGTGGGCAGTGGCGCAGGAGGAGATGAATTTCCTGCTTGAGGCATCCAATATTGAGGAGTTTGCCCGCAATAACAGGGATGTTGCGTTTGTCGCCACACCAAAGCTTTACCGCAAGTATACCACATCACATGTGCTTGTCATGGAGTATATAAAAGGCTTTAATATCGATGATAAGGATGGCCTTTTAAAGGAGGGCTATGACCTTGAGGAGATAGGCAGCAAGCTGATTGACAACTATATCAGGCAGGTGATAGAGGATGGCTTCTTCCATGCTGACCCGCATCCGGGCAATGTCAGGATAAGGGATGGCAAAATCGTCTGGATTGATATGGGCATGATGGGAAGACTCACCGAGCATGACAAAAAGGAGCTTAGCAATGCTGTTTACGGCATCGCCATGAACGATATCGGAATGATAGAGGATGCAGTGCTTGCAATCGGTGACTTTAAGGGTGAGCCTGACAGGGCAAAGCTGTACAAGGATATCAAGATAATCATAAATAAATACGGCAGTCTGGATATGGGACAGGTCGATGTCGCAGAGTTTATCCAGGAGCTTTTGGAGGTAATGAAGAACAACCGTATTGTTATGCCACACGGTCTTACAATGCTTGCGAGGGGCATCACTCAGATAGAGGGAGTACTCGCGGATATTGCACCGGGCATCAACATGGTTGGGATTGCTTCTGCGAGGATAAAGCAGGAGATGTTTAAGAATTTTGATTTACGGGGAGAGCTTAAAAAAGCCGGGAAGACAGCCTACAAATCAGCTCACCGCATGCTGGGGCTGCCGGAGAGACTGGCGCAGATACTCGAGGAATATCAAAGAGGGCAGACACGCATAAATCTTGACATGCATGCTTCTGATGAGCTTGCGAGGCTTTTGCATAGGCTGGTGAGAAATATCGTCATGGGTCTTTGGGTTATGGCACTTCTAATCAGCTCAAGCATCGTGTGTACCACAGATATGTCGCCAAAGATACTTGGCATACCGGCGATTGGCGTGATGGGATATGTGTTTGCGTGCATCATAGTGCTTTATACGATTGTGAAGCATTTCATATCCAGACGATGAAAAAAGCAGGATTCTGAAATTAATCAGAAATCCTGCTTTTTAATTACGTTATATTATTTCGATGATTTTTTACTCTTTGCTTTTTTAGAATCCTCATCAAGATGATATTTGTCCTGATACATGGTGAACTGACCCACAAATGCAGGCTCCTGTCCGGCCTTAAGCTCATTGAGATAATCATGTGTCTCGAAGGATGAGTTGTGTGTCTGGATCAGGCATACAGCAATGTTTGAGCAGTGGTCTGAGGCTCTCTCGCAGTTTGTGATGTAATCTGTGAGGAATACGCCGAGTCTGCTGTCACATTTGCCCTTCTGAAGACGCTCGATATGGTGATTTCTAATCTCCTTGGTGAGATCGTCAATAACCTGCTCGAGAGGCTCAACCTTGACTGCCTCTGTCAAATCGTTTTTGCCAAATGCCTCTACAGTGAGAGTGAGAATCTCACGCAGTGCATTGTTAAGCACTGTGAGCTCTTTTCTTGCATTCTTTGAAAACTCAAGCTTGTTTTCATCAATCTGCTTGGCAAGCTTTGCCATATTTATCGCATGATCTCCGATTCTCTCGAAATCGTTGATTGCATGAAGCATCTTTGAAATCTCGTTGTTGCCGTCCTCAGAAACATCCTTTCCGGATAAGTGAATGAGGAAGGTATCAAGCTGATCCTCTAAGTAATCAAGCCTTTCCTCCATGACTTCAATATCATCAAACTTTGAATCTGAGTAATTGTCAAAGAGGTCTAAAGCATTCTTGAAGCTGTCTCTTGCAAGCTCAGCCATCTCGTTTGTCTTTTCGAGGCATTCCTTTACAGCAAGTCCCGGTGAAAGTAAAAGTCTCTCGTCGAGTACGACCTGTCCGTCTGCGTTGTCAGTTGTGACAAGCTTCTTAGCAATCTTTACAAGGGTATTGCTAAATGGCAGAAGGATAATAGTGGTAGCGATATTGAAGATTGAGTGGAATACCGCAATCATTACAGGAGTGATACTGTCATTAAATAATGCCAGATCAACAGCATAACGTGTGATACAGTATACCGCGAGTCCTATCGCTGTACCGAACAGGTTGAAGCTGATGTGGATGATGGATACTCTCTTGGCATTTTTGTTTACGCCGATTGACGAAAGCAGTGCAGTCACGCATGTACCGATGTTCTGACCCATGATGATAGGAATAGCCATGCCATATGAGATAGCGCCTGTCATAGCCAAAGCCTGCAGCACACCAACTGATGCGGCAGAAGACTGGATGACTCCGGTAAATACAGCACCTACAAGCACTCCGAGGAATGGATTGTTAAAGGTGGTGAGCAGTCCGGTAAATTCAGGCATATCTGCGAGTGGCGATACAGCGCCGCTCATGAGCTGCATACCATACATGAGTACGGCAAAGCCTGCCATGATGATTCCGACGTCCTTGTGCTTCTCCTTTTTGCTTCCCATAATCATAATCACACCGATAAGCGCGATGACAGGTGAGAAGTTCTCAGGCTTTAGCATCGAGATGAACAGATTGTCACTTTCGATACCTGAAAGACTAAGAATCCATGCGGTGAGAGTGGTTCCGATGTTGGAACCCATGATGACACCAACAGTCTGGGCAAGCTCCATGATGCCGGAGTTTACGAGTCCGACAAGCATAACAGTAAGTGCGGATGAGGATTGGATTGCAATAGTGACTATTGCTCCAAAAAATAAGCTCTTGACAGGGTTTGAGGTTACCTCCTTAAGTATCTTTTGGAGATTGCCTCCTGCGAGCTTCTCAAGACTGCCTGACATAACATGCATTCCAAAAAGGAAAAAGGCAAGTCCGCCGCATAACTGCAATATAGAGTAAATGTTCATGTTTACCTCCGTTTGTAAAAATAATTTGTTTTACTATTTGCTCCAGTTATACATATTTAGTTTACACAAAACACATATAACATAACATAGTTTTTACATTCTATCAATATAATCTGAAATTTTAATAAAAAAAGTGATATTCGCTTTTGAACACTTTTGAAAATATTTTAAAATTTATGTATATTTATGTTTTCTTATGTTTACTTTTAAAGAAAAACGTTGTACAATTACAGTATAATAATTTCAGGTAATTATTCAGAAATTTACATTACAAGGTGGAGGTATATTATGTCAGACGTAAAAAGTGTTATTGAAAGCGGCAGAGCTGTGCTCGGAATCGAGTTCGGTTCTACAAGAATAAAGGCGGTGCTTATCGGGGAGGATCATGCTCCGATAGCCACAGGTGCCCATGACTGGGAGAACATGCTTGTGGACGGCATCTGGACTTACAGCCTGGATATGATTTGGGAGGGCATTTCAGACTGCTACAGCAAAATGGCGCAGGATGCAAAGGAAAAGTATGGAGTTACCATCAAAAAGCTTGCAGCAATCGGTATTTCCGGCATGATGCACGGATATCTGCCTTTTGACAGTGAGGATAATCTGCTTGTGCCATTTCGGACATGGAGAAATACCATTACAGGTGAGGCCGCAGCAGAGCTTACTAAGGTGCTTGGTTTTAACATTCCGCAGAGGTGGAGCATAGCGCATCTGTATCAGGCTATATTAAATAAAGAAGAGCATGTATCAAAGATATCATATTTCACAACATTAGCAGGCTATATTCACTGGCAGCTCACAGGTGAAAAGGTCATGGGTGTCGGTGAGGCATCAGGCATGTTTCCTATCGATTCAAAGACCAGGAATTATGATGCGGCAATGCTTGATAAATTTGCAGCATTAGATAAGGTAAAAGAATATCCGTGGGATATAAGAGACATTCTGCCAAAGGTGCTTACTGCTGGCGAAAAGGCAGGTACGCTGACAGAGGAAGGCGCTAAAAGGCTTGATGTAAGCGGCAATCTGGAGAGCGGTATATTGCTTGCACCGCCTGAGGGAGATGCGGGCACGGGAATGGTCGCAACCAATTCTGTTGCAGTGCGCACCGGAAATGTATCAGCGGGCACATCTGTATTTGCTATGGTGGTGCTTGAAAAGGCACTTAAGGCGGTTCACGAGGAGCTTGATATGGTCACCACACCATCTGGAGATGCGGTAGCCATGGTGCACTGCAACAACTGTACCTCAGACTTAAATGCATGGGTGGGATTATTCAAGGAGTTTTCAGAGTTGTTTGGCATGAACATAGATATGAATGATATATACGGAAAGCTCTACAACAATGCACTTACAGCAGATAAGGATTGTGGCGGTCTTGTAGCCTTTAACCTTTTCTCAGGAGAGCCTGTCATCGGACTCAACGAGGGCAGACCTATGTTTGCCAGAAAACCGGATGCCAGGATGAATCTCGCAAACTTTATGCGCACACATCTCTATGCGAGTCTTGCAACACTAAAAATCGGCTGTGATATTCTCTTTAAAGAGGAAAAGGTAAAGGTAGACACACTTTACGGTCACGGCGGCCTGTTCAAGACAAAGGGTGTGGGTCAGAGCATACTTGCAGCGGCCATGGATGCGCCTGTTGCGGTCATGGAGACAGCCGGAGAGGGCGGCCCGTGGGGCATGGCAGTGCTCGCAGCTTATATGGTGAATAAAGCAGAGGGCGAGCCTTTGGAAAAATATCTTTCAGACAGGGTATTTAATGGAGAAAAGGGCATAGTAATGCAGCCTGACCCTGATGACGTAAAGGGCTTTGATGAGTACATAAATACATATAAGGCAGCAATTGAGTCAGAACGTGCCATGGTAAAGGCGCTTCCGCTGTAATAGCAGTAAAAAATAATAAGAGAGGAACAAAAAATGCTTGAAGAATTAAAGAAACAGGTTTACGAAGCAAACATGGAGCTCCCAAGAAGAGGGCTCATCACATATACATGGGGCAATGTCAGTGGAATTGACAGGGAAACAGGATATTTTGTCATAAAGCCAAGTGGAGTGGACTATGATGTACTCACCCCTGATGATATGGTAGTCATGGATCTTGAAGGAAATAAGATAGAGGGCAAATATAAGCCTTCGTCAGATACAGCAACACACTTAGAGCTCTACAAAAAGTACCCGGATATCGGAGGAATTGTACATACGCACTCACCTGAGGCAGTTGCATGGGCACAGGCCGGCAGGGATATCCCACTCTACGGCACCACGCATGCAGACTATTTCCTTGGTTCAATTCCATGTGCGAGAAATCTCACCACAGAGGAAATCAACGAAGCCTATGAGAAAAACACAGGCCTTGTCATCATAGAGACCTTTGAGAACAGAAAAATCAACCCTGTATACACACCGGCTGTGCTCTGCCAGAATCACGGACCGTTTGCATGGGGAAAGGATGCGGCTGAGGCTGTGCACAATGCCGTTGTTCTTGAGGAAGTGGCAAAGATGGCCAGACTCACAGAGTCGGTAAATCCTGATGTGAAGCCTGCCCCTGACAACATCAAGGATAAGCATTTCTACCGTAAGCATGGTGCTAACGCATACTACGGACAGAACTGATATGTGGCTGCTATACGGGCCATAAGTGCCGGTTTCCGGCGCACACATGCTCTCGTGTTCGCTACGCTGCATCACTAAGATACTGTACGAATTATGCTTTTTAAGTTTTCTATGCTTGACAAAACCGGCTTTTATGCGCCGTCCGTGGCGCATAACGCCTTGCCCCGCCGTCCATGGCGGGGCATTTTTGTGTGTGAAGCATAATTCTACATTATCTAAGTGACTCCGCTATGCGCTCTCACGAGAGCATGTGCACCCCGGAAACCGGCACTTATGCCCCTTACGAAGTATATAAATCCACAACCTAAGGGCCGTAAGCCACCGCTTTGTGGGGCTTACAGCCCGTAGTATTCATATTATTTTGTGTTTACATAGAACAAAAAATGTGCTAAATTTTTGTTATGTAAAGTGCAGCCTCAAACAGACTGCAAATAAGACATAAGGTGGTTGATAAAATGGTACTGGCAGTTGAGATAATAGTCTGCTGCTTAATATTTGGCATATACAGAGTGATACGGATAAAGCGGGATCCGGCATATAAGATAAGCAATATGCCCGAGAAGCTGCAGAAAAAGGTCATGCATATGCGTGGCTACAGGAATCGGAATATACGTATCATGACAGACTGGGAGAAGTTTGTAAAGAAGCTGCCGACACTTATATTCTGGACGATAGCGCTTGTCATACTGACATCAATAGCCGGTGCGACAAGCTTTTCGACGGGCTTTGTGTTTGCTCTTTTGATATGGATGGCGGTGCTGCTTTTTCTTGAGCTGGTCATATACTGTGGCTGGTATGCACATACGCCGAAGGTGTGGATAAAGGGCACCGAGGATATGGCAAAAAAGACATATACCAATTATGCACATTATATCGGACTGATACCACAGAGAGCTCTGATGGGAATAGTGGTTGCTATTATAGTAGGTCTTGTGATAGATATGATTCCAAGGCTTGACAACAACAATTATTCGCCGAAATATACAGAAATAGAGGATACCTTAAAGGCAGCCTGTGACGATTACAGGATTCCGGGCATGGCTGTTGAGGTGGTAGATGCAGAGGGAGTGCTTTTCTCCGGTACCTATGGGGATTGTGATAGCCTTGATACACCGTTTATCACAGGTTCACTCAGCAAGTCGTTTACTGCGGCATGCATCATGAAGCTGTATGAGGGAGGTCATCTGAATATTGACAGCCCAGTAAATCCTTATCTGGATGCAGCGGAGGTGTTCAAAAATCCAAAGGATGCGACAAGGATTACAATCAGACAGCTGCTCAATCACACAAGCGGACTGGGCGTGTATCAGCATGTGGGAAATGCAAGGATTGTTGGCAAAAATGGTGAATATACCTATGCGAATGTCAATTATGACATACTTGGGCTTATAGTGGAAAAAGTATCAGGTGTCAGCTACAGCGATTATCTGACAGAGACGTTCTTTACACCTCTTGGCATGACACACAGCAGCGCAACCTATGCAAAGGCTAAAAAGGATGGACTGATTACAGGCCACAACAATTATTTTGGCTTTTCAGTGGAAAGCGATGTGAAGTATCCACTCAGCGATTCGTGGTCCACTGTACCGGCGGGCTATATTGCGTCCAGCGCAAATGATATGGGAAAATATCTGCAGATGTATCTGCGTGGCGGCTATGGAATACTCTCTGACAAGAGCCTTAGCACAATGTTTCGGACAACAGTGCCTATGGATGAGTCCGGTGAGACCGGCTACGGCATGGGCTGGGTACGTTCGGATAAATATGTCGAGACAGTGTACAATCACACAGGTCTCACTGAGAACTATATCGCAGACATGTATCTGCTTCCGGAGAGTGGGGCGGGAGTTGTATTTCTTGCAAATACCAATGACTATATGGTCACAAACCACCTGATGAACAAGGTAACCTCAAAGGTTGTGATGACACTTATGGGGTACGCAACAGACGAGCTTGACCCAAAGGATTATGTAGATGCGCACCTGTTCTATGACCTTGTTTTTGCGGCATTTATATCGGTTGCGCTGATGGAGATTATCAAGTCGCGCAAATGGAGAACAGACAATAGCGGAAACCTGATAGCAAATATTTTTCTGCATCTGTTTTTGCCGGTGGGGATAGTCATTGCGCCTATTGTCGGAGGCATACCATACTGGGTAATAAAGGATTATGTTCCTGATTTGTTTATTGTGGCATGCCTTAGTGTAGTGCTTCTTGCAATGGGTGGAGTACTGAAGCTCAAAAACAGGAGAAATTCATAAGATAATAGAAATGCGGCTACTGTAATATGTAGCCGCATAATTTTTTGACCATAGCATCGTGTGAGGTGCCACTGCACACTCCGACAGTACATGAATTGTATAAGCCTGAGTCTTTGACAAATTTATTGTCATCCGCTGAAAGTCTGATACCGCAAGGATATTCCCTGCCATCTATTGTCACATATGTAAGACAGTCCTTATATTTTTCAAGGACGGCTTTATCCAAATATTTGCTTATGTCTTCAAAACAGACATTTTTTGCATAATAATCAAAGGTTTTATCATCCATAAAGCATATATCATATTCGTTAGAAGCAAAATATGCTGTGAGCACAGACATGTTCTGATAGTCTAAGCCGTTTTTGTCTACATCGACACAGATGTTTTTATTTAAGGCAATTTCGTCCTTTGACAAATCATAGCCGTTATCTGTTAGAAAGTCGTTGAAAATATCAGCTTGGTTGTCCTCTGTGGTGTTGCCCTCGGCATTTACGCATAATACGCTCAAAACAGTATTTTTCTGTGCAAGCCGGCCACGAATAAAGGCAGTGACTGCTATGATTCCGATAATGACGAGAAATATCGGTATTTTGTAATAGTCCCATATATATTGAATTTTCCGGCTGAAGGTCAGCTCCTTAAAGGGTGTCTTTTGTTCCATGATTTTATCTCCCTCTGATATGATGTGTTACAGTTTAAGAATATTATAAGGTAATTTATAGAAATTTACCAATAAACATTCTATTAACTGCCTTTTTCTTTTTAAATTATTATGCTATAATGAGCCGTAAACACAGATAATACAAAAGGAGAATAATATGAAAGCAAGCCACAGAAAAGATGTTATAATTGCCAGACTGATTTTTGCAGCAATATGCCTTTTTCTTATTGCCCTGATTGCTACGATAGTGATTACCATTACATCAAAAAAAGGCGGCGAAAAAAAGGAGCAGGATCAGGCACAGCAGAATGTAGCCAGTGAAAGTGAAACTGACAGTGATACAGAGATAGGTGCCATATATCTGCCACAGCAGACTACAGAGGGAACCGAAAAAACCTACGTCACTACTACAAGCAGTGTAAATATGAGAGAGAAGCCTGATAAAAACGCAAATATAGTTACGGTGATAGCACAGGATGTAAAGCTTGAGTTTGTATCAGAGGACAATGGCTGGGCACAGGTTATCTTCCAGGGACAGACAGGCTATGTCAGCTCTGACTACGTCAAGTCAGATATGGCTGACAGCACCACAGACAGCGGTACATCAGATGGCGATGCAGCAGGAGCTGCAGATAGTGCTGCACAGTCACAGCAGTAGATACATGGTGAGGTAATGTATATGACAGGAATTATATGGGCATGTGCTGCAACACTTATTGCGGCATGTGTGCCTATTTTGGCCAAGGTTGGAACAAAAAAGACTGACCCGGCGCTGGCGGGAAGTATTGCCGGGATTGTTTTATGTGCGTCTGTATTTTTTTACAGGAAAGATAATATAATGGGAAGCAGCCTGATTGCACTCGGCCAAAGGAGCGTTATATTTATACTTCTGGCAGGGCTTGCAACAGGGCTTTTTGGCATCTGTTTTTTTAAATCCATACATGAGGGCTACACATTTCAGGTTACGGCTATAGTCAGGTGCAGCTATATAATCACGCTTGTAGCGGGTTTTTTTCTGTTTCATAACATCCCTGACACTTTTGATTATATAGCGATTGCGCTCATGATTGTTGGAACGGTTATTTTAAATCTGGATGGAACAGGCATTTTGTTTGCACTTCTTGCTGCAGCTTGTGCGTCTGCAGCGCATATTCTTGTGTCACTTGGCGGGGTACAGCTGGATAAGGGCATTATTGCGTTCTGGAGTGTTTTTATAGGAACGCTGGTGCTTATTATATTTACTGTTGCAACCGGTGGCATGAAGAAAATCAGATCCATGTCATTTGTTGATGGTATATGCCTGATTCTTGCAGGCATTGCATATCCGTTAGCATATGATTTTTATGGCAGGGCAGTCTCACTGTCCGGCAGCTATGCGGGGTATATTTTTAATCTGACGATTATTGTGATGATGATATGCTCGAGCGTGGTACTGAAGGAGAAGGTATCGGGAAAGAAATTCCTGGGCGCATGTATTTTTATTGCAGCATTGTTTGTTATAGCATGCAACTAATAGCTGAATATAGCATATAATGATTAAAAAGAGGTTTTTTGATGTTGCCTTTTTATAAAACATTTCCATTCATGGATTACTATAAAAATGAGGATGCATTTGCAAAGGACCTGGGGATGATAAAGGATATGTATCCGCTTGACACGGCGATGATACAGTCCGCGGTAGAGCAGCGCATGGATGAGCTGGAGTATGAGGGCAGCTTTATCTATGATGAGGTGCCTGACAGGCAGCGCCTTTTCGATGAGGCTGACAGGATTGCAGGCAGATTTATCTCGGAGCAAAGCAGCAGGTGCTTTATCTGTACAATAGCAGGCATACTTTTTAACTGTGAGCTCTGCAGACGCAGATGCAGATACAGAAGGTACCAAAGATTCTGGTAGATATAAGGATATGATTTTATGAGTAAGAAAGTGATAAAGCCGATAGTACTTATAGTAGTATTTATTGCAGCATTAATTACATTTTGCATAACTACAAACAAAGGAAATAAGGATATGACCACGAAGCAGGCGGATGCAACGCTGCCGGTTATGTCATTTAATCTGGATAAAATAAAGATAAACACGCTCCATGGATATACTACTGAGATGGATCCGACAAAGATGCGCGATTGTGTTATTCCGATTTCAGATGACAGGAAGCTCTCATTATCCATTTCCACATATGGCATGGCTGTTGACGGGATATCATACAAGATCAGAAGCATGGATGGCAAGAGGCTGGTGGCCGATGATGAGGTATCTTCTTTTTCTAATAAGGATAATACTATCCAGGCGGACATAAGCATGCCGAATGTGATGGATGAAAATACTGAGTATCTTTTGGTGTTTACCATCACAAGCGGTCAGGATAATATATATTATTACAGCAGGATTATGCAGACCGATGGAAAGGCAGCTGCAAAGGTTGTCGAGTTTGCAAAGAAGTTTCATGATGAGACGTTTATAAAGGATGACAAAGCCTTCTTTACAACATATATGGAGACAACAACGGGAGACAGAAATACGCTTGCACATGTGGATCTGACATCTACGGTGAGTCAGATTACCTGGGGCTCAATGGCAGCTGCACAGTATACGAATCCAGTCATAGCTCTTAAGGAAATAAACGATTCTTATGATGTGGTTACAATAGACTATGTGATGAGCTGTGTGGACGGCAAGGGTGAGACTGAATATTACAATGTAAGGGAATATTTCAGGCTGCGCCAGACGGAAAGCCGTATGTACGTGCTCAACTATGAGAGAACGGCAAATCAGATTTTTAACAGTGAAAACAGCTTTATTTCGGATTCGGGCAGCGTGATGCTTGGTATCAGAAGCAGTGAAGCAGAGTACAGGGCCAATGAAGCAGGCAGTGTGATATGCTTTGTCCAGGAGGGAGATTTATACTCCTATGATATAAACAATGGAATGATAATCAAGGTATTCAGCTTCAGGGATGCTGAGGGTATTGATGAGCGCGAGAACTGGAATTATCACGATATAAAGATTGTCAGTGTAGACGAAGCAGGCAGTATTGATTTTGTGGTATACGGATATATGAACAGAGGCACCCACGAGGGAGAGGTGGGAACCGGCGTGTACCATTATGATGGTCTGGCACATACTATAGATGAGGAAGCGTTTATTCCTTCTAAGACATCATATGAGGTGCTGAAGGCAGAGATGGGCAAGATGCTTTACCTCAATGAAAAGGACGAATTCTATCTCATGATGGATGACAGTCTCTATAGGATTAATTTAGGCTCGATGTCTGTAAAGAAGGTGGTTGAGGGCTTGTCCACAGGCTCTTACTGCGCATCGGAGAGCAACAGATACTTTGCATGGGTGGATTCTGCAAATCAGTATTCATCCAATACCGTAAAAGTAATGGATTTAAAGAGCGGCAAGACCTTTGAGGTCAAAAAGGGCGACGACCAGTATCTGCGTCCGCTTGGTTTCATAGGCGAGGATTTTATATATGGACAGGCGAATGCTGCTGACGTGGTCTCTGATGCGGCCGGAAACACAACATTTCCGATGAATGGTCTGACTATTCTTGATACATCTGACCAGTCGGAGCTTAAGACATATACTCCTTCGGGCGGCTATGTCGAGAAAATTTCTGTGGATGGATATACGGTGACGATAGATCTGATTGCACAAAACAATGGTGTGTATGCAGAAATCGGGCAGGATACCATTATGAACAGGGAGGCTGATTCGAAACAGAAGATAGCCCTTGATACGAGCCAGTCCGATACAAAGCTGACGGTCAGCGCTATTAATATAACAGATGGTAAAAAGCCGGATAAGCTGAAGCAGCTGACAGCACAGATGACTATCAATTCGCATGATACTAATGTTGATTTAAAGTTTGATGACAATACAGTTCATTTTTATGTCTATGCAAAGGGTGATGTGATTTTTGCTTCTGATAACATCTCGGATGCCATAAAACAGGCAAATGACAGCATGGGCGTGGTAATTGATTCAAGCCAGCGGTATGTATGGATGAGGGCCAGAAAAAATGCGGTAAATGCATTTTCAAATATTGCATGCAATGAAACGGATAAGGATGCTGACAGTGTCGTGAAGTCGGTAAGTGCAATGCTTATATACAATGATGTTACAGTAAGTGTTTCTGAGCTGATTGGAGCCGGCAGCAGTGCTGTTGATGTACTCAAAAATAATCTGCCGGACAAGGAAATCCTGGATTTGCAGGGAGTGTCCTCTGAGGATATTATCTTTTATATCAGTCAGGGCAATCCGGTATTTGCGATGACGGGAAATACGTCAGCAGTGCTTGTGACGGGATACTCTTCAAATGGAGCTTTATATATTTATAATCCGGATAATGGCACAACAACATCTATGAGCTATGAGGATGCTGACCGGATGTTTTATAATGGTGGCTTGCATTTTATCACATACATGACAAAATAAGCAGAATAATGTTGTAATAATGCCGATTTTGTGACATTAAATGCAAGCTCCTTAGGTAAAGTTTAACAGAAATTTTCCTAAGGATTGAAAAGCAACTATAATTGGGATATATTAATTAAGTATGAAATAGGTTTAATACTTTTTGTTTAAGGAGAACGTATGAGTAAGAAGAGTATTGTCGTTACAAAAGTATGTGAAGGTCATGACAATCCAATCGCAGAGCTTGTTCAAGTGGCATGCAAGTTCGACAGCGAGATTACATTGGAGAGTGACAATCGCAAAATCAATGCAAAGAGCATCATGGGCATTATGGCATTTAATCCATCAGATGGAATGACTGTTGACATTGTTACAAAGGGTGATGATGAGCAGGAAGCTTTAGTTGCAATTGAAAATTTTTTAGTATGTGAATAATGAGCATGAGGAGGAAAATAGTATGCGTAAAAAGAATAATAACTCAAAGACAGCTAAGCCAGCAGTAAAGCCGGTAGAGGTTAAAAAAGAGGAAACAATGGCACAGCCGGTTTCAGAGCCTAAGGCTGATGTAAAGGCCGATGTAAAGGCTGAGGTAGAAAAAGCAGTAGAGAAGACAACCGAGAAGGTTGAGAAGGCTGTAGAGAAGACAACTGAGAAGGTTGCTGAGAAAGCTGCTGAGGTTAAGGCAGATGTTAAGGAAACTGTTAAGAAGACAACAGCAAAGGCTGCAAAAACAGCAAAGACTGTTAAAGAGGCAAAGCCTGCAAAGAAAGAGCCTGTAAAACCTGAAATTATCGTTCAGTACCAGAACAGCGAGGTTGATACAGCAGCTGTTGAGGAGCGTGTTAAGGCTCAGTTCGTTGCTGAGGGACACAAGGCAGGCTTCATCAGAAAGCTAAACATCTACATCAAGCCTGAGGAGTATTCTGCATACTATGTTATAAATGATAAGTTTTCAGGCCGTGTAGATTTATTCTAGTCAGACATTATTAGGGAATACATATTTTATCAAGCGCATAATAAAAGCCGATACATTTCGTGGAAACACGGTGTATCGGCTTTTGCTTTGTGTGTAGGTATGTGAAAAAGCAGCTGTGTGACAGTATAGGTGCATTATGAAATACATAGTGGATAAAAAGGGCAGCAAAAAAGCGGGTGATGGGAATCGAACCCACGTATCCAGCTTGGAAGGCTGGTGTTCTACCATTGAACTACACCCGCATATTTAATTGTTCACAAGTCGGGGTGACAGGATTCGAACCTGCGACCTCCTGGTCCCAAACCAGGCGCTCTAGCCAAGCTGAGCCACACCCCGAAGGATTTGTTTTGCGTTCTTTCCGTGACGCAAGAATTAGTATATAGCAAAGGGAAGAATATGTCAACAACTTTTTTTATTTTTTTTATATTTTTTTAAAAGCAGCTGCCGGTCAGCTTAAAATAGCCTTCCGGCAGACTTTTTATCCGTATACGTTGCAATTCAGCGCATATACTTTAGATTTCCTTCACAAGCATCTCTTTCATGGCGCGAAGAGCCTTACCTCGATGGCTTATGGCATTCTTCTGCTGCGGAGTAAGCTCTGCCGAAGAGCAGCCGTACTCATCTAAACAGAAGATAGGATCATAACCGAATCCATTGGCACCTGCTATCTCCCAGCCTATGTAGCCCTCCATAGTCTGTCTGGTCACAAGCTCCTTTCCATCAGGAAGTACTGCTGCGATAGCACACACAAAGCGTGCTGTACGCTTCTCCTTTGGCACTCCGTCCAGACGCTCTATTAGGTTATTATTCTTTATATCATAGGAAGTATCCTCTCCCATATAGCGCGCCGAGTATACACCGGGCTCCTTATTTAAATAATCAATCTCAAGTCCTGAGTCGTCTGCAAGAACGATTGCATCTGTGTGTGCCGCTATTGCGCGTGCCTTAATCAGAGCATTGTCCTCAAAGGTCTTTCCATCCTCCACTATATCCACATTGATACCTGCTTCCTTCATTGACCGGATATCCACGTCACAGTCTGAAAGTATCTCTTTGATTTCTCTGAGCTTATCCTTATTTCCTGTTGCAAATATAATTTTTGTCATAATCTATTCCTTTCTTCTTATTACTATACAGACAATCTCCAGGTACAGCTAGTAGCCCTCATCAAAAGCCTGCATGATTGCGTTGTATATACCCTGCGCCGCCTTTTTCTGGTAGTCTGCATTTGCCAGATTGTCAAGCTCCTGCCTGTTTGTCATGAAGCCCACCTCCACAAGTGCAACCGGGGCTTCACTTGTTCTTATTATATATATGTCATCCGCAGGAAGCAATCCAAATGCCCTGTTTCCTGTCGCGGCTGTCACATTGTCCATGCAAATCTGTGCAAGGTGCCTGCTTCCAAGCTCTCTGTCATCAGACTGGCTGTAGAGCACCTGCGTACCCGAAACTGAAGTGAAATTGCCCTTTTCATATGAGTTGCAATGCACGCTTATAAATAAATCCGCATCTGCCTTATTGGCAAGCGCCGCCCTCTGCTGCAGTGTAGGATTGGTGTCTGTTGTCCTGGTATAAAATATACCAAGCCTTTTATCACCCGAATAGCTGTCCAGCTGCTCCTTAAGCGCCAGCACTATGTCCAGATTGATGCTTTTTTCCTCTATTCCGTTTCGCACGGCACCGGTCATACGACCGCCGTGACCTGCATCTATTATGATTACCTTATCGTATATATCATGCAGATTGACAAAGCTCAGATACAGATATCCGCTCTCTATACGTTGCTTCACCTGATAGAGCTTGTCTGTAGTGATAGATATCACACCATCTGCCCCCTTGCGGTAGTACTGCATGGAGTCTATATGATTTGACCTGCCTGTCATGGAATACTTTGTAAAGTAATTGTCCACATCAGTCTTAAGCTTCACATAGACAGTCTGTGTCAGGGCATCGGTTTCCACTGATATGCTCTGCCTCTCCCCTTCTGAATCGTCCGGCAGCTCTATCCTTAAATCTTCCTCAAAGCCAGCCCCCTCCTGCAGTATCTCATCAGGTTTTTTTTCCTGCTTTTCATCTGTGGACGCCTTGACATAGTTTTGCAGCACATTATCCTCCAGTGCTTTTGCCATATCATACTTCTCATTTATAGCCGGAAGCTTTTCAAGCGTGACCGGCACGATAAGTGCAAGCATAACGAAAAATACTGTTATTATCTTTAGAATATTTCTGTACATATCATCTGTTATCAGAAAAGGCCTTTATACAGAGGTTACAATCCTGTTTTTCCTTTACATTGATATACGCCACGCCATCGTAGCTGATATAGCCCTCGCCATCATCCAGATTGACTGTAGACATGTATGCTTCTCCCGAATTGTACTCTATAGCCATCGGATGAGTCGAGCCCGGTGTATTTATATAGAGCACAATTGCATAACGCTCGCCAGACTCTACATCAACAGGCTCATCAAAATCAACCGTGTAATAGCCTGCATTCTTTAGTGAACCTTCAGCCACCAGTGTCTTATTTTTGAAAGAATACTCATTCTCAAAATTCTTAACTACATACAGCTTGTATGAGGTATCCGCTGCTGTAGCATAGAAGCCGGCAGCCCTTAACGATTCAGCCGACTGTGAGGTAAATATGTTGGCTCCATACATGTCCTCCTTGTCGTAGCCCATCTTTCCTACCCAGCCACATAAATCGCTCTGGTAAATATTATCATAGTTGTCCACATCCTCAATCTCTGTGTAAACAACATTGTGCGTGCCTACATTTGTATCGTAGTATGACACATAGAACACTCCATCGTCTCCAAAACCGCTGCCCCAGCTGTTCTGGCATATGAAGGCTCCATCCCCTTCCAGGTCCACATTGAAGTTTTCCTTAGGGTAATTGTCATCCCAGCCAATTATCACCACATCATGATTTGGCCTGTCCTGACCCATATAACAGTATGAATTAGTCTGCTTATTATAATAAGGAGTCTTTGTCTTGGAGCTTGATATTGTACTGTAAAGCGATGTCTGCACACCACCATACTTGAAAACTGCCTCCTTTATGCCCTGATAATCCTTACCATCTATAATGAGCATCTGCTGCACATGCTTGACCGCAGTAAGGTCATCGCGGGTCACTCCGTCTCCGTAAGGATCATCCGCATCATAAACCGGTCCCTGCCATGCTGCTAAATATGCCATTCCCATTGTATACTCTCCACCGTCATACTGATTGACATTGAAGGAATTGCTCATGCTCATATGATCCACTGAAAACAAAAGCTGCTCCTCCGGCATAAGTGCTGACTCGAGTGCACTTGTGGCCGCAAAAGCCCAGCAGGTGCCATAGCTGCCCTGATCCCTTATCAGTGACACACGCTGTCTGTCCCTCAGATCGTACTTTGTAGGCACCGTTGATACACCCTCGGATTTGTCTGTCATAGTCAGTGTATTTGTCGCAGTATCAAAGCTGCAGGTCATATCCAAGAGCTTAGACAGCTTATCTAAGCTTGCATAAAACTGCCCCTTATACTGTACAAAGCCATTGTCGTCTGCCAGCTTAAAATCAGCTGTCAGACTGTGCTTTTCCACCAGAAGCTCATTTTGATTGTATACATGGGCACTGCTGTTTAGTGCATCGCGAAGCATTGACACGGGAACCATTATATTCCTGTTCTCATCCATGTACACATGCTCATCCTCACTCGTATACTCTTTATTTTCTATCTTAAGCCTGATGGTAGTGCCATTTACATTAGCAGCCACAAGCGGGCTCCATACTTTATTATCTATCTGTGCTCCTCTGAACGCGCCAAGCGTAGAGCTGTCATTTGCATAAATGTAGAAATTTGACACAAAAATAAGTGCCAATATGAATGTAAATGCAATATATCTCTTTGAATATTTCATATACTTTGCTAATCCTTTTTCCTTTTGGGAGGCTTAGGCCCCATAAACTGATAAAAGTATGTCTTTATCATACCATTGTAGATTTTCCTGTTTTTGTCAGCTTTTCTGCCGATATAGCGCTCTGTATCCTCATAGCTCGTAATCAGATACATTGACCATGCATCAAGCCCCTTATAAGCCTCTCCAATCTGTGAATACAGTGCCGGAAGTGCTGATTTCTCCTCAAGACGCTCACCGTATGGAGGATTTGAGATAATAAATCCGTACTTCTTTGGATGATGCAGGTCTGCCACAGCCCTCTGCTGGAAATGAATCATGTGCTCCACTCCGGCGCGCTTTGCATTTTCCCTGGCTGCAGCCACCACATCAGGGTCAATGTCATAGCCCTGGATGTCCACCTGCACAGCCCTATCTATCATATCCTCAGCCTCCTGCACAGCCTCATACCACAGCTTTCTTGGTATGATATTGGTCCAGCTCTCAGCCGTAAACTCCCTGTTCATACCGGGTGCTATGTTTGCTGCCATCATGGCTGCCTCTATCGGAAATGTACCACTGCCGCAAAACGGATCCACAAGTATTCTGTCCGCATGCCATGGTGTAAGCATGATGAGCGATGCTGCAAGTGTCTCTGTCAGCGGCGCCTTGCTCGTTGCCAGACGGTATCCTCTCTTGTGAAGGGAATCCCCCGATGTATCAAGTGTCACCATCACCTCATCCTTGTACAGAAAAACCCTTACCGGATACTGTGCTCCATCCTCCGGGAACCAGTCAATATGATAAGACCTCTTCATTCTCTCAACCATAGCCTTTTTCACGATAGACTGTATATCAGATGGTGAAAAAAGCTTACTCTTTATGGATGAAGCCTTTTTCACCCAGAATCTGCCATCCTTTGGAATATAATTTTCCCACGGGAGAGCCTTTACATTTTCAAAAAGCTCATCAAATGTGGTAGCCTTAAAGCGGCCTACCTGAAGTAATACTCTCTCTGCGCCTCTTAAGAATATATTTGCTCTGCATATTGCCTCAGCATCACCCTCAAACGATACTCTGCCGTCCTCCACACGTGTTATCTCATATCCCAGATCATATATCTCCCTCTTGACTACTGCCTCGAGGCCAAAATGACATGGCACAACAAGCTCAAATCTATCCATATATTGTATAACTGCCTTTCTATAATTGTACTTTACATTGTTATCTAATATTGTTGCATAAATTTAGTTTTTTTTAAATAGTTTCAGCCATATTTCTGCAACTTTTTTTGATATCCGCACATAGCATTGTAGCCACCTATGACTGTTGCTGTATCAAAACCGCGGTTTCCCAGATATCTGGCCAGCTTCATGCTGCTCCCACCATGCGTGCAGTAGAAAATCACACTCTGTGACACATCGAGTTCACTCTCATACGAATCTGTGATATCCATCGGCATGCTGAGTGCGCCAGCCCAGTGCGACCTGTCGTATTCCTCTCTTGTTCTTATATCTATAAGCAGTGCATTCATCTCTTTTTGCACCTTATAAAGTTCATCCGCATAAACTATTTTAAATTTCATACATCCATACGCCAAAATACGAATTTACATTATGATATTCATTTTATTATGAGATGTGAACTGCGATAAATCACCAAAATCATTATACCGGTGCTTGGCTCTTTGGCACTTTAGTACTTTAATTCTTTAACGAATCAACCCATTTTATTAAGATTATATTATTTTGTGTTTCAAAGTATTGCTTTTTAATTACTGTTATTTTATAATATTTTGCGAAGAGAGAAATCTTTTCAATGTTATACCTCTTATTAATTATTTATACTCCCCTCAAAAGAGCCGGTCACGTGACCGGCTCTTTTATATTGCTTATATTTTCTTTTATCATGCCTCCAAAAGCATCTCATACTCTGCTAATGGCAGCGGCTTTGAGTAATAAAAGCCCTGTATACTGTCGCAGTCTATATTCTTCAAAAACTCTACCTGCTCTCTGCTCTCAACACCCTCGGCAGTCACACAGATTCCCAGCTCCTTTGCCAGCGCTATCGTATGCACAAGCAGCCTCTCACCATTTGAATCTCCTATATAGTCAATCAGGCTCTTGTCGATTTTGAGTGTATCAAAGCACTTCATATTGAGTGTGGCAAGTGATGAATAGCCTGAGCCGAAATCATCCACCAAAAGCGGGAATCCATTGCCATGGAACCTATCCGCAATACTCTTGATTTCATCATTATCGACCGCTGCACTCTCTGTAATCTCTATAGGCACCAGATGAGTGTATACACCGATTCTTCTTGCTATATCATGATATCTTTTGACCACAGACTCAAAGTACAGGCTCGCTCTGGACAGGTTTATCGAGATAGGAACTATCTTTTTGCCCTCATCAAGCCATCGTTTCTGGTGTGTACACACCTCGCGGAACACATACTCATCAAGCGCCTTAATCATGCCGTTTCTTTCAAAAAGCGGTATAAATTTGGATGGCGGAATAATCTCATTATTTCCTCTTCTCCACCTGACAAGCCCCTCTGCACCGACCAGCTTGTTGGTCTTTGGAGCATACTTTGGCTGATACCATATCTCAAAACGATTGTCTTTTAAATCCCTATAGAAGTTATCCTCCATCTGCTTTTCTTCGACAATTCTTTCTGTATCGGCCTGACTGTATATCTGATAGAGCACGTCCTTTCGCTCCTTGATACGATTCTTGGCAAAGTTGGCCTCGCTATAGGCTTCCTCAACCTTTTTGCCCGGCTCCCATTTTGTCACACCAAAGTATGGCTGAATCTTTGGAAGCTTTAAGGATTCTGAGACCTTAATAAGCTGTAAATTGATGGTCTCTATCTTTTTGATAACCTTATTTATCTTGTCGTCCGCACAGAAAATAACAAATCTGTCTGCATTTATATGACCTGATATGTCATTATGTCCTACGACACCGCGTATGTTTTCAGAAATCCATCTGAGTGCCTCATCGCCCTTTGCCACACCACAGATGGAGTTTACTATCTTGAAGGAGTGAATATCCATGGAAATCAGATATCCTGATACATTTCTGTCACGCAGCTTCTTTTTAAAGCTCTCGTAGTTGTTGCCTCCGGTCACTGTATCCACGTACGCTATACGCTCAAGCTCTCTTTGCTTCTCCGGGCTTATATCCGAAAAGCCAGCTATCATCTTGTGCAGCTCTCCAACACCCGACACATTGACAAACTTGGCTCTGCAATACTGTACATGTCCATCCCTCACGATGCGGTAATCATGCTGATAGGTATCCTTTATCAAAAACTGCCTGCGCAGATTATTAATTGATGTCTCTAAAAGCATGTGAAGCTTATCCTCCTCTAAGACAATAGCATTTACATACTTTTCCATCATCTCCTGATAGCCCGGTTTTGCTTCAAGCGCTTCTCCAAACATAGCATGGACAGAAGGATTCATCCTGTACGGGTACATCTTGTTGTTGTCTACATCTATATAGTAGATACTGTTGAAGTTGCTGCCTAAAGCATTCACCATCTCACTCTCGTTGAGACGGTCATCAAGCTGCTCGGCAAGCCCTATTGCCTCAACTGTTCTGCCATCATCATCAAAGCAAACCGACTTGAACGATATCCTGTAGGTATCTGTTCCTTCCTTTGCATGCAATACTACAGTAGCAAATTTTTCTCCCGCTGCAATCTGTTCAACAGCCTTCAGCAGATTATTTCTGTCAACCATGCTGTCTATAAACGGATTGTTTATAATATCCACAGTTTTCTCTTTTGAGTCATCTAATGAATCCTCTGATAAAAAAGACCTCAAACGCCCTTCCTGCGGAAAGCACTTAAATACAGACTTCCCCCAGGATGCGAATGCGGTCTTTATATCCATCTCTATATTATTTTCATCTTCAAATCTGTTACTCATAATAATTCCCACAAAAAAATAATTATCAAAACTCTTTCATATCTATCACTACTATATCATTAGTAAGTCATTTCGTAAAGTTTTGTTTTTACTAATTTTGTTTTTTTTGTGTATTTTATGAATATATGTATTATTTTATGGCATCGAGTGCGTTTGAGATATCTGCAATCAAATCCACCTTGTCCTCAAGTCCTAAGCTTATTCTGATAAGCTCTGCCGGTACTCCTGCCTCCTTAAGCTGCTCATCATTCATCTGACGATGTGTGCTTGTTGCAGGATTTAAGCAGCAGGTTCTCGCATCTGCCACATGTGTCTCGATTGCGCCAAGCTTTAAAGCCTTCATAAACGCAGACGCTGCCTCTCTGCCGCCCTTTAAGCCAAAGGATACGACTCCGCAGCCTCCGTTTGGAAGATACTTCTGTGCTCTCTCATAGTATTTGTTTGAAGGAAGCCCTGAGTAGTTTACATAGGCAACCTTTGGATGGTTTTCCAGAAATTCTGCCACTGCCTGTCCGTTTTCCACATGCTTTGGCATGCGCACATGAAGTGACTCAAGACCAAGATTCAGCATAAATGCATTCTGTGGTGACTGCATAGAGCCGAAATCACGCATGAGCTGTGCTGTACATTTGGTAATGAACGCACCCTCCTTGCCGAATTTCTCTGCATATGTGATGCCATGATAGCTGTCATCAGGTGTGCAGAGTCCCGGATATTTATCTGCATGTGCCATCCAGTCAAATTTGCCGCTGTCTACGATTGCTCCGCCGAGTGTAGCTCCGTGTCCGTCCATGTACTTTGTGGTTGAGTGTGTGACGATATCTGCGCCCCACTCAATAGGTCTGCAGTTTACAGGTGTCGGGAATGTATTGTCCACTATAAGCGGTACTCCGTGCTCGTGTGCCACCTTGGCAAAAAGCTCTATATCAAGCACTGTAAGTGCAGGATTGGCGATAGTCTCACCAAACATGAGCTTTGTGTTTGGTCTGAAGGCTGCATTGAGCTCCTCCTCTGTAGCATCAGGCGATACGAAGGTAGCTGTGATGCCCATCTTTGCCATAGTTACTGCGATGAGATTGAAGGTGCCTCCGTAGATGGATGATGATGCCACGATATGGTCTCCGCACTCACATATGTTGAACATGGCATAAAAATTGGCTGCCTGACCTGATGATGTGAGCATGGCAGCAGTGCCACCCTCCATAGCTGCGATTTTTCTTGCTACTGTGTCACAGGTTGGATTCTGCAGTCTGCTGTAGAAATAGCCCTCTGCCTCAAGGTCAAAAAGCTTTCCCATATCCTCGCTTGTGTCGTATTTGAATGTAGTTGACTGGATAATTGGAATCTGTCTCGGTTCTCCGTTTCCGGCTTCATAGCCTGCCTGTACACACTTTGTACCTATACTGTATTCTTTCATTGTACTTCTCCTTTATGATGTTAATGTTTCAGTTGGATATAGTATATTACATTTGGCGCGTTTTGACAAATTCTTCAAATCGTGGAAGCGTCAGAGTAATTTTACCGTACTCGGAGGTATCTATAACGCCTTTTCTTTTGAGCCGGTCTCTATATACCGAGAATAATCCTGAATTCATATCCAGTTTTTCTCTGATTTCTTTTACCTTTTCTTCACCACTTACCGATATTTCCGACAATATTTTTTTATCAAGCTCTGACAGCTCCGACCAGATTTTACTGTACACATATTCATCAAGACACTGATCATATTCCGGTAAAATATCTTCTATCGTGTGATCATCCCTGTTTTCCCAGTAAAGATATCCCAACACCTGAAATGCAAAAGGATATCCCTTTGTGAGAGCCGCCATTTTGTCTGCTGCGCTTTGATCCAGTTCAAAAATATCCATATAGTGTCTCCTGACTGCTGTGAAGCTAAGTGGCTCAAGCATTATCTTAGGTGCCCTGTATAAAAATGTAAGCGCCTTGTCATTCTGCAGATCATATATATTTTCAAACAGCCCTGTCATAAGCAGAAAAATAGGATAATCCTGCCTTAAAAATATCTGAAAGGAACTGACAAATATTTTTACAAATTCACAGTTTGTAACCTCATCAACTGAAATGAGTAACCGCTTATTATGTTTCTTTATATTTTCAAGCATCAATTCCAGCACATTTTCTATATCCGTAACCGGTGCTGCATTTTCTATGGAAACTCCCAGACCAAACGCTGAAAAATCCAGTTTCGCATTGACAAATATTTTATTCATCTGAGGCATACTGTAAATCTTGGCTGCAAGGCTCTGAAGCATATCTCTCGTAGGGTTCAGCTCCACTGTAAGCCATTCCTCATCCTTCTTTATCTCTGATACAATATTGGTCATCATAACCGTTTTGCCCGATCCTCTTACACCGGTTATCATAAAAAGCTGGTTTGCGGGATTTTCAGACCTAAATGTCTCTACTATCTGATTGGTCTGTGAAATTCTTGATATATATTGCAGTGGTTTTTTCCCGAATGATAATGTAAATGGATTTTGCATTTCCTTCTCCTCTTATATAACTTTATATAACTTTTTGTTTCGTATATAAGTTTATATAACCTTATATAACTTTTTATTTATTATATAACTTTATATAACTTTTGTCACCATAAATTCTTAAGCTTTATAAACTCTTTAGTTAGATATTTTATCTACCAGTGCTTCATAGCTGCTGTCATCAGCTTGTACTATCTCTCTGACATTGTACTGCTCTAATGCGGCTGTCGTTTTTTCACCTATCGAGTATGCTGTTTCTACGCATGTATTCTCCGGCAGCATATCAAAAAATCTGTCCACATTTGATGCGCTTGTAAAAACAGCTTCGCTTATACTGTTTCCAATACTTTCAGAAATACTCTCATCTGCCTGCTCGTTTACATATGCATCAATTTTTTCTAATTCGCAAATACCTTTAAGCCCTGCCTCAAGGTCAGGTGAAGCCTCCTTTGCCGAGAAAATGCAGACTTTGGATTTTTTATTACTTAACTTATAGTCATCTTGCATATAAAACTTCACTTCCTCTGCAAGTCCTTTTCCGGTCTGTTTTGCCGGAATAAGATCTGCCTTTATGTGATGCTTTGCAAGCTCTTTTTCTGTAGCTTTTCCCACTACTGCAAACCTTGCATTTGCTATCAGCCTGATGTCTGCCCCTGCCAGATCCAGATTATAGAAAAATGATTTCACACCGTTTTTGCTTGTAAAAAGTATCCAGTCAGCCGATTTTATCTTATTAATAAAATCAGGAATTATTATCGGTTTTATTATACCTGTCTTAACCGGCGTGACATCTGCTCCAAGCTGCTGTAATTTTGATATCAATTCGTTTGTTCCGGCCATCGTCTCGATATACGGCACTGTGATTTTTCTTCCAAACAGCGGTCTCTTTTCAAAGAAATCCAGCCTGTCATTCAGTGAAACCACATCTCCCACAACGATTATTGCCGGGGATGTAAGCTTTGCCTTCTCGATTTTCTCTCCGATATCTGCAAGCGTTCCGATACATTTGCGCTGCGCGGCAAGCGTGCCGTTTGATATGACTGCCGCCGGAGTATCCGCTCTGCGCCCTGCCTTTATGAGTCCTGCTGCAATGCTTTTTACATGCGCAAGTCCCATCAAAAATACGCAGGTGATTGTCTCATCTGTAAGGAGGGAATAGTCTATATCTGCCTCCTCATCCTTTCTGCTGTGCGCAGTGATGACCTGAAAGCCTTTTGCTATGCCTCTGTGCGTGATAGGTATTCCGGCAGCAGCAAGTGCTGCAACCGACGAACTGACACCCGGCACCACTTCTACATCCACATTTCTCTCCACCAGATAGAGTGCTTCCTCTCCACCTCTTCCAAAGACATAGGGATCTCCACCCTTTAAACGTACTACAAGCTCATGACATTTTGATTTCTCATACAAAAGCTCATTTATGGCATCCTGCTTCATGACATGCTTGTGATTTTCCTTGCCCACATAAATAAGCTCACAGCCTGCCTTTGCCATTGAAAGAAGCTGTGGTGACGATAGTCTGTCATACACCAGACAATCCGCCTGTTTTATATATTTTTCTCCTTTTAAAGTGAGCAGGCCCGTATCTCCCGGTCCTGCTCCAACTAATACTACTTTTCCTGTGTTTTCTCTCATGATTTTCCTAATTACTTTCCAATTTATACCGAATATCGTGCACGGCTCGCTCCACAATATCGTTTCTGTCTGCTGTCATATCAAAGAGCTGCTCTGTCCTTGCAAGCTGTTTTCCATCCTCTGAGCCAAACATCGCAAGAAGCCTGAGTCTACTATCTTTTTCACTTACAATATCACAGTATGCAGCCACAGGCAGATGACAGTTTCCGCCGATTCGCTTTAAAAATTCTCTCTCAAGGCCTGCGCACAGATTGGTTTTCTCATCTGACAAAGCATCAAGCTTTGCCATCAGCTTAGCATTGTCAGCACGTAGCTCAAGCGCCAGTGTGCCCTGTGCCGGAGCCGGGATCATGTCATCCTCCGAAAAGTACTGTGTGATCTCAGACTCTCTTCCGATACGCTTTATTCCCGCCGCTGCAAGTACGATTCCATCCAGCCTATATTCGTTATACTTATTCTGTTTTCCGTTAGCTATCTCATTGTTATTTACAGTATTATCGGCAACCTCTTCATATATAATCTCTCCATCATATAGCTTGCGAAGCCTCGTATCGATATTTCCGCGTATTCCGACCACCTTAAGGTCAGGACGCAGCTTTAAAAGCTGATACTTTCTGCGCTTGCTTCCGGTTCCTATCACGGCACCATGAGGAAGCTTATCCAGTGAAGCCGCATTTTTAAGCACCAAAACATCCCTTGGATCCTCGCGCTTCCATGCCTTTGCAAATGTAAGCCCTGCTGCCGGCTCATCAGGCATATCCTTCATGGAATGGACTGCCATATGAATCTTTCCCGATAAAAGCTCATCCTCTATCTCCTTTACGAAGATACCCTTTGAGCCAATCTTATCGAGTGCCTTTTTCTGCTCTATGTCACCTGTTGTCTTTATTATAACAGCCTTAAAATCATCATCCGGATATGCTCTTTTTAACTTATCTATCACGTAATCAGTCTGAACAAGAGCAAGCTTTGAGCCTCTCGTTCCTATTAAATACCTCATTTTACTCTCCTACGGATCATGCCATTTTCCATTTATAATTTATAAATGAACAGCAACTTCAAATCTGTAATACCATACTTTAAACTATATTTCCGGAATCCTTCCATTATCAATAGCTGCACACAGTATTTCCTTAAACACACGCTTTCTCTCGGCTTCCGTGTGATATTCCGCTATTACTTTTTCGCGGATCTGTCCCATGTATTCGTTCAGCTCACCCAAAAACGGAGTAAGTATCTCCTGCTCTTTGCCCTTCAGATACTGAGTCAGCACAGGACTGTTTCCTGAGCTTGAAAATGCCGCTACAAGATTCTTTTCCTTTATGTATGACGGAAAAATAAAGCTGCAATCAGCCTTCTGATCGACCGCATTTACCATGATGCCCTTAGCTTTGCAATACTCTGCAATCTCATGATTAAGAGCATTGTCATCAGTGGCAGCGATAACCATTTCCATGCCGTCACAGTCTTTTCGTTCAAACCTTCTTTTTATAATCGTAATTCTGTCGGCTGCATCTGAGCTGAACCAGCCATTATTTGCTCTATCACCAGCTATAAGCTTTCCCAGCTCATCACATATATCCTCTGCCACAACTGTGACCTTCGCGCCAAAATCCAGCATTACCATCACCTTGCGGTATGCCACATTTCCACCGCCAACAATCAGACACTCTCTTTCCGTCATATCCACAAACATCGGAAAATACGCCATTTTTATCTCCCTGTAATACTATATCCATGCTTTATTTCATGCTTTATTATACACTTTATGCTTTATTTCCTGCCTTATTCTTCACACTGTAGCCGTTTAATATTCCTGCAAAAACAGGACGAAGCTTGGCAGAAAATACTGCTGCCGATACGCATAATATAAAGTCCGGTGCAACAGTTATCAGGCAGTAATCCACTATTACGATGCCCCAGCTTACAGGTGTTGCCGCATAGAAATTCTTCATGCAGTAAAAGTATATTGCACCAACTGTATAATATGCCACCAGTCCGACCGTTGCCGGAAGAATAAGTGTAAACACATTGTTCTTTTTAAGCTTTTCTGTGATGGCTCCGATTAAAAATGCTGCAAGCACAAAGCCTAGGAGGAATCCAAAGCCCGGTCTTAAAATGTATGTAGGACCACCGCCTGCCGCAAATACCGGCACTCCCACCAGTCCGATGCACAGATATACTATCACGCTAAGCGATGCCAGCTTTGCCCCGAGCAGAAATCCCGCCATCAGCACAAAGAACCACTGTAATGTAAAATGCATGGTGTACATAGGAAGCGGAATATCAATCTTGATAAATGCTCCAACTGCTATAAGTGCCGCAAAAAGTGCACATGTTGTAAGTTCCTTTGTCTTTAATTTCATTTTCACTTGCTCTTTCGTCTTATTAAATATACATGCTATAATAACATCTTTCTCTAAAAAAGAAAAGCCATCTTCGATGAAGCTGACTTTTCTTCGCAGCTTTCGCTGCTACTCAAAACATTAACATATGATTTAGAAGTAATATTCATCAGAATATATTCGTAAATCCTCTTTCGTGACCTGTCCACCCTCGATATGAAACGAGTTGATTACAGGATTTTCTGCCATAAGCGACATTATCATATAGCTCGCATTCGGATCGTATGCAAGCTTGATATCCTCATCCGAAGGTCTTGATGGACTTGACGGGTGTGAGTGCCAGTTGCCAAGCGGCTTGAGGCCGTTTGCTCTCATGTCCTTTATGGCTGCCAGTTGTTCCTTTGGATCCATTGTGAAATGGTCCTCGGCATGGTCTGTATTGGTCAGGTAATATACCTTTGTGATGAGACGACCGTTTTCGTCCTCACTGCCTGCTATCAGACCACATGCCTCCTCCGGCAGATGCTCTTTGGCATATTTTGCTATTTCATCCAGAAACGGATATTTCATTCTTATGATACTCATATCGTTCCTTTCCTTGCTGTCTTTTTATTCCTGTGTACGAGGTGCATCAAATCTGCCCGCTGTCTCCTCGCAGACCTCCTGCTCGTAGTCGATTGGCTCAAGAATGGTCGGGTGATCTCCACAGACTGCACAGTTGTGTGTATCCTTTGGAAGCTTAATCTTGTGGAACTCCATGGTGAGTGCATCATATGTGAGCAGATATCCTGTGAGGAGCTCTCCCACACCGATTAAATACTTGATAGCCTCCATAGCCTGGAGCGAACCGATCACTCCGCCCATAGCTCCGATGACTCCTGCCTGCTTACATGTAGGCACTGCATCCTTTGGTGGTGGATTCTTGAATACACATCTGTAGCATGGTCCCTCTCCCGGCACATATGTCATGAGCTGACCCTTGAAACGGATGATTCCGGCATGTGAAAACGGCTTTTTCTCAAGCACACATGCATCATTGATTAAGAACTTTGCAGGGAAATTGTCAGTTCCATCGATTATGAAATCATAGTCCCTGATAAGCTCTCTGATGTTTGACGCATCTACAAACATACGGTATGTATTGACCTGAACGTCTGGGTTCATAGCGTTCATTGTCTCTTTTGCTGACTTTACCTTGGCTTTTCCCACATCGGCTGTTCCGTGGATAATCTGTCTCTGCAGGTTGGATAAATCCACCTCATCCGCATCCACAATTCCGATTGTGCCAACTCCTGCTGCTGCAAGATACATAGCTGCCGGAGCGCCGAGTCCGCCGGCGCCGATAATAAGCACCTTGCCCTTTAATAATTTCTTCTGACCTTTAACGCCCACCTCATTAAGGATAATGTGGCGTGAATAGCGCTCGATCTGCTCATCAGTCATTGCCATTAGCATCCACCTCCCATGAAGTAAAGGAACTCTACATTGTCGCCATCCTTAAGCACTGTCTTTGGCTTATCCTCTGTGGCAACAAATTCCTCATTTATTGAAACTGTTACATACTCAGGCATATCTACATTCTCAAGCTCGATAAGCTCCGGTAATGTAAGTCCATCCTTATATTCTTTCTTCTCTCCTGCTACTGTGATAGTCATTTTATTTCCTCCTGTGTCACAGATTTTGTATCTGTATGTGTTATTATCCTGTATCAGACTGCTTCATATGATAATCTAAAGACTATAATAATGCTTCAACCCATGCCTTCAAATCGGCTGGCTTTTGTGCGCCGACCTTTCTGTCTAAGACCTCTGCGTCCTTTATAAAAAGCAGTGTCGGATTTGCAGTCACCTCATACTCATCAGCGAGCTCTCCGTCAAAGTTTGTGTTGACCTTGTATACATGAAGCTTATCCTCATAATCATCCTCGATATCTCCAAGAACCGGTGCCAGCTTCTTGCATGCCACACATGAATCCGAGTAAAAATCAACAATTACCGGAAGCTTGCTTTTTAATACTTTTTCATCGAAATCAGCCTTTGAAATTCTTGCTGCCATGATTAGTCCTCAACCTTTCTGACGTAAAGAGTGTATGTTCCGTCCTCGTTGTCCTCAAGCTTAAGTATCTTGTGTCCCTCTTCCTTCATGCTTCTTGGAACATTCTGTACAGGCTCTCCGTCATTCATACGGATTGCAAGCACCTCACCGTCATCTAATTCCTCTATTGCTACCTTTGCCTTTACAAATGTAAGAGGGCAAACCTTGTCAGTTATATCTACCTGATCGTCGAATGCTATATCTGCCATTTCGCATCTCCCTTCCTATACTCTGTATTTATCATGCTGTAATCGTTATTGTTTTATGCATGCCGGATATTTCCTGCTGTACATGGGGATTATTTACCCTCGTATGCTGCCTGAATCTCTTTTTTGAATTCTTCCTCGCCCACTCTCTGAAGAGTAAGTCTGAAACGCTCACCGCCGTTTGCATGCTTCTCAAAGAAGCTAATTGCTGCATCTGTCACTCTGAAAAGAGTCTCCTTATCGCGGATAATCGGAAGAAGCTGCTCTCCCTTGTATATATGGTTTCCGAAAAGTCCTCCAAACGATACGATATATCCCGGAGTTCCCTTCCATGCATCTGTCGGACAGCTCTTTACGCAGCGCGCACAGTTGTTACATTTGTCTCTGTCGATGACAATCCTGCCATCCTCCATCGAAAGTGCACCCTCACGGCACGCCTTCACGCAGACACCACACTGGATACAATCATCATGGCTGCACTCCACAGTCATGCCGCCCTTGATTCCGACATCGTTTTCCTCTGCCTTTAAGCAGTTGTTCTGACAGCCTGTGACGCCAAACTTGAACTTGTGCGGAAGCTCTCTTCCAAAATATCTTGCATCAAGCTCCTGTGCCAGAGTGTATGTATCGATACATCCGCTAGGACAGATTTCTGAGCCCTGACACGCTGTGATAGTACGTACTCTCGGTCCGCAGACACCTGTTCCTACACCGCCCTTTGCAAGCTCCTCTTTTACCTCGTTGATATCATCAACCTTGATAAACGGAATCTCAATGCCCTGACGCGATGTCATATGAACATATCCGTGTCCGTATTTCTCAGCAACCTCTGCTACTGTTTTGATGTTTTCTGCTGTAAGATTTCCTCCTACAACCGCAAGTCGAAGTGAGAAACAGCCCTTTTGCTTCTGTCTCATGAATCCGCCCTTTTTGAGGGCTGCGTAATCAACTTTCTCCGCCATTTTTAATCTCCTTACTGTGTAAATATGTTAATGTTTTGTTTTATATATGAAAGCTTAATCAGCTATCTTTGCAAAAGCCTGTGCAAAATCCTCCTTGAGGTCATCTATATCCTCGATACCCACGCTGACTCTTATAAGATCCTCGAATACTCCTGCATCCTCCTTCTGCTTATCTGTGCTGTGAAGACTGATTGTGGAGCCCGGATGAATGACAAGTGTCTTTGTATCTCCGATATTGCTGAGGGTGTACGGAATTGTCAGGCTGTCTATAAATTTAAATGCCTTTTCCTTGCTGCCCACCCTGATTGTGAGGATTGCTCCATAGCCGTTTGCAAGCTGCTTTTTGGCTATTTCATGCCATTTGCTGCTCTCTAGACCCGGATAATTAACCTTTATGTCGGGATAATTGTTTTCTATCCACGACGCAAGCTCAAGTGCATTAGAGCATTCTCTTTCCATTCTAAGACCGAGTGTCTCAAGTCCTATAATATTTAAGTATGCATTCACCGGAGCTAAACAGGCACCCATATTTCTGAAAAGACTGTTTCTCAGCTTTGCAACGAATGCCATCGGTCCATACTTCACATAATCTGCAAAACCCGGATATCTGTTCTTATCCCATTTGAACTTACCTGAGTCTGTCAGAATACCGCTGATTGCATTGCTGCTTCCATTGATATATTTGGAAGAGGAATTGACCACTATATCAGCTCCATGCTTTAAAACCTGTATCAGGTAAGCGGTCGATGTGGTATTGTCAACTACAAGCGGTATATCATGTGCGTGCGCTATCTCTGCAAGCTTCTCAATATCTGTAACATCCAGACAAGGATTTCCGATAGTCTCTGCAAAAATCAATCTGGTATGCTCATTGATGCTGTCCTCTATCTGCTGCCAGTTGTTGTTCTCGACATATCTGGTTGTGATGCCGAAGGCCTCAAGATCATGGAACAAATCTATGGTACCACCGTAGAGGCTGGCGCTTGAGATGAGCTCATCTCCACTGCTTAGTATATTTAAGAAGGTATTCATCAGTGCCGCCATGCCTGATGCGCATGCTACCGATGCTATTCCTCCCTCGAGCTTTGTTATTCTGTTCTCAAAGGCTGTAATCGTAGGATTGGCAACTCTTGTGTAACAGTAGCCCGGAGCTTTGTTTTCAAATATTTTTTCCAGATCTGCCGCGCTCTCCTGCTCGAAGGCGCTTGTCTGGTATACCGGTGGCAGTGTAGAACCATTTGTCTCTTTTGTCACACTGGCATGAAGTAAGCTTGTATTAAATCTCATTGTTTTCTTCTTCCCGTTAATTCTTACATAGTCTATTGTGTTACTAGGAATTGATGAGACTATTATACAAACGTGTGGGTTGAAAGTCAATGCTATCAGTTATACAAATTATTTGTGCATGGTTATAAAATTTGGTTATATCAGTTAATATCCCTTAATAAATACTCAGCGGCTGTTGTTGCGGCGTTTGCGCCGTCAGATACTGCGGTTACTACCTGACGCAGTGTCTTGGTGCGGACATCTCCTGCCACATACAGTCCGGGCTGGATTCTTCTATCAGCGTCAGCTTTTTTTGTTGCAGCATATGTGATGCCGTCCTCACCTGCCACTACATATCCACGCTCATCGAGCTGCACCAGATTCTTTATAAGCTCTGACTGCGGTACTGAGCCATATGCCACGAATACTCCGTCTAAGGCAAGCTCTCTGCCGCTTTTTAGCTTTATGCCTGTCGGCTTCTTTTCTCCATATATCTCAGTCACGGTTTCGTTTAAGACAAGCTCTACATTTTCTTTCTGCTTTAGAAGCTCTACTGTGCTCTGTGCGCCGCGGAAGCTGTCTCTTCTGTGAACCAGATAGACCTTCTCACATATATCTGCCAGATATAATGCATCATCCAAAGCGGTATCCCCGCCGCCGAGCACTGCGACTGTCTTTCCTTTGTAGAAGGCTCCGTCGCAGATTGCGCAGTAGGATACTCCCTTTCCGGTATACTCATCCTCTCCCGGCACTCCTGCCTTTCTCGGATATGCTCCTGCGGTGTAGATGAGCGCTCTTGCCTCTGCTATAGTGTCATCATCGAATTTTACTCTGTATATTTCTGATTCCGCAGCACACTCATCATTTTGTACTGCCTCTATCTCTACTGCTTCCTTTTCGATAAATTCCACATCAAGTGATACTGCATGCTCCCTGAATTTCTCGCCCAGGTCGTATCCGTTTATGTTTGGAAGCCCCAGATAGTTGTTCACATTTCCGCTCTCGGCTATCTGGCCTGTTCCCTCGTATTCTTTTTCTGCTACTGCCACATTCAGATTGGCTCTCTTTGCATATATCGCTGCTGACAGTCCTGCCGGACCACTGCCTATTATTATTATATCGTACATGGAATTGGTTCCTTTCATCCTCGCTTAAGCTTTTATGGTAACTTATTATATACATTATCTTTAAAAAATACAACAATACCGCCTGCTTTTATAAAACACCTTTATAAAAACAGACGGTATCAATATTTTGCTTATCGTATATACATCCTTGCCTCATAAGGTCTGAGCACAGACATATCAGAGGTATCCTTATAATTTGAAATCAGCACCTCCATACCCTCGCACTCGCTTGCGAGCGGCATAGGTATCTCCTTGTCAAAGAAATTGCACACAACAATCATGGTCTTTTCTTCATTCTTTCTGCTGTATGCAAAAATATTCTCATCATCCTCAAGTAAAAGTGTGAACTTACCATCAACAAATACCGGATAATCCTTTCTCAGCTGCACAAGCTTCTTGTAGCAGCTAAAGATTGAATCAGGGTCATCTACCTGTGATTTGGCATTGATTTTGTCGTAATTGTCATTTACCTTTATCCAAGGTGTTCCTGTGGTAAAGCCGGCATTTGCCGAATCATCCCACTGCATTGGTGTCCTTGCATTGTCACGGCCCTTTGCATAAATGGACTTCATGATTTCGTCCTTTGAATATCCTTTTTCAAGGCGCTCATGATACATATTTATAATCTCGCAGTCCTTATAATCCTCGATATCATACTGTACATTTGTCATGCCAAGCTCCTCGCCCTGATAGATGTACGGTGTACCCTGCATGCCGTGCAGCAATATGGCAAGCATCTTTGCAGATTCCACTCTGTACTCCCTGTCATTGCCCCATCTTGACACGATACGAGGCAGGTCATGATTGTCCCAGAACAGACTGTTCCAGCCACAGTTGTAGAGCTCATTCTGCCAATGTGCCATTATCTTTTTGAGCTTTTTAAACGGAAGCGGTGCAAGGTCCCATTTCTCGCCGCCCTCCTTCTGGTCAAGCCCTATGTGCTCGAACTGGAACACCATCGAAAACTCGCTGCCATCCGGATTGCTGTAAAGCTTTGCACGCTCTGTGTCTGCTCCCCATGCCTCACCTACGGTAATCAGGTCACCCTTTTGGAAGGTCTCCTTACTCAGCTCCTTAAAATATTCCTGAAGCCTTGGTCCGTTTATTGTGATTCTCTTGTCCGGCTCCTTTGCTATCTGGTCTATTACATCAAGTCTGAAGCCACCGACTCCCTTGTCCATCCACCAGAGGATCATATCGTAGATTGCTCTTCTGACCTTTGGATTCTCCCAGTTTAAGTCCGGCTGCTCCGGTAAAAACTGATGGAAATAATACTGTCCGATTTCCGGCACATATTCCCATGCGCTTCCACCGAAAACAGCCTTCATATCACTTGGCGGCACGCCTTCCTCTCCGTCTCTCCAGATATAGTAGTCGTGATATGGATTGTCCTTGCTCTTTTTAGCCTCCTTGAACCATCTGTGCTCATTTGAAGAGTGATTTAAGACAAGGTCCATCATAATCCTTATATTGTGCTTCTTTGCCTCGTTTATGAGTTCCTCCATATCATCGAGACTGCCAAATGTCGGGTCAATATCCCTGTAATCCGAAATGTCATAGCCGTTGTCAGCCTGCGGCGATTTAAATACCGGTGAAAGCCAGATTGCATTGATTCCAAGCGTCTCAAGATAATCAAGTCTTTTGATGATACCCTGTAAATCGCCAAAGCCGTCTCCGTTGGAATCCTGAAAGCTCTTTGGATAAATCTGATAAACTACCGCTTTTTTCCACCATTTTTCGTTATCGTTTTTGCTCATTATGCCCTCCATATCTCTATTTTGTTATCTCATTTAGTTGCTGTTTTTTGTAAAATTAAACATCGTTTCTTTAATTCTGTATCCGATTATGCTATCCGACAAGCACTACCAGAACCTCACAGCTTTCAAGCTTAAGCTCGGATGCTCCCACTTCGATTGTGCTCTCAGAAGCATTATTCCGGTTAGACAAAAGCACCTTTTTGACACTGCCATCCAGCCTGATTTGTGCTTCTTCCCTGCCAAAATTTGCTGCAACCAGCACGCGCTTATTGGCATCCTCTCTGTAATAAGCCATGATACCATCTGTATCCTCATATGCCGGAATACATCTGCCGTAGGTGAACAGCTCCCTGAATTCCTCTGACTTTCTAAGTGCCACAAGCCTTCTGTAGTAGTTCAAAACAGATGCAGGATCCTTTTCCTGCGCAGCCACATTGATAGCCTTATAGTTTTCATTGACCTTAAGCCATGGCTTTGCTGTGGTAAAACCGGCATTTGCCTCATCGCTCCACTGCATAGGTGTCCTTGCATTATCCCTGCTCATCCTTCCACAGGCTGCAAGTGCCTGCTCCTTTGACAAGCCTGCTGCAAGTGCGGCCTTGTACTGATCCTTTGTGCTGATATCGTCATACTCATCTATGCTGTTCCACTTTGCATTTTGCATACCGATTTCCTGTCCCTGGTATATAAACGGAATGCCTCGAAGCAGTACGCTGACGGTTCCAAGCATCTTGATTCCGGCAGGATTTTGTGCATGCTCCGGTAAAAATCTTGAAGCGCCTCTCGGCTCATCGTGATTTTCTATGATATTAGCCTTAAAGCCGTACTTTTCCGTCTCAAGCTGTGAACCAAGAATGGTCTTTCTCCATGTGTCAAAATCTATTTTCGGTGCATCATACCAGCCATGCTCTCCATCACTTAAGCACTGCGCACAAAAATCAAATATCGTTGAAAAATGACCATTCTCACCGATAAACTCCGGCAGCTCCTCCGGCTTCATATTGAATACCTCGCCGACCGTGAATGCATCATACTTCTTAAATGTATTGTTCTTTAATTCCTCCAGGAATTCTCCGACGCCCTCGGCACTCTCAACCATCTTGTAGCAGGCAGCCAGTCCGTCCTCTGCATCCGGCTCAAAATCAGGGAAATCGAGATTTTTCTTTATATTGATTATCGCATCTATTCTAAAGCCTGACAAGCCCTTATCAAGCCACCAGTTAATCATCTCATAAAGCTTTTGCCTTAGCTTTTCGTTCTCCCAGTTTAAATCAGGCTGCTCCTTCGCAAACATATGCAGATAATACTTGTCCGTGCCCGGTACCTTCTCCCAGCAGCTTCCGCCAAAGTAAGAGCGGTAGTTGCTCGGTGGATTGCCGTTTTTGCCTTTTCTGAAATAAAAGTAATCAGCATACTCTCCATCCGGATCCTTAAGTGCCTTTTGAAACCACTCGTGCTTATCCGAGCAGTGATTTATTACCAGATCCATGATGATATGCATATCACGCTTCTTTGCCTCGGCAAGGAGCTCATCAAACTCCTCCATAGTTCCGAACTCTTCAGCTATCGCATAGTAATCAGCTATGTCATAGCCCTGATCCACAAATGGCGATTTATATATCGGAGACAGCCATACGATGTCAATTCCAAGTGATTTTAAATAATCCAGCTTTGAAATGATACCTCTTAAATCTCCTATTCCGTCACCGTTTGTATCCAGAAAACTCTTTGGATAAATCTGATATGCCACCTTGTCGTGCCACCATTTTCTCTCCATAATGTGTACCTCTTATCTAATCATAAATTTCGCACTCATTTACATCTTGAGTGCTTTGCCTTGATGTATTATACTGCTATTATAGAAAGTAATTAGTATAAATTCTTGCAATATTTTTTCATTTTATAACACAATACTGCTCTTATAATTTTTAAAGGGTATGGTTTTAAAAGCTATGGAGAAACAACAATATGAAAAACAATAATCCTCTTACACTTGGACAGAAAGAAAACGCAAAGCACGGAGACGTATTTTTCCCGGTTCAGAAATATATAACAAGACTTGCAACAGATTATCCTGTCATCACCACACACTGGCATGATGAGGCAGAGCTCACACTTATCACAAAGGGCTCATGCACCTATCAGATTGATTTGCTCGAGTATGAGGCAAAGGAAGGCGATATCATCTTTATCCCGCCACTGCTGCTGCATTCCATTTCAATAAAGGACTGCGACGAATTTTACTCGGAAACGTATGTATTCCATATCAATTTTTTAGGTGGAAACAATACCGATATATGCTCATCAAGATACCTGACTCCGCTGATCAACCATGAGTTTGCCATGCCTTACCTGATCACACCGAAGCATCCTGCATATTCATCCCTTCGCAAATGCTTCATGCGCATAACAAATCTATACTCCGGCCAGGAATTCGGATATGAGCTGGCACTAAAGGCATTTCTGCTTCAGGCTGTATTTCTACTGCTGCAATACAGTGAAAAGAATGCTGATTTTGGTGCCAACACATCCTCCGATAAGCTTAAAAACGTGCTCGATTACATCGACATGCACTATGCCGAGGGCATACAGGTTTCTGAGCTTGCCGGACTTTGTTATTTCAGTGAATACCACTTCATGCGTTTCTTTAAAAAACACATGAACATGACCTGCGTGCAGTATATCAACAATGTGCGGCTTGAAAAATCCGTGGAACAGTTCGAGCGCGGCAACACCTCAATTTTAGATGTCTCACTGTCTGTCGGATTTCACAATCTGAGCTATTTTCACAGGGCATTTAAAAAGAGGTATCACATGACACCTCTTTCCTTTATCAAAAGCCTTGAATAACTATTTATTTGCATGCAATCACTCTGAGTATATACTCATATGACCTCTTTACAGAGGATATTGAAAGCCTCTCCTCTGTCGTATGGATATCATACATGTCCGGTCCCATTGATATGCAGTCGAGTCCTTCAATCTTGCCGCTTAAAAGTCCGCACTCAACACCGGCATGAATAGCCTCAACTGTAGGCTTTTTGCCATACATCTCCTCAAAAATCCTTACCATATCCTCGCGAAGCTTTGAGTCCTTCTTGTACTCCCATGCAGGGTAATCGCCCTCAAATGTAACCTCTGCCGCAAAAGCGCCTGCTATGCAGACAAGCTGGTTCTTAAGGCTCTTTTTAGCCACACCGACAGAGCTTCTGACCGCGTATCTTAAAGTAACAGCAGCATCGTCTGATTTTAAAACTCCCAGATTAAGCGAGGTCTCAACAAGCTTATCAATCTCCCGGCTCATTCTGATGATGCCGTTTGGCAGTGCCTCGATAAGTGCAATAACCCTTGCGCTGTCCTTTGCACTTATAGCAGACTCACTGCAGTCAGTCTCCTCTGACACAGTAAGCTTAAGGTCAGGATCCGATGCCTTAAACTCCTCCGCAATCTCAGCTGCTGCCTGTTCTATCGAAGCCTTCACTGCCTCTGCCTGATCCGGTGCTGCAATAATCTGTGCAGTACACTCTCTTGGAATGGCATTATCCTTCCTGCCTCCATCTATAGATGCTATAGCTACAGGTGCTGATGCGTCGCGAAGCAGTCTGGACATAAGAGTATTGGCATTGCCCCTGCCCTTATCAATCTCTGAGCCTGAATGTCCGCCGGTGAGACCTGATAAGCTCACAGTGAGCTTTGTTCCGTTTACTGTCTCTCTCTCTACAGGCAGCTTCACATCTGCTCTGCATCCACCGGCGCAGCTTGCGAGCATCACGCCCTCCTCCTCGCTGTCCATATTAAGAAGCTTCTTTCCCTTAAGCATAGACACATCGATGCCTGTGGCACCCTCCATGCCTACCTCCTCGCATACAGTGCATACAAACTCAAGGCGTGGATGTGACAGGCTGTCATCGTCCAAAATAGCAAGCGCATATGCCACCGCGATACCGTCATCTCCACCGAGTGTAGTGCCCTTTGCCGAGATAAAATCACCATTTATCAAAAGGTCTAAGCCCTCCTCGTCCATGTCCTTATCACAGTCAGGCGCCTTCTCGCAAACCATATCCATGTGTCCCTGCAGTATGATTGGCTCCACATCCTCATATCCCTCTGACGCTTCCTTTATGATTATCACATTGTGAAGCTCATCCTGATAATGCTCAAGGCCTCTTGCCTTTGCAAACTCTACCAGATAATTACTGATTTTCTCTTCCTTGTATGATGGATGAGGAATACTGCATATATCCTCGAAAAACGAAAAAACATTCTTTGGCTCTAAATCTGTTAATACTCTCATTTTACTCTCCTTACAAAAAGTCTGCCGACGAATCCGCCGACAGACCTATTATAACACAATCCGGTATTTAATTGTATATGTATTATTCAAGTCCAAATCTTCTCTTTACGGCATCGACCAGATAGTCGGCTGTGCCTTCTGTACCGAGCATACTGCTGTCAATCATGATTTCCTTGAATCTCTGGTCGTTTGGCAGAAAGCCGGCATAGTGCATATGATAATGATCCCTCGCCTCATCTACAGCCTTAATCATCCTTCTGGCATCAGTCTCATCCATATTCAGGTCATTTACACAGTTCTTCACACGCTCCTCATATGGCGCGTAAATATATATTCTAAGCAGGTTCGGCTCATCCGCCAGGATAAAATCAGAGCATCGTCCTACTATAATACATGACTCTCTTTCCACAAGAAACCTGATGATATTCTGCTGTGCCTCAAAGAGCTTATCCTGCAGCTCGTCAGCCTGTGTACCAAGCGGATACATCATCCTTCTGAAGCTGTTAGAATGTACCTTTTTCTTTGCGCTCTCCTCTATCTCATTGATTTTTGACACCGGAAGATTAAGCTTTTTCGCAGCCTCCTCCACGATGTCCCTGTCATAAAACTCTATACCGAGCTTTTCGCTCATACGCATGGCAATCGGACGTCCCAGACTGCCAAACTGCCTTGCTATTGTTACAACATATTTTTTATCGTCCATACTGTACTCCTTTTCTTTTGACGGATTATCATCTCACAATTATAGTTACTTAACATATCAGTATAGCTGCTACATCGCAAGTCCCAGAATCAGGAAACCAATTATAGAAACACCTGCTCCGATAAACACATACGGCAGCTGTGAGCCTGCGTGCTCAAGGTTGTCAATTCCTGCCCCGTTTGATGCGAGCACTGTTGTGTCACAGTAGAAGCAGGCATGGTTTCCGAATGCACAGCCTGAAAGAATAGCTGCCATAACAAGTACGATATTTGCTCCGACACTTGCGCCAAGCGGTAAAAGCACCGGTGCTACAAGTGTACATACACCCCATGCATTTGCAATCATGAAAGCCAGAAGTCCTACAATGATAAATGTAATCATCGGGAACACGCTTCCTGCCATGAATGGCTTGCATATATCTACAAAGAACTCTGTCATCTTCATCTCACTTGCAATCTTTTGGAATGTAAGTGCAGATATAAGTAAAATGATAATCGGGAGCATATCCGAAAATCCCTTTACAAATGTATCCCAGAACTCTGAGAATGTCATAATCCTTCCTGCGATATACAATACCATAGAAACAATTATCGCAATAACCGCTGCCACAACCAGATCTCCTGTTGCAACTGCCACACCTACAAGTATAGCAAGCGGAATGATGAAATACCATACACTTCTGCCCTCGTCCTCACCGTACTCAGAGCCTATATTGTACTTTCTGCTTATATCGCTGTATGTTTTTCCTGTAGCAGCAACACGCTCATATGCTTTCTTCATGCCTCCAAGCTTTGGAAACCATCCCATACAGAAAAGGAATACTATTAAAAGAGCCACAATCGGATAAACACAATACGGAATTGCCATCATATATGTCTTCATCAGGCTTCCACCTGCAAGCTTCTTCACACAATCCTGCTGGAGGAAAATAGCTCCAAAATACGCTGCCCATGAAGAGAATGGAATCAGTACACAGACCGGAGCGCCGGTGCTGTCTAACAGATATGCAAGAGCCTCTCTTGGCACCTTCTTTTTATCGTATGTACCCTTCATGGCTGTTCCTATTGATAAAACATTAAGGTAATCATCTACGAAAATCAATATTCCTAAAATAAATGTGGTAAAAAGTGTCTTTCTTTCTGAATTACAAAGCTTTGACACAATCTTTGTAAAACCAAAGCTTCCTTTTGAAGCAGTAAGCAAAGCGACAAGACTTCCGAAGAGTCCGCATATCAAAATGACATATGCCTCATCACTCATCACACCCTCGAGTGTACTTACCCATTTTGACAGGAAATCCTGTTTCCAGAGAACCATTGCTCCCACCATAGATCCTGCAATCAGGAAAGCCTCACATTTTTTTGTTGTGATTGCACCGACGACAATCGCCAGCACAATCAATGTTGCAATCAGTCCATAGCTCATAATCTTTATATTCCTCTCTTTCCAGGCATCATATACTGCAAAAAGGGCCGAAGGATTCTTATCCTCCGGCCCCGTTGCCTTTCGTTGAACACATATTATATTTATCTGCCTGTCAAATCAATAGCTCATGTAAATTTGGCTGTATTTTCGTCTCATGTAAACAAAGCCAGCCTTGCGATTTTGTTTCTATGTAACAAATCCACCCAAAAACTCAAGTCATCATGGCTCAAGTCATCATCTGATGGATTTCTAATATAATCGCCCTAAGTCCTATCACTCTATCACTGCAGATAATAATAAATCATCAGCGCATTATACAGCTCCTGGCTGTCAAAGCGGTCTGCAAAGCTTCTGCCTGTGAGCTGTTCTACTCTCTGCAGCCTGTACTTCACAGTATTTTTGTGAGAAAAAAGCCTATCCGCAGTCCTCTGCAGATTGCAGTCGCACTCAAAATATGTCCACATCGTCTCCATAAGCTGTGTGTGGGCCTTCTTCTCATATGCGATTATCTCACCAAGTACCTCGTCCGCAAACCTCTTCATAGGTGCGGTATTCTCATATGCCATAAGCATCCTGTAAAAGCCCATCTGATCATAAAAGACAATCTCATTCGTCCTGCCTATATGCTCAAGCACGGCATTGGTCTTTGATGTCTCATGAAAGCTCTTTTGAAGCTTTGAGATATTATCACATTTTTCACCTATGTTAAGTGTATAGCGTATATCACTGTACTCATTTTTCAAAAAAGCATCAAATTTCATGAAAATATCCACAATTACATCTCTTTTGTCCGTGCAGTCATTCATGAAACCGATTATTCTGTCTCCATAGCATGATACAATCGCCTGATAATCAGCTGCCTTAAAATAATCCTTTAAGTTCTGCGCATAGCTTCTTATCTGATCATTGGTTATTATATTGCCTGCTATATGCAGTACAAACACCTGCTTAAGCACACTTTTTTCATATCCCATCTGAATGCACTTCTGCTCTATGCTTGTCGTATTAATACTGTTTCCAAAAATAATTTCGGCAAGCAGACTGTCCTCTATATCCTTTCTGTCGTCCAGATATGAAATCGCATGCCCCAGCTCCTCAAAAAAGTCCAAAAGCGGCACATCCCAGGGCATGGTAAAAAGCGGAAAATCATTCTTTTCCGCTAAATCAATTACCTTATCATCTATCTGCGTCACATAGCTTTCTCCAACCAGCAGAAGCGCACATGACATTTGAAGCTCTATCGCTTTCTTTATTGTCTTGTACAAATCAAAATTCTTTCTCTGTGTGACAGGGCTGCTCACTATAAGAAGCTCCTTTCCCCGCACCCATTTCTCAAAGTTGATATTCTCTGCCTTATAAGACCACCTGATGCCTTTTTCCATACCGCCTTTTCCGGCGATAACCTTCGCCTGCGACAAAGTCGTAAGCGAAAGTAAATCCTTGCACTGAAACATGAATTATTACCTCTTATTTCAGCAGGTCGATTGCTCCTGTAACCTTTGCCGGGATTTTTTCAAATAAATACTCACCGTGTCTGACAGAAGCAGTGATTCCTGCTCTCTCACATATTGCCTCAAATTCTGATTTTGCATCGAGCACGATAAAGTTGGCAGGCTTCCCCTCCTCGATACCATAGCGATCTGTAATACTCATGGTGATGGCTCCATTTGTGGTAACAAGGTCTAAATCATTTGTAATCTCCTCCGGAGACATCATCTGAGCCAGATGAATGCCATGGTCGAGAATCATCATCATATTGCCGTTGCCAAGCGGATACCATGGGTCTGACATGGAATCCTGTGCAAAGCAGACATTGATACCATTGTCATACAGCTCCTTAACCCTTGTGATTCCCCTTCTCTTTGGATATGTATCCTGACGTCCCTCAAGATATACATTCTCTGTAGGGCATGAAATGAAATTGATACCTGACTTCTTGAAGAGCTTCATCATCCTGAAGGCATAGCTGTTGTCCGCTGAGCCGAATGAACATGTATGGCTCGCCGTAGTCCTGGTGCCGATTCCCTCCATCAGGGCAAGTGCATTCAAAAGCTCAAGGAAACGGCTCTGAGTATCATCGGTCTCATCACAATGCGCATCGACCAGCCTATCGTATTTTACTGCAAGCTCGATAGCCTTGTGTACTGACTTCTCGCCAAATTCCCTGGCCAGCTCAAAGTGTGGTATGGCGCCGACACAGTCAGCTCCCATCTTGAGAGCCTCCTCTACAAGCTCATCACCACCCTTGTACGCATACATGCCCTCCTGTGGAAAAGCCACAATCTGCAAATCCAGAATATCCTTTACCTCATCTCTCACCTCAAGAGCAGCCTTAAGCCCTGTAAATGTCGGGTCTGTGACATCAATATGTGTCCTGATTGCCTGCACACCATTCAACATCTCTTTTCTGATTCCGCTATATATGCGCTCCTTCATCTGCTCCACTGTCATATGTCCCTTTGACTCGCTCCAGCGCTGAATGCCCTCAAACAAGGTTCCTGAGCCATTCTCCTCGCCCAGACCTGCAGTAAATACATAGTCCAGATGCATATGCGGATCAACATACGGTGGAATGACAAGCTGTCCCTGCAAATCAATGACCTCGCAGCCTGCCTGCTCCGGTAAATCTGCCGCAATCCTCTTAAATACTCCATCCTCCACAAGAATTGAAGTAAGCTCCTTTTGGCCCTTAAGCCTTACGTTTTTAAATAATTTTGTGCTGCTCATACTGTATTCCTCTTTTCCATATGACCTAAGTATTCATAGCTTTTAGCCACGCGTATCCGGGCTAAAAAAGGCGCTAAGGAATACACCTTAGCGCCTTTGCTAAAACCTCATGTCATTATTTATCTGCTGTTTGTTGTTTACGAACAAATAGTAGCATCATGTCGGAATACAGTCAACAAAATGCAAAATCAACGATATTATTTTATTCCTGTGTACCAAAAATGTCAAATGGATTTGGTTGTTGGGGACAAATCTCGTCATATTCTTTACACTAAAGGCTTAATCTCGTCATCCAACGTACTCCTAAGCTCTGCGAAAAACTTAGTATAATACTTGAATTTAGGTAAAGCACGTTCCACTGTATTTTTGTACTCAGGATAATTAATAGATGCCTTTATGGCGCTCTCATTAGGGATAACCCCATTGCGGTAATGTGTTGCCGCATACATTACATCATCCCTGTCTGCATGCCATAGCAGGCAGAAATTACTCACAACCTGTTCTATACATTCATGTTTCATATTTTCAACAATGTTTAGAATTGATTTGCCCTTGAATCTGCTCTCATCAAGCTCTATCTCATTAATCAGATGTGACATGATATCTGCTACCTTTGGATTATCCTTACGAAGATCCTCTACATACTGCTTTGCCTCATCAATCTTCTTTTGCTTTTCCTCAGGAGTAATATCACCATCCTCCTCAGGATTGACGATATTTTGAATGAGATTGATGATATATTCATAATCAATCCTTGTATTACTGTATGCCATAAGCTCATAATCCGAGTCTATTTCCGGTTCTACCGGCGGATTAACCGGGTCCGGTCCCGGGTCTGGTCCAAGCTCACTTTTTATGTTCAGGTAATGACCTGCATAATCTATATATTCCTGTTCAGTAATTCCGTAATCATCAAGCATACTCTCATCATATCTGCTGAAGGATTTAAGCTGTGCAAAAAGTCTGTCAAAGCTCTGAAACATCTTCATGAAATGAAGCTTCTCCTCATCTGACATTGACGGAATGACATCCGGTGTCTGAGCTGCAATTCTAAGTGCCGCGAGAGCCTTCTTAAAAGCAGGCTCCACATCATCCCACTCTGCAATAAGCGGTGTATCCTCTGTACTTCCCGCAGAATAAAGTTTGACAGCATCATCCACAGATTTCTTGAAAAGTACCGGTGCCTGAAACGTTACAATCTGTCCATACGGCTTTGATTTTTTGTCAAAAATACGATTAGTTCTGGAAAAAGCCTGTATTAAATCGTGTGGTCCCATCGGCTGCCTGTCAATAAAAATTGTTGACATGCATGGCGCATCAAAGCCTGTAAGCAGACGATCCACAACAATAACCAGGTCAAGCTGTTCGTTTCTGCTCTTATACTTAGGATCTTTTCTAGAAAGTCGTTTATTTAGATTACTATTGTATGAAGTAATCTGTGAAATATCAAACTTTGTATCAAACATAGCATTGTAGTCATCAAGAGCCTGCTTCATCTTCTCCTGATTGACCTGCGAGCCGTCCTCATTTTCAGTTACAGAGTATGTGATGGCAAACTTAGGGAAGTCCGGTAAAACCTGCTTTATACGTTCATCTATCTGTAATGGTGTTTCTCCATTTTTCACCCTTGTGAGCAGCTCATAATATTTTTGTGCAAGCGAAATAGAACTTGTGGTCAAAAGTCCTTCAAAGGTCTTGCCCTTTCCATTTTGAAAGCCCAGCTTATGATATGACTTATTTAAGATAACCTCAAGCACCTTGAGCATATGCGTCTCATTTTCATATCGGCTGCTGTCAGTCTCATCAGTCACATCCTTTGGTCCATCGTGCTCCACTTGAAAGCCCAAGACAGCATTATCATGAATAGCATTCTGAATAGTATATTTGTGCAGACATGCTCCATATAATTCCTCTGTCGTACGTGGCAAATCCCCCATCAACGGATAAGGATTCTCCGGAAAACGTGGTGTTCCGGTAAAACCAAACCAAAGTGACTTTCCAAAGAAGCGCTCGATTATTCTCTTGGTAGCCGGAGATACAGCTCTGTGACACTCATCCACCACAAAAGCTATTTTTAATCCTCTTAACCTGTTATACTCAGGTGTGCCCTCCTTCAGACGCTTTGAAATGAGAATCTGCATCTTTTGAATTGTAGTAACAATCATCTGTCTATCAGACGATTTAAGTTTATTTTTCAAATCAGTCACATTATCAGTATTATCCACATCAATTGAATCATTCTGAGAATATGAACTAAATGACGTATTTGTCTGCTCATCAAGGTCTTTCCTGTCTATAAGAAAAATAGCCTTGTCCAACGCCGGAATATCCATAAGCAGATTTCTTGTTGCCTTATATGATGTAAGCGTCTTTCCCGAGCCTGTAGTATGCCATACAAATCCTGACTTTCCTGTTCGTGATGCTTCACGAATTGCCTCAATAGCATGTATCTGATATGGTCTAAGCAGAATAAGCCGCTTAGCCTCGTTGTCTAAAACCGTATATCTTGCAATCATCTCATGTGCCTGCGGAATCTTAAGAACATTTTTTGCAAAATCAATATAATCAGAAACCGGCTGGTTGTTCCTATCAACCCATCCGCTGATAAATTCTTTCTTTAACTCCGTATCACTTGCTGCTGAAAAATACTTCGTGTCAACACCGTTACTTATAACAAACATCTGAACAGCCGAAAAAATTCCCCTAAACTGCCCTTCACCTATGTATTTCTTTATCTGATTGAATGCTTCCATATACGAATGCTGTCTGTTTTTCAGCTCAATATGTATCATTGGAAGACCGTTTATCATCAAGGTCACATCAAATCTACGGTCTCTTGATGCGGCATCCTCATCATCCTTCAATGCGCTGTACTGATTTATAACCTCATACACACTGCTGCCACCTGCAATATGCTCATGATTCATCACAACCAGATGAAGCTTCTTAGTATCACGCTGTACATGCACCATGACCTTGCCGTTTTCGCCTACCAGCCACTCCCCTGCCTTATAAAATGTTGAAAACTGCAACTGATTCTTTACCTGCTCAAACTCCGAATCAGAAAGTGGCTCACCATCCAGCCTGTCCTTATTGTTCTGCTCTAAAATATATTTAAAATTGCTCCATAAATCAGCTTCTGTCTTTAAATCGGGTCTGTACGTCCACTGCGAATCCCCATATATCAACTGCTCTATCAATTTCTGCTCTATTAACGATTCCAACTCCGGCATGATAATTTCTCCTTCTTCAAAACCAAAACACTAACTATATTTATTATAGCAAATATAGGCATAAAATACCACAAAATTACATATATCAAAATCAGCGTAAGCATATTGTTTAAAAAGCTACATTACAGTCCTGACAAAGTCCTCATTACCAGATCCACATCCTTATTTTCCAGCTCCTGAATGATATGCAGATATGTCTTCTGCGTTGTTGTCATACTTGCATGCCCCAATCTGCGCGCCACACTGGCTATAGAAACACCAGCAAACAAAAGCAAAGACGCATGCGTGTGTCTAAGTCCGTGAATGGAAATCTCCGATATCCCACATGCCTTACAGTGTCTGGTGAGAGCATCATTGACGGTTGAATTATAAATCTTTTCCTCTCCAACAAATATAGGCTCGTCCTCCGGCAACCCTTTTACCAGCTCAGAAAACTTTACTACTATCTGCCAGTCAATCTGAATCTTTCTCACAGATGACTTATTCTTCGTCGGCAGAAAACCGCCCTTACCCTTATAATCCCAAGTCTTGCTTATAGAAAGTGTTTGTCTTCCAAAATCAAAATCCTTCGGTGTGATAGCAAGCGCCTCTGAGAAACGCATCCCAGTCTTTGCCACAAGCAAAATAAACCAGTCCCAATTCGGATCTTCCTTTATATCCAAATCAGCTATCAATGTATGCAGCTCAAACTGATTGAGATATTTAATCTTTTTCTCACGTGGTGTCTTACCCTTGATGATAGCCTTTCTGGTCGGATCACGCTCTATCAGTCCCTCATCCACAGCGTCCATTACCGCTCCCTTTAGCTGATGATGGAAGTCAAGTGTTGTCTGTCTCTCATGCTCCTTTGCGTAATCATTTAGTATCTTCTGATACGCAGTCCTTGTCAGCTCACAAACCTTAAGCTCCGGAGCCAGCTTCTCCACCCACTTTTGAGTCATCCTGTACTTTGCCATAGTGGCTTCACGAATTGCATCTTTCTTATACACTTCTATCCACTGTGCGTAATAGTTGTAAAATAATGCATCCTTGCTCATATCCTCTAGCATACGCTACCTCCTTTATTAGTACTGCTTACGCTGATGTAAACATAATTAGGCTTGCTTTGTTTGAGGTTGGTTTATGTTCGGTTCATTGTCAAATTTATGGTAACCATTGTATAGATACTATGTTACTTACGATAAAAAACAGTTTATAAAAGCATGTTCAGATGTAATTTGTGCTGGCGCTGGTGAAGAGTGATAAGGTGATCGAGATTATCAAAATATGCAGCTATTCTTTTTTGTTCCTCTAAAGATGGCATATTCATCTCGCACTGTACAAGCTTGTCATAATAAAAGTAAAGACGTACACTTCCTTCTTGTAGACGCTCAATCCATTTAGGAAACTGATCCGATTTAAACCAGTGCCAAAGAAATCTATCGTCTACATAATCAGCGGTCTGAAAAACCTCATAAAGCGAGCTAACTATTACATTTTCGGTACCTGCATAGTATCCAATCGATCCAACATTTATTCTTGCAGGATTATATGCAAATGAATTGGGAGGAACAATATTGTAAGCTGTTTTATCAACATCTGCCATATATCCAAAATCATCATGTGCTTCCTTTTGAGATATAAAACCTCTGTCATTTGTTACTGCATAGCACTCTAACTCTAACCCTTCTCTATTTCTTACCGCTACATTTTCTACAAACTCTGAGAACTTACGCTGTTCCCAATCGTTTTCAACATTTATAATTTTTTATTGGCTTACGATGAGATATAGTAGAAACTGATTTTTTTATAAAAATCTGTCTGGCGCTGGTGAAGAGTGATAAGGTGATCTAAACAATCCAGATAGTCTCCTATTTTTCGTTGTTCTTCAATTGATGTATACGGGATTTCAATAGTTTTCATCCCATCAATATCTATGCTTCTGCCGTCTCTTATTCCGTACACATGTGGCACTAATTTATGCTTTATAAATTCATAAGATCGGAAGTACGGATAATAAAATCTTGAATCTGCCATATCACTATGAAATGTATGATATGCAGGGCTTATAATGCCATCTAATGATGATTTTTCTAAGCCTCCTTCAAAGGAACGAAGATGTACAATGAAATCGTCTTTTCTCACCATTTTATAGTTAGATAAATTGGATGTATCATACATTAAATTTCTATCAGAGTCTTCCCTTTTTACTGTTCCACCACCCTGAATTATAGTTAAAGCCGATAACTCGGTATGGTTCTTTTCAGAGTATTCTTTGAACACGTCTCCGAACTTACGCTGTTCCCAAACTTTTGGTTTTATTCACCCTATCACAATTGACTTACGCTAATAACGAGTGATTCCACTATTCATCACTTATAATATAAAAGACGTGAGTAATTGTCCCACGCCTAATAATAATTAAAAGCACGGATGAATGCTCTTAAAAGTAATCAAAATTTTTCACATTTTATATTCCATCTCTCACCATCATAAGTGCAAATCCAAGCAAATTCTTTCCTCTCCACTTTTCCATTTCCAGTCTTTTAGGCTCTGTCATCGACAACCCAATTCCCCATATGCAATCCCTCACAGCACATTCCGCTAAAACCGCATCTCCTGTAGCTTTTAGTTTGCATTTCAATTCAGGATTTTGAAATTTTGCACAAAGACCATTGTAAACAACAATCTGTCGCTTTCCATTCCAGATTGTTTCATTATAATTTGAAACCTTTCTTCCCAAAGCCTTAATTTGTGCAACATCTGTAGTTTCAAGGATCTTCTCCGCTATTTTAGTATCACCAAAACAATTTGCTTTTTGATACATCATATACTGTTCCATTGATGAAAATCTTATTCCATCACATTCAAACTCACCTAAATACCAGTTACTTAGGTATCCATTTTCCTCATCCGGATTATGAAAACAAACTATATTCATTTATACTTTACCTACCTTTTTTACCGCCAAATCAAGCTCTAAATCATGAAGTCCATAATAAGCCTTCCTCAGAAAATCGACCGGTACTTTATTTATTACCTCTGCGCTTGGAATATCATAATACCACTGATAATAAGCATAAAATTCACCAATCCAATCAGGCATAAATCCTTCGATTGCTTTCCCATGCTTTAACTTATATTTTTCTGTGTCTGAAAAGTATTTCCACAGTTCTTTTGCATCCATGGTATTAACATAAGCCATCGCATCATCAATGTTTTTTCTGGTTTTACTTTTCATATACGTATTTATAAAATCTTCTGTATCACTATCCGGATAAGACTGTGCCACAAAATCAAATAATTTGCCTTGATTCTCCACCACATCACCCAGATACGCTTCTGAATATGCACCCATTTTCTCACCTCTAAAACAATGTACTAAAAACATTCGTAACTTTATTTGCATCTGAATCTACTAAATCACGCATATTTTTTCTTGCTTCAATATCTCTTTGATTATACTTATTGTTAAATTCGTTGTATTCAACTTGAAGTAAATCACTTTCTATCTCTCGTAAATTTGCATATGCATTTTCTGTCTTAATACAATACTGAATCCCCAATCCACCTAACGAAAGCAATTCTTCAAGAATATCTATATCAATATTATCTCTGACAAATTCTTTTGCAATGTAGAAATATGATGCATTTGCGCGCCATCCCTTTATCACATCATATGCATCGGTATCAATACCATATTTATCAATAAACTTTGCAGAAAGCATCCTATAACGCTTGGAATCCGCTGCATCGCGATGCTTCATAAGCTCTGCAAGCCATGCTAAAACATCTTTCTCCTGAAAATCAAAAATTTTTAGATTCTTTGTATTTAACTCATACTTATGAACCCATCCATTCTGTTCATTAGGTCGGCAAACCGCCCATTCTTTTGCTAAATCTATGTTTTCTGTCAGATAAAATCCACGACCATAATCATGTTTATCGTCTCCCCCGCAAAATACCGGTGTTACTATTTTGTTAGGGGAACCGTGGTATAAAATTATTGTATCCATTTTAATTATCTGTGACATTCTTAAACCTCCCTTCCTTCAAGATATGATATAATTCCAACCTCAAATGATTATATAAACATATTTTGTAACATATATTTTTTCATTTTCTTAAGTTCATCGCACTTACGTTGGTGAAGAGTGATGAGGTGGTCGAGGTGGCTCAAATAAGAGAATATTTTCCTCTGCTCACCCACCGAAGGTAATGAAATCGGCAGTATTTTTATCAGTTCAGCATTATAACTTTGCTGTTTAGTTCCCTGAGTGTAATTGATTCCATACTCTTCGCCAACTTTCCTATACCATTGAAATAAAAATTCTGAAGTAAGCATTTCTTGCTTTGGAAACAATGCCATGCAAGACTGATTGAGTGTTGTATCAAATCCCAATAACGCACAGTTTCCTCGTGTTCCAGCCGCCTCAAGACCTGTAATAGCCATTACAAAAGTACCCTTAGGAACAATTTTCAAATTAGCTGCTTTCTGTCCTTCTTCCGTTATCGTTTCTATGCTGTCATATACAGTTCCACGATTTAACTCTCCACTAGATAACCATTTTATAGTCCCATTCCAATACTCACTCTTATTTCTTGACGGAGTCTGCCCATTATACATATCATCAATGACATCTCCCAACTTACGCTGTTCCCAATCGTAAGTAAATCCATCAAATCTAATTTTTGGAACTTTTGCTCCATTTTTAGGAAACATTTTTTGAAGCATATATTTTTTCAAATTTTTCGTCTGTTCACACTTTCGCTGGTGAAGAGTGATGAGGCGGTCGAGCTCCTCAAAATACTTTCCAATTTTCTTCTGTTCCTCAATATCTTGTGGTATCATCAGCTTCGTCTCAAAGAAATCCGCTGGTGCAATATTCAAAAGTCCATGATTTCTCGCTCCTTCTGCAGCAATCTCATGAATATCTTTATGCCACAAATTTGTGCTGTAATACGATACCAAAAAATCAGAATCTACTAGATTATTTTCTTTTATTCCAAATACAATATAAAGCGTTGATAATACACCATTTTCATAACGATCCAGCCTCTTAATAGCTCCCCAAGGAGCATCTGTTGAAGTGCTTTTATTATAAGCAAACTCTCCATTATTAATCAGATAGTAACCACTGACATCTTTACTTGCAACTCTCTTATCAAAGAATTCATTCTGATCAATAAGCCCATATTGTGCCGATATTGTAAGTGGCAACTCTGAAACTAAATCTTGATTTTTCCTTGTTATGCGATTGACCAAATCTCCCAACTTACGCTGTTCCCAATCCTTAGTAAACCCTTTAAATCTAATCTTTGGATTTTCCATACAAATCACCCCTCAATCATATCAATATAACGATTCAACGATGCCATTATATTTTCATCAGACGATGTCAGGTCTTTTAGCAGATTCACGAACTCCCCCTCCACCTTTCCTATCTCGTCATCTGTTTTTTGCATATCCTCTAGCAGACCATTTATATCAACTTCCTCTTCCTTTTCAAAATTGTCTACATATCGCGGAATATTTAGGTTGAAATCATTCTTTTCAATATCCTCAAAGCTTGCCAGATAGGATTCTTTGTCTACAGTTTCTCTTCTGTTATACAAATCCATAACTTCATCAATATGCTCATCCGACATTTCGTTTTGCTTTTTGCCCTTAATGAACTTCTTTGATGCATCAATAAACAGTACATCTCTGCCATCTCTATGCTTTTTAAGTACAACAATACATGTAGGAATAGACGTATTATAAAATAAATTAGCCGGCAGTCCTATAACCGCATATATATTTCCGGAGCGAAGAAGCTTTTCTCTTATTTTTCCCTCTGCTGCACCTCTGAAAAGTACCCCATGTGGCAAAACGATTGCCATTGTTCCATTGCTTTTCAGATGGTAAAGTCCATGAAGCAAAAATGCATAATCAGCCTTTGATTTTGGCGCCAACACACCATATTCTGAAAATCTTTCGTCCTGTAAAAATCCTGATGCAGCACTCCATTTTGCAGAATACGGCGGATTCATAAGTACCATATGAAAGTCAGTTTCCTCACCAGTTGGCCAGTCTGCATCAAGCGTATCTCCATGATGCAGATTCTGATTCTCCGCAGCTACATCATGCAGGAACATATTCATCCTCGCCAGATTATATGTAGACATGTTCAGTTCCTGTCCATAATACTTTATATAGTTTGTATCACCTTGATAGTATCTTTTTGCATTAAGAAGCAGCGAACCCGAGCCCATACATGGGTCATAGATTGACAAACCTTTCACATTCTCCTGTCCTGTTATTGCTATTCTAGTAAGAATTTTTGATACTGCCTGTGGTGTATAGAATTCTCCCGCCTTCTTACCTGTCTCTGACGCAAACTGTCCTATCAGATATTCATATGCATCTCCAAGTATTTCACCATCGGAATTAAGCAAATCTGCCTGGTCTATTACCTTTATCAGTTCTGCAATTGTATCACTTTGTTTCTGGTCTCCCGCTCCAAGCCTGCTCGAATACAAATCAATGTCGGAAAACAAATCCACAAACAACTCTCCGCTCTGCTCGATATTATTGAATGCTTTCTGCAATTGCTCACGATTAAAGCAATTATTCCTTGCATCCTCTGCAAAACATGTATATGTAAGCTCAGGCTCAATTACATATTTACGATCCTGCTTTAATTCATCAAGTAAATCATTAGCATATTCACCCTTCAACTCATTTTTATATGCCTCAAGTGCCGTCTTGAGCGATTCCGGCTTCTCATCATTTATCAAATCATATACTCTTATCAAAAATGAATCTGATAGATATTTATAGAATACAATTCCCAAAAGATAATTCTTATATTCATTCGCGTCCATTTTTGAACGAAGTACATCAGCGCCACTCCAAAGTACACTGATTAAATCCTTACTATTTTCCTGCTCTGCCATTAATTGCTTCCTCCGAAATTCTATAATCTTTTGCTTTAATATTCCTCTCCACTTATCTCTTCCACAAGCTTCCTAACCTTACCTGCATCTGCACACTGATAGCAGTTCTTCATCATTTTATCATACGAAAAATCCACTGCATTGCCCGATGCTGTCACATCACACTTCCATGAGCCACACGAGCTGTGCACCTGCATAATACCCGTGTATTCGATAAGTGCTCTAACATTGGTATCATTCACGCCGCTTCCGGCCAGAATCGTAATATCTTTTCCATATTGATTTTGAAGATGCTTAAGCTGTTTTCTGCCATCCCATACATTTACTGCGCCACCGCTTGTGAGTATGCGATCTGCGTCAAGCCTAATAAGCTTCTCCGCCGCACTGTCCTGGTTATCTATGCAGTCAAAGGCGCGGTGAAACACAGCCTCCCTGCCATACTCATGAATGAGCTCTATCATTTCCTTAGTGCACTTTTCATCAAGCACCTTTTCTTTTGTCAGAAATCCAAACGCAATGCCATCTGCTCCATGCTCTAAAATAATTTTTGCATCCATAAGCATAGTGTCGTATTCTTCATCCGAATAGCAAAATCCGCCGCCCCTTGGACGAACCATTGCTACTACCGGTATATTGCAATTCTCCTTTGCATATATTAAATTGCCGAGTGTAGGTGTCAGCCCGCCCATGTATAGGGCGCTGTTCAGTTCAACCCTGTCTGCACCATTTTCATATGCTGTTTTCACATCCGAAAAGCTGCCACAGCATATTTCAAGCATCGGTTTCATCATACTTTCCCACTCTTTCCGCTAAATAATGCTTAACCTTCACACAATACATGTGTGACCGGCAAAAATTACGTAAATAAGTTTCAGATAATTTTACAAATATCTTTTTCAAAAATCAGTTTTCATACTCAATATTCATTTACCACAATCTCGAATACTCCGTCCTCATTAATTTTTAACCTCAATGACTTAACATATTTATTGTAAAAATCCTTCATTTCTCGCTCTGTCGATGTAATTTTAGTCCTCTCGTATATCTGTCTTGTCATCTCCCAGCCATTTTTTCCGACAATATCATTTGTCAGATTTTTCAATTCACTTATCATGACTTTTTTCTTTAAATCACTTGCATTTCCTGTATAGAAATCGTCTATTGAACAGTGAAAAATACATCGTTTTGTAAGTGCATCCTTGATTGACTGTCCGCACTTACTATATTCGTACATCACGAGGAAATGAGCATCCTTTACAGATGAAATAAGTCCCCAGTAATCCGAATCACTTGAGCACAAAATAAACGAGTCTATGTTGTCCTTATAATACGCCTCACACACTCCCGCAGTCATCTTTATATCAACAAGCGACTTTCGGTCTGTCACGCGCTCAACCTCCTCATGGAATACAGGGATATGTATGAATTTTTCCAGCCAGTCCCATCCACAGGATGTATGATAATCATCATAGAGTATAATTTTTTCTATTTTGGACATTTGCTCAGAATTTAAGTTTTTTAATACTCCATACAGCTTGTATACATCAGAATTTTCACAATCCACAACTATCACAACACGCATGCTTTCACGGATAAACTCATATATATTTTCCTTTGTATCTTCCACTGCATCCCTGTATTTTGAACCATCATTGAAATAATCACCATGCTGTCTGTATATTGTCTTTAAAATCCTTCCGTCAGAATTGAGCAGATTTCCCCTGCCATCCGGGCGCCAGTGAATATACATCCCATATGGATACTCTTTTCTGTGCTCTTTATAGACAGTAAACTCTGCCTTTAGCTTCTTTGGCTTTTCATAATCCGCTATGACAAACAAATCCCTGATATACTCCCATTTTATCCAGTCCGGGAAAAGCTTTTTACATGCATCCACGTGCTCATTTATCAGCTTGTTAATATGTACGCAATACTTGTCAGCCGATGAATTATACAATATAATATGCACTTCCCAGCTCTCAAGCTTATTTATATTCTCTGCATCAAACCACTCCATCCTGTTTATATTACCCAGATTATATTTTATTTCATTGTCTGTTTTTTTATAGTTGCGCAGCAGACCTGTACGCGCCTTACACAGATATCTGAGTATCCTCGCATTTTTATTTTCTCTTAAGCTGTTTAAAAGCTCCACATACTCACCACTGCACATATAATCAAGTATCTCATTTCTGACACCTATAAGATACGACAGAATCGTCACAAGCTCATATTTCTGTACTGTTTTATATTCCTTTTCCTCTGTAAATTCAGAATCCAACGCATATGCTTCTTCATCTGTTTCTTGTATCACATCATTAACTTCATCAATATCTGATTTATTTATTTCAATATCTGCCAACTCTATTCCCCCTTCATTTTCAAGATATATTAAAATTATATCATATGTTGCACTCTTTGTATTGTTAACATTTACTTAAAATCCGGATTATTTGCCATTTTCTCATACTCATGCTACAATACCTTTATCCGGATTAATGGTGATTATTATCAGACACTTTTTAGTAGACAGCGAAAATGTCAACGACAACTGGCTGATGCTGTTTGATATGGCAGATGAGGACGATGAAATCGTAGTTTTTTACACAAAAAAATCACCTCACATGTCATACATGTCAGTCATCAGACTTATTGAAAACAATAAAATAAATATACGATTTGAGGAATGCTATGAGGGCACAAACGCCCTTGATTTTCAGCTTGTATCCTATATGGGTTATCTGATGGGAGGCGGCGGTGCCTGCAGTGAAAACGAATGTGATGCTGCGTCATCCGAGACCGGTGCTGATGAGTACATCATAATGAGCAACGACACAGGCTATGACCCTGCTGTAAGGTTCTGGAAAGATAAGGGATACGCTGTACGCAGATTCAATGTAAATTTCTGCAAACAGGCTGTCCAGAGAAGGAAAAACATCAAGTATCAGGTAGTAGCAGATATTCCATCTAAGGAAGATACCGCCAATATCAATACCGATAATGATGCTATCACTTCAAAGTCTTATAATCTGAGTGAACTTATCGATGGCAATCATAGCAGCTATACAGACAGTGAACCATTAAGTGATGAGCTTGCAACTAACGATGACTTACCGTCAAGTGATAAGCTTATGACTAATGATGACTTACCATTCACTGACGAACAGACACCTAATAACAACTCAAATAAAAACGAAGCAACTGAGGCTAAGGCTTCAATGGACACCATTGATACATCAGATATTTCTGAAGTATCGACAGTATCCGATGACTTCGACCATTTTGAAGTAGATTCTTTCTTAAACTGTATGGGAAAAGACAATCTGCTCAAGCTTCATGAGACACTGGTTCATGTTTATGGTATGAAACAGGGTCAGATAATTTATAAAACCATAAAAGACAAATCCTACTCTTTTACGCCTGAGAAGCTCACGCGTAAAAAGAAGGTAGAGCGTTTTACAGGTATAATTTTCGCTCACAGTGATATTAATGATCCCGGAAATTTTGTTGATTTTCTTGAAAAAAATAAGAATAAAACAAAGAATCTCAATGGCATAAGATCTGCCATCACAAAGAGCTATGGTGAGACAGATGGTCTGAAATATTACAGCCTTTTCAAGCCATATTTCAAAATCATATCTGCACTGAAATAACGCCCTTTATTTTACAACAGAAAGGTAATCCGGATAAAACAATTGAGGCACTGAATTAATACTCCGTGCCTCAATTTTTATCCTTCATAACATGATGCTCTCTATTTATTATATAACGTGCGTGAGAGGGCGCTGGAAGTCCGGTGGACTTCCGCTTAGCGCCGACCGCAACGGAGTGTAGAGCGAACCCCGGGGTTCAAATCGTCCGCGGACGATTTGTAATATAGAAAGAGCAGGTACTACAACCTGCTCTTTCTATATTATATAACGTGCGTGAGAGGATTCGAACCCCCGACACCTTGGTCCGTAGCCAAGTGCTCTATCCAGCTGAGCTACACACACATATTTATTTACTCATTCATTATAACACCCTTGTCAAGTGCTTTGAATGAATGCCGCAGACCGGAATCGAACCGGTACTGTATCACTACAACAGGATTTTAAGTCCTGCGCGTCTGCCAGTTCCGCCACTGCGGCATGAATGGGACCTACAGGGCTCGAACCTGTGACCCTCTGCTTGTAAGGCAGATGCTCTC
>OQVN01000008.1_pt1 | contig 76421 bp, 69 predicted proteins | sample 1691621 | NCBI WGS metagenome assembly OQVN01 (sample SAMN03418278, study PRJEB22391) | human gut metagenome | biome: human-gut; feature: organic feature; material: feces | host: Homo sapiens | place: Tanzania | collected 2013-01 | reverse complement strand
GCGAAATGCAAGCTGAATTTGGCGAGCTTGGCGGATACGAGGCAGAAAATCAGATTGAGCAGATGCTTTCAGGTCTTGGCCTTGAAGAAGAATTCCATGACAAAATGATGAGCGAGCTTGACGAAAGCCAGAAAGTCCGCGTTCTTTTGGCGCAGGCTATTTTTGGAAACCCTGATATTTTGCTTCTTGATGAGCCTACAAACGGTCTCGATATTGAGTCTATTTCATGGCTGGAAGACTGGCTTTTGAATTTTGAGAATACAGTTATTGTTGTAAGCCACGACCGCCACTTTTTGAACACAGTCTGCACATATATCTGCGATATTGACTATGGAAAAATCACTCAGTTTGCCGGAAACTACGATTTCTGGTACCAGATGACACAGGTTCTGCAGAAGCAGGCAAGGGAGCAGCAGAAAAAAGCTGAGGATAAAATGAAGGATTTGAAGGAATTCATCCTGCGCTTCAGTTCAAATGCCGCAAAATCAAAGCAGGCCACAAGCCGCAAAAAGATTTACGATAAACTTGCACAGTCAGTGGAAGACCTTCCTGTTTCAACCCGAAAATTCCCTTATGTGAATTTCAAGGCGGACCGCGAGATTGGAAACAATGTCCTTGACATAAAAGGTATTGACTACGAGGAAGACGGCGTTCAGCTTCTAAAGAATTTCAGCCTTAATGTTGGAAGAACTGATAAAATCGCTTTTGTCGGAATTGAGCACAATTCAATTTCTGCATTGTTTGATATAATCAACGGCGTAAAGAAACAGCAGGTAGGAGAGGTTTTGTGGGGACAGACAACAAGCCACACATATCTTCCGCGCGATAATTCAAAATATTTTGACAACGACTACAATATCACAGAATGGCTTAAGCAGTATTCTAAAGAGCAGGATGACGCTTATGTGCGCGGATTTTTGGGAAGAATGCTTTTCAGCGGTGATGAATCCTTGAAAAAAGTAAAAGTTCTTTCCGGCGGTGAGAAAGTCCGATGTATGCTTTCAAAACTTATGCTTTCTGGGGCGAATGTCCTTATTCTTGATGACCCTACAAATCATCTTGACCTGGAAGCGATTCAGTCTTTGAACGAGGCTCTGATAAATTTCCCGGGTGTTGTGCTTTTTACAAGCCACGACCACGAATTTGTTCAGTCTGTTGCAAACAGAATCGTTGAGATTACACCGAATGGAACAATCGACAAGATGACTTCATTCGATTCATATATCTCTGATGATTCAGTTACTGACCAGAGAAAAAAGCTTTACGAAGGTACTGGCAAAAAAATCAAATTCAGATTTTAGTTTGCGTTGATTAGACTGGAGCCTGAGTTTTTGATGAACCTATAAAAGCGTAGGCGGATTTATAATTTGCGAAGACTTTGAGCGATTGTGTCAACTAAAGTGTGCAGCACCCGAACAATTACAAGCGTAGCGCGAGCTCAACCGTCTGGAGCAAATTGTAAATCTGCTGAAAGCGTTTCTCAATCTATAAAAAACTCAAGATGCGGATTTATTAATTTGCAGAGAATTTCTTCAGCATATTTGCGAAAATGTCCTTTGCGACTTCCTCTGAAACTTCTTTTTGCGGCTCGTGGTATTCAACAAGGTTCTGCGGGATTTCGTCAAGAAATCTGCTTGGCTCACATTCCACAATTGCCTGCATTTTTCTTCGTTTCTGGCATGAAGAGATTACAAGTTTTTCGCGCGCTCGTGTGATTGCAACGTAAAAAAGACGTCTTTCTTCCTCAACATTTCCATCGTTTTCGTCAACTGAACGTTGATGGGGAATTAATCCTTCTTCTGCACCGGCAATAAAAACCACCGGAAATTCCAGTCCTTTTGAGGCGTGGATTGTCATAAGATTTACTTTTCCCTTGTCATTTTCGTCGTCACCATTGTCGCGGCTCATAAGCGTGATTCTGTTCAGATAATTGAAAAGGCTTGGATTTGCGTTGTCAGGGTCGATTTCCCAGCGTTCCATCATCTCCAGCAGAAGCTCAATGTTTTTCAGCTTAAAACGCACGGCTTTTTCGCTTTTTGAATATTCCGTGATAAGGTAATCCCTGTAGTTTATTTCTTCCACCATCTCGCGCACTTTTTTTGAAAGTCCACGGCCGCTCAAAAGTTTCTGCCGGTTTGATTCAATCAGATTTACAAAATCCTGCAAATCTTCCTTTAAATTTTCGCTGGCTTCGCTTTCTTCTGCCTGAATCAGCGACTGGATTGCCGTCCACAGCGTTGAACCAAGTTTTTCCGCCTCATCATTTATGACTTGTATTGCGGCACGTCCGATTCCCCGCCGTGGAACATTTATGATGCGCAGGAGGTTTATGTCATCATCATGGTTTGCTATAACGCGCAGATAACTTATGATGTCTTTTATTTCTTTTCGCTCAAAAAAGCTTGTTCCGCCGCTCATTGTGTACGGAATATTTGCCTGCAGGAACGCTTCTTCTATGTATCTGGACTGCGTGTTTGCCCTGATTAAAACTCCAAAGTCATCGTAAGTCTTTTTTTCTTCCATTGCGATTCCCTGGATGCTTTCCGCGATAAAATTTGCCTCATCGGTCTCGTTTTCGGGCATATAGATTTCAATTGGTTTTCCTTCGCCTTTTCCGGACCAGAGTTTTTTGTCTTTTCTGTTTGTGTTGTGTGAAATAACGCCGTTCGCCGCGTCCAAAATTGTTCCTGTTGAACGGTAATTCTGCTCAAGCCGGATTTCTGTGACTTTAAAATCTTTCTCAAAATTGATTATGTTCTGGTAATCCGCGCCACGCCAGCTATAGATTGACTGGTCATCATCTCCAACAACCGCGACATTTTCGTCTGCAAGAAGATGCATAAGCTCATACTGCTGGTGGCTTGTGTCCTGGAATTCATCCACCATTATATATTTGAACCGCTCCTTGTACCGCGCAAGGACATCCGGATTTTCCCGGAAAAGTTTTATCGGAAGCACAATAAGATCGTCAAAATCAACAGCATTGTAAAGTTTCAGGCCCTCCTGATAGCAGTCGTAAAGCTGTCGGTACATATCATTTTCTGTCTGCCAGTTTTTTCTTCCTGTCTTTATATTTGAAAAAATCTGACTTATCTTGTAAATATCGAGCGCGTCCGGGGAAAATTTCAGCTCGCGGCCACATTCCTTTATAAGCGCGGTTCTGTCTGTTTCATCATATATTGAAAAATTTTCCCGGTAGCCAAGTTTATCTATGTCCGCGCGGAGAACTTTTACTCCGAACGCATGGAACGTTGAGACTGTTAAATTCTGAAGTTTTCGCTGTGTAAGCTCTTTTACGCGGTCTGCCATTTCTTTTGCGGCTTTGTTTGTGAAAGTAAGCGCAAGAATCTGGCTTTGCGGAATTCCAAGGTCAAGCATGTGGGCGATTCTGAATGTTATTACGCGTGTTTTTCCGCTTCCTGCGCCAGCAATTATAAGAATCGCGCCGTTTACAGTTGTTACAGCCCTGTATTGCTCCGGGTTAAGTTCATTTTTGAGTGTTTCCAAGTCTAAAGCCATAGAATGAAAATTAACATTCTATTGCGTTTTTATCAATATTTGTTAAAATTGAATAAATAATTTCTTTCACTTTTTTGAAGGAAAACGTAAAATAAAAATCCGAGGATTTATTATGAATACAGCCGTAAGCGCATTTCTTTCCAGACACAATTTTGTAAGACACATTGATGTGAATTTTGTTGCAGAATCAATTCTTGATGACATGAACCGAGGACTCTGCGGAAAAAAAGCTGATGAGGACATGATTCCTACATGGTGCCTGCCGCCAGAAAAATCAGTTACCAGCAAAAGTGTGATTGTAATTGATGCCGGCGGAACAAATTTCCGCTCAAGCCTTGTTACTTTTGATGAGAAAGGAAACGCCTCAATCTCAAATATGAAAAAGACAAAAATGCCGGGCGTTGAAAAAGAACTGAACAAAAAAGAATTTTTTGATGAATTCGCAAAAAATCTTGAGCATCTGAAAGGAATGGCGGACACAATCGGTTTCTGTTTTTCTTATCCAATGGAAATCACAAAAGATGGTGACGGAATTCTTCTTGGTTTTTCCAAGGAAGTAAAAGCGCCGGAAGTAATCGGTAACGCAATCGGAAAATGTTTAAAGGCGGCTCTTGTTGAGCACGGCTGGAAAGAGCCGAAAAAAGTCACAATGCTTAATGACACAGTCGCTGCGCTTCTTGCCGGGAAAGCGGCCGCAAAAGGTTATCCTTATTCTTCTTATGTAGGTTTTATTCTTGGAACAGGAATGAATGCGGCTTATATCCAGCCGGAAATTCCTTCCAGAAAAGGCTTTAAAAAACAGATTGTTGTCTGCGAGTCCGGAAAAACAAAAAATGTGATTCTTTCTGATTTTGACAAAGCTTACGACGCAAAATCACAGAAACCGGGAACATTTTTTATGGAAAAGCAGTGCGCCGGCGCATATCTTGGAGCAGTAGCCCTTGAGATGATGAAACTTGCCGCAAAGGAAGACCTTTTTTCAGAGGAAATTGCTTCTGCAGTTTCTAACCTTGAAAGTTTTACAACAATTGAGATGAATGAATTTCTTCACGAGCCCTACAGCACAGAAATTTCATTTGGAAAATTTGTCGCGGAAAATCATGGAACACAGGAAGACTACGATATTCTTTATGAACTTTTTGATGCTTTGGCTGAACGTTCTGCGCGTTGTGCGGCTGCTATCCTTACAGCGGCTGTAGTTCAGAGCGGAGAAGGGAAATGCGCCTCAAAACCTGTATGCATAAACTGCGACGGCTCGACATTCTGGCTTACATACAAGATTTCTGCGCGTGTCCACGGCTATCTTGATGAAGTTCTTACCCGCCAGAAAGGTCTTTACTGGCACATTGTTTGTCTGGATAATGATATTACAATTGGAACTGCGATTGCGGGTCTTGTTGAATAGTTTTTGGTTTTATAGGAGAAAATCGTGAAAGCAATCGGAAAATCAATAGTTCTCATCATGTTGATTATCATAATGGCGCTTGGAGGTCTTTTATGGTTTGACTTTCTTGGCGTTGTTCACATGAAGTCAGTTTTTTCTCCGCTGTATAGAATTCTTGGAAAAGAACCGCAGACTTCTGTAACGGCAACTTCAACAAATCCGGTTGTTGCAGATTTGGACCAGGACAGAATCAACAAGCAGCGGGAGGCAATCGATTTGCGCGTGGAGGAACTTGACAAGCGTGAAAGCGAGATTGCCCAAAAGGAAAAACTGAATGAACAGATTGCTTCTGAACTTTCAAACCGCGAAAAATCTCAGGAAGAACGAGAAAAAACATTTAACCAGACGTTAAAACAGTACGATGATAAAAATGTAAACATAGAACAGATTGCCGCAAACCTTAACGGAATGCGCCCGGAAGCGGCTGTAAATATTCTTGTTGCGATGGATGACCAGACGGTTATCGATGTGCTTCGCAAAGTTGAGGAAATTGCAGCCAGGAACGGAACTTCTTCTATGGGATCGTACTGGCTTTCCTTGATGCCTGCGGAACGAGCCGCGGAAATCCAAAGGAAAATGCTCAGCAAACCTGATTCCATAAAGTAGCTGAAAAAGGCAATTCTTTCATGTTTTACTGGAGGAATTGCCATGCAGCAATTGACTGTACAAAATCAACTTGATTTTACAAAGTTACAACAGCTAGCTCCCCAGCAGAATTCATTTAACAGGAATGATTATTACTCATCTTCATCTGTGGAAAATTCTTTTTCAGGAAAGTCTTTTTCTGATTTTGTGAATGAGGCAAAAAACTCGGAAAAAACTTCCTATTCAGACTCAGAAAAAAAAGCAGAGTCTGTGAAAACAGTTTCTGAAAATGATGAGAAAACTGCAAATGCTGGAAATAAATCTGAAGCCACAAAAACCGAAAATCACGGAACTTCAGAAGAGAAAAAATCAGCCTTAAAAGAGCCGGAAAAAGTTGATGAAAAAATAGCTGGAAAAGCGCATAGAAAAACTGCGGTAAAGAATGCCGAGGCTGAAAAAACTGAGATTGCAAAAAAAACTGATTTTAACCAGAAAAATTCAGAAAATGTAAAAGAAATTGCTGAAAAAACTCTAAAATCTCAAGAAATCAAGAACTCACAAAAGGAAAAAGAACAAAAAAATGGGCAGAAAATAAAAAATCAGCCTAAAAACGATGATTTTTCTTTGGAAAATTCGGTCGCTGCATCTGGAGCAACCGCGGAAGTTCAAGATAAAAAACTTCAAACTGAAAAAAAAGGCGAAATTTCGGATTTTTTTACGGAAGATTCTGAAAAAGTTGAGGAAACTTCTTCAAAAAATAAAAAGACTTATTTTCTTGATAAAGAACAGAAAATCTCTGTGCAGGATTTCCGCTCTGAGAACATTGAAAAAAATCCCGATGAAAAAAATCAGAAATCTGCTGTTGAAATCTCAGAAATTCACCGCGATGAAAAAAACAATCCTCAGGTAACGGTGGATTTTGCCGCCGCAAGCGCAAACCAGAATATTGTTTCTTCAGACAACCAGACGGCTGGCGCAACTGGCTCGAATTTTCAGGCGATGCTTTCAAACCAGATTCAGGAAAATGCAGGAGAAATTGTCAAGGCTGGAAATATTGTCCTTAAAGACAACGATGTCGGCTCAATAAAACTGATTCTTCATCCGGAAAGTCTTGGAAATGTGAAGATTGATTTGAACCTTCACGAAAAGAATATTTCCGGAAAAATTGTTGTTGCAACCCAGGAAGCGTTCAACGCATTCAAGGAAACTGCTGAAAATTTGAAGCAGGCTTTTGCGCAGAGCGGTTTTGATTCTGTCGGACTGGAACTTTCTCTTTCAAGTCAGAATTTTGGTCAGAATCACTCAGGCGGAAACCAGAATAATCCTGCGGCTGAGTTTGCCATGCGAAAAATCTATGGCGAGTTGAATGTTTTTTCAGGAGAAAATTTTGAAGAAATAGAAATTCTTGAAAATTCTTCACGGAATTCAGTAAACATCGTTGCATAAATTCCGATTATAAAAAGGAACTTCTAAAAATCTTTTGGAGTTCAAAAAACGGAAATCCATAAAGAGGTACTGAAATGGAACTGAATGAACTGACGAAGAATCCGAATACAACCATGACATCAACTGAAAAGTTTGCTGTTGATAATGCGGTAAACAATTTCAACAAAACTAACACAGTGAATGGACGTACAGCATCTCAGCAGCTGGGTAAAGATGATTTCTTGAAGCTTCTGATTACTCAGCTTACAAATCAGGATCCTACAAGCCCTATGGAAGATACTCAGTTTATCTCCCAGATGGCTCAGTTTTCATCACTTGAGCAGATGACAAACATGAATGAATCTTTCAATAAGATGGCCAGCATAATTAATTCTTCGCAGGCGGCATCTACCTTGGGAAAAACTGTTGAGCTTGACATTGGTGATTCAACAGCGAAGGGTGTGGTAGAAGCAACATCTTTTGGGGCAAATCCGCAGGTAATGGTAAACGGTATGTACTACGATATGGCAAAAATCAAAGCCATTTACAATTAATCAGGTAATAAGCAGGAGAAATAGATTATGATGAGATCACTTTATTCTGGTGTTTCAGGTTTGCAGAATCATCAGACACGAATGGACGTAATTGGCAATAACATTTCCAACGTAAACACAACCGGCTTTAAACGCGGACGGGTAAATTTCCAGGATATGATAAGTCAGCAGGTTGGTGGAGCTGCAAAACCGACAGAAGAACTTGGTGGTGTGAACCCGAAAGATGTTGGTCTTGGTATGACAGTTGCAACAATCGAGCAGGTTTTTACACAGGGAAATCTCCAGTCAACAGGAGTTTCTACTGATGTTGCAATCCAGGGAAACGGATTTTTTATCCTGAAAGACGGCGAGGAAAGTTTTTACACACGAAATGGCCAGTTTGGTCTTGACCGCGACGGAACTCTTGTAAATCCTGCTAATGGTCAGCGCGTTCAAGGTTGGATGGCACACGATTTGAACGGTGAGCAGATTGTCCAAACTGCCGCAACTCCTACGGATTTGGTTATTCCGGTCGGCTCAAAAGATCCGGCAAAAGAGACTTCAAATGTCCTTTTTGCCTGCAACTTGAACAAAAATACTCCTGAAATTCAGGAAGGCGCAAGCGAAAGCGATATTGCTAAAGGAACTTGGGGAACTGAGCAGAAAATTTATGACAGCTTTGGAAATGAGCATCTTCTTTCTGTTTCATTCACAAAAGTTCCGGGAGTTGCAAACTCTTGGCAGGCAACTGTAAATGTTGATTCAGACAATGCGGATTTTACACAGACTCGTGTTGGTCTTGGAACAACAGATGGCGTTCAGAATACTTTCATCGTAAATTTTGACAATTATGGCCAGCTTGCAAGCGTTGAGGATTCTTCTGGAAATATATCAAATCAGGATGGCGAAATCGTTCTTCAGACTTCGTTTACTGTTCCAGGGGCAAATGCTGATGAAAACGGAAATCCATACCGCCAGACCTTCAATATAAATCTTGGAACAATCGGCAGCATGAGAAACACAATTACACAGTCTGCATCTAAATCTACAACAAAGGCTTACAGTCAGGACGGATACACTCTTGGTTATCTTGACAATTTCAAGATTGACTCGACAGGAACAATTACGGGCGTTTATTCAAACGGAACAAACCGCGTAATCGGTCAGCTTGCTCTTGCTACATTCTCAAATGACCGCGGTCTTGAAAAAGCCGGAGACAATACTTATGCAGAGACAAACAACTCTGGTCAGGCTAATATCGGTGAATCTGGTGTTGGCGGAAAAGGTTCCTTGCTTGCCGGCGCGCTTGAAATGTCAAACGTTGACCTTTCTGAGCAGATGACAGATATGATTGTAACTCAGCGCGGATTCCAGTCAAACGCAAAGACAATCCAGACTGCAGATACATTGCTTGAGACAGTGCTCAGCTTGAAGAGATAATAGCTACAGCTGATAAGAAATAAAAAAATGGCGGAAATTAATTTCCGCCATTTTTTTTTCATCAGATAAAATAAAAAACTAATTCTTGAAATTCAAACCTAAACCTATAGACCAGTAATTTGTTTTTACATTATACGCGCCATTCAACGCAATCTGGAATTTCGCAAGTGTGATTCCCAGACCGCCAAAAAATTGAGTGGAAACATTGTCTGTGCTGAAATCCTTTGTCTCTGATTTTTTGTCGGAATCGCTTAATTCATCCTGATTATTGCCGTTTACAAAAGTGTTGTATTTCCAGTCGTATTCGTTTATTGTTTTTGTCACAAAAAGTTTTGTTCCAATGTATGGTTCAAAAATAAGAAGTTTCTTTGAAAGCTGCGCTTCTGCAAAAATTGTGTGCGTTTTAGACGAAAGACTTACTTCACTTTTTAGGTCAGCTGAATATTCAGCTGTAGTGCCGTTGATTTCATAAGAATCTTTTGTTTTAAAGTTCTTTTTTGCCTCAAAATCCAAGGAAAGATTTGAATAAATGTAGCCGCCACCGATGCTGAATTTCGGCAAAAGACCTGCACCTTCAAGAATCGCATAGCGCATATCAACGCCGATTGTTGTGTAGTCAAGTCCAGCCTTAAAATCGTCAAAAGTTATATCTTTTATTAATCCGTTGAAAGTTGTTGCACCAAAAACGCCCAAATCAACAGGAAGAATTATTCCTCCCAGTCTGAAAGTGAATGCCGCAGTAGGAACAGGAATGTTTTTCGGCAGGTCAAAATCGATGCTGAAACTGTCTGTTGCATTTCCGTTTTTCAGCGTTTCAGAAATTCCGTCAGAAAGGTCGGTCATTGCATCTTTTAAAGTATCAGTTTTTATGAAAGTCCCGGAAAACGAAGTTCCTGCTGAAAAGTGCATTGGAATTGACGGAATGAATTTCCCGATGAATGCGTCCGGCTGTGCGTCCAGCAAAGATGAATTTTCTGGTAAAATTTCGGAAATCATATCAGTTGTTTTTTCAAGTGCGCCGGAAATTTGGTTTCTGCTTTTTGTTTTGTCAAAATTCTCTGCACTCAGGACTGAAGTAAAAACTGCGGCCGTAAAAATGGTGAATAAAATTTTTTTCATATTGAGCTCCGTTGTTTTAGGTTGAATTCAAGAATCAGAAGATAAGTTATTCTACAATACTTTGGAAAAAAAGTACAAAAAAAAAGACATTCCATAAAGGAATGTCTTTTTGCCACCGGTTGGAATCGAACCAACCACACGCAGATTTTCAGTCTGCTGCTCTACCAACTGAGCTACAGCGGCGTCGTGATGTTTTTAATAATATAGAAAACTGGATTTTATGTCAACAGCAAAAAACGAAAAAAATTAAAAAAAATGAATTTTTTTGCGTTTTACACAAAAACAAGAAAAAATCTTTTTCTTGTTAGATTGACTTTTGTAATCTATAATAAAATACATGAAGTGGTTGATTATATCTGAAAAAAAAGCATCCGGTTCGGATTTGGATAAAATTCTGCAGGAAAAATTTCCGGGTTCAGAGATTTTTTTTGAATCTCTTGACGGAGCTATGAATCTTAAGTTTGATTTTTTGTGCGGAATAACTCATTGTGTGGCTCTTTGCTCCCTGAAAAAAAATATTCCAGTTTCATATATTTCCGGTTTTCTTTTAGGGCAAGGCGCAAAAATTTACACGACTGACACGGAAATTGACTCTGATTTAGTGGATTCAGGTTTGATTCAGTCATTTGAGGATGAAAAAAGTCTGGCTTTGTTTGTTTCAGAATCTGCTGGCGCGATTTTGCAGGAGCAGACTGAGGAAGATTCTTATAATTATCTTTTTGAGAATGGGTATCCTTTTGACGGCGAAAATTTTGCCCATTATATAGAAAAATGGAACCAGAAAATCTGTAAATGTTATGTTGATGCCGGGATGGACGTGAATATTTCTGATTCTGATGGAACTCCAATGCTTAATATTGCGGCCCGCTCTGATAATATTGAGGCTGTAAAATGGCTTGTTTCCTGTGGCGCGAGACTTGATTCTGTATCAAAGGATCGTGGTTATACTGCGATAATGGATGCTGTATGGCGTGGAAACGCGGAGATGACAAAGTTTTTTATAGCGCAAGGGGCGGAACTTGACACAATCAGCAAGGAAGGGCAGACAATGCTGATTCTTGCGGTTGGAGCCGACAAAACTGAAATTGTAAAAATGCTTGCGGAAAATGGCGCAAATCCTGATATAAAAGATGGAATGGGAATGTCCGCCTATGAATACGCGAAACTTTTTAGGAAGACAGAAATTCTTTCTATTCTTGAAAAATATCACAAGGAACAATAAAATAATTTTATGAGTTCTAAAACTGATAATATTCTAAAAATTGCATTTGCTGGCGGTGGAACAGGCGGTCATATTTATCCTGGGCTTGCCGTTGCGGATGAATTCCGCGCTCTGTGCAGAAAAAACGGAAAAACTGCGCAGATTTATTGGATTGGCAATTCAAAAGAAATGGATAAAAATATTGTGGAAAAAAACGTTGATTCAAATGGTGAACGTTCCGCGGATTTTTTCTATGGAATTCCAAGCGGAAAATTGCGGCGTTATTTTTCTTTCCAGAATTTTTTTGATATTTTTAAGATTTTTGCAGGATTTGTGTCTTCTTTCTTTATTTTGCTGAAGATAAAACCTTATGTTCTTTTTTCAAAAGGTGGATTTGTAAGTGTTCCGCCTTGCCTTGCCGCAAAATTGCTTAATATTCCGGTTTATACGCATGAATGTGATTTCACGCCTGGGCTTGCCACAAGGATTAACAGCAAAAGCGCAAAACGAATTCTTCTTTCCTATAAAGAAACTGAATCTTATCTTTCAGAAAGCGCCCGCGGAAAGGCTGTTGTTACAGGAAATCCAGTTCGTCCTGTTTTTTATTCAGCAGATGCGGAAAACGGCCTGAAATTTCTGAAAATCCAGAAAAAGACAAAACCTGTTCTTCTTGTTGTCGGTGGAAGCCTTGGCGCAAAGCAGTTGAACAGTCTTGTGCGAGAGAATATACAGTGGCTTTGCGAACGTTTTATTGTTGTTCATCAGACTGGTGAAAAAAATGTGGATGACTCTGAAATTCCTAATGTTTCGGAGGAAATCCGGGAAAACTACAAGCCATTTGCCTTCATTTATAATGAAATGCCGGATGTGATTGCCTGCGCAGATGTTGTGGTTTCTCGCTCAGGCGCAAATTCAATCTGGGAATGTTCAGTTCTTTCAAAGGCGATGATTTTAGTTCCTTTGTGTGGCTCAGGAACTCGGGGCGACCAGGAAGACAACGCCGCATTCTTTGAAAAACATGGGGCAGCTGTTGTTCTTGGAAGAAATAATGCTACTTCGGAAAAGCTAAAGTCAGCTTTGGAAATGCTTCTTGATGAAAATACGCGTAAAAAATATGCTGAAAAAAATGGAATTCTTTCTGCCGGCGCGCGTCCTGCGGAAAAAATCGCGGAACTTCTTTACAAGGAGAGCTTATGACAATAGCACCAATTGATATTTGTTTTTTGATTGTTGTTCTAGTTTTTGCCGTGGCGGCGTTAAGAAAAGGTTTCATCAAAGAACTTTTTTCAAAAATCTCTGTGATTGGCGGTCTTGCTGTTGCAATCTTTTTGGCTCCGAAACTTGATGTCTATGTTGGTCAGACAATCACAAATTCGGTCCTGTCCATTTCTCTTTCTTTCTTTTTGATTTTTATCGTTGTTTTTCTGGTTCTTTCAATTATTCAGCATTTTGTCTCAAAGGTTTTTGAAGGCGAGATTATGAAAGGACTTGACAAAACTCTTGGCTTTCTTCTTGGAGTTGTTGAAGGTCTTGTGGTTGTTGTTTTTGTGATTGCGGTTCTGAAAGTCCAGCAGTTTTATGATTTTTCTGATATTTTCAAGGACAGCCTTTTTTTCAGGTTTCTTGGCAACGTTTTTAATATTCCGTATGATTATTTTAAAGGTTTTACCGCATAAATGTACGACAATTTGCTTTACCAGAATGTGACTTCTCTTTTGTCTTCGGATATTCTGAATGAAAACCTTCCGGGCGCGGTTCTTTTCAGCGGGCTCCATGGCAGCGGAAAACTTACCTGCGCGCTTGAGACTGCAAGAATTCTTTCATGCACTGGCGAAAAAAAAGGACATTGGCTTTGTTCGTGTCCCAGTTGCCTTCAGTACAAAGCTCTTGTAAGCAATAATCTTCTGCTTACCGGACCGAAAGACTGCACGCCGGAGATTGCCGCTTCAAGCCGGGCATTTTTGAATGCAGTGATGAATTCTTCGCGCCATCTTGTTGCTTCTCGTTACCTTTTTATACGAAGTGTCCGCAAATTGACTTTAAGGTTCAGTCCGGTTCTTCTGGATGGAGACGATAAACTTAATAAAATCGCCACAATAATGAATTCAATTGATGAGGAGCTTGAGCCGATTGATTTTCCGCACGATTTACCAGAATTCCAGGCTGTCCAGAAATCTGTTGAAAAAATTATTCCGCTCTGCGAAAAACTTGAGTCAGAGTTTCTGTATGATTCGATTCCTATTGCGCAAATAAGGAATGCGGCTGCCTGGGCAAGGCTGAAAAGTATTTCTGGAAAAAAGACAATAATCATAGAGAACGCAGACCGTATGCTTGAGTCAGTGCGCAACGCCTTGCTGAAAATTCTGGAAGAACCGCCGGAAGACACAGTTTTTATTCTTACAACTGCACGCAGAAATGCTGTTATGCCTACAATTCTTTCGCGGGTAAGAACTTATAGTTTCAGGGAACGCAATCTGGCGGAACAGAAAGAGGTTATTTCCCGCGTTTTCCACAACGAAAATTTCAGCGGCACAATCAATGATTTTCTTCTGACGTTTCTGCCGGTCTCGCCGGATAAAATACATTCTTTTTCAGAGGAATTTTATTCCCTTATTGCGGACTCAAAAATTCCTGACTGCGCAAAAATAATAAAAGACTGCGGAAATTTTGAGCCACGGATTATTTTCAAGATTTTTCTTGCAGGAATTCAGCAGTGTTCAAAACGTCTTTTTTCATCTCCGGCTGGAACAATGGCTGCAAAAGATATAACAGACTCGCTTCAGCTTTGCTGGAACAATGTCACGGTTTACAATCAGTCTGTAAAATCCGCGCTGGAAGTCCTTGTGCGCGATATGTCAAAAATAAATAAACTTCATGGGAATATTTTGAAATGAGCAGATATGTTGAGCGGGTAATCGATATGCTTCCAAAACTTTCATCTGAAGAGGTAAAACGTGTCCTGATGGAAGTTGTGAGCGAAAATTCTATGCTGGATTCGCTGATAGAATCTTTTTCCACTGGTCTTATTCTTGTGGACAAAAAATGGCATATCCTTCAGATAAATAAGGCGGCAAAACGGATTCTTCGTATTTCTTTTGATGATGAAAAAAATGAGGACGAGCTGCTTTTCAATGTGATAGAAGAAAATGAGGAAATTTCCAGCTGGCTGAAAAATATTGCGGATGCTCAAAAGACGAATGTCCGCGAGGAATTTTCAACTTCATGCTCAGACGGTTCTGTCCGGTTTTTGGCGGTTTCTGTATTTTCATTTGTGCAGAAAACAGAAATTTCCGGAACTATTGTAAAAATTGAGGATATAACTCAGCTTAAGGCAAAAGCTGTTCTTGACCGCCGGCTTGAAAATATGGAAGGGCTTACAAATCTTGCGGCTGGAATGGCACATGAAATCAAGAATCCGCTTGGGGCAATCTCGATTCATATACAGCTTGTGCAAAAGGCAATCAGCAAAAAACGAGAAGGCGACGGAACTTTGCCGGAAAAGAAATTTCTGGAAGACCATATTGACATTGTGAACGATGAGATTGCGAAACTTAACGATCTTGTGATGGATTTTCTTTTTGCGGTACGGCCGGTTAATGCAAAATTGACTTTGAGCGATCCTGATGAAATTCTTTCTGGAATCTGCGACTTTATTTCTCCAGAATTCAATAAATCCCATGTTCTTATAAAAATGGAGCTTTCAAAAGAAAAACAGCGCATTATGATTGATGAAAAACTTTTCCGACAGGTTATCATAAATATTGCGCAGAATGCTTTTTATGCTGTAAAGGCGAAATTTGCTGAATGTTCAGAAGAAAACGATTCGGATGATATGCCTGGTCTTGTTACGGTTGAGACATCAGTCATAAAAGATAATTTTGTGGTTTCAATTTCTGACAACGGAATCGGAATGGATTCTGATACTTTGGGGCGGATTTTTGAACCGTATTTTACAACAAAAGCGAATGGCACTGGGCTTGGAATGACAATGTCCTATAAGATAATCAAAGAATTCGGCGGTGACATCCAGGTAAAATCTGAAAAAGGAAAGGGGACTGTGTTCCTTATTTCTCTTCCTGTTCCGCAGACAGAAACAAAACTTTTGGGGTAGCGAATGAAATTTACAATTCTTGTAATTGATGATGAGGAAAATATCCGTAATGGTCTTGCGGCAAATTTTGAGATGGAAGACTACAACGTAAAAACTGCCGCAAATGGAAAAGAGGGAATTGCCCTTATTGACAAAGGCGACATTGATCTTGTAATCACAGATCTTAGGATGGACGGAATTTCCGGTGAGGAAGTTGTCCGTCATATTGCCACTGAAACTCCTGGAATTCCGGTCATTGTTCTTACCGGGCACGGAAGCATTGATTCTGCCGTAAAAGCTATGCGCGACGGAGCCTACGATTTTCTTACAAAACCATTGAATCTTGACCAGCTTAATATGATTGTGAAGCGTGCACTTGAATCGAGGGAACTTTCTTTGCAGCATAAAATGCTGAAAAAAGAAGTTGAGGACAGCCACAACAAGATGATGATTGGAAGCAGCTTGCAGATGAAAAAACTCTATGAGCTTATAAAAAAAGTTGCTCCTTCAAAAGCCAGCGTTCTTATAACAGGAGAAACCGGTGTTGGAAAGGAACTTGTTGCGCGCGAAATCCATAACAACAGCCCACGCCGCGACAGGGAAATGATTGTTGTGAACTGTTCTGCGCTCAGCGAATCTCTTTTGGAGTCAGAATTGTTCGGCCACGAAAAAGGAGCGTTCACTGGCGCTGATTATCTTAAGAAAGGACGCTTTGAGCTTGCGCATAAAAGCACGATTTTTCTGGATGAAATCGGGGAAATCAATGCTTCAACTCAGGTCAAGCTTTTGCGTGTTCTTCAGGAAAAGAAATTTGAACGGGTAGGCGGACAGGAAACAATCGAGGTTGATGTACGCGTTATTGCCGCCACAAACCGTAATCTTGAGGAGGAAGTAAAAGCCGGTCGCTTCAGGGAAGATTTGTATTACCGCCTTGATGTTGTTCATCTTGAAATTCCACCGCTTCGAGAACGTAAAGAGGATATTCCTGAACTTATAGATTATTTTTTGAAGAAATATTCAGAGAACGGAAATCTTTCAATTGACCAAAAAGCAAAAGTTTCAATGTTCAAATATGACTGGCCTGGAAACATCCGTCAGCTGGAACATTGCATCGAAAGTGCGGCTGTACTTTGCACTGACAACATAATCCGTGAGGAAAATCTTCCTCCGGAAATTGTCAAGGCATCCGCAAAAACTGATATTTCTGTTCCGCTTGGAATCACGCTTGAAGAGGCAGAGAAAATCATAATTGAGCAGAATCTTGCGGCGAACAAAGGCAACAAATCCAAGACCGCCGAGATTCTTGGAATAGAACGTAAGACTCTAACCAATAAGCTCCAGTAATTTATTGAATGCAGAAATAAGTTCCCGGGTTTTTCTTTCAGCGATTTTTTGAGTTTCTGGAAATCCTTCAAAATTATCAGGATGATATTTCTTTAAAAGTTTTCTATAGGAATCTTTCAGTTCTTCTAAAGTGCATCCATAATTCAGGTTAAAAATTTTATAAAGATGTATACTTTTTTGTACATAACTGTCGGATATTTTTTTTTTTTTGTTATCTTTTCTGCTGTCTTTTTCATTCTTTCTTTTTCTTTCTTTGTCTTTAAAATTATTTTCTTGGTTTTGAGTCTTACAAAAGGTTTCTTGTTCCGTGAAATTTTCTTCCCTGGATTTTGATTTTTGTCCTGGATTTTTTTTGCCGTTCCCTGGAAAATTGCCGCTTTCAATCGCGTCTTTCAGCATTTCGCCGAGCTTGTCGTATTGAGAATTCAATATTTTTACCTTAAATTATTGTGCCATCTGGAATTACAGCGCCTTTTCTGATGACTATGATTCCATCCGCCGAGTAAAAATTTCCGTGGTCGCCGTTTTCGTAGTTTCTTCCGTCTACATTGATTCTTACGTTGTTGCCGATTCTTGCGTTTTTGTCGATTATTGTGCGGGAAATAAAACAGTTTTTTCCGATTCCGATTGTCGGTAAGCCTCTTTTTATATCCTCTTTTTTTTCTTCTGGGTTCTGGTAAAAATCCGCGCCCATCATTATTACTCCGCTTAAATCCGAGCCGTTTTCTATGATCGAACGCACACCGATGATTGAGCGGCTTAATTTACAGTTTGTTATAACGCAACCTTCGGATGTCAATGTGCAGAAAATCGAGGCGCCATTGATTTTTGAAGGCGGAAGATTTCTCATGTGTGTATAAATCGGCTCATCCTCGTTGTAAAAATTGAATTCTGGGTCGATGTCGGTAAGTTTTATGTTCGCGTCGTAAAAACTTTTTATGGTTCCTATGTCTTCCCAGTAGCCGTTAAAGACATAGGCGTTCACAATATAGTTTCCGATTGAATTTGGAATCACTTCTTTTCCGAAGTCTTTTGAGTCGCTTTCGTTCAGTACAGATTCCAGCGCGGATGCGTTAAAAATATAAATTCCCATTGAGGCAAGATATTCTTTGTTTGGGTCGGGAATGCTCGCCATAAGTTCCGGGGATATTCTCCATGCTGAAATATCAATGTCAGGGGCAGGTTTTTCCTTGAATTCTATGATTCTGTTTGTGTCGTCAGTTTTTACAATTCCAAACCGGCTTGCGTCTGTGCGACTTACAACTGTTGTTGCAACAGAGATGCTCGCTCCTGAATGGATATGTGATTCAAAGAAGTCTCGCAAATCCATGCGGTAAAGCTGGTCGCCGGAAAGAATTATGTAATGCGTAGGTTTTTGTGACTTGAAATGCGACATGCTTTTTCTTACAGAATCGGCAGTTCCCTCGTAGAATTTGTCGTTCTCAAGCGTTTGTTCCGCCGCAAGAATTTCTACAAAGCCAGAGGAAAAACGGTCAAAATTGTATGAATTTGTAATGTGCAGATGAAGCGATGTTGAGTTGAACTGTGTCAAAAGATAAATCTTCTTGTAGCCGGAATTAATGCAGTTTGAAAGAGGAATATCCACAAGCCGGTATTTTCCGCCGAAAGATACAGCCGGTTTTGCCCTTTCTTTTGTAAGAGGATATAGTCTTGTTCCTTTTCCGCCGCCCAGAATCAGGGCTACAACGCGCGGTTTATTTTTTTCTTCCAACATCATTCATATTATAAGACAGAATTCGCTAAACCGCAATTTCTATATACCGATAATAAAACAAATGGCTTGAATTTTTTCTCAATTTAAAAGTTCCGGCTGTTTGGAGGTAAAATATGATTCGTGGATGGTACACAGGAGCAAGCGGAATGAACGCCCAGCAGAACCGGCTGGATGCGATTTCTAACAATCTTGCGAATGTTGACACAGCAGGATACAAAAGAGATATAACTGTAAGCAAGTCTTTCCCGGAGCTTCTTTTAAGGCGCACAAATCTTGACGGAGTTTATGAAACTCCATTTGGTTCGGCAGAGGCTGCTCCTATAATCGGAAAACTTGGGCTTGGAATAGAAACAAACGAAAATTACACTGATTTTGCGCAGGGCTCGTTCCGTCAGACAGACCAGAGCACAGATGTTGCTTTTGGAGGCAAGGGATTTTTTTCTGTACAGACGCCGCTCGGAGAACGTTATACACGCGATGGAAATTTTATTATCGGAAAAGAAGGAATTCTTGAGACAAAAGACGGCTATCCGGTTCTTGGCGAAAAAGGTTTTATCCACGTTGAAAATGATAAATTCACAGTAAATGAAGATGGAATTATTTCTTCACAGGAAGATTCCGAGATTATTGACCGCTTTAAAGTTGTCCGCTTTGACAACGAGCGGTATCTGAAAAAAATGGGGAATAACCTTTATTCAGCGAACGATATTTCAGGCTCTGCGCATATTGCGGAAGGTTCTGAACGCCCAAGATTTCTTCAAGGTTACATGGAAACTTCAAATGTAAATGTAGTAAACGAAATGGTCCAGATGATAGAAGTTAACCGCGCTTACGAGGCAAACCAAAAGACAATAACAAGCGAAGACAGCATGATGGGAACTTTGTGGACAAAAACTGCTGTTTATAACAGATAGGCGTGGAGGAGCTGAAAAATGGTAAGAAGTTTGTGGACAGCCGCGACTGGAATGAATGGCCAGCAGGCTAATATGGATGTAATTTCAAATAATCTTTCAAACGTCAATACAACAGGTTATAAACAGCAGCGCGTAGAATTTGAAGATTTAATTTATCAGAATGTTAAGTTGGCGGGAACTCCTGCGACAGAAGATACTGTGACGCCTGTCGGAATACAGCAAGGTTCCGGCGTAAAACTTGCTGCCACTCAGCGGATAATGAGGCAGGGCTCTTTGCAGAATACTGGAGTTGACACAGACGTGGCGATTGTTGGCGAAGGTTTTTTCCGCGTCCAGAAGTATGACGGAAGCTACGCTTACACAAGGGACGGTTCTTTTAAGATAGATTCAAACGGTCAGCTTGTGAATTCAAACGGACTGCGCGTCCAGCCGGAAATCATTCTTCCAGAAGGATATGATGTCTCATCATTGAACATAACTCAGACTGGCCGGGTAAGCGTAAAAGTAAATGGCGGAAACGAACCTGTTGAAGTTGGTCAGCTGGAGCTTTTCCGTTTTCCAAATTCTGTAGGTCTGCAGGCTGATGGTGATAATCTTTTTGTGCAGACAAACGCATCCGGCGAGGCATTCGGTGGTCGTCCTGGATTCGAGGGATTTGGTGACACACGCCATAAATTTCTTGAAATGTCGAATGTTTCTGTTGTGAATGAAATGGTGCAGATGATTGTCTCACAGCGCGCATACGAATTCAACAGCAAGGCGATCCAGACTTCAGATACAATGCTTTCAACAGCAGTAAATCTGAAAAGATAAATAGCCTGAATACTGAGATTAATTGGCATTAACCTGTCAATTAATCTTGACCACAGCAAAATATTCTGTTATATTAAGCACATTATAATTTTCGCCCGGATGGCGGAATTGGCAGACGCGCTAGGTTCAGGTCCTAGTGAGGGCAACTTCTTAGGGGTTCAAGTCCCCTTCCGGGTAATTTCTTTTTACTTCAGTTTAAAAGCGATTTATCTCAATTTTTCCCATTTTTTTAGATTTTATCTTGATGAGCAGATGCAGTTACCTAGGTAAGTTTGTTACAAACAATAATTTTTCCTAAAATCAACAAAAAAAAATTCCGAAAATAAATATAGAGGAAAAAATATGGATATTGGCTTGGTTAATGGATTTTCTGGCATTACAAATGGTGATGGAGCGGTTCAGGCTGCACAGATGAAAAAGGAGTTCTCAAAATTTCAGGATTTGGTTCAGTCAATGCGGACAAAAGAAAAGTCTTCCACTGTTTCTTCAAGTCAAATTCTTCCGGAAGGAAAACTGAATGGCGATATTTCCTCGGGTTTTTCGGGAGTGTACAAAAACAAGAGTGCAACTAGCTCAAATCCTATTGGTGCCGTCGCAAACCAGGCAAACAGTCATGTTGAGCCAAAGAAAATAGATAAGACTTCAAAACTTTACGAAAAATCAATGGAACTTGAAAGCTATTTTGTAAAGCAAGTTCTTTCTTCTATGCGGAAAACTGTCTCAAAATCTGCGCTTGGCGGTTCTGGAATGGCAGGCCAGATGTATGAGGATATGCTTTTTGATGAATACGCTGTGAATATGACAAAAAATGCAGGCTTCGGTCTTGCTGACCAGATTTATTTAAGTCTTGTTTGATTGTTTCAATTGTATTAAAATAATTCCATGCAAAATTTATCTCTGCCGGAAAATTTAAAAGGCGTTCATTTTCATTTTGTCGGAATAAAAGGAACCGGCATGGCGGCTCTTGTTGAAATATTCTTTAAAAACGGAGCAATAATCACAGGAAGCGATGTAAGTGAGCATTTTTACACAGATGAAATCTTACAGAAACTCGGCTTGAAGGCTCTTCCATTTGATGAAAAGAACATTACAGATTCAGTTCAATTTGTTGTTTACTCTTCCGCATATAACCTTCAGAAAAATCCTGATTTGATTGCCGCACAAAAGAAAGGAATTCCTTGCATGCTTTATACCCAGGCATTGGGCGAATATTCAAAAAAAGCATATTCATGCGGAATTTGTGGCGTTCATGGAAAAACATCAACTACAGGACTTGCTGGTACAATCTTGAAGGAACTTGATTTGCCGGCGCAGATTCTTGCAGGAAGTGTCATAAATTCATTTGGAAATACTTGCACTTTCACATCGAAAAACTGCGGAGATTCACCAAGACATTATTTTGTTGCAGAAACCTGTGAGTATCAGCGTCATTTTATGTCTTTCTTTCCGCAAAAAATTGTTCTTACCTCGGTTGAGTCTGATCATCAGGATTATTATCCGACCTATGAGGATATTCGTGCCGCATTTGTTGATTATATCTGCAAATTGCCACAAAAAGGCCAGCTGATTTATTGTGCGGATGATGCTGGCGCTGTTGAAACCGCAAAAATCGCAAAGGAAAAACGCCCGGACATAATTCTTGTTCCTTATGGCGAAAATGCGGACGATGACTACAAGCTTTCATTTGAGAAAGTCTCTGATGAAAAAAATAATTTCAGCATAAAACTTCTTGGTTCACTTTTTCTTAAAGTTCCGGGAAAGCATGAAGTTCGCGATGCGGCTGCGGCAGTTGCCTTGTGCTGTGAGCTTTTACGTAATGCTGGAAAGAATCCTTGTGATTATATTGAAAACATAAAGCGTGGTCTTGAAAAATTCTCTGGTGGCCGCAGAAGAAGCGAAGTTGTTGGAACAGGCAAGACACAAAGCGGAAATTCTGTTGTTGTGCTTGATGATTACGGTCATCATCCGACTGCTGTTAAAACAACTTTGGCAGGGTTCAAGGAATTCTACAGCGGAAGAAAACTTATCGTTGATTTTATGAGCCACACTTACTCAAGGACCCAGGCTCTGCTGAAAGAATTCGCATCTTCATTTGATTCTGCTGACGAAGTCATTCTCCACAAAATATATTCTTCAGCGCGCGAAAATCCAAAGGATTTTTCAATTACAGGAAAAACTTTGTACGAAGAAACTTTGAAGCATCACAAAAATGTGCATTATTTTGAGGAAATTCTTGACGCAAAAGATTTTGTCCTTTCAGAATTAAACAGGCCTTTAGATAAATCTAAATATCCTGACGGTTATCTTTTTGTTACAATGGGAGCAGGCGATAACTGGAAACTTGGAAAAGCAATTTTGGAGCAGCTAAAATGACATCAATGACAGGCTATGCCTACAATGAACAGTCAACAGAAAATGCAGTTGTTTCTGTTGAAATAAAATCCGTAAACTCAAGGTTTCTTGACCTTTCAATAAATCTTCCGCCTTATTTGAACCAGCTTGAAAGCTATTACCGTTCAAAAATCAGCGAAAAAGTTCTTCGAGGAAAAGTTGACGTAAATATCCGCGTCAAGGAACTTGAGTCTGACACGGAAGTTATTGCTGACGCAAATGCCGCGAAATCTTACCAGAATGCCATAAAAAAAGTCTGCGAGGCTTGCGGCTATGATTCAAATGAAATTCCCCTCAGCCTGATTATAAGCCAGCCTGGAGTTTTGAATATCAACAAGATTTATGATATTGAAAAATATAAAAATTTGATTGAGCCTGTGTTCAGCACAGCTTACGAAAAATTTATACAGGACAGAACAAGGGAAGGTGAAAACCTTAAAATCGATTTGCTCGAAAAACTTTCAGTTCTGGATGAATGTGCGGCTTTCTTTAAAAATTGGCAGCCAAAGATGGAAGGTCTTTTTAAGGAAACAATCGTAAAAAAATTCAATGAACTTTTGGGTGAAAATGCGGATGAGAACCGGATTATGACGGAAACTGCCGCAATGCTTGTTAAATATACAATAAATGAGGAAGTTGTCCGTCTGCACAGCCATTTAAAAGCTATGCGCGATGAGATAAATTCAAATCCTGTTCCAGGAAAAAAACTCGATTTTATCTGTCAGGAAACAAACCGCGAGATAAATACAATCGGAAGCAAGAACCAGTTCAGCGAAGTTGGCGCAATGGTCATAAAGGCAAAAGATTCTCTTGAGAATATCCGTGAACAGGCAAAAAACGTGGAGTAATATATGAAGTTGAATAAAGATGTACGTGTTGCGATAAGCGGAAAATCCGGCTGTGGAAATACAACTGTAAGCACTTTGCTTGCAGAAAAACTTGGTGTAAAGCTGATAAATTATACATTCCGCCAGCTTGCCGCGGAAAAAGGTCTTACGCTTGCGCAGGTTATAGAAAATGCAAAGACTGATGATTCTTATGATATTTTCGTTGACAATCATCAGGTGGAACTTGCCAGGGCAGAGCCTTGTGTTCTAGGAAGCCGGCTTGCAATCTGGATGTTAAAAGAAGCTGATTTGAAGGTCTATCTTTTTGCAAGCGATGAAACTCGTGCAAAAAGAATCTTGAACAGGGAAGGCGGTGATTTGCAGAAAATAAAGGATTTTACTGCAATGCGCGACAGCGAGGATACAAGACGCTACAAAAAAATCTATAATATCGACAATAACGACTATGCTTTCTCGGATTTGATTATTGACACAGCAAATTACAGTCCGGAACAGATTGTTGAGCTTATTGCCGCGGAACTAAAAAAGCGGAATCTGATTTCTGAATAAAACATATAAATCTTGAGCATTTTAATATTCAAGGCTTTATAAAATAAAAAAGGCGACCTTTATATGAAAGCCGCCTTTTTTTATCTTTATGAAAGATTAATATTTGCTGTCTGCAAAACCAATCCATCCGTCTTTTTCTACAAGAGCTTTTTCAAAGTCATCAAGCTTGAAAGGATAACTTTTTGAAAGGCTTCCGGCGATAAGTTTTACTTTTGCTGTTCCGTCTTCATTGAATACAACTTTACATTCAGTGTCTTTGTCTGCGAATGTACGGAACATGTCTTCAATTGATTTTTTGTCCATTTCAATTGCCATCATTCCACAGTTGTACATATTCTGCCGGAAAATGCGCGCAAAATTTGTTGCAACAACAACATAAATTCCGTTTACTTCCAATGCCCAAGGAGCATGCTCTCGGCTTGAGCCGCAACCAAAATTTTCACGGGTAATAATAACTTTCTTTCCCAAAACATCTGTTTTTGGATTAAAGCCCTCAAGCTTCAAATCTTCAAGAAGATAAGGTTTCAAAGCCTGCTTTGAGATTTCAGTAAGATATTTAGCTGGGATAATTTCATCTGTGTTGATGTCTGAACGATCAAGGAACAGAACGCTTCCGCCAAATTGTTTCATTTTTTTCCTCCAGTTATTTATACAAAGGTGAATTAGTGATTGTTCCGGCAATTGCAGTTGCTGCTGCTGTAGCTGGACTCATAAGGTGTACCATTCCACCTTTACCCATTCGTCCGTTAAAATTACGGTTTGTTGTTGAAGCACAAACTTCTCCGCTTGCAAGAACACCGTTGCTCATTCCAAGACATGCGCCGCAAGTTGGATTTGTCACACAGAATCCTGCATCAAGGAAAATATCGATAAGCCCTTCGTCAACTGCCATCTTGTATATTTTTGGTGTTGCAGGGCTTACAATTCCTCTTACTCCATGTGCGAGTTTGTGTCCTTTCAATACTTTTGCGGCAATACGAAGATCACTTATGCGTCCGTTTGTGCAAGAACCTATATATACCTGGTTTACCTTTGTTCCTTCCATTTCAGAGATTTTCTTTACCTGATCCGGTTTGTAGCCAACTGTGCACACCGGTTCAAGATCTGAAAGGTCATAAGTGTAAACTTTTTCGTATACAGCATCTTCGTCAGAACGCCATTGAGAATAATCTTCAATTGCAGCTTCTTTTGTCTTATATTCATCTTTGATGAATTCCCAAAGATAATCAACTGTCTTTGCGTCAGGATAGCATATTCCAGATGTTCCGCCGGCTTCGATTGCCATATTGCACAAAGTCATGCGGCTTTCCATGTCAAAATTGTCAATGATTGGCCCTGTGAATTCCACAACGCAGTTTGTAGCTCCGTTTACTCCAATCTTAGAGATAAGATAAAGAATTACATCCTTCGCGTAGACGCCTTCCTTTAAAGTTCCGTTCAAAACAAATTTAATCGATTTTGGCTCGCGGAAAGAACATACTCCTTTTAAAATTCCTACTTCAAGGTCTGTTGTTCCAACGCCCGCTGCAAATGCACCGAAAGCACCATGAGTACAAGTGTGGCTGTCTCCCATGATTACAGTAAAACCAGGGCGGACAAATCCTTTTTCAGGAAAGATTGCATGGCAGACACCGTTCTGTCCGATGTCAAAAAAATCTTTGATTCCGTTTCGGAATGACCAGTCACGGAGAATTTTTCCCTGCTCAGCGGTTTTGCTGTCTTTTGCAGGTGTCACATGGTCAATTACAGCCTTGATTTTTGTATTGTCAAAAACCTTGTCCTTTCCGCGTTCAACTAGGTCATTGATTGCGATTGGTGTTGTGATTTCATGGCAAAATACTCTGTCAAGCTTTAAAACGTAAGTGTTTGGAAATGGTGTGTCTACAAGATGTTTTTCAAAAATCTTTTGTGCGATTGTCTTTCCCATGGTTGTTTTGTTCTCCTATAAAATTTCTGTTTCCATTTTTTCATCAAGAAACCAAAAATCAGTTTTCTATTATAGTTAATTCAGAAGCTATGTTCAATATATTGTGTTTTGCGGTTTGCCATTGAGCCATGCTACAAAATTTTCTTCCCCGATTCTTAGGCATCTTTTTCTTGTCTCAAGAGGAGCCCACGCAATGTGAGGCGTAAGGACGCAATTTTTAGCTCCGAAAAGTACGCAATCTTCCGTCATCGGTTCTTCTTCAAGGACATCTGCGCCATATCCTGCGATTTTTCCACTTTCAAGCGCGGCTTTTACGTCATTTTCACAGACTAGACCGCCTCTTGCCGTATTCAGTATGAAAACTCCGTCTTTCATTTTTTTGATTGAAGTTTTGTCGATGATTTTTTCTGTTTCAGAAGTAAGAGGTGCGTGCAAGGAAATTATGTCAGATTTTTCAAAAAGTTCTTTCTTTGAGACGCAATTTGGCTTTCCATTCGGTTTGTGTGGGCAGACAATAACATTCATTCCAAATGATTCTGCGATTTTTTCAACTTTTTTTCCGATATTTCCGTAGCCAAAAATCCCGAAAGTTTTTCCCTCAAGTTCAGTCATAGGTTTTTTCCAGTAGCAAAATATTTGTGATTTTTTCCAGTCGCCATTTAAAACTGACTCATTATGGAACGCAACCTGATTTGTGAAATTCAAAAGAAGCGCAAAAGTGTGCTGTGCAACTGCGGATGTGCTGTATGCCGGAATGTTTGAAACTATAATTCCAGCTTTTTTTACAGCCTCAACCTGAATCACATTGTAACCTGTGGCAAGAACACCTATATATCTAAGATTTTTGCATTTTTCTATCACAGAAGAGTTGATATTGATTTTGTTGATTAAGATTGCATCCGCATTGCCAATCCGCTCAGCAACGAGATTTTCAGGAGTATGCTGATAAACAGTAACTTCAGCATAAGAAGTAAAAAAATCCCAGCTAAGATCACCGGGATTTAATGCTTGGGCGTCAAGTATTACAAGCTTCATTTTATGCTAAAACTTCAACACCTGCGCTTGCGATTGCTTTGTTTATGGCATCTTCAATGCCTGCAGTTCCCTCGTCAAAATCAACAAGAACTTGTGATTTATCTGGATTTGCAACAACATTTGTAACGCCAGCCACGCCTTTTACTGCTGAATCTACTTTTCCGGCAGTATCTTGATCAAACATTCCTGCTACATATATTTTTTTCTGCATAAATAACTCCATTAAGTCGTTATAATTAATTATAAGACACAAATCGTGATAATTCAAGGAAAATATTATTTTGAATCAGTTTTGCCAAGCTGACCGCAGGCTCCTCCGATTTTTCTTCCGCGTTTTGTGCGCAAGGTAACGTTCAGGTTCGCATTTTCAAGCATTCTTACAAAATTTCTTACTTCTTCTGGCTCAGGTTCCTCGAAATTCAATCCTGGAACCGGATTCCACGGAATAAGATTTATATTCACATTGATTCCTTTTGAAAAATCAATCATTCGGTTTGCACTTTCTCGGCCGGTGTTCTTGTTTCTTAAAAGCGCAGCTTCGAGCGTTACGCGTTTTCCGGTTTTTTCAGCATAATATGCGATTGCTTTTCTTAATTCTGGAAGAGGATTGCCATTTGCAACCGGCATAAGTGATTTCCTTAAATCCTCATCTGCAGTTGTAAGCGAGACTGCAAGCCTTATGTTCGGTCCGTTGTCTGCAAGGTCATATATTCCGCTTATAATCCCGGAGGTTGAAAGCGTTATTCTTCTGCCGGAAAGATTTCTACCGCGTTCGTCTGTAAGGATTTTGATAGCTTTTCTAATTCCAGAAAGATTCTGTATTGGTTCGCCCATTCCCATAAAGACAATATTGTCCAGGCGTCCACATTCTTTTTCAAGAAAAAGAAATTGCTCTACAATTTCATTTGGCTCAAGGTTCCGGGCAAGGCCAAGTGTTCCTGTCATGCAGAAGGCGCATTTCATTGCACAGCCGACCTGGCAAGAAACGCAGGCGGTTTTTCTTCCTTCTTTGTCGGTAAGAAGAACTGTTTCAACCGCATTTCCATCAGAAAGAGTAATCTGAAGCTTTATAGTTCCATCAGGATCTTTTAAGACTTTTGAAACTTTGGACGAGCGGAGAATTGCCTTCTCTGAAAGTGAATACCTTATTTCTTTTGAAAGGTTTGTCATTTCCTCAAAAGAATCAACTCCGCTTCCTATCCATTTGAATATCTGAAGCCCGCGGAATTTTTGCTCAAGCGCAAGTTTTTCTGTGATTTCTTCGGGCAAAAGCCCTGCCAGTGCGATTTTTTCCATTTTCTTATTTCTTTAGGTTTTCAAGCATTTCATTAACCGCAGAACTATGGATTCCTTGTGTCTGAAAGTCTTCCAACGCTTTTATCGCTTCATCTTTTCTGTTCTGTCTGATGTAGCAATCTGCAAGATCAATATAAAGCCTGTAATTTTTGCTGTCATTTCTTATAAGATTCTTGAATCTGTCGATTGCCTCATTGTATTTTCCTTCGCATTTGCAGATAAGGGCAAGTCCCATGGCGGCGTAAATATCAAAATCTATGTCAAGCGCGCGGCTGTAATATTCTTCTGCGGCTTTGTAGACTTCCATGTTTCTGTACGCATCGCCAAGCCGTGTAAGAATGACTTTGTTCTGCGGATCAATTTCCAGAAGCTTATTCCAGTATGTCACAGATTTGTTCTGCTGGTTCATTCCTCGGTAGCAGTCCGCAAGGCCGAAAAGGGCGTAAAAATTCTTCGGGTCCATTTCAAGCGCTTTCTGGAAATAAAAGACTCCCTCGCTGAAAGTCTTTAGCTTTCTGTGGCAGTTTCCGATTGATGTAAGAATTCTTATGTCAACGTTGTCTTTATGGAGCTCTAGCATTTTTTTCCAGTAATAAAGCGCCTCGTGGTATCTTTTCAAGTCGAAATTCAGATGGCCAAGACCTACCAGCGCATAGGAATTTGTTTCTTCCATTTTTAGGATTTTCTGGTAAAGCTCGCCTGACTTTTTATATGAATGAATTTTTCTGTAGGCGTCAGCAATTCTTGTGATTACGGTGATGTTTTTTTCATCATGGACAAGATATTTTTCCCAGATTTCAATTGCCTTGCTGAACTGGTTTAACGCCTTGTAGCAGTCAGCGAGTCCGAAAAGGGCATAGTTGTTGTCCGGGTGGAATTCCAGGCATTTGTTGTAGAAATTTATTGCAGCATAGAAATTTTCCTGTTTCCGCTCTGTGTCACCAAGTCCGACAAGCGCATAATTATTGTTTGTGTCAAATTCAAGGATTTTCTCAAAGAATTCCTTTGCTGCTTCAAGGTCGTTTGCCTTTAATTTCTGATAACCTTTTATTGAAAGTTCAGAAATCAGCGCATTCTTTTCATCTTTCTCTGAATTCTTGTCTTTTTCCAGGTCTTGAACAACAGGAAATGCCGATTCTGCGAATGGAAATTCTTTTTGGGTATTGCCAAAATGTTCATCAAACTGTTCTTTCATTTTTATTCCTTAAGAAGAATGGAGATTATTTCGGCCATTTTTTCGTAGATTGGCTCACTTTTTGCTTTGTTATGCGCCAAGACATATAATTTCAGGGCCTTTAAAGTTTCATTCTTCTTTTGATAGATGTCTCCAACTCTCGTCAAGCCGTCAGAATAGCCGGTTGTAATGAAAATTCGTCTTGCATCTTCAATTTTGCCTTTGTTAAACAGCTCATTTCCTTTTCTGTTTAAGATTGCTTTTTGTCCAGAAGTCAAAGAGGAAACAGGATTGTCTGTGACTTTTATAAATCCTTCAGGTCCCTGTTTCTTATTGATTTCATTTTTTAACGATTCATCCATTAAAAATTGCTATTCCTTTTTAGCTAAAAAACTTGGGTTAAAAAACAAACTTTTTTTTATGCCTGCTGAAATAGTAAACTAAAAAAATAGTTTGTCAATTGTCTGTACTAAAATATTTCATTCCATTTTATAAATTTATTCATTTTCGTATTTATAAAAATCCACTATTGAACGGCCGTAAATTCTCTGGTCTGTTCTTTTTAGATTTCCTATAGTGTCAGGCATGAAATGTTCCTCCGGGCGGTGAACCATTATTGTTCCGGTTTTCTTTAAGATTCCTTTCTTGTCTGCCTCAAGGATAAGCTGCTCGTGGAATTTATATGGGAACGGCGGATCAAAAAATATGTAGTCAAAATCGTTTTTGCAGCGCTTTATAAAATATTCAACCGGCATAAAATGGCACTGTATTTTTATGCCACATTCTTTTTCAGTTACAGAGACATTTTCCAGCACTGTGCTGATTTTGATTTTGTCTTTTTCGCAAAGTTCAACGTGCTCTGCGCCGCGGGAAACAGCTTCGATTGCGATTGTGCCGGAGCCGCTGAAAAGATCCAGCCACGATTTTCCGCTTAAATCCCCAAGGACCGCAAAAACTGATTCCCGCATCCTGTCCATTGCCGGCCTGATTATTCCATCCGGGCATTTTATAACTCTTCCTTTAAGTTTTCCGCCTGTGATTCTCATAAAAATCCTACTGCTGGTTCAATGACCAGAAAATTTTATCGTGTTTTAAAAGTTTGTTTGATTCCGCAAAATCAAATGCTGTTTTTCCATCTGTCGAGTGCAAGTTTTTTGCCGCGCCGTTATCAAGAAGAAATTTTATCACTTGCGTTGATGACGAATATTCCGCGGCATACATCAAAGGTGTCCTGCCTTCGTAAAATCTGTTTACCGGAACTTTTGTATCAATAAAAATCTTTATTTTTGAAGTCTGTTTTTTTTCATCCACAGAATTTGAAGTCAACGCCATGATGAATGACTTAAAAATCTCATCTGAATTTTTTGTGGCTCCGACCAGCTGCCTTAAAATTTCCGGAGCTTCTGAATATGCCGCGGCAAGGTGCAGGGCAGTTGAGCCATATTTGTTCTTTTGGTCCGGGTCTGCGCCGGCTTCCAGAAGAATTTTTACAGTCTCCGGGTCATTCTGGTATCTTGCGGCGTTCATAAGCGCAGTCCAGCCATCATCGTCACAAAGATTCATGTTTGCGCCTGATTTTATAAGACGGCCGATTTCCTCTGCATTTCCGTTTTTTGCGGCTCGCATAAGTGCCGTTCTTCCATTTTTGTCTTTTTTGTCAGGATCTTCAATTCTGGAAAAATCGTTTTCATCTTCAGTGTCGTCCGGTTCTGGAATTTCATCTTGAACCGCAAAATCGAATAATGAGACTTTATCATATTTGTTCATGTCAATCGGCTTTGAAGCAGGAACTTCAACGTTTTCAGTTTTTTTCTCAAGTTCTTTTTGTTCCAAAGCAAGTTTTTCCTGTTCTTCCTGTTCGGCTTTTCTCTTGAGTTCAGCTTCCTTTTGTTTTGCAAGTTCCGCCTCTTTTTCCGCAAGAAGAAGTTTTTCATTCAAGTCCTCAAGGAATTCCACGTAATCCTGGCCTTCCTGATAGCCTTCTGGTTTTCCTACGTATTTTGAGACGCAGTCAATCGCCCGGCGGTTCTCAAATTCCTTGGCATATTTCAAGGCTGTTTTTTCATTTTTGTCTTTTTTGTTCAGTTCCTTTACTGCTGTGCGTGGTGTTGTAGATTTTTCAAGAATCTTTGAGATTACGCCTGTGTTCTTTGAGTACATGCACGCATACATAAGCGCATTCTGGCCGTGGATATTTTCTTTTTTCACAGAAACTCCGGCTTTCAGAAGCAAATCGATCACAGAAATATCGCGGTTGTACATTATCGCACGCATAAGAAGTGTGTCATTTTCCGGCAAAATTTTCGCCAGTATCATCTCCGGGTCTTTTTTGAGCGCTTTTTTTATTGATGCTGCGCTTCCGTTTTTCATAAGGGCGTCGTATTTCTCACTTTTTTCGATTGCGCTGTTTCCTGTTTCCCAGCTGTCCTCGTAGTCATCCGTGTTTTCTGTCTGGGCTTTTGTATCAGCCTCTGCCTTTGAAGCGATTGTGTTCCATGACTCAAGAAAATCCACGTAATCCTGGCCTTCCTGGTAACCTTCCGGTTTTCCAACATATTTTGAGACGCAGTCTATTGCCCGTCGGTTCTCGAATTCCTTGGCATATTTCAATGCAGATTTCCCGGATGCATCTTTTCTGTTCAGTTCTTTTACAGCCGAACGTGGATTTGTTATTTTTCCAAGAATCCTTGAGATTACCTCCTGGTTTGTTGAGTACATGCACGCATACATAAGTGCGTTCTGGCCGTTGTTGTTTTCCCTTCTGAGCGAAACTCCGGCTTTCAGAAGAATATTCACAATTGAAATATCGCGGTTGTACATTATTGCCCGCATAAGCAAGGTATCGTTTTCCGGCTCGATTTTTACCCAGACCATATCCGGATCTTTTTTGAGCGCTTTTTTTATTTCCGCAGCAGTTCCGGTTTTCATCAAATTGTCGTATTTTACAGTTTTTTCAGCCGCGCAAAAAACATTCGCGCCAAACAGAACCATTGCCGCGAAAATCAGGCTGTACTTTTTGAACTTATATAGTAAAGACATAGTAAAATTATAATGTCCACTTTTGTTGCGGTCAACCCGCGTTTTTGCAAAGAAGAATCCGCGGAAAATATAATTGACTTTGTATACTTAAAAATGTTATGCTACTAAAACACCCCTTGGGGCTCGTAGAGCTTCCATAAGTCCATAAGGAGACAAAAATGAGAAAGTACGAATTAATGACTATCTTCCCGATTGATGAAGAGAAGTCAAAGAAAGCCGTAGAAGAAGTACGCGGCACACTTACATCTTTTGGTGCAGAAATCGAAGAAGAAAAAGTATTCGGTGACCGCGACCTTGCTTACGAGATTGACAAAGAAAAGAAAGGACACTTTGTTCTTTTCACACTTAAGCTCAATCCAGATAAGATTACAGAAATCGACAAGGCATTCAAGATCCAGAAAAACCTTTTGAAATACCTTTTCGTAAAACTTGAAGAAAAATAGTAAAAAATCATAACCGGGGTAACAGAATGGCGACAGATCTTAATCATGTTGTTTTAGTAGGAAGATTGACTCGAGACGTAGGAAGTGACGAACGTTCCTTTGGATATGTGGCAAACGGACAGGCTAGAGCAAATTTAAGCATCGCCGTGAACAGAAGCAGAAAAGATGCTGCCAGTGGAAATTGGGTTGAAGAGGCAAATTTCTTTGAAGTTACCCTTTGGGGAAAACAGGCTGAAAACCTAAAGCCTTATCTTACTAAAGGAAAGCAGATTGCTGTTGACGGTTATCTAAAACAGGACAGATGGCAGAAAGACGGACAGAATTTCAGCCGTGTGACAATTGTCGCAAATAATGTCCAGCTTTTAGGCGGAAGAAGTGATGGCGGGCAGAGCGGAAACAGTTTTGCTGGGGGTGCATCAAACGGATTCCAGCCAAGAAGCAACGATTACAGTCAGGCAAATCAGGCTCCTGCCACAAATTTTGGTGGTGATTCCTTTGGTGGAACCGAAAGCGATTTCCCTGAAGATATTCCTTTCTAATTTGGAGTAAATTATGTCAGAAGAAACAAAAGATATGTATGAAGAAAACAAAGAAGTAGCAGAAAAAAAGCCTGCTGTGGAAAATGAGGGCCGCGAGGATGAAACTCGTGAGAACGGCCGTGGAAAAGGCAAGACTTTCTTCCGCAAGAAGGTTTGCCGTTTCTGCGCTAACAAGGCAAAGATTGACTACAAGGATTCAGATGCTCTTCGCCGCTTTACAACAGAACGTGGAAAGATTCTTCCTCGCCGCATTACTGGAACTTGTGCAAAACACCAGCGTGAACTTGCTGGAGCAATCAAACGCGCTCGCGCAATCTGTTTGCTTCCATTCGTTGCAGAGTAAACAACTGCGTGTCAAACTAAAACAAAAATTGGAAGCAACGATCCAACTCCTGGTGACGCTGCTTCCACATAAATATTCAAGAGGAGCTTGAAAAATGAAAGTTATTCTTAACGAAGACGTAAAACACCTTGGTGAAGAAGGTGATGTAAAGAATGTTGCTACAGGTTATGCACGCAACTATCTTCTTCCACGCAACCTTGTTGTAGTTTACAACGAGACAACAGCCGCTATGTTTGAAGCTAGAAAAGCGGAAATCGAGGCTCGCAAGGAAGTTAAACGCCAGAACGCAAAGAGCTTGAAAGAAAAGCTTGAGGCAGCTGAGATTTTGATTGAAATGCCGGCAGGTTCAAACGGAAAGCTTTATGGTGCTGTTACAGCTACTGTAATCGCTGAAGCTTTGGCAAAACTTGGTTTTGAAATTGAAAGAAAGCGCATTGAAATTCCTGGACTCACAATCAAGAGTGTAGGTAATTATCATGCCACAGTAAAACTTTATGAAGCTGCTGTTGCAGAAATCAAAGTTTCTGTAAAGGCACAGGAAGTTGCCGGTGCAAAAGCGCCTGCAGCTAAAGCTGAAAAGGCAGAAAAACCTGCTGAAGCTGCTTCAGAAGAACCAAAAGCTGAGTAATTCTTTACAATATTTTGCTTGAACTTCAAAGGCGATGGTCCATTGGCTCATCGCCTTTGTTGTCTTTAGGAGGAAAAATGGCTGTTGACTTAAAAGATAAAGTTCCGCCGCATAATCTTGATGCGGAGCAGGCTACGCTTGGCGCAATTCTTTTTGACTGGGATGTCATGAGTGATGTTGCAAGCAGAATCCGTCCGGATCGTTTTTATTCGCTGCAGAACCAGATAATTTTTGAAGGCCTTGTTTCTCTTTTAAAGCAGAATATCCGTGGAGACTCAATCACTCTTATCAATGAGCTTACAAAATTGAACAAACTGGAGCAGGCTGGTGGAGCCGCATATATCGCCGGGCTTACAGATACTGTTGCTACTGCCGCAAACATAAATTTCTACATAGATATAATCCTGAACTGCGCCTCAAGGCGTGATCTTATAAAACTTGCGACAGAACTTAGGGCTTCTGCATTTGATGATTCAAAACAGTCAAATATGCTTTTGGAAGAGGCTGAAAAGAAGATTTTTGACCTTACTGAAAATACTGAAACTTCCAAAATGTACAATATGCAGCAGGTTGTAAACGAAACTATCGATATTATTTCAAAACGTTCACAGAAAAATGAGGAGCTTACAGGAATTCCTTCTGGAATTGCGCGTCTTGATTCAATGACAAGCGGTTTCCAGAATTCTGAGCTTATAATAATCGGTGCGCGTCCGTCAATCGGTAAGACAGCTTTTGCTCTTTCCATGATGCAGACAATTGCCATCGAAAAGAAAATTCCATGCGGATTCTTTTCTCTGGAAATGTCCTATCAGTCAATAGGCCAACGTCTTTTTTCACAAGTCTCAAGAATTCCTAGCGGAAAAATACGAAGAGGAATGCTGACCATCGCGGAGCTGCAGAAAATCCAGGATGCAGCTGGAATTTGCTATAATTCACCTTTGTATATCTGCGATACTCCGAACATGGGACTTCTTGATCTGCGCGCCTCTGCACGAAGAATGGTTGCAAATCATGGCGTGCGTGTGATTTTTATTGACTACATTGGTCTTATAACTCTTGATAATCCAAGCCAGAATACCTGGGAGAATGTCTCTGAGATTTCCAAGTCGCTTAAGGCTCTTGCCCGCGAGCTCAATATTCCGATTGTGGCTCTTTGTCAGGTTGCCCGAGATGCGGAAGGTCAGGAGCCGAATCTTGCTCAGCTGCGTGGCTCTGGCTCAATCGAACAGGATGCCGATGTGGTTCTGTTCCTTCACCGTGACCGAAAAATCATTGATGACGAAAATCCAGTTCAGGAAGCAAAATGCATTGTTGCAAAGCAGCGCAATGGAGCTACAGGTGATGTGGAGATGATGTTCTTTCCTTCAATCACAAAATTTGAAAACAAGGTTTCCGGGGGCGATGAATAAAAAAATTGATTTTTTTTTATATTTTTTTTGCCAGGTACTTGACTAAAAAATGATATAAATATAATATATAAACATCAGCACGCGGTAGTCATATAACGGCTTATTATCTCAGCCTTCCAAGCTGATGACGAGGGTTCGACTCCCTTCTACCGCTCTAAGTCCTCTTAATAAAGAGGACTTTTTTATTTAACATTCGTGGTTTTTAACTCTAGTTCTTTATTAGTTTATACATTATAATAAAATAATGGAGGAAAAAGATGGAAAAACTTTTTCATATTAAAGAAAGAGGGTCGTCTGTCAGTAAGGAAATTATTGGCGGTATAACAACCTTTCTTGCTATGGCTTATATTTTGGCTGTAAACCCAGGAATTCTTTCTGGTGCCGGAATGGAATTTAATTCAGTATTTACAGCAACTGCCGTTTCTGCTTGTATTGCCACTCTTGTAATGGCGTTTTTTGCAAATCTTCCGGTTGCGCTTGCACCTGGTCTTGGTTTGAATGCATTTTTCACATATTCCGTTGTTCTTGGAATGGGTTGCTCATGGCAGTTTGCGTTGACTGCGGTTTTTGTTGAAGGAATAATTTTTATTGTCATTTCAATTTTTGGAATCCGCGAGGCAATTATAAAGTCAATCCCTGCAAACCTGAAAAAAGCTGTAAGTGTGGGTATCGGTCTGTTCATAACAATTATCGGACTTTCAAATGCCGGAATTTGTACAACTTCAACAGGTACTTTGATTGGTTTTGAAAATTTGAATCTTCTTCATCCTACTGCGCTTGTTTTTGTAATCGGTCTTTTGATTACTATTGTACTTTGGGTTCTTAAAGTTCCTGGTGCAGTTCTTATTTCAATCGCAATCACAACAATAATCGGAATTCCTTTTGGTGTGACAAAAATTGCAGAAGGCTGGACTCCTTTGGCAACTCCGGCTGCTCCATATATGTTCAAATTTGAATGGGCAAATGCTTTGTCTATAAAGTTTGTTGTAGTTCTTCTGACTTTCCTCTTTACAGACTTGTTTGATACTCTCGGAACATTGATGGGTGTTGCAGAACAGGCTGACTTAAAGGATAAGGACGGAAACATCTTGAATGCAAAAGGCGCTCTTATGGCCGACTCAATAGGAACTGTTGTTGGAGCTTGTCTTGGAACTTCTACAGTAACTTCATTTGTTGAGTCAACTTCAGGTGTTGCTGCCGGTGCAAGAACTGGACTTGCTTCTGTTGTGACAGGAATTCTGTTCCTTGCTGCGCTTTTCTTTAACCCGGTATTTGCAATCATTCCGGCTTGTGCTACAGCTCCAGCTTTGGTTTTTGTTGGATATCTTATGCTTAAAAATGTCCGCGGAATTGATTTTGAAGATCCTACAGAAGGAATTCCGGCATTCATTACAATTATGACAATGCCGTTCGCGTATTCAATTTCAAAAGGAATTATGTGGGGCATGATTACTTATGTTTTTGTGAAACTCGTTTCAAAGAAATATAAGGAAATTCCTGTTGTAACAATGATTCTTGCAGCAATTTTTGTTGGTGATATTATTTTTGAGGGCGTAAAGGAATCCGATTCAAAGAAAAATGCACCGACTGCAGTGGAAGCCGCCGCAGAAAATGTTGAGGCTCCAGCTGCTGACGTAGAAATTGTAGCTGAATAAATTTCCTTGAAATTTTCATACTAAGATTTGCTTGCTATTGCAAAAAACAGTTGTCTGGAATATATTTTGGACAACTGTTTTTTTTAGGGTTTAAAAATGATTGAAGAAAAATACATACGTCCTACCTGGGATGAATATTTTATGGAAGTGAGCAGGACAATTGCGAAACGAGCAACCTGCGACCGAGGAAGAAGTGGCTGTGTGATTGCGCGCGACCATCAGATTCTTGTAACCGGTTACGTTGGTTCTCCGGCGGGACTTCCGCATTGCGACGAGGTAGGGCATCTGCTGAAAAAAACAATCCACGAGGATGGAACAGTAACTAACCATTGCGTGCGTACTGTTCATGCGGAGCAGAATGCAATCTGTCAGGCTGCAAAGCGTGGCATTTCTATTGATGGTGGAACTGTTTACTGTAAAATGACTCCTTGCCGGACTTGTGCAATGCTCCTGATAAACTGCGGAATAAAACGTGTTGTATGCGAAAAGCATTATCACGATGAGGAAGATTCATTAAAAATGTTCAATGAAGCAAAGATTCAGATTGAACATCTGGAAGATTCTGTGCAGACTTACGAGAATATGTAAATTTTTAATATTTGTCGTTTTGTATCTGATTTCCTTGTTCTGAATTTTCAGATTCTTCTATTTTTTCAATGTAAGGACTCAATTTTTCCATCAAATTTTCATTGCTCAGCAGATTTGCCAGGTTTTCAGCCTGCTTTTTTGTGAAAAAATACTGAATTTTAATCGACTTTGAACTTCCGGCAGCTTTGTTCTTTTCAAGATTCTTTACTGGCCAGACAGTAACCGTAAAATATGGTGAATCTTTGAAAAATCTGTAACCGAACTGGATCCTTCCGTTTCCGTAAGCGTCTATCATAGAAGGAATTGTTCCCCATTCAAGCCGAACAGGCTCTTCCCCGTATTTTTTGTATGTTTTTCCTTTTTTTAAAAGCGAGTGTGCCTCAAATTCTGAAAAATATTGTTCAACATTTTCTTTTAATTGGTTCCTTGCACTTTCATTCATAAAAATAAAATAGATCTGATGATAATAATTTGCCTGAAACCCTGCCATTTTTAGCGATGAATTGTAGTAAACGGTTCCTTCTCCGCTTTCCATTTTAGAAATCTGATTCAGTGCATAGTAAGAAAAAGTTCCGCATTCATAATTTTTGATTTTTCTTGAAAATAATCCCAATCCTTTAGGTTTATCATTTTTTATGCTTGTTAATTTTTTGTCGGAGAAAATGTCGCTACTTATATTTTGAGAAAAAACTGATGTGCTGATTGCGTAAAATACAATCAAAATAAATATTTTTTTAGCATACTTCATGTATTTGTTTCCTTTTTACTTGTTTTCTAATTAATTACAACAGTTTAAAAAAAATATCAAGATACTGTACACATTTCAAAAATTTTGTTAGAGTATGCTAACTTTTGAGAGTTATATCTTTTATGCGTGAAAAATGGAGGTTTTTCATGAAAAAATTATTCGCTTTTATATTGGGGGGGGCGTTGACAGCTTCCTTTGCATTCGCTGATATTTCTGTTGGTGTTAGTGGTCGTGGTGCCGCACGTGTTTTTGACTATTATGGTTGGAACAATGAGTATGACAACGATGGAGCAAAAGCTACATTTGAAGATTCTGCTATTTTTGATGAAATAGGCGATGGCGTAAATGCAAAAGACGGTTCTCATTCTTCTCCTGCCACAACATTCGGGGAATTTGTTCACGACTTTAATTTCAGCGCTTCAACAGAGGACAATAAATTAGGTTTCAATCTTGACTTGGAATATGTTACTGATTCAGAAGATGGTTTCAGTGTAAGTCTTCCTGATCAGGCAAAGGTCTGGTGGCAGCCAACTGACTGGTTCCTGGGACAGATTGGTATGATTGAAGTTGATGATCTTCGCGGAACAATTGGTGATTGGGGCAACGGACGCCGCGATATTGGATCTCTTGGCGAGGACGATATTTTTGACCGTTTTTATCCACAGGCAGGTGTTGCACTTTCTTTTTATCCAGTAGAAGGACTTTTTATTGGCGCGACATTTGATGCTTCCAAGAATGAAACAGATGGTTATGATTGGGCTGAAAACTTCTACAAAAGCATAAACGTTGGTTTTGGCTACACAATTGATGATAAATTCCAGATTAAGGCAGCTTACTTTGGTGCAAAAGATCCACGTGATGGCGACAAAGATGAACTTGAAGACGATGACTTTAATGGAAAACTTGAACTTGGTTTTGACTGGAATCTTAATGAGAGCAACCTTCTTGAAGTTGGTGTAAAAATTCCACTTTGGTCTGACAATGATAAAAGAAATCTATATCTAGATGAAGATGATGGCCCTGAAACTTATTTGTTCCAAGCAGTTGCTGGTGTAGCAGGCGAAAACGATAATCTTTCTTATAAAGGTCATGTAGCATATTGTTCTATGAACGGAACTGATAAAGATGGCGACTTGGCTTATTATCCTCTTTTTGGTGTTGACGCTGGTGTGGAATATGCGCTTGACAACTTCACTTTGGGTGGAACAGCAAGATATTCTGGTGAGTTTAGCAATGAGAATCCTTTTGACAAAAATATGTATGCAAACATATTTGGCTTGGAAGTTTACGTTAAAAAAGATATTGCTGCTGACTGCTTTGTATTTGCCGGAATTGCTGATACTTTGACAATTGTAGATATTGAAGATACAGTAAAAAATACAACAAACCGTTTCTATATTCCACTTGGAATTGAATACGCATTCTAATCTGAAAAACGGTTAAACAAAAAAGCGTCTCTTTTAGAGACGCTTTTTTTATGCAAGCACTTAAGGTTATTTTGCAAGATTTGACTTTAACCATTCCTTGAATGTTTCATAGTTGTTTTCCATAGGAATAGCCATGTCTGGAAGATCAAGAACAGCCTGCAATGTTTCTGGGATTGTAGGTTCTCGTCCAGTTGCCTCTGCAACAATTGAACCGAATTTTGCGGGATGTGCAGTTTCAAGGATAATTCCTACAGCATTTTTGTTTATGACTTCATCAGCCCATTCTGGAAGATTTGGAGTAAGTCCTGGCTTTGAAATATCATTCTTTATTTCGTTTTTAAGTGCTTCAAATCCACCGTTGCGGATTTCATCCCATGCTTTCCAGCCGATTGCGCCGTGTGGATCAATCGTATAGCCTGTTCTTGCGTTACAGTCTTTTATAGAAGCTATGATTCCATCGTTATCAAGCCAATAAGAAGCGAGCATTTTTCGTACTTCATCAAGAGAATATATTGCCTTGATTCTTTCGTAGTTTGAAGGCGCACCGACATCCATTGCGTTTGCATAAGTTTCTACAGAAGCGCGCGCATTGTATTCGCCAGTTGCAATCCAGTCTGGAATTGTTTTGTTTGTGTTTGTTGCGGCAACAAATCCACGGATTGGAGCTCCCATCTCTTTTGCAATTAATCCTGAGGTTAGGTTTCCAAAGTTTCCAGATGGAACTATGCAGACAATTGAAGCATTTTCAAGTTTTGTGTCAAGCGGAGCTCGGTTTCTTACAACGAGGGAAGAATACATATAATAGAAACTTTGTGGTAAAAGACGAGAAATATTTATTGAGTTTGCAGAGGAAAGTCTAAATTCCTTTCTAAGTTCCGCATCTGTAAATGCAGTTTTTACAAGTTTCTGGCAGTCATCAAAAGTTCCTTTTACTTTTAATGCGCGGACATTTCCTGTGAAAGTTGAAAGCTGTTTTTCCTGAATCTTTGAGATTTTTCCCTCTGGATAAAGGATTGTGACATCAAGCCCCGGAACATTGTGGAATGCAGAGCCAACCGCAGAACCTGTGTCTCCAGATGTTGCGACAAGAATATGCAGAGTGCCATTTTCACTTCTGTTGAAGTAAGACATGACGCGGGCCATGAAGCGCGCTCCAAAATCTTTGAATGCGCATGTCGGACCATGGAAAAGTTCAAGAATATATGCAGATTTGTCAACCGGCACAGTTTTTGGCGTAAAAGGATAAGCATCCTGGATAATCGCCATAAGGTCATCATCTGGAATTTCACCTTCCACGAAAGGTTTTGCCATGTTAAAAGCAATGTCCCTAAAACTTGGCTCAGGATTTTTGTTGATAAATGCGCTGTCAAGCTTTGGGATACTTGTCGGAATGTACAATCCGCCTGTTGCAGAATTCATTCCGTTCATCACTGCTGTCCTAAAATCTGTTGAAACTGAACTGTCTCTTGTGTCTGTGTATTTCATTTGTTTATCCTTACATACCGTAAATTATTGCATCAGTTGCTTTTTCGGCTAAAAGTTTTCTACATTTTTGCTCAGCGTTCCATTTTGTCTTGTCGGTCGCTGATTCTTCAAGGGTTGTCTTGTATATAACATTTCCGTTTTTCATGTCAACGCAGGTAATATCTGCCACAAGTTTTACAGTTGCGGTCGATTTTTCTGCGTTTTCAACAGCTGGTTCAGCATATTTGAAAGAACCGATTACAAGGAAGTTATACATATTTCCGACAATATTATGGTTTGCCGTGTAAAGTTCAGAAACTGACTTGTTGAAGTAAGATGTATCGCTCACCGGTGAGTTTCCTACGCTTACGCCAGCATTTCTGAGGCTCTGGAGAAGGGTGAAATTATTTGTTGTCGGTCTTCCTTTTTCGTTAAAATCGTAGACGTAAAGAATTCCGTAAGGATATGTGACATAACTTGATTTTACGATATACGGAGCTTTTACAGCTGCGTTGTATGAAGCCTGTACGATGTTTGAATTTGAACTGATTGGTGTAGGATAGAATGTCACCTCGCTTTTTACAGCAAAGCCGGTTTTTTCTGGCTTAAAGGCAATTTTTCCCTCGCTGTCAGTTTTTAGCTGGATGTTGTTGAATGTGACTGTATCATTTGTTCTTGCTGAAGGATAAGAGACTGTTATGTCCAAATCTTTTGCAGGGCCGTCTTTTCCTGTGACGGTAACAATATATGGAGAATCAAAATTTTTGTTTGAATATACGGTTTTTGTCGGTCTGGATGTGACTTTAAGCTCGAGCGAGTCGACAAGCTCCTTGAACGCAATTTCCTGCTGGTTCGATGTGTTCTGCACAGAAATCTGTTTTGGCTCTTTCTTTATTTTTTCAACTGCAGGAATTTCTTCTTCTATGATAGTTGTTGAAGAATCTGTTTTTTCCACCGCTTTTGTTGTTGCACAGGATGCAAGAACCGAAAGGCTTGCTCCGATAAATAATAATTCTGTAATTTTTGTTTTTATCATCTTTTTTATTCCACTGGAAAAGTGGTACTCCTCCAAATTTTTAAATATATGTAATTATACAGTATAACAAGCAATTTCTCAATAAATTACAATATTTTTTCATTATTCTTGTTTTATTGAGAAATAAAATTTTCCTAAAGAATTATACGTTCCACGCGGCTTGAGACAGAAGTCATGACCTCGTAACTTATTGTTCCTGTTGATTTTGCAATATCATCTGCGTCAAACAGGGCTCCTTTGTCTTTTGGTCCGAAAATTATGGCTTTGTCCCAGCGTTCAATTTCGTTGTTGTTGTTACCGATGTCAACCATGCACTGGTCCATGCAGATTCTTCCGACAACCGGATAAGCTTTTCCTTTTATTGAAACTTTCAGTCCTGGTGAATTTCTTCGCAAAAGTCCGTCCGCATAACCAACTGGCAGAACCGCGATGTCAGTTTCTTTTTCGCATACCCAGGTACATCCATAAGAAACTGAACGCCCCGGAACAAAATGTCTTATTGCGGCAACTTTTGTTTCAAGCTGCATTACAGGCTTAAGGTCAAGGCTGATATTTTTTGACTCAAGGTAAGATTTTGTGACTTCGTCCGCGTAATATCCGTAAAGAATGATTCCCGGTCGGACCATGTCAAGTTGATATTCAGGGATTGCGATTCCAGCCGCGCTTGCAGAGCAGGTTCTGATTCCCGGATTTATTCCGGCTTTCTGGACTTTTTCTGTTGCGAGCTTAAAAAGTTCAAACTGTTTTTTTGTGTATTCAACCGCAGTCTTTGAAATTCCGTCGCTTTCGGCAAAATGCGTTATCATTCCGGCAAGCCTAAGACTTGAAGAAGAGGTAATTTCCTTTGCAAAATTAACCGCTTCCTCCGGCAGGCATCCGATTCTTCCCATTCCTGTGTCAATTGCAAGAAAAACCGGATATTTTTCTTCTGTCATGTCGCTTGCGATAGTGTTAAGCTCCTGGATAATCTCTGAGTCAAAAACAAGAGGCGTTATCCTGTTGTCAACTAACTCTTCAAATTCTTCCGGGCAGCAAGGCGAAAGCAGCAGAAGATTTGCTTTTATTCCGGCTTCCCTAAGCTGTATTCCTTCTGGAACTGTGGCGATTGCAAGATATTCTGCGCCCATTTCCTCTGCGATTTTCGCGCTGTTTACCGCATCGTTTCCGTAGCCGTTGGCTTTTACAGCGCAGCAAAGTTTTATGTCTTTTTTTAGATTTTTTTTGATTTCTGCAATGTTGTGCCGCAGATTTTCTGAATATATTATTGCTTTTGTACAGCGCATTTTTTCCTCTGAATCTTCATCAATCCTTATTAATCAATCTGAAGATTTCCTTGATTTTTATTCTTAAGAAGCTGTTTCGCTTCCGCAACAAGGTAAAACGAACCTGTTATTAGAATTATATCTTTATTTTCGGCAGTTTTTTGTGCCGATTTTATAGCCAGTGCAACGTCTTTTTCAATTTTTCCAACGATGCCTTGATCCGCCGCAATCTGCGAAGTTTTTTCAGCATCGCAATGTCTTACGGTTTTTGGTTCAGTAAAAATTATTGAAGAAAATTTCCCTTTGAAAAGATTTACTATATCTTTTATGTCCTTGTCTCCTGCGCAGGCAAAAACAAGATGGACTTTTTTTCCGGGAAAAACTGAATTCAATGTCTCTATTGTATTTGAAACGCTTTTTACCGTATGCGCCCCGTCCATGACGATATTTTTTGAAATTTCAAAACGTCCTGGAAGAAATGCTTTTGCCAGTCCGTTTTCTATTGTTTTGCTGGAGATTTCCGGAAGCGCGGTTTTTATTGCCTTTGTTGCAGTTGCTGCATTCAAAGCCTGGACTTTTCCCAGAAGATGTAAATCCGTTGAGATTTTTGTTTCGCCCGCAAGCGCAAAATTCACGTGCATTGTTCCGTTTTTGTTGTAGCTGTACGAAAGATTTTTCAGCTCATTCTGTACAAAAATACATTTTGAGCCAGTCTCCGCGCATTTTTCCTCAAAAACTTTGTCAGCTTCCTTGTAGTTTTGTGTTGCGATTATCGCAGGAATTCCTTTTTTTATGATTCCGGCTTTCTCTGCGGCGATTTTTTCGATTGTGTCGCCAAGAAATTCTGTGTGCTCAAGTTCAATCGGCATAAGGACACTTGCAAGCGGTCTTACAACATTTGTTGAGTCAAGCCTTCCACCGAGTCCGACTTCATAGACAACAAAATCACATTCCGCATTCTTAAAGCAAAGAAACGCGAAAACTGTGACAAGCTCAAACCAGGTTAATGGGCGTTCTGCCGGAAGCTCTGAAATCGGAATTGAGTCAACAAGAGAAGTCAGCTCGTCCGCCGATTTTTCGTAAATCTCGTCCTCAAAAAAACTGTGCGCCGTTCCAATTCTTTCCCTGAAATCTGTGATGTGAGGAGAAGTGTAAACTCCGCATTTATAGCCGGCTTCCTCAATTACACTGGAAATCATTGCGGAACAGCTTCCTTTTCCTTTTGAACCGGCAACATGGATACAAGGAATTTTGTCCTGCGGATTGGAAAGTTTTTCGCACAAGAAGCGCATTGAGTCGAGCCAGAAAATGCCTTTTGTCTGCGATTTCTCGAAATTAAGATAGTTGTCAAGCCATTTATGAAAGTCAGATAAAGTCATAAAGTGATTCTAGCGTTTTTTTTCCGCCTTGTTAAATGCTGATTTTTTTAGTAGTATGAAGTTCGAGTTTTTACGTTTTTACGATTAATAAAAAAACTCAAACTTCACACTTAAAAAGAGGAAATGATGACAGAGGCAATTAACAGCGCGACTTATGAGGCAGCTCTTGCGACAAGCAAAAAAATTGAGGAAGACATTGTAAAAAATCCTAAAAAATATAGAGTTCTTACCGGGGACCGTCCTACAGGCCGGCTTCACATCGGACATTATTTCGGTTCGCTTCAAAACCGCGTTCGCCTTTCAAAGCTTGGTGTTCCAACAATGATTCTTATTGCGGATTATCAGGTTCTTACAGACCACGACGCATACCAGGAAATCAGCCAGAACACAAAACAGCTTGTCATTGATTATCTTGCCGCCGGAATTGAACCTGGTGAAAATGTTATAATTTATCCTCATTCTTATATTCCAGAGGCAAACCAGCTTATGATTCCGTTCCTTACTCTTGTCTCAAATGCGGAGCTTAGCCGGAATCCTACTGTAAAAGAGGAAATTCAGGCGGCTGGACTTACAAACGTAAACGCCGGAATGTATACATATCCTGTACATCAGGCTGTTGATATTCTTTTCTGCAAGGGAAATGTTGTTCCGGCGGGAAAAGACCAGCTTCCTCATGTGGAGATGGCTCGGACAATCGCAAACCGGTTCAACAAGAAATTCTGCCACGACCGCGAGCCGATTTTTCCGCTTCCGCAGGTTCTTCTTTCTAAAACTCCAAGCATAATGGGGCTTGATGGAACGCAGAAAATGTCAAAAAGCCGCGGAAATGCAATCATGCTTTGCGCAACAGAAGATGAGACCGCAAAACTTATAAAAAAGGCAAAAACTGACGGTGAAAGATTGATTACTTACGATCCTGCAAATCGTCCGGAAGTCGCAAACCTTTTGCAGCTTATCTCGCTTTGTACAAAAGAAACTCCAGAAGAAGTGGCTGCAAGAATCGGTGAAGGCGGTGGCGGAATGCTTAAAAACGAGCTTACAGTTGCGCTGAATGAAACGCTTCGTCCTTTGCGCCAGAAACGCGCTGAGCTTGAAAAAGAACCTGCGTATATTCAGCAGGTTTTGCTTGACGGAGTAAAACGTGCGCGTGCGATTGCTGAAAAGACTTTGGATGAAGTTCGCGAAGCTATGAACATGAAAATTTAACGGATTCTTCAAGAAACATGACAAAAGATGATTTGCTTCTGCTCATCAATACAAAGAAAGAATTTGAGTTCACTTATAACGGGAAACTTTACACAATGACTTACGGCTCAGACAAAAAAGGCGAGTACATTGCGCTTGGCCGGCTGTATGAGCCAGTGCGTTATTATTCTTTTGGCGAGATGATGAACGAGGCAAAAATTGAAAATCATTTTTTCAGGGAACTGCTGGAGATTCTGTAATATTTTATAGTATTAGGATTTTAGTTCGTCCAGCATTTCCTGCGCCTTCTTAAAAAAATCCGGTTCAATTATTTCTGGAAAATTTTTCTTCAGTTTATCAAGGTCATCTTTCAGTTCATCCAGCGAATTCCGTGCGCCAAAAATCACCTCGCAGAATCCTTCCTCGCGGTGCTGGCGCGCTTTTTTATTGAACATCTGGCGCACAAAAAGGACGCTTTCAAAATTATAAAGTTTTTTCTGCATTTCGGAAGAAAGAACTGGGAATTTCATATCGACAACATATTTTAAAGCAGGATTTTTTTCATTTTTTTGCAAAGCAGAATCAAGAATCATTTCTGGAACTGTTTTTCCGCAGCTCATTGAAATTGCCGCTGTAAGCCCAGAAAGGCGCGGATTGACTTCCAGCACATACCATTTTTTCTCATGAAAAACCAGATCAACCTGTGCAATTCCGTTTATTGCAAGTTTTTCCGCAAGCAGATTCATTGTCCTGTAGAATTCCGGCAAATTATATTTTTCGTTCATGACCGGCCCGATTTTTACGCTTTGCTTTGGGCTTGTGATTCCGTACTGGTTTGTTGAGAACATGAATGGCGGAAAAATCGTGTAATTTCCTGGAGTTCCGTGTATTTCAGTGCCAAACTGCGTGCCGTAAAGAAATTCTTCCACAAGTCTGTCGCCTGAATTCTTTTTTGACATAAGAATATTTTTTGCCATTCCAAAAGTCTGCACAACATCCATGCCGTATGAGCTCAACCCGAATGTGTCTTTTATGATTACCGGAAACCTGAGTTTTTCCATGCGGTCAAGAACGGCTTCCTGATAAGGATTTGTTTTTATCTCAGGATGGCCTCGTTCCGTCCTAAAAAGTTCATGATGAATGTAAACTGATTTTGCCGCATTAAAACCGTTTTCAAAAAGAAAATCTCTTGTGCGCCGTTTGTCGAAGCTTATAAGGGCGGTTTCTACCGGATGGCTGACAGTTTTTATTCCGTGTTGGCTAAGAATTTCTCCGATTCTGCAGTCTTGAAGCGGAAGCCAGTCAAAAGGTTCGGTCCAGAATGTCGCCTGGACTGCAAGATCTGGTTTAAGGCTTATTATTTCTTTCGCAATTTCACCGGCGTTTTTTCCTTTTAAAGAATGATATTTTATATTTCTTGAATTCTCGAAAATTTCCTCATCTGAAAAATCCAAAAGAAAGGTTGATGGAAGTTGATATACCAAGATTATTTCTGATAATGTGTATTTTTGTAGACAGTTTTTGTATGAATCTGCACATGATGATAATTGTTCCACTTGAAAGTTTTTTCTGTCGAATTCATTTGTGTTTGAGTTATAAATTACGATTCTCATAGATTTTTTTTGCAATGTTCAAAAGTATTTCTTTTTTGTTCTGCAAGGGATCTTCCAGCACAGTTTCAAAAAGTTCGTTCAGAATCTCTCCAAGTTCTTTTCCGCTTGGAATTCCAATTTCAATAAGGTCCTTGCCGTTTACCGCAAGATTTTTCAGGCTTAGGGCTGATTTTTTCTGTTCCTCTTTTTCAATCCGTTCCTTGAATTCAAGCAGAATGGCTACCGCCGGGCTGTCGTGAATCCGTACCGGCAAATTGTGCATCCCGTAAATATCAGCAAGGCGCAGGTCGAACAAATCATCAACATTTTCAGCTTTTACTTTTACCAGAAATCGTCTTACGGCAGAATCTTTCCATGTCGGCTCGTAGTTGAACATATGATTTTCTATTAGATGACAGATGTTTTCGGTTTCCGCATTTGAGAATTTCAGCCGGAAGAGCATTTTTCTTGCGATTTCTGCTGAAATCTGCTCGTGCCGGTAAAAAGTGTTCGTTTCGCCTTGCGGAGTTTTGACAACCTTTTTGGCTTCTGGTTTTCCGATGTCGTGGAGAAGTGCCGCCATGCGTACATTGATTTTTTCTTTTGGAGCACCGTCGCATGCGTAAAAAAGATGGTCGAGCACGTCAAATTCGTGGAAACCCCTGAAATCGCGCTGGATGCATCCGCGGCAGACATCAAATTCAGGCATGAAAATATGGAGAATTCCTGTTTTCTCCATGATTTTTAGCCCATCAGATGGTTTTTCTGCCTGCATAAGCTTTGAAAGCTCGTCGCGGAAGCGCTCCAGGGAAACACTTTTTGTTTTCTCAAGAATTTTCGGTGCACTGATTGCCTTTAAAGTCTCTTCTTCGATTTTAAAATTCAGTTTTGCTGAAAAACGGATTGCCCGGATTGGTCTAAGGCCATCCTCAAGAAAACGTTCGTAAGGATTTCCAACAGTTCTGACTGTCCTGTTTTTTATGTCTTCCTGGCCGTCAAAAGGATCTGTTATTTTTCCGTCTTTTAGCGAGGCTGCAATCGCATTCATGGTAAAGTCGCGGCGGCTAAGATCCTCGTCAAGATTTCTTGTAAAAGCCACATTGTCAGGATGTCTTCCGTCGGAATAATCGCTTTCGGTCCTGAATGTTGTGACTTCAATCTCATTCTGCATAAAATGAACTGTCACCGTGCCGTGTGCGATTCCGGTCGGGATAACTCTCCTGAAAATTTTCATGACTTGCCTAGGCTCTGCATTTGTCGCAACATCATAGTCGGAAGGCTCTTTTCCCATAAGGACATCGCGGACTGCACCGCCAACAAGAAAAGCCTCGTAGCCGTTTTCCTCAAAAATTGAGTTCATTTTTTGTAGTACAAAAGGAATTTTTATCTTTTTCATGGTATATTTTTATAATGAAAAATTATACTTTGCAAAATAACCAAAAGTCTATACATATTGTCGTTTTTACAGGCGGACTTTATCCAAAACCTGAGCTGACAGAGATTTACTGGAAAAACTGCGCCGCCGGCAATCCGGATTACATTATTGCCGCAGACTCCGGACTTGAAGTTTGTCTTGAATACAAAAAATATTTTTCCGGACGATACGATTTTTCGCCGCGGAAAATTCTTGGCGATTTTGACAGCATCTCGTCGCAGGAAATTCTTTCAGCATTTAAAAAAGATATTGTGGAATCTTTTGTTCGCGACAAAGATTTTACAGATACAGAATTGGCGCTCCGGTTCGCGTACCAGAAAGCCGCCGAAAAAAAACTTGATCCATTTATAACCTTGGTCGGCGGTGACGGCGGAAGAATCGACCATCTTCTGAACATTGTGAATTCTTTCCGTTCAAAATTTCATCCTGATTCGTGGCTATGTGCGTTTCAGCAGATTTCATTTTTAAAGAAAAATTCTGGATATTTTTTGCACAATCTTGAGCTTATGGACAATGTTTCATTTGTCAATGTCTTTGGAAAAGGACGGAAAATCCTGACGGAAGGCTTAAAGTGGGAAAGCCGGCTTTTCGCAAAAGGATTTGTGCCAAGCATAAGCAACAGGATTTCAGAGGAAAATTTCAAGAATGAGGAACCGGTTTTTATAAAACCTAAGGCTTCGGGTTTTATGGCGATTATTCCGCTTTCTTCCTTTGTTTTAGATGTTTTAGATTCCTGATGAAAGAATTACTGTGGAACGAAACAAAAACAGAAAAACAAGTGCATAAATTGCAGAAAGGATGATAAGGGTAAGGTTCGCCGCGTAATACAAGCGTTTTCCTTTTTTTCTGATTATGCAGAAAATTGCGGTTGTGATTCCAGTTATGCTCAAAACCAGAAGTGCAGTTGCTGTGATAGCTGCTGTGTTCAGTATGATTCGCTGGTTAGAATCCAGAAAAAGCTGATAATTCCCGATTGTATAAAACACAGCAAGAACTGTAAGAAATAAAAAAAGAAACAGGATTGTGCGTTTTGTTAGCTTAAAAAGGAGCGAAAGTGAAATTTTTTCAGCATTTTTCTGTCTTGCAGTTCTCATAAACCCTAGTTATACTAAAAAATAAGATTTTTTCAAGTCAGAACTGAAATCAAATTTTCACAGAAATGTTTTTTTTGCGGAGGAATGATGAAAAAATTTTTAAAGAATCTGTTTGCCTGTTTCCTGATTCTTGTGGTCTGCGCCGTGGCTGTTTTTTTTATCGGCTGGACATCGCTCCGTGTTTCTCCGGACAGCATTGGAGTTGTTAAGTCAAAGACTGGCGGAATACAGAAAGAACCTGTCTGTCCTGGAAAATTCGCGTGGAACTGGGAATTTCTTCTTCCTACGAACACAAAGCTTGAAATCTTTGATTTAAAACCGTATTCAGTCAGCAAAAAAATCTCTGGATCGCTTCCTTCCGCGGAGCTTTACAGTACACTTTTAAATTCAAGCGCAAATTTCAGCTATAATTTTGACTTTGATTTTTCAGTGAATGTTTCCGCGGAGGCAATCGTTTCTCTTTATGGGAAGCTTGTTTTTTCAGACCAGAAAGGACTTGAGCGCTACATTGACCAGTCGTGCGATTCTGCCGCAAAAATGCTTTCTTCCGCAATAATGAGAAAACTTGAAAATGACCCGCTTTTTCAGCCGGAAACACTTACCCAGGAAGATTTGTTCAGTCTTGTTGACTTGAACAGAAAATTCTCCGGGCTTCAGTTTTCTTCTATAATTTTGAATGAATGTTCTTATCCGGACTATGCGATGTATAAATCTGTCCGCGCCACATTTCTTTCAAAAATAAAAGAAGTTGTGTCGGAACTGGAAAATTCTCCGGATTCAGAAGAAAATGCGGATTTTATCAACCGTCTGAAAAATTTTTTTAATAAGCAGGAATAACCATGAAACGTTTATATGCAATCCGTGGCGCAGTTTGTGCGGAAAATTCAAAGAAATCAATCTCCGAGGCAACCGTAAAAATGTGCTCAAAACTTTTTGAGCAGAACAAGATTGTCTCATCGGATATTGTCTCAATGCATTTTACGCTTACAAAAGACTTGAAAAAAGCAAATCCGTGCGCCGCGCTCCGTCGTGAATACAAGGGAATTGATGTTTCAAAAATTCCTTTGTTCTGCAGCCAGGAAGCTTATGTGAAGGGGAGCCTGAAAAAAGTGATCCGGCTTCTTCTGACTGTTTATCTTGAAGAAAATTCTGTTCCTGAAAATGTATATATTGGCGGCGCGGAAGTTCTTCGTCCTGATTTTTGTAAAAAATGATTTTTTTTTGAAAAATTGTCATTTTTGCTATTGACCTTTTTTTTTATTTTGTATATTCTAATATCACGTTACGCGAAAACGTAATTTGCTGCCTTAGCTCAGCTGGTAGAGCACGTGATTTGTAATCTCGGGGTCGTGGGTCCAAATCCTACAGGCAGCTCTATAAAGGGAAGTTGGCACAGTGGGACTGCGGGAGACTGTAAATCTCTTGGGCAACCGGATGGGGTTCGATTCCCTGACTTCCCAAGTCAAACGAGCAAGAAAGACCTTGCTCGTTTTTTTTATTTATAGTCCTTTTTGCTTTTGCTGATAAGAATCAGGAGTTAAAAGTATGAAAAACAAGCGACTTTTTATTTCCATTGTCTGTATTCTTATTTTGTTCTGCGCTTTTTTTTCGTTTGTGCAGATTATGCCTGTTTCCTCAGAAAAAAATAAGACAGTGCAGCGTGTGGAAGTTCCATCTGGCACAACTATAAAAAAAATCTCATCAATTTTAAAAGAAAAGAAACTTATACGTAACGGTCTGTTGTTTTATGTGTGCGCGCGTTATTCTTTTCCGCGGATTATTGCAACAGGCTCTGCGGCGCCTTTTTCCCTGAAAAGTGGAGTTTACCAGATTTCTGATTCAATGAATTATGCAGAGATTTTCAGAATTCTTTCTTCCGGGCAGCAGGAATATATCCGTGTGTCGTTTCCTGAGGGGCTGACAATTTCTAAAATTGCGCAGAAACTTGAGGAAAATGGCGTTTGTGCTGCGGAAGAATTCAAGTCTGCGGCAAAAGACAGAAATCTTCTTTCTGAGTACGGAATTCCAGGAGAATCTTTTGAGGGATTTTTGTTTCCTGACACATATTTTTTCACTCCAAAAATGGATGGCTCGGCTGTTGTCCGTAAAATGGTTGAGAATTTCTTTGAAAAATTAAAAACTGTGAAAAATGCGTCCTTGTTGAGTAAGACAGAACTTTACAACAATGTTATCCTTGCCTCGATTGTTGAGCGAGAATACAGGATAGACAGCGAGGCTCCGCTTATAGCAAGTGTTTTCAGGAACCGGCTTGAGCATAACATAGGCCTTTATTCCTGCGCGACAATTGAATATATCATCACAGAACTTCAGGGGAAACCTCATCCTGATGTGATAACATACGCAGACCTTGCGATTGATAGCCCATATAATACTTACAAGTGGGCGGGACTGACTCCGGGACCTATTTCAAATCCAGGGGTTGTTGCTTTGGATGCCGCGATAAATTCTGCAAAAACAGATTATTATTTCTTCCGGCTTGTTGATGCAAATGCCGGACGCCATGTTTTCTCGAAGGATTTTTCCACTCATGTAAATGAAGGATATATTTACAGCACAAAAAAATCTGGTAATCAATAATGGCTGGTTTTATTTCTTCTGAGACAATTGATGCAGTTGTGAATTCTGCGGATATAGTTTCTGTAATCGGTGAATACACAAAACTTGAATCAAAAGGAAACGGTGATTTTTGGGGCTGCTGTCCTTTTCACGGGGAAAAAACAGCTTCTTTCCATGTTGACAGTGAAAAAAAATTCTATCATTGCTTTGGTTGTGGCGCCGGCGGAAATGTTGTGAAATTTGTTGAGGAGCAGGAAAAACTGTCTTTCCCTGATGCTGTGGAATTTCTTGCGAAACGTTTTGGGATTCCTATAAAATATGATTCCGGCGGAGGCGCAAAGCCGGATCCTCTTATAAAACTCCGTGAAGAGTATATTGAGCTTTATGAACGAACCGCCTCAATGTTTCATTATCTTCTGACAGAAACCGAGCAGGGGAAAAATGCGTTAAAATACATAACTGAGCGTGGACTTTCAATGGAAACTTTGAAAAAATTCAAGCTTGGATATGCGCCGGCCGACAGGACTTGGCTGAAGAATTTTCTGCTCAAAAAGAATTTCAGCAGGGAATTTCTTGAAAAATCCGGGCTTTTCAGTAAAAAATATCCAGACATCGCATTTTTTTCAAATCGTCTTATGTTCCCGATTTTTAACAGGCAAGGTCAGGTTGTAGCGATGGGTGGGCGTCAGCTTGATAACAATCCCAACAGCCCTAAATACCTGAACAGCGGAGATTTGATTCAGTATAAAAAAGGTGAAACCTTGTATGCGTTCAACTTTGCAAAAAAAAATATAAAAGAAAACAGAAAAGTTATTTTTTGCGAAGGTTACATGGACTGCATCGCTTATCATCAGTGCGGAATTGAATTTGCTGTCGCACCACTTGGAACATCCCTTACGGAAGACCAGATAAAAATCATCCGGCCGTTTGTTGATGAGGTTCTTTTATCTTTTGACGCGGATGGAGCTGGACAAAAAGCTACGTTGCGTGCAATTCTTATGCTCCGCAAAGCCGGACTTTCTGTGCGCGTAATCAGGATTGAAGGTGGAAAAGATCCTGCTGAGTTAATGCAGAATTTCGGTGAAAAAATCTTGACGAATGCAGTTTCCGGTGCTATTATTGATAGCGACTTTTTATTATCTAAACTAGGGAAAGAGTATCCTGTTGATACTCCTGAGGGAAAAACTAGAGCCGCGCTCGAATATTTTCCTTATCTGGATGTCCTTCAGTCAGATATACTTAGAGAGTCTTGCCTTGCGCAGTTGTGCGAGGCGTTCAACTTAAAGCCGGAGGCCGTGAAGAGAGATTTTGTAAATCGTGAGCAAGCTCGTCAGCGTCTTGAAAACCGGCAGCCAAAAAATAATCCTGTTCAGAAGAAAATAAAACTCAACGCAGAATTAAGAAGTCTCTTGGCAATAATCGCCGATTTAGAAAAATTTACACTTGTACGCAATGAACTTACTCCAGACGATTTTGAAGATCCTTCTGCCAGAAAGCTTTTTGTTATGATTGAGGAATGTTTTAAAGAAAATTCCTTGTCTTTTACGACATTATTGAATCACTGTGATGATGAGAATCTTTCCAATCTGATAACCAGTGCGGTTTCTCTTGGAGAATTCAGGGACAACACCGAAAGTGCGGTAAAGGATTCCGTGATGTTGCTTAAGGCAAGAAGCATTGAGCGTCAAAGGGAGAAACTTATGGAGCAAATCCGAAGTTTCAATTGTCTTACCGAAGACGACAAGGCGGAATTTCAAAAACTTCTCTCAAAAAAAATTGAGCTTGATAATAAGATAAAGTCTTTAAAGAATTAGAAAAGGTGCAAAATGGACCAGGAAGTAAATCCTTATATTCAGAAAATTCTAGATTACGCGAAAGGTAAGACTGGAATCAGTTATGATGAAATTGCTGCTCTTGTCGGGCAGGATTTTACAAATTCTCCTGAGATGGAACAAGTTCTTCAGCTTCTTGCAAAAGAAAATATTGAAGTTATCGAGTCTGGCTTGAATCTTGATGAAGATGAAGAGGACGAAGATATTTCTGTTGAAGATGATGAAGATGTTTCAGATGATGAGGTTCTTGACGATGAAGCTTTGGTTGATGAGGATTTGTCTAAAGATGACAAAATTCATCTTGTGAATGGCGACAAAGACTCCAGCATTGATGATCCTATAAGACTTTATCTGCGCGAAATCGGCAAGGAAAATCTTCTTACAGCAGAACAGGAAGTGATTCTTTCCAAAAAGATGGAAGACGGAAACAATATTATAAAAGATGTTGTTCTGAAATCCGGAATTATGATTCCTGAATTTTTTGGCATTGCGGTAAAGGCATTCACTAGAATTGACCAGCATGAGCCGGGAAAAGCCAGAAAGGAAATCAACGAGGAAATGGCTGAAAAGCGCCGTCTGAAGAGTTGTTACGGTGAATATATAAAACCGGTGCTTCAGGAAATGAAGCAGTATATGGCTATAAAAGAAAATCTCTACAAAACTGAACAGTCCAGCCGTATTTTTAACGATCCGCAGTTAGTGGCTTTACGTGAGAAAATCCAGCCTCAGCTCATGAAAATAGAAATTCAGACAGAAGAGCTTGACCGCTTTACAATGAAATTCCGTGATGCGAAGAATAAGATAGAAGAATTCCGCCAGAAACAGGAAAAAAAGATGAAGGAACTGCGGATTTCCAATGCGATGGAGCTCCGCTCATTGGGTCGAAGAATTTCTATCCGCTCGGAATCTGCTAAAATTGAATCTGAACTGAACATGACAACGGATGACATCCGCGATATTTACACGCAGATTCAGAAAATCGACCGTAAGCTCAGTAAATTTGAATACGAGTTTGAGAACACGATTGATGAAATCCTTGAGAAAGCCCAGGAAATCAAGCGTGGAAGCAAAATGATGGAAGACGCAAAAAATCGTCTTATCAATGCCAACCTGAGGCTTGTTGTTTCTATCGCAAAAAAATATACAAACCGTGGACTCCAGTTCTTTGATCTTGTACAGGAAGGCAATATCGGTCTTATAAAAGCTGTTGAGAAATTTGAATACAGAAAAGGATTCAAATTTTCAACTTATGCGACTTGGTGGATCCGGCAGGCAATCACAAGAAGTATATCTGATCAGGCAAGGACAATCCGTGTTCCTGTCCATATGATTGAGCAGATAAACAAGGTTGTCCGTGAGTCTAGACAGCTTCTGCAGAAACTTGGCAGGGAACCTACTGACGAAGAAATCGCTCAGCAGCTTGGCTGGCCGGTAGCCCGTGTTAAACAGGTGAAAAATGTTGCCCGTGAGCCTATTTCCTTGGAAACTCCGATTGGAGAAGAAGAAGATTCTTCATTGGGAGATTTTATTGAGGACAAGGAAGTCGAGAATCCTGCGACACAGACATCTTACAAACTGCTTCAGGAGCAGCTACGTCAAGTTTTGGGAACTTTGCCTGCTCGTGAACAGGAAGTCCTGAAAATGCGTTTTGGTCTTGATGACGGTTATTCTCTTACATTGGAAGAAGTCGGACTTTATTTCAATGTAACACGAGAGCGAATTCGCCAGATTGAGGCAAAGGCATTGCGTCGGCTCCGTCATCCGAGACGTGCGAACGGACTTAGGGATTATATTGAAAACTAGACATTGTGAAAGGAAGTTGCTCTTGAAAGTCCTAAAAATGTGTTTTTGGTGGCACTTTTATAGACATATTTCCTTTTTTTCTATATATTTTAAAGATACAACAGTAATTTAAGGAAAACTTATAATGGTAACAACAGAAATCTTTGACCGGCTAAAAAGCCTTCAGGTAATTCTTGGTCGCAAATACGAGCTTGAATCAAAAATTGATGAGGCACCAAAGCAGTTAAGCTCTCAGGATGAACTTCTTGCGCGAATGAAGAAGGAATACATTGAAAAAAATAGAGAATATGAAGCTGTAAAAGAAAGAGTTGGACAGCTTAAGCTTGAACTTGATGAAGCTGTTAAGCTCCGTGAAGACGGTGAAAAAAATATGGACAACATAACAACTCACCGTGAATATGAGGCTTTGGACAAGCAGATTTCTGAGGCATCAGCAAAAGAAGCTGATGTACGCAAGGAACTTCAGAAAGAAGAAAAAACATTTGCTGAACTTAATGATATTCTTAAGACAAATGAGGCTATTATAAATTCAACAGAAGCAAGCTTGAACGAAAGTAAAAAAGCTTTGGATTCACAGTTATCTTCTTATAAATCTGAAATTGCAGACCTTAAGAACCAGGAGGAAAAAATCATTCCTGGACTTGATCAGGAGATTCTCTTTAAATTCCAGAGAATTATCCAGCGCAACTCAGAAGGTATTGTTGCTGTGAAAAACGGAGTTTGTACAGGATGTCATATGATTTTGCCTGGACAGTTTGCAAATGAAGTCCGCGAAGGTGAAAGCATTCTTTTCTGTCCTTATTGCAGCCGAATTCTTTATTATGAGGCAGCAACTGAAGGTGAACAGATTACATATTACAATGACACTGGAAGTCTTGCTGATTCAGACGAAGAACTTGAGGATGAATTTGAAGATGATGAGGATTCAGATTCATCAGAATTTATCGATGATGATGAAAACATTATTGATGAAGATGATGATTTGGATGATTCAGACACAGAGGCAGATGACTAATAGTTTCTGAAGTTTGATTTTTTAAGATTGTATTTTAATACAGACGGGAAGTAATCGCGCCGCAGTTTTTAATGATAAAGGTTTGCGGTGAGGAAAGTCCGGGCTCCACCGGAAAAATGCCGGACAATAACCGGGCTGGCAATGGCAGATGTAATTTTTTTTGCATATCCCTTGCCGGACAGACAGTGCAACAGAAAATAAACCGCCCGCAAGGGTAAGGGTGAAAAGGCGGTGTAAGAGACCACCGTGCATTCTGGTAACAGATGCAGCAGGTAAACCTCATTTGGAGCAAGACCGTATAGAAGTTGGTTTCCGGGCTGTAATACTTCGGGTAGGTTGCTAAAGCCATCTGGTGACAGATGGTTCGGATAGATGGTTACGGATTGCGCAAGCAGTTGACAGAACCCGGCTTATTTTCCCGTCTGTTTTTTATAAATTGTATTATGGATAACGGAAATATAACAAGGCGAAAAAGTAATCTGGCAAGAAATCTCATTATTATTGCCGCTGGCATTGTTGCAGTTATATTTTTATCTTATTTTCTAGTTTCAAAAATCAGCGCAAAACAAGCTGTTTCTGCAAATAAAAGTACTATATTAAAGGCTTGGAAAAAATACGACTATAAGACTGTATGTGAGTTGTCTCAGCATATTTTAGATGAGAATCCGTTCAATAATTTTGCGCTTACATACCATGGATTTTCATGTTTTTATCTTGCGGTTTCATCACTTGATTCTTCTGCTGGGCAGGATTTTCTTGATGATGCCATAAATTCTATTAGAATAGCATTGATTTATGCGAAAAAATCTGCTGTTCCTCAGCTTGAGTATATGCTGGGAAAATGTTATTTCTACAAAAACACAGTTTCTACGTATTATTATTCAGACCTTGCTGAAAAATATCTTGTTGCAAGCAGGGAGCATGGCTATAAGGCAGATGATATTCCTGAATATCTTGGACTTTGCTACGCGGCTCTTGGAATGCCACAAAAAAGCATCCAGTGTTTTACTGAATCACTTCTGGTCCGCGAGTCAGATTCCCTTTTGCTTTCAATTGCAGAGCAGTATTATAAATTGGGGCAATCTTCTGTTGCGAAACAATATCTTTATAGAATCACAACTTCGAGCAAGGACGATAGTCTTGTGTTAAAGAGCATGAATCTTCTTGGTCTGATTTACCTTGACGAGAACAAGCTTGATGATGCCCAGAAAGAATTTGAAGGTATTTTGCAAAAAAATAAAAATTCAGGTGACGCATATTACGGTCTTGGTGTAATATATGAAAAGAAAGGCGAACTGGTGAAAGCCCGGGCGGAATGGCGAAAAGCTTTGCGCGTTCAGGTTAATCATCAGGGCGCCCTGAAAAAAATGGCAGATTACAATTAAATAAAAATAAATAGGGAAAATCCGGGAGGATTTATGGGATTTTTAGATAGATTTTCTACTGATGTAGGTATTGATCTTGGCACTTGTAACACATTGATTTATGTGCGCGGTAAAGGCATTGTCATTGATGAGCCGACTGTTGTTGCGGTAGAAAAAGGCACAAAACGAATTCTTGCTGTAGGTTCTGAAGCAAAAAATATGCTTGAACGAACTCCGTCTAATATTATTGCGATTCGGCCGCTTGCGGATGGCGTAATTGCTGATATTGACAGCACAGAGAGAATGATTAAATATTTTATTCAGAAAATTATTCCAAAACATCAGATATTCAAGTCGCTTAGAATGAAGGTTGGAATTCCTTCATGCGTTACTGATGTTGAGCGTCGTGCGCTTATTGAAGCAGCGTTGAAAGCTGGTGCAAAAGAGGTTGAGGTAATTGCAGAGTCTCTTGCAGCGGCGATAGGTGCAAAAATTCCTATTTATGAACCGGCCGGACACATGATTTGTGATATTGGTGGTGGAACGGCAGAAGTTTCTGTTATTTCTCTCGGTGGAATGGTAATAACAAGCTCAATCCGTGTAGGCGGTGATAAATTCAATGAAGCTCTTGTAAAGCATGTAAAAAGCGTTCATAACCTTATCATTTCTTTGCAGGCTGCTGAACGTCTGAAAATTCAGATTGGTAATGCATCTGCCGACAAGACTATTGAAAAAATGGAATTGAAGGGAACAGATGCAATTACAGGACTTCCTCGTAGGCTTGAGATTGACAGCGTAGAAGTAAGGGAAGCTCTAAAAGAACCTGTTAAGCGCATCGTTGAGGAAATCAAGAGCGTAATTAGCCAGACTCCGCCAGAATTAGCTTCTGATATCATTGACCGCGGTATTGTTATGACCGGTGGTGGCTCAATGTTAAAAGGACTTCCTAAACTTATTTCAAAGGAAACTGGAGTTCCTGTAATTCTTGTTGAAAATCCTCTTGAGTGTGTTGCGCTTGGCGCTGGTGAGGCATTTGAGCTTTTCAAGGATATGTCATCAGACCGTTCTGTTTACGATAGTCTTAATGACTGATAAATATGGCGAACAAGAATAAAATTTCATTTAGGCTGCCGGAACTTTTGCTTGTTGTTTTTGTGCTTATTTCAGGAGTTCTGTTAGGGTTTAGTTCCGGGAATTTTGTCTTGAATTTCAAGAAGATTGGCTTTACTGTTTTCTCATCTGTTCAGGCTGGCGTTCATAAGATTGTGGATGGAGTTGAGGATACTTTTGGTGCTGTCAAGGAACTTGCCCGGCTAAAAAAGGAATATGCCGAGCTTACTAAAAAACTCGAAAATTATGAGCAGATGCGCCGCTCAAATGCAGAAATACGTAAAGAGAATGAACGTCTTCTGGAACAGTTGAATTTTACAACTTATCTTGAGGAAAAAAATTATCCGGTACAGATTATAAGCCGTGATGCGGACAATCTTTATGCGTACCTGACAATCAACAAAGGAAGCTCATCTGGAATCAAAAAAAATATGAGCGTGATTGCCTACCAGAATGGAAATTCCGGGCTTGTCGGAAAAGTTGTTCAGGTTGGTGCTTTTACAAGCATCGTTATGCCGATTTACAATATGAACTGTACGGTTTCAGCAAGAATTCAGAATTCCAGGGATCTGGGGCTTGTGACAGGCAAGGGGAAAGAAGAACTTCCGCTTTCGATGAACTATATAAAGAAAAGGGCTCTTGAGGATTTGCATTACGGTGATGTAGTTGTTACTTCCGGTGAAAACAGCAATTATATGCGCGATTTGCCGATTGGAACTATCTCAAAAATTTCTGTCATTGACTATAATTCTTCGCTGGATATTGAACTTACACCGATTATAGATTTTTCAAGACTGGAAAATGTTATTGTTGTTGATATCCGAGAAATCAATGATGCAAGAAAATAACAAGGAAATAATATGATAAAAGTTTTTTCAGTTTCTACATTAATTTTGTTTATTCTTGCGATGGTTGAAACGGCTATTCTTTCAAATATTTCTTTTCTTCCGGCTGTTCCTGATCTGGTTCTGCTTGCCTCGATTTATATTGCAATGATTAACGGAAAAACTGCCGGAGTTGTTCTTGGTTTTATTTCAGGACTGATTCTTGATTTTATCACAGGTTGTCCGTTTGGATATAATTGTCTTTTGAGGACGATAATCTGCTATTTTGCGGGATTTTTGAACAGAAACCTGAATTTCAGGGGGATTTTTATACCTTTTCTGATTGGTCTATGCGGAACTTTTGCGAAAGTTTTTATAACATGGCTGATCTCACTTTTTTATCCGAATACGGTTCTTACATATTCAATGATTTCTGTGAGTTTTTTTACAGAACTTCTTTTGAATTCTGTTTTAGCGCCTGTAATTTTTAAAATTGTCGGATGTTTTGACAAGCATATTGCATTAAATCTTTCTGGAGGAGATTTTTAGTAAAAATGGCTTTATTCAGACATACACGTTTTGCTAGAAATTCTTCAATTGACAAAAATTCTCGTGTCATGGTTCTTCTGCTTCTTCTTTGTGTCACATTTTTGATTTATGTATACCGTCTTTTTTCAATGCAGATTATAAATGGTTCTGAATATCGCACACAGTCAAAGACAATTTCGAGTCAGGTTACAACAATTCCTGCCCAGCGCGGGGAAATTTTTGACCGCAATGCGCTTTTGCCGATGGTTATAAACACTGAGTCTTTTGCCGTGGAGATTACTCCGGGAGAAATTCCTTTTGGACATTACGATACTGTCGCAACAAAGCTTGCAGGAATGCTTGGAATTTCTAAATTTGATATTGACAGAAAAGTTCCGAAAAATTCAAGGCGTTCGTTCAGTTCTTTCCAGATAAAGACAAATGTTCCATTCACAGTGATTTCTAATATTGCAGAAAATATTACAGATCTTCCCGGCGTATCATGGGTTTCTCGTCCTATCCGAAACTATGTTGAGACAGGTTCTCTTTCTCATGTTGTTGGATATGTAGGCGACATTACGCGCGAAGAAATAAATGTCATGTACAACAAGGGATACACAATAAACAGCATTGTTGGAAAAACTGGCATTGAGCGCCAGTATGACAGTCTTTTGCAGGGAAAAGACGGCCGTGAAAGCAAAACTGTTGATGTCCGCGGTAGGATTATTTCTGATATTCCGATTGTAGAGCCGCCTCAGATGGGAAAAAATCTTGTACTTACTATTGATTCTGAGATTCAGACGCTTGCAGAAAAAACTTTGGGAAACCGGGTTGGGGCAGTAGTAGTCCTAAAACCTTCCAATGGTGAAATTCTTGCGATGGTTTCATATCCATTCTTTGATGCGAACCAGTTCAACGGGGATGATGCAGGAAGATATTATCAGGAGCTTGCGGAGGATATAAAAAATCAGCCTCTTATAAATCGCGCTGTAAACGCAGTTTACCCGCCGGCTTCAACATTTAAGATAATAATGAATACAGCGATGCTTGCTGAAGATGCTTTTCCGCCCACAAAAAAAATTGAATGCAAAGGTGTGCTTGATTACGGAAATAGAAAATTCCATTGCCACGTCCATGAACCTGGACACGGATGGCTTGACATGAAAAATGGTCTTGCACAGTCATGCGATGTTTATTATTGGACAATCGGACGTGATTATCTTGGAATCAGCAAAATTGCCGCATACGCAAAGGAATTCGGTTTTGGTCAGAACACAGGAATAGATTTGCCAAGCCAGCAGCCGGGTTTTGTTCCTACATCAGAGTGGAAGGAACGTCGTTACCATGAAAAATGGCTTGGCGGAGACACAATGTCAACTTCGATTGGACAAGGTTATCTTTTGGCGACACCTTTGCATGTTGCGAACATGGCTGCAATGGTTGCAAACAGCGGAGTTGTGTACAAGCCGCATCTTTTAAAGGAAGTGCGTGATCCTGTCTCAAATGAAGTCATCCGTGAAATAAAACCAGAAATTCTTCTGAAATCGGATATTTCTTCTGATGTATGGAAGCAGGTTCAGGATTCAATGCGTTATACAATTTCTGATGGAACTCCACAATATCCAATGCACAATAAAATTGTAAAGGCAGCAGGAAAAACTGGAACCGCAGAGGTTGCGCCTTATAAAACCAGCTGGCATTCATGGATGGTCGCTTACGCTCCGTACGATGGTCCCGCAGAAGATCAGGTTGTTGTTTCCTGCATAGTTGAAGCTTGCAATCCTTGGGAATGGTGGGCGCCTTATGCCACAAATATAATTCTTCAGGGAATTTTCGCAAAGCAGACATATGAAGAGGCGGTACAGGCTCTTGGATTTAATTATCTTATAAAAAACCGGGCAAGACAGGAATAAAAATGAAAAAAAACTTTCTGGAAAATTTTGATTTTGTGCTGATTTTCAGCGTTTTGATTCTTGTTGGATTGGGAGTCGCTTTTATTTATTCATCTGGGATTAATTCTTCCGGTGTTCTTGTGACAAATGAATATATCAAGCAAATTATCTGGGCTGGAATCGGTTTGGTTTTTATGATTTTCTTTACATTATATGATTACAGAAAACTCAGCCGTTATGCAGTTTATTTTTTTGCAGGATTTATTGCATTGCTTATTTTTACGCGCTTTTTTGGACGGGAATCTCACGGTGCAAGAAGTTGGCTTGGAATCGGAGAATTTGGATTTCAGCCTTCCGAATTCGGGAAGATTTTTTATGTCCTCATGCTTGCGAAATATCTTGATGTTTCGATAAACGAAAATCAGCTGAAAAGAATGGTAATTTCTGTGCTGATTTTTATGATTCCAACAGGACTGATTCTGATTCAGCCTGATCTTGGAACAGCTTCTGTTTATATTCCGATTTTTTTTGTAATGTGCTTTGTCGCAGGAATTCCAAGCAGATATATTATTTTTCTTCTTGCCACAGGATTTTCAATGATTGTGTTTACAATTCTTCCTGTCTGGAATGAATTTATCGCGCACAATTCTTTTGCTGTTGCCGCAATTTTTGAAAACTTCAGGCTGAAACTGATTCTTATTTTTGCCACATCTTTGATTTGTCTGCTTTGTTTTATTGTCCGCAGGTATTTTCATTTGGCACATTATTTTTACTGGATTGCTTACGTTTTTGCAATTCTTTCGCTTGGACTGATTTTTTCTTCAGCCGGAGAAAAAGTCCTTAAGGATTACCAGATAAAACGTCTGATAGTTTTTATGGATCCTAATGTTGATAGGCTTGGCGCAGGCTGGAATATTATACAGTCAAAAATTGCTATTGGTGCTGGAGGTCTTTTTGGCCGCTCATTTTTGCATGGAACGCAGAGCCATTACCGTTTTTTGCCGGAACAGTCAACTGATTTTATCTTCAGCATTCTTTCTGAAGAGTTAGGGTTTGTTGGTGGAATTGTTGTTTTTGTTTTGTATTTTATTATTATGATCCGCACAATAATGATTATAAAAAATTGCTCAAACCGATTTGGTTCTTACATTGCCGCAGGTTTTCTTGGAATGTTCATGATGCACTTTTTTGTAAATGTCGGAATGGTAATGGGAATTATGCCAATCACAGGCATTCCGTTGCTTTTTCTTTCTTATGGAGGAACATCTTTGCTTATGGCAATGACTTCTGTAGGAATTTTGATGAGCATTAATAGCCGAAAATATAATTTTACGTAGAATTAGGGTAGAAAATAAGCAGAAAAATAGTGATAAAGAAAGAAAAAATATCTTTTCTTTCTTGGTAGACAGAATATGCATTATAGAATGTTGTATGGATTATCAAAAAAGCTAACATTTTTTTGATTTTAATTTCATGCAAGCTGCTGGAGTTTCTCACGGATAAATTCGCTTTTTTCCTTCAGCGCTATTTTTCCTGTGTTCAATATCAGGATATTCGGGCGTTTTGAATCCAAGGAAACTGCTCCTGAAGAAGTTCTTATCAGCTTCAGGACTTTGTCAATTGAAATATCGGATACTTTTGCAAATTCAATTGTTGCTTTTCCCTGATGTTCTTTTATAGAGGCAATGTTCAGTTTTCGGCATATAATTCTTATGTCAGCAAGCGAAAGAAGACTGCTGGCTTCATCTGGAATCGGTCCGAACCTATCTTCAAGCTCAAGGTAAATGCTGTCAAGCTCATCATTTGTTTGAATTGAGGCGATTTTTTTGTAAATTTCCATTTTGGTCTGTGGATTTTGAACATAGCTGTCTGGAATAAAGCCTGTGTATTCAAGTTCCATAAGGACTTCTGGAGTTTCCTTGTATTCTTCCTGTGCCATAAGCCGGTTCACAGCCTGATTCAAAAGTCGTACATACAGGTCAAAACCGACAGAATAAACGTTCCCGGACTGGTCTCGGCCAAGGAGATTTCCTGCTCCTCGGATTTCCATATCTTTCATCGCGATTTTGAATCCGCTTCCAAGTTCTGTAAAATCACTTATAACCTGAAGACGCTTCATCGCAATTTCACTAAGCGATTTATTTTCCGGATACAAAAGATAAGCATACGCTTTCTTGTCACTTCTTCCTACGCGCCCCCTGAGCTGGTAAAGCTGGGAAATTCCGTACATATCAGCGCGATCTATGATTATTGTGTTTACATTTGGAATATCAATGCCGTTTTCTATGATTGTGGTTGCAACAAGAACATGGAAACCTCCAAGCTTAAAACGCCGGAAAATATCGTCCAGCTCTTCACTTGACATTTGGCCATGCGCAACTTCAATAAGCATTTCAGGAAGCAAGCGTTCCAGTTTGATTCTTGTTTCGTTCAGTGACTCAACACGGTTGTGCAGATAAAAAACTTGTCCGCCCCGCTCTATTTCCTGCCTTATTGCTGTGGCGACTTTTTCGTCCGAATATTCATCGACAATTGTTTCTATCGGTTTTCTAATCTGAGGAGGCGTTGTCAAAAGGCTCATGTCACGGATTTTCAGAAGGCTCATGTGCAAAGTTCTTGGAATCGGAGTCGCGGACATAGAAAGACAGTCAATATTGTTTTTTATGGTTTTTAATTTTTCCTTGTCTTTTACGCCAAAACGTTGCTCCTCGTCAATAATCATAAGTCCAAGGTTTTTGAATTGAACGTCCTTCTGGATTATTCTGTGAGTTCCTATGATTATGTCGATTTCACCGGCGGCAAGTTTTGCCAAAATCTGTTTTGTCTCTTTTGTGGAAACAAAACGGGAAAGATGCGCAATTTTTACAGGAAAATTATTGAAGCGTTCAACACAGGTTTCATAATGCTGCTCCGCAAGAATTGTTGTAGGCGCCAAAAATGCAACCTGTTTTCCGCCCATAACGGCTTTGAATGCCGCGCGCATTGCAATTTCTGTCTTTCCGTAGCCAACATCACCGCACAAAAGCCTGTCCATGGGCTGAGGTTTTTCCATGTCCTTTTTTATTTCTTCTGTAACCGTAATCTGGTCTGGAGTGTCCTCATACGGAAAAGACGCTTCAAATGCCGTCTGCCATTCTGTGTCTTTAGGAAAAGGAAATCCGTAGGACGCTTGTCTTCTTGAATAAAGGCTGATGAGTTTTTCGGCAAGATCTTCAACGGATTTTTTTACCTTGTTTTTTCTGTTTTCCCAGGATTTGCTTCCGATTCTGTCAAGAGCCGGTTTTTCACCTTCGTTTCCAATGTAACGCTGCACAAGATTCAGCTGCTCAATCGGAACAAAAACAAATTCTTCGTCGGCATACTGAAGTTTTATGTAGTCGCGCTCGTTTCCCATGGCTTTTATCCGGTCAATTCCGTGGAAAATTCCGATTCCATAGTTTACATGGACAACATAATCTCCTGGATTCAGCTCGACAAAAGTGTCAATCGCCTTGCTTTTTGCCTTGTGCAGGGATTTTGGAACATATTTTCTTCTGCCGAAAATTTCGTTTTCCTGGATAACCCGAAGTTTGATGTCCGGAAGCACAAATCCTTCTGAAACTGACTTGGCAATGATTGTCAAAGGATTTTTTTCACGGTCTGCAAATTCCTTTAGGATTTCTTCAATTCTTAGTGCCTGGTTCTGGTTGTCCGCAAAAATAAAAATTTTCCAGCCATCGTCAAGCTGATTTTTCAGTTCTTCCTTCAAATAATTGATATTTCCAAAGTAACTTGTGGCCGGTTCACATTCAATTTTCAGGTATGAATGATTTTTCTCTTTGTTTTCAGATGTTTCGTCTTCATTTTCTTCTGCAGCAGTCAAAAGCGTGCGGAAATATATACGCTTCCTGTGCTTTTCAATTATTTTTTCAAATTCAAAAAGCATATCCTGCGGCGGAAAAACAGGAAGCTCAAGGCGTGCTTTGCGGTAAAGTCCTGAAAGTTCCCTGTGAAGGCTTTCTATTGCGTTAGCCTGACGGTCAAAATCCAGATAAAAAATTTGGGAATCGCTGTTGATATAATCAAAAATTGAGAACTGTTTATCCCAAAGCATTGGGTAAAATAATTCCTCACCTTCGCCTGCTCCGGAATTTTTCAGCTTTTCAATCAGATTTTTTCTGAATTCCATCGCCTTTTCTGAAAATGGAATTTTTGGATTCTCGTTGTTTTCGTCAATTTTTGCGTTTATGGAATTTTTATCGTATTCGGCAAAAATATTTTCAAGTTTTTCAATCAGCTCTGCATTCCAGATAACTTCTTTCATCGGATAAATTATTGCGCTTTCTATATTCCTGATTGTTGTCTGGTTGTCCGCGTCAAATATCTTTATTTCCTCAATCTGGTCAAAATCAAAAATAATCCGGATTGGATTTTCCTCTTCTGGTAAAAAAATGTCCAGAACTTCGCCACGCAGGCTGAATTCGCCAGGCACAGTAACGCGAGGAACTCGTGTATAGCCGTTTTTTGCAAGTTTGTCAGAAAGTTTTATCGTGTCAATCTGCTGTTTTTTTGAAAGCCCGAAAATATGTGTGCGGATATATTCCGGCGGTGGAAGCGGTGAAAGCATACCCCTGAGTGGAACAATAAAAATTTTAGGCTTGAATTTTATAACATCCGAAAGGTTTGGGTTTTTATAAGCCATTTTGGCCAATGCACCTGCCCTTTGACCAAAAATTCTTGCGCCGCTAGCTATCGGCCGGTAAGGAACAGAACCCCACATCGGAATGATTGTTGTTTCAGCTTCCTCAAAAACCGTGTCCAAATCTGATTTTAGGGAAAAAGCCTCTCGTTCACCTTGTACAAAAATAAAAATATTTGTGGAGTCAGAGGAAACTTGGCTGTTTCCGGCAATTTTTGAACCAAGTCCCGACTGGCTGTAATTCAACGCCTGAAGCAATTTTCCGTTTTTTATATCTGAATAATTTCTTAGAAAGAAACTGTATAATGCGCCCTGAATTCCGCCAATATTTACCGGATATGATAAATTTTCAGACAAAAGCTGGCTGATAGCTTCCTTTTCTAAATTCCAGTTTTTTATTAAATTATAAAGTGAATTTGAAGATAATGTATTCATAAATATTGCCGATAAATAAATTAGGAAGTTCCAAATTGAACTGCGCTTAGGGAGTATAAATTGAAACGACTTTTTGCTATTATAACAACTTTGCTGATTTTTGGACAGACTTTATTGTTCTCTGAAGAAAATGATTTTTCAAAATACGATAATGTGTCGGTATCAATAAAATATTATGACAGGACAATGTATTATCCTGGAAATCCTGACACAAATCCGGTTTTTGTACATATTTCCATCAAAAATAATTCAACAGAAACGTTACGCTTTAAGCTCGCAGATGACAGGATGTTCAGCGTTGACTTTAATGGTTATACAATCAAAAATCTGCAGCTTCCACAGACAGAAAAACTTATAAGAAAACGCACGACAAACCAGACAGTTTACTTTAAGGAAATCGCGCTGGAAAATGGCGAGGAATATTCATTTGTGGAAAATCTGAAGGATTACATTGAAATTCAGGAGCCTTCCGTTTATTATATTGAACTTAAATTCTATCCGGAACTTTACAAATCAAAATATCTGAGCATAACCTCAAACCGACTTGCGCTGGAAATACGCCCTTCTCCTTCTGCCGCATCATCTTCTGTGCTTCCTGTAAAAAATAAATCTGCAGAACTTTTAAAGCCGGAAGAAATTTCCCCGGATAAAGTTGTTGAGCAGACAATCATTGCCCGTCAAAAATCTTTGTGGGATCAGTACTTCTTGTATCTTGATGTTGAGTCAATGCTTCAAAGAAATGCCTCTGCAAAAAGAAAATATATCTCTTCTTCCGCAGATGAACGCGCAAGAATGTTAAAGAATTACCGGGCTGACTTGATGCAGTCCAGAATTGACAATGATATTGTTGCAGTTCCTGAAAAATTTGAGATTGAACGGACTGTTTACTCAAAAACAGAAGGAACTGTGACCGTTACAGAATGGTTCAAATATCCAAATTACCGTGAAAAGAAAAGTTACGTTTACAAAGTGCGCCAGCGTGAAGGAATTTGGCAGATTTATGATTATACTGTAACTAATTTAGGAACTGAATAATGAAAGTTTTGTTGATTTCTGATGACAAAAAAAATCTGGAGTTACTCAACCGCGAACTTTGCAAAAATGGCTATGAAACTATAATTTATCATTGGCTTTTAAAGGCATTGGATAATATGGAAGAAATCAGTCCGGATTTTTGCATTGTCAGCGTTCCTGATTACCCTAGACATTGGAAAATTCTTGCGCAGTTTGTAAAAAGTGGATTTCTAAGAAATCCTTGCAGTGTGATTTTATTTTCGCCTGAAAAATTCTCAGAAGAGGAAAACAAAAAAGCCGAGGCGCTCGGAATTTCAGGTAGATTTAAGTCAGTTGATGAAAATGGAATAAAAACGCTTCTTTCACTTTTAAGAGAAAACGATGAGAATAATATAGAAAAGCAAAATTCCACTGCAGAAAAAACTGAGCCCCTTGAAAAACCAAGAAAAAAATCACTTCTTGCAAGAATTGAGGCGATGAATGATGAAAAACAAAAAAGCTAAGTTTTTCTGCGAAAATTGTGGCGCCGAAGTTCCAGAAAATGCAAAACTCTGCAAAAAATGCGGAAAATTCTTTATTTCAGTGAGATGTCCGAACTGCGGAAGAACAGGAACTAGCAAGGAATTCAAGAAAGGCTGCCCTTCCTGCGGATATGCGACCGGAAAAAACAATTTCCCCGGCTCGGAAAAAACGCATACCAATTCAGTTGCCTTGAGCCATATTTTTGGCCAGGCAGGAAATTTTTCTTCAGACAAAAAAAACTCAAAGCAAGAAAATTCACTTCCTGCATGGATTTATCTTTTGACTCTGGGAATGCTTGTTGCCGTAATGATTGGTGTCTATAGCTGTATAAAAATGTGATGGGAGCTATTGGCAAGCAGTGGATTTTATGCAAGCTTGATGTAATATCAAGAAAAAACAAATTTGTCATTACTCGAACAAAACATCACTTCTTCCGTTGTAAAGAAAATTCATGAGGAATTTCTTAAGGTAAAATAGTTTTTTTGGTGAATTTTGATTGAAATATGAAATAACGCTACATAAACAAGAAATCCTTGCTTTATACCTAAAGATTCATCTCAGAAATCGCAAGTTTTATTCATACATATAAATATGAAAAAATTATTCCTCTAGAAAAACTCCATAAGGAAAAGATATTAAAGATTCTAATGCTTGAATTTTATGTTTTCTATAATGAAAAAAAAGATAATGAATAAACAATCCCGGATTTTCTTCTTGTTGATAAAAAAAATGCATGCTTATATAATAGAAGAATCTAATATTATTCGAGGTTAAAATGACTGGTTATCTAGGAGGAGTTCTTTCTTCGGGACTTTCATTTGTGTTTATCATTTTTATGATAGGCGCGCTAGGATACCTTGTTGGTGGTATCAAAATCAAAGGAATTGAGCTTGGAACTGCAGGCGTTCTGCTTATTGCGCTTCTTTATGGCGTTCTTGTAAGTTATGTTCCAAGTTTTAATGTTCAGGGTGTAACAATCACTTTGTGGGAACCTAAAATCAAGGGGAATTTTAGTGTTGTTTCCAATATTGGAACTGCGCTTTTTGTTACGGCGGTTGGTCTTATTGCGGGTCCAAAATTTTTCAGAAGTTTTAATAAAAGCACATTTTCTTATATTATTCTTGGTGTGATTGTAATTGCAATCGGAACTGTTACGGCTATAATTTTTGTAAAATGTGACAAGAATCTTTCCCCGGAAATGGCAGTTGGTCTTCTTACTGGAGCTTTGACAAGTACACCTGGCTTGAGCGCGGCAAAAGAAGTTGCGCAGAATGCGGATCAGACAGTTGCCGGCTACGGAATCGCGTACCTTTTTGGTGTAATGGGCGTTGTTCTTTTTGTACAGATTGTTCCAAAAATTCTTAAAGTTGACATGCAGAAAGAAGTTGAAAATTTCAAGGCTGCAAATTCAATTCAGGTTCCTGAGCCAAAGGGAAAACTTGTAAAACTTGATCCGTTTGATTTCTTTCCTTTTGTATTGGCAGTTGCTTTTGGATGTGTGATCGGCGCAATAAAAATTCCGGTCGGAACAACACAGGCAATTGCCACTGATGGCGAAATGATTAAGCAGATTTCTTATTTTAATCTTGGAAATTCTGGTGGATGTCTTGTTGGCGGTCTTATTGTTGCCCATTTTGCCCACTTGGGATTTATTGATCTCCGCATCAAAAAGGAAACCTTGAACTTTATGCGTGAGCTTGGACTTGTTCTCTTCCTGATTGGAGCTGGCGTTCCTGGAGGTGTAAACTTTGTGGCAAATTTCCGCGTTTCTTACTTCCTGTATGGTGTTGTCCTTACTTTGATGCCTATGATTATTGGTTATATTATTGCCCGCTATGTATTTAAATTAAGTATTCTGAACAATTTGGGTTCTATTACCGGCGGTATGACTTCTACACCTGCATTGGGAACATTGATTGCGACAGCTGGAACTGATGAGGTTTCCAGTGCTTATGCGGCTACATATCCTTTTGCTCTTGTATCTATTGTTCTTGCTGCAAAAATAATTGTAATGGCTTTATAGAATTTTAAGTTTGGGTAAAAAAAAATCCTGGCAATTTTATTTGTCAGGATTTTTTTTGCTTATTTGAACAGAATATAGTATTTCAGTCCGGAATTATTGTCTATTGTGAATTCATTTATTTCTCCCAGATGGACAATGAATAAGCCTGTATATTCTATTGTAATATTAGGATTTTGTCTGTAATAAATCGGACCTGTATACATAAGGTACGTTGCACCGTCATTCGTTTTGAAACTTGTTGTTTTATTGATGCCTGATACTGAATAAATTCCATTCATCAAGTAATTGAATTCATCTTCCTTTTCCTTAGGTAATAAAATTGAATAAAAATTTCTTAAATCAACTTTCGGATAACTGAAGATATCTTTTTTCCCACTTTTATACAATGAAATATGGCTTGAATCTGAAGTATAAATCTGAACTGCGGAAAATAATGCCAAAAGTTCTGAAAAATCGTAATCATATCCACTGTCTTCCACTGCGCACTCAATTGATTGTTCGTCTGTGTATCTATTTCTGAAAATCCGTTGAATCAGTTATATTCCGCCAAAATTGCGCGTTAAATATGCGCCAAAAGCATAGGCGTTCGCATAATTATTGTAAACAACAGAATCTGAATCTCTCCAGTTAGAAAAACCGTATCTTCTTCCTGAAAGATAATATGGAATTCTTCCTTGTGGTCCTGACAATTCATCGATTTCCAGATATTCAACAAAAAATTCTTCCGTCAGCATAGAAAGCATTTCTGTGTACCAAGTTTCGCCTGAGCCTTTTCCCAAGTTGTGATTCAAATGTTTCTGTATAAAACCAAGCATGTGCTGAAATTCATGTGCCAAAGTGGAAATCATCGTATGTGACAAAACTTTATTTCCATCGGAACCCTTTTCTGTAAGAAAATATGTGTCTATATAAAACATCTCGCATTTATTAGAATAAATTTCTTGTCCATTATTGCTTTTTGTATACACATCTTTCGGAGCGAAAAATCCGTAAGTTCCACTGTTATTTTTTTTTGTTTCTTCATAATCTCCAAAAATGTCGTAGACAAGAATATTGATTTTTGTTGTTCTTGATACAGAAATAATATTTTCATAACCTCGCGTTGGAACGTTTGAGCACAATAACTCTGTTTCTTTTTCGAAAATCTTGTCGAACCAATCTGCCAGTTCGTTAAAAATTAAATCAGAAGGATTTTCTATGGAAGAACTTTCATAATACCAGACTCGGCAATATGTTCCCTCCACTTTTTTTGTGGCAGTAACTTGTTTATAGTTATATTCTTCATCAAGATAAAAGTTAGCCGTATCACCTGTATAGTCAGGCGAAGAGCCGGAAACAGATCTTGCCTCTGAGGCCGGGATAAGTTTTAGGTTAAAAGGCTCTTGAATATAGTCAATTCTTTTTGGTCTACAAAAAAAAGCTTTTGTTTTATCTTCATCTTCTGCAGTATTTGCATTTCTAAAGGAATTTTCTGTGGTGTTTTGCGTTGAATATCCGCTTTCGCTACAGAAATATGAATCTTTTGAAGAATCTTTTGTAAAGCCGGAATCATTGTAGCAGACAAGATAAGCGTCTTTTTTCTGGAATTCCTGCGGCACAGAATAACTTCCGGTATTATTCACGTTGATTATGTTCTCTTTATAACTTTTTTTTGAAGAATCTTCAAAAAAACATCCACAAAGTAGTATGGAAAATGCAAAAACTGATAAAGCAATTTTTTTCATATTTATTCCTGTTCAATTATTTTGAATGAGTCAGCCTTTATGGTTCCGTCCTTTAGCGTTGACATCGGAAAACCGTTATTTTCTTTTTCCGCTATTGTTCCATTCAATATGATTTTTTTTCCTTGAGCGTCAAGCAACTCTTTTTTCATTGCGTCATCTGCTTCTATAAGATATTGTTTTCCGTTTTCTGTAACAAATCCCGGAAAGTTAAACGGCATATTTCCAAACGAACGCACAGTTCCTGTTTGAGAGAAGAAATTATTTTTCCTAGAATGGGCTATTCCCGTCGAAACAAGGCAAATCATTCCGGCAAGAATCAATAACACTTTTTTCATGATTTTTCCTTAATTGTATTTTTTTTCAGAAAGGTCAAGCACACAGTCTGAATTTTCATTTATATTTTTACAAAGATATTTTTTGCATCGTTCTGCAAAAATAAGCGCGGCTTTATCTTCTGGAATAAGTTCATTTGCAAAAATGAACTTTTCTGTGGCTTTTTCAAATTCGTGCTCATTGAACAGCTCAAGCGCTCCCTCAAAAACATTAATTTCTTCCAGCTGCTGGCGTGTGAGTTCTTTTTTTAGACCAATTATTGAATAAATTTGAATCGGCCGCTCTTTTCCTTCGAAAATCACCTTGTCAAGTTTTTTTGCGGCGATTTCATTCTTGTGTGCGCCGTAATCGATAGAATTCCAGGTCTCTTCTGTGCAGATAATCCATTCGTCGTACATTTCGCTTATAGTTTCAAGCTTCTGGCAAAAATCAACTTCTTTTCCAAGAACTGTAAAATTCCTTTTTTTGTCGGAGCCAAAATCGCCGGCAATCATATTTCCTGTGTTTATCTGAATCATAGAGCGAATCTCGAACGGCAAATCGCCAAGAATAAGGTGTTTCTTATTGAAATCATCCTCTGATTTCTTCATGTTCAATGCCGCAATGCACGAAAAATATGCGTGATCCCGGAATGCAACAGGATAGCCAAAAACCGAACGTATATTTCCATTCATAAACTTGTCCAGGCTTCCGTTCTGTTCAAAAATTTTCTTGTTCATAAGTGAAAAATATTCGTTCAGAATATTTTTTAAATTTGAAGGATTTTCAAGTTTCTCGCAAAGTCCTGAAAAATCTTTTATTTTACTGAACAATATTGAAGCTGCGATTTTTTTTCCGTCAGGACTGACAATAGATGGATTTTTAATGATTTTTTCAACTTCCGTGGTGGAAACATAAGGAGCAAACTCCTGATAAATCTCTTTTCTTTTTTTATTTTCCTGGCAAAATCTGAAGTTCAGGCAAAAGAAACATGAACAACAAAGAAACATGAGTGACGCGAAAAATTCTATGTAAATGTTGAATAGAACAAGTGAAATAACAGGAAGAACAGAAAGCACAAGGCATAGAACCGAATTTAAAAAAATCTGGACTGCCATGGCGCATTTTTTTGAAATAAAAAGGACTGTTCCAAAAATCAGGGCAAGAATAAAATATGAAAATCCCCAGAAAACAGGGTAAATCAAATTCCCGGATGCCACCTGCTCTGCTGCGCATGCAAAATCATCAAGATTCTCAAAGCTTTTTCCGTTACCAACAAAGACAATCTTGTTCCTGAAAGTTTCCTTCAGGCGGTTAAAATTATTCTCATATTCGTTCCGAAAAAAATCAATCTCAGCATTTTCGTTTTGCTCAGTGGATTCTTCCGCAGTTTTTTCCGCGGAAATCAAATCTTGAATTTTCTGTTCCTGCCCCTTTAACAAAAGAATTTCTTCAATATTATGTTTTCTAAAAGAATTCTTTTTATATGGAAACAAAAGCATATTTTTTCGCTTGTCAACCGGAATCAGAATATTTTTTGTCTTGTTTGTTCCTGGAATTTTTGCGTTTTTTAGAACAAAAGAATTTGCCTTTTGTGTACATTCAGAAGCAGAAAGAAAATCAGCAACGATCCTTAAAAAAATATTGTCATTGTCTGAAAGGAAAATTTCTGGAATTTTTGAATTTTTGCAAGACAAGAAGTTTCCGTGTCCTTTTATTCCTTCTATTTTTTCAAGAAACGGACTATTTAAAACCCAGATTTTTCCATTGTTTTTAAACGCCTCTGTAAAAATCCTGTCTTTTGAATAAAGAAAATTCTCAAGGTCAGCCTCAGGATGCTCCGATTTTCTTAGGATTTCAATAAAATCGTCTTTTTTTAATGCCAAAATAGAATTGTCAAAATCGGAAAGCTCAACAACTGTGCAAGCCGCCTCAAAATCGTGCAAAGCATTCAATGTGTATGAAAAATCTTCTTCAAAAGAAAAAAGATTTTCATCGTTGACCAGAATTTCAGTTGTGTTTTTGCCTAAAAAAATATGTTTCCGCAGCTGCAGCAGATTGTCATAAAATGTTGCCTCAAAAGACTTGAAAAATCCAAGATAAGAAAAGACCGCAAAAAA
>OQVN01000007.1_pt1 | contig 78273 bp, 67 predicted proteins | sample 1691621 | NCBI WGS metagenome assembly OQVN01 (sample SAMN03418278, study PRJEB22391) | human gut metagenome | biome: human-gut; feature: organic feature; material: feces | host: Homo sapiens | place: Tanzania | collected 2013-01 | reverse complement strand
GCCCTTCTTTTGGAAAAGCAGAACGCCGAAAAAAAACGCCAGGAAGAACTTAAGGCACAAAAGGCACGTGCCGATGCGGACGCAAAACTTGAGGCTGAACGAAGCATTGCCCTAAAGACACAGCGCGACCAGATGGCAAAAGACGCTGCTGCAAAAGCTGCGGAAGTGCGCAAGCTGAAAATGGAAAAGCAGGGTGTTCTTGGGCAGATAAACATAATCGAGTCCAAGAAAAAAGCGCTTGTAGAAATCCGGCAGAATGTTGAGCACCGCTCACAGGAACTTTACGACCAGCTTGTTCAGGACCGCAATAACGAGGAATCAAGAATCCGCAATAAAAACTACACAACCGTGGAACTTGGAAGCGGCGGCCAGCCGACAGAGCAGGCAAAAACACGCCGCGAAAATCAGGTAAAGAAGAGCTACGAGGATATTACGAACAAATTCTTTGCAGACTGCGAGGCGGTAAAGCAAAGCACAATGCCGCAGCAGCAGAGCCTTCTGCAGGAAATCCGCGCCGACCAAAAAGCACTGGGTAATATCCGCACTGTAAGCAGCATGGGCGACGAACTTAAGGTAAGTTTTGGAACGTATGAAGGCAGCCAGAACGGCTGGAACGCATACCTTAGCTTGTATTCAGACGGAGTTCTGCTTTATACGGACAACTTTATTGTGAATTATGATGCTCTTAGTGGCAAAAAAGCTCCTGATATGGCTACAGAGTTGAACGACGCAGTTATAGAAGAATACACAAACAACGTGGATATGTACAATTCCTTGCTTACACGCGGCGACCCGATTATCTACTTTGAGATTGACTACAATGTAACCGCTGAGCCAGACGACAAGCCAAGCCAGTACACATTCAATTTTAACAAGATTAGGGTGATAAATACCGTAAGCGGCAAAGTAACGCAGACAAGCAACTTGAATAAAAAACAGCCGCGTACAATGAAGCCAGAACAGGATTTGAGGATTGTGGACGGTGTTGCAGAAAAAGAAAGAAAATTTTTTTCAGATATAAAGATATTCTTTTCAAAAGGATTGGATTTGAATTCTTCCATAGTGGAGGCGAAGAAAAAAGATGAACTGGAACGTTTGGTTAAACAAAATTTTGTAAAAATTCCGGGCAAAGACTATTCAATCGGCAGAACGGAAGTAACACAAAAACTGTATGAGTCAGTTATGGGAACAAATCCTAGTTATTTTAGAGGAGAAAATAATCCTGTTGAAAGAGTTAGTTGGTATGACGCAATTGAATTTTGCAATGCTTTGAGTAAAAAACTTGGATATGAACCGGCATACTCAATAAATGGAGATTCTGTTACTTGGAATGAAAATGCAAACGGTTTCCGATTACCAACTGTTGAAGAATGGCAGTACGCTGCAAGAGGAGGCGAAAGCTATACTTATTCAGGTAGTAATAATCTTGATTCTGTCGGCTGGTACGGTGGTAACAGCCGAAACGAAACTCATCAGGTTGCACAGAAAAGTCCTAATGGCTACGGACTATATGATATGAGTGGCAACGTGTGGGAATGGTGTTGGGTTTCCGACGGCAACCACTACCGCTATGGCTGTGGCGGCAGCTGGGGCTACGACGAGTACGGCTGCGAGGTGGATAGCAGGTACGACGACCTCGCTGACGGCGGGTACAACAGTATAGGCTTCCGCATTGTCCGCTCTACAGGCAAGTAATAACGAGCTGTGGCTGTGTAGTACCAGTGTAGCGTAGGCGGCAAGCCGCAGCGGAACAGGTACGTAACTGCCACAGCGAGTGTAAAAAATTAGATGAAAGAAAATTTATTTATTAACAAATCTAATAGTATTAAAAAACTGATTTTGGAGATAAAAAATGGATAAAGACATAAAAAGATTTATAAAAAATTATTGGAATTTCTATTTACGCCTTGAGGATGATTTTTTTGCTACATTAAAGTATGTAGAATTTGATAAAAAAAATTATAATACATTTTCTCTTGAGTATTTAAAATTGTATTTGTCTGTTTGTAGCGAAATAGATGTTGTTGGAAAAGTTTTTGCAAAAAAAAAGAATAATACTTTTAAATTCAAAAATACAAATATTTATAAGTGGTGGATTAATATTCAAGATGAACTTGTTGAAAATAAACTCATATCTGAAATAGAGGTAAACTTTGGGGATATTGAAAAAATAGTACCTTGGAAAAATTTTAAAGTTGAACGTAATTTGCAAAATCGTATAAAACTATGTGACAAGAAAAAAGTACCTGATTGGTGGTCTAGTTATAATAAAGTAAAACATAATCGGATGGATTTCTTTGATCAAGAAAATAAAACAAGTTATGAAAAAGCAAATTTTTATAACTTGCTCAAGGCATTTGCAGGTCTGTTTGTTTTAGAAAATTCATATTTGAAAAGGTATGCTACTGATGATGAATTAAAATGTGTAAAAATAAGTAAACTTTTTCAAAAAGAATCAAAAATAGATATAGACGTAAAAAGTGATTCTATTTCTATTGATAATGTTCATTTAGAATAGGTTTTATTATGCCACTTTTAACCCAATTTATGACGTTTTTTGTCAGTCCGTTCAGTGAGCCGTCTAGCCACGCGGAGCTTAACAATTTTTTAAAGTCTCACCGCATAATAAATGTGGAAAAACGCCTGATAGACGGTGAGCGTGGTACTGGCTGGGTATTCCTTGTTGAATATTCAGACAACGCAGGAACGAAATCGTCTTACACGATGAGTGCAAAAGTTGACTGGCGTGATGTTCTGACTCCTAGCCAGTTTGCGGTTTATGATCTGCTGCGCAAAAAACGTAAGGAAATTGGGGAAAAGACGAAAATTCCTCTTTACGGCATTTTAAGCAATGAGCAGCTTGCTCTTATGGCTCAGAATCCGCCAAAAACAAAAGAGGAATTTTTGAAAATAAAAGGAGTTAATGACCAGAAATTCAAACAGTTTGGTGAACAGTTTCTGGAAACCATAAAATCGGCTTTGCTTTCTGCAGAACAGGCAGAGACAGTTTCGGTAATGGATGAGCAAGGTGGAACTGTGGCAAAAAAGACAGAGGATTCAACTGAAAATCAAAATCAGCTGGATATATTTTAGGAGTAAGCCTTTAAAAGAGCTTGTTTGTTGGGATTCCAACGGCAACAACAACCGCTATAACTGTGGCGGCAGCTGGAACAACAACGAGAACAACTGCAAGGTGGATAGCAAGAACAACAACAACGCTGACAACAGGAACAACAATATAGGCTTCCGCATTGTCCGCTCTTTTTGTAGCTCTGCAATAAACATGATTTGTCAATTTTGCAGAACCGGTTTATTCCTGTAAACATCAAAGTTTACGAACAAGAACTTTTGCTATGTTGTGCTTGTAGCGGTAAAAACAATAGCGAATGTTCAACATAGCATTTTTTATGAAACGGAAAGATAATTTATTTGAACAGATTACAGATTTTAATAATCTTAGAACTGCATATTTAAAAGCTCTTAAAGGTAAAAGATTTTCAAATGCTGCTCTGATTTTTGACTTAAAGACAGATGAAAATCTTTACAGAATAAAAAACAGTCTTGAAAAGAATACTTATAAAATCGGCAATTACCGCCAATTTAAAATTTATGACCCAAAAGAACGGATTATAACAGCCGCAAGTTTTGAGGACAGAATAGTTCATCATTCAATAATGAATATTCTTGAACCGGTTTTTGAACGTCAGTTTGTTTTTCATACTTATGCCTGCAGAAAACAAAAAGGAACTCATAAAGCTGTTCAATATGTCTTTAAAAAGTCAAAAAGTTGCAAATATTTTTTAAAGCTTGATGTAAAAAAATATTTTGATTCAATTTCGCACAGAAAATTAAAGGACTTGCTTTTAAGGATTATAAAAGATAAACAATGTCTGAGCCTGCTTTTTTCCATTATTGATTCGTACAATGTTTCTGACTGTTGCGGGCTTCCAATAGGGAATCTTACAAGCCAGTTTTTTGCAAATTATTATCTTTCGCCTCTTGACCATTTTGTGCTGGAAAAGCTGAATCCTAAAGGATATGTGCGGTATATGGACGACATAATTGTTTTTTCAGACTCAAAAGGTGAATTAAAAAACATTTATAAAGAAATGCAGAATTTTATAGCTCCATTTTCATTGAATTTTAAGCAGCCTGTGATTAATTCCTGTAAAAATGGTGTGCCGTTCCTTGGGTTTTCTGTTTCAGATTCAGGAATCCTTCTTCTGAATAAAAACCGAAAACGAAAAATAAAAAAAATCAACCGGCTTGTTTATGATTTTAATCAAGGTCTAATTACAGAAGGAAATTTTGTTGACAGGCTAAACAGTATTTGTTCTGTCAATAAAATACTAAAAGGAAGAAAGTTGTTTTTATTTTTATGTAAAAATTCAGTTTTTCCTTTAGCAAATAGCAGAGGGGGAGAAGTTATGGTAAAAACGTAAAACAAATCATTCTTTCAATTTTTTTACAAAAAAGGAGAAAATTATGAATTTTATCGATGAATTGTCTTCAGCCAAACAAAAAATTAAAGGCTGTTACTGGAAGATGTTTGGAATCGGGGCGCTTTTTGTTCTGGTTATGTTGGTGTCGTGTGTTACTGTTGTTGGACCGCTTATCATACTTGGTCCGATGTTTTTGGGGTTTCACCGTGCGATTCTGCAGCTTGTAAGAACAAAAAAAGTGAAAGTTTCAACGCTTTTTTCTGGGTTCAAGGATTTTGGGGTTGCGTTCCGTACTGGCTGGTTATGGGGAATAAAAATATTTTTGTGGTCGTTGCTTTTGATTGTTCCGGGAATTATAGCCACAATCAGATATTCCATGACATTCTTTATTCTTGCGGACAATCCTGATATAACAGCAAGGGAAGCCATAAGCAAGTCAAAGGAAATGATAAAAGGCAGAAAGTGGGAAGTTTTTCAAAATTGGGCATTTTATTTTGCTTTGCCATATCTTATGAATTTTATTTCTTCAAAATTGTATAATTTTGGTACAGAAGAAAGTCGGAATGGAATAGTTATTTTTTCTTTGATTCTTTCTGGAGTCGCATGGATTTACAATATTTTTATAGCACCAGTGTTCAACTTTATATTACCGGGAAAATTCTATAAAGACGCATTCAATGAGGAATTTGCTCCGAATACAGAAGAAATTTCGGCAGCTGTTGCAAAAGAAGAAAAGCCTAAAAAAGAGAAAAAGCCACGCAAACCGCTCAGCGCAAAAGCAAAAAAGATAATTGCAATTGTAGCAGGCTCTGTTGTTGCCGTTCTGGTGTCAGGCGGAATTTTCTTTGGTGTAAAGCAGGCTCGCAAATCAAGCCTGGTCATGGTAAAAGTTCCGGGTAGAAATTATTCAATCAGCAGAACAGAAGTAACGCAAAAACTGTATGAATCAGTAATGGGTGAAAATCCAAGCTATTTCCGCCGTGACAATGAAAATCTTGATGAATATGAACTGGAAAATCTTAAAAGGAATACAAAAAACTATCCGGTTGAAAATGTAAGCTGGTATGACGCGATTTATTTTTGCAACAAACTGAGTGCGAAAAAGGGATTGCAGCCTGTCTATGCGGTGGACGGAGAAACTAATGTCCGTAAGTGGGATTACAAGCCGCACGATTACGATGAAATTTATGGCAAGATAACACAGAATATTTTTGCGGACGGTTACCGTTTGCCTACTGTTGAAGAGTGGCAGTATGCGGCAAAAGGCGGCGAGGATTATGATTATTCAGGAAGCGATGATATTGATAAAGTTGCCTGGTATTATGATAACAGTAACGATGTGACACATCCGGTTGCACAGAAAAAGCCCAATGGCTATGGTTTGTATGACATGAATGGCAATGTTGCCGAATTGTGTTGGGATTTCTATGATAGCGACCGCCGCTATTGCTGCGGTGGTGATCATTTCGATGATTACGACGATTGCGAGGTGGATAGTAAGCGTGATAAGTATGCATTCGGCAATGATGAAGACTGTGGCTTCCGCCTTGTCCGCTCAAATTACGGCAGTTTAGATATGGTAAAAATTCCGAGCAAAGATTATTCAATCGGCAAAACGGAAGTAACACAAAAACTGTATGAATCAATCATGGGCAAAAACCCAAGTGAATTCAAAGGAAAAAATAATCCTGTTGAAAAGGTAAGTTTCTTTGATGCGATTTATTTCTGTAACAAGTTAAGCAAGATGTACGGTTTGGACTGTGTTTATATTTTGGATGGTAAAACAGATGTGAATGAATGGGGATATGCGCCTAATAAAGGCAATCATATTTATTATAAAACTTTTCAGCGTAATGTAGATGCTGATGGTTTTAGGCTTCCAACTTCAGAAGAATGGCGCTATGCAGAAAAAGGCGGACAGAATTTTAAATATGCAGGTAGCGATAATATTAATGAAGTAGCTTGGTGTGGCAGCAACAGCGAAAATACAACCCATCCTGTTGCAACTAAAAAAGCAAATGGCTATGGTCTGTATGATGTGCAAGGAAATATCACGGAATGGTGTTTAGGTTCTTTAGAAGGATTAAACTGGTCTAATGAACAGCGTTCTGTAAGTAATATCGGTCAATATAATGTAATAGGCTTCCGCCTTGCCCGCAATGCGGAATAACTAGAAACTTGAGATTCTATCGGCAAAATATACATCCTTCTTTTGCTTTGTTTTTACCTACTTATTTTGCCGATAATATGCTATAATATTGCCGATGAGTAATTTTGAATATATTTCTGTTGACTTGGCTCAGCAAAAATCCCTATTCTTCTGCCACGGCTTCATCCGCTTTTTCAAGCATTTCGGTTTCCCATGAAAGAAGCGCTTTTTCCAGTTCCGGGGCATTGCCTTTTACATCGCACATAATTCTGAAAACTGGTTCGGTTCCGCTTCCACGCATCCAGATGAATGCGACCGGCTTTAGATTTTTGCCGAAGAACCGTATCTTCAGGCCGCCTTTTCCGCTTTTAGAAAAATCTTTTTCGCCGCAAATCTCTTTTGTTCCGTTTGTAATGTCGCATTCCCATCCGAAAATTCCGTATTTTTCCAGAAAACATTTCTGCATTTTCCATTGTTCCTCAAAAATCTTTTGGAATTCGGCTTTTAACGCTGAATGATTTTTTGTCTTTATGTGAAGGACTGCGCGTTTTTCGCTTACGCCGGTTGTTGTGTAGACCGGAAGTGTTTCCAGAATGTCAGAAAGCGAATAGCCTTCTTTGAATTTGTTTCCTGAGCGTTTGCACCATTCCTCAAACAGTTCTTTTATGTTCAAAAGCTTGATTATTGCAAAAATTGTGTTCAACGGATCGCGCACTGCGCTTGGATATGTGATTGTCCCACCGTTGCTTCCTTCTCCGCAAATCCGCACGTTGTAGCCTTCCTGTCTTTTTTCCGCGGCAAGATTTACAACGTTTGCCTCGCCGACTTCTGCCCTGAATACTTTTGCGCCAAATTTTTCGGCGATTTCTTCTATTCTCATTGAAGTTGGACAATTTACCGCAACTGCAATATTTTTTTTGCCTGTAAAATCCTGGTACGCAACTTCTGCTAAAACTGAAAGACTGAAAACTTCCTGAGCCTTTAAAATAACCGCTTTTTCTGTATTATCATCCCAGAATACAATGTTTCCGCGGTCACCGTCGCAGTCAGGCATATAGCCAAGAACTGCATCCTTGTGGCCTTGCTTCTGAAGTCTTTCCATTTCTGCGGCAACGTAAACAAGATTTTCTGATTCCGGGATGATTTCGTGCGCAATGTCTCCAGCCTTGTTATGGATTGCGTAAAAACCGATATTATTCTTTTCAAAAAAATCCTTGTCAACAGAATCTGAGCGCGCTGAACCGTTCATATCCGCAACAACGCTTATTTTTTTCTGCGCGCAGGCATTTCGTATTATTGAAAAGATTTTTTCCTGCTCATCTTTTTGCTCCGAGCCGGAAATTGTCCAGTAAAGGAAGTTGTTGTACGCGTCAAGCGCCTCTTTCTTTACTTTTTTTTGTTCCTTGTAAACTGAATCGACATCTGCTTCTTTTACATTCTGGATTATTGCGAACGCTTTTTTCTGTGCCTCTTCCTGGCCGCAGAGTCTGTTGAATTCAACAACAAGCTTTGCGTTTTCTGTGCCGTTAAGCACTCCGCCTGTGTCCAGCCCAAATTTGATTCCATTGTGTCCCACCGGATTGTGGCTTGCAGAAATGTACATAAATCCGTCAGCTTTTTTTGAATAAGCCATGATTTCCGGTGCGGCTGTTATTCCAACGAATTTTACAGTAAGCCCCTTTGACAGAAATGTTTTTACCGCAGCCTCAGAGATTGCCGGACCCGTAGGGCGCGCGTCCATTCCCACAATTACAGTCGGATTTTCTTTTTTTGTCTGTTTTTTCAGGTAATCCGCAAAAACTGCCGCTGAAAATATAGATATTGCAATGTTGTTTTCGCCAATCATTGCCGTTCTGTCCTGCTCATCACCGCTTATCGCAAAAATTTTTCTCCAGCCCGAAGCCGAAAGTATCATATTAGTTTCCATTGTGCTTGTCCTGTTTTTAATTTTTTCATGAAACTTAAAATCTCTACATCTTACAATTTTGCGGGGGAATTGTTAATAAACAAATTATCTGATAAGATTTTTTTGTATGAAATTCATTGAGCAAAATATGCCGCAGGCTGGCGATACAGTTGTCGTAGGGCTTTCTGGCGGAGTTGATTCAACATTGACAGCATTGCTTTTAAAGCAGAAGGGCTGCAAGGTAATTGGTGTCACAATGTCGTTATGGGACGGAAAACTTCCTGACCTTTCAGCCGGAAAAACGCTTCACGACTCTTGTTATGGTCCTGGCGAGGTTGAAGATATTGAGGAATGTAAGAAATTCTGCAAAGAGCAGGAAATCGAATATCACGTTATTGATGTGAAAGATACATATAAAAAAGAAGTTCTTGACTATTTCAAGGCAGAATACCGTGCCGGGCGAACACCGAATCCTTGCATCCGTTGCAACCGCTACATAAAATTTGGTGCGCTTCAGCTTGGAATCCAGCAGCTTAACATTGAATATGATTATTTCTGCACAGGGCATTACGCAAAAATTGTGCGCCCGGAGGAAGGTCTTTTTGGTACAGATGAAAAGCCTTGCATGATTCATACCGCAATGGACCAGTCAAAGGATCAGACCTATTTTATCTACCGCGTTCCAAGCTCAATTTTGGAAAAAGTCCGTTTTCCGCTTGCGAATACTCCAAAAAAGGAAGTTTTCAGGCTTGCCCGCGAATATAATCTTGCAGCTGCAGAACGCGAGGAAAGCCAGGATTTTATCCCGGAAGAATATTTTGACCTTCTTTTTAGCGATAAACCTAGCATTCCCGGTGATATTATTGATTTGGACGGCCATGTTCTTGGAAAGCACCGCGGAATCGAGCATTACACTGTTGGCCAACGACGAGGGCTTGGTGTAAGTTCTTCAAAGCCGCTTTACGTACATTCTATCGATGCAGTTAATAATCTTGTTGTGCTTGCCTCAAATGATGATTTGTTTTCAGATGGTCTGATTGCAGATGATTTTGTCTGGCCTGGAAATGTTGAGCCGAAGCAAAAAATTACCGCCTTTGTAAAAATCCGTCTGGCCTCAAAACCTGTTGAATGTACGGTTGAACCTTACGTTCCGTCTGAAAATGAGAATTTTGTGGGAAAACCGTGGAAAATCACATTCTCAGAACCTCAGCGTGCCGTTGCGCCAGGTCAGAGCGCTGTTTTGTATGATGATGGCGTATGTATCGGCGGCGGAATCATCACAAAGACTTTGTAGATTTAGTAAACGTTCAAGATATATACTGCTGGAGATTCCTTTCCAAGAATATCAGTAAGCGTAAGCTGAAGGGAATTTTTTCCCGGCGTAAGAGACGCTTCTCCCATGAGCTGCAGCTCTTCGTCTGGGTAAAGCGCAGATTTTGGATAATTCTTTTTTCCCATTGCGCAAAGCTGCAAATCACTCTGCATAAGGACATCATAGGAAATCTGGTCAACTACAGTTCCGTTTATTGCAACCCTTGTCCTGTATGGCGCGGCGATTTTTTGTCTTTTTCTGTAGACCTTGTAAATTCCTGATGGAATAACGTTTTGTGTTGCGACCTTAAACTGTTTTCCGCTCTTGTTTTTGAGGATAACTTCGCCATAATAAAGCGGAAGCTCCTGGCCGACACGCGGCATAAGAATTCTTGGGTTTATTGATGTGTTGTTTTTTGTGTCAATCACTTGGAATTCAAGCGAGCTGTGTCCTTGCTGCCATGCTGTGTTGCCGGATGAGCCTAATGCTGTTCCGGAAGCGATTTCGTTTGTCTCTTTTGCGGCGTCATTTATCGTGTCGTAGTCAATGTTTCCATAAACTGTAAGAAGATTGTCTTTGTGCGTTAAAATTATGCTGTTTCCCAAGGTTGACGGAAAAAAGCTTGTGTCGTCCTGGAAATCTGTGATTACAACCGCGACTTTTCCGTTGTCTGCGGCTTTTATTTCCGAAGGATCAGAAAAAATCAGGGAATTGCTGATTGTTCCGCCCCTTAGCTGTCCGAAATAAGAGTAAAATTTGTCAGACTGGACAATTTCGGTTTGCGGCCAGTCGAACGCAAAAATGCAGATATTTGAAATAAGCGCTATGCAGAAAGCTGGAATTTTTTTCATTTTTATATCCTATTTTATTTCAATGCAAGAAATTGTGGAATTTTTGCCGACATAAAGCTTGTTCTCATGAACTTGAATGAAAGATGCGTTCGCTTCAAAGCTGAACCGCCCGATGAATGTAGCAAATGGTTCAACAGTATAAATTGTGTATGTTTTTCCGTTCTTTGTAAGCACAAAAAAGCATTTTTCTGATTCCTGAATCGAAATCGCCTGTCCTTCAATTTTTAGATGCCGTTTTTTGCCGGTTTTTACATCGACAATTCCAAAAATGTCTCCTGAGTTAAAGTAAACCGTCCTGTCATCATTGCTGAATTTTACGAGCATCTGGTTTGTGCTTTTTGAATCAAGGAATTCATGCGCAATGATTTTTGTCTGCGCGCCGTCTTTTCGGGCTAGCACAAAGCGTTGTCTGTTCTGACCGCATACTGAAGCCACGTATTTTCCGTCTGAGGAAATTGCTACTCCAAGAATCACAGGAATTTCGCTTCCGCCCGGAGCAAATCGTTGAGTAAGGTTTCCGTTCATCTCAAACTGGCAGATGTTTCCGTCTGCAAAACCCACAGCAATTCCCGATTTTGAGGAATCAAATGCCGTGATTGGAACTGCTCCGCTGTATTCCCATTTTGTTTTTCCGTTTTCATCGCACATTGAAAAGGAGCTTCCTCCAGGAAGGAATGTAAAAATCCTGTCATCATCAATCATTGGAAAGCCGCTCTGGTTCAGTGAAAAAAGTTTTTTTCCGTCCGGTGAGTAAAAATTCGCCGCGCTGTTGTTAAAATTGTAAAAAGTGTAGCCAAATTTTGATATTGAGGATTTTTGTGGGAATGTGACAAAATTCACAACTTTTCCGCTTGGTGTAAAATATCCCATTGACTGACCAAGCTTGAAAGGAATCAAAGTCTCGTTTTCTGAATTTTCTGAGATTGTCGGGTTTGTCACATCGATTTTCCATTCAGGCTCAAACTGATATTCTTTTCCTAACGGTCTGATTGCAAAAAAAATATAGACAACGCAAAAAACTGCGGCAAAAATTATATATCCCGAGTAATGTTTTTGTGAATTCATGAATTCTATTCTACAAAAAACAAAATGATAGGTCAAATGTTGAGTTGTCAGATTACTCATTATAGAATGAACTTGTATTGAAAATAATTGTCCAAAAATGCCTGCACTTTCAGCGGAAAACAAAATTGGCTATGGTTGCAATTTTTTTCGGGAAGAAAACTTCAATTCGCAGGGCTCATTTTCAGTTTTCGTTTATGCCATTCGGCAAAAAAATGGCAAATTGCGCCAATTTCGCTTTTCCGCTTCCGTTCCTGCATTTTTTACGGATTCAGATTTTCAGTTCTTTTTTTCTGCAATCCGTAGAACTTGACAAAAAACTGTAAATATTGCAATCTTTTTCAAGACATTTCAAAAAATTGTGGAGCTTTTTCATCATGGAAGATGATATTCTTACTATCGAGGAAGTTGCGAAATATCTTCGTGTATCAGACAGAACAGTTTATGATTGGGCGCAAAAGGGCGAGATTCCTGCTGGAAAAATTGGAACTGTCTGGCGTTTTAAAAAATCAGAGCTGGAAAGATGGGTCAATGAGCGTCTTTCTTCATCTGCAAAAAAAGCTGACAGCGAAATCCAGATAAAAAATTTCCTTTCCCCGGACAGAGTTATTTTTGTAAAGAATTCTTCAAAAAGAGATGCGATTATTGAGCTTGCAGATGTTCTTGCTGTTGCTCCACAGGTAAAAAACAAGGAAGAGCTTGTTTCAGAAATCCTTAAGCGTGAAGATTTGATGTCTACTGCGGTCGGCCGTGGAATTGCGATTCCTCATGTCCGCCTTTCATCTGTTACAGACTTGGTGATGGCTGTTGGAATTTGCAAAAAAAATATAGAAGATTACCAGACTGTTGACAATGAGCCTGTGAATCTTCTGATTATGATTGCCGCCGCTTACAACCAGCACACATATTACTTAAAGACGATTTCTTATCTTACAGCAAAACTGAAGAATCAGGCTTTGCGCGACACATTGAAAAATGCTGCTACACCGCGCGAAGCTTACGATGCTCTTGTGAAAGATTAATTTTTACCGAATGCCTGGTTTTTGCCTTTTTATTCAAAGTGTACAGGAATCCATTTTTCTGTGTCGTTTTGGTCTTGGGCTATAAGACCGGGCTTTAAGTTTTTTACAGTTGTCTCTCCAAGAAGAAATTCCTTTTCTCCGACTTTGATTTTTGCGCCTTCCGCGTTCAGTTCCGCTCCGTAAACCGCATGTGAATACTCACGGCTTATAAAAAGAGATGTGTCTATTCCGTTCTGTTTTAAAATAATGCACATCAGCATGCTCCGGCTGTCGCAATCGCTTCCAGTTCCTGTAATAGAGTCGATTACGCTTGTAAAGTCTGTGCTTTTTGTGTCACCGCGTTTGTACTCAAAATTCTGTACCCAGTTCAAAAGGATTTCGTTCAGCGCATTTTCCGGTTCCTGCGGATTTTTTTTGCGCGCAAGCGGGTACAATGCTGAAGTTATGTCAAAGGCCGCTTTTGAAAGCCTGGAGTAGCTGTCGCGGTAGATAGTCTTGTAGTATCGTATCCAGGCTTCTTTCCATTTTTCGTTGTTTGCATAAAGTTTTAGAATCGCGTATTCAGATTCAATCACAAAATTGTTTGCCTCTGAGGCGATTGCGTCAATTTCTGTGGAAATGTTTTTTCCGGCGATATTCAAATTTATTTTTCTTTTTTCTGTTTCAGGAAACGCGTATGAAGTTATTATTCCCGGCGAAAATCTGCTTTTTTTGCTTATACAGAGCGAATTCAGTGTTGAAAGGATGAATTGCTCGCAGTCGTTCGCTTTTTGTGAATCCGCGTAGCAGAGCAGGACAAGATTCGCGTTCTTTTCGGGAAGATTTGCGCTTACAGCCCAGCCTGTGGAGCCGTTTTTCATTGTCAGCTCTGAGGAAAAATTGGTTATGGAACATTCTGCGTTGTCCCAGATAAAAGTGTCTGTGTCATCGTAAGTTGCGCTGAGTTTTTTTAAGGCTCCCTCAAGCGCGCTGTTTGAATCTTGGAAAATATCTGTTGTGTAAAGCTTAAGCACAAATTCAACTGGAAGAAATGCATGCTTAAAATGATACGACATTCCGTCCGGCGTGTATCCTGCGACGTTGTAACATTCTGGAATATCCAGCGAATATCCAAAGTCATTGTCTATGATTTCTTCCGCATTTAAATATGCTGGAATCAATGTGAATAAAAGAAAAATCGCTGCTGCTGAAAAAATTGTAAGAATACGGCTTCTTGTCATTTTAAATCTCCTGGTTTATATTTATTTTCGGATGAAAAATATACCGATTTTATTTGAAAATGAAGAAATTCTTGTGATTAATAAACCTTCTGGAGTTCCTGTTCAGGGCGGTCAGGGAATTCTGCATCCTTTGGACAAGGAGCTTGCGGTTCAGGTCGGTTACCCTGTTTATTTGGTTCACCGGCTTGACCGCGACACAAACGGGCTTATGATTGTCGCAAAATCTGCTTTTGCGGCTTCAAAATGGACAAAAATGATTGGCGGGAAACTTGTGCGAAAAGAATACACTGCGGTTTGCGTTGGAACATTGACTCCTAAAAAAGGAACGATAAGGACTTCTGTTCTTCAGCACGGAAATGAAAAGCCGGCGGTTACTCATTTTCAGGTTGTGGATGAAAAGGAAATTTTTTATGAGAACCAGAGTATTGTGCTCTCGACTGTTAAGCTTCAGCTGGAAACCGGACGCATGCACCAGATCCGAATTCATCTTGCTCAGCAGAACTGCCCGATTGCCGGCGATGACAAGCACGGAAACTTCAAGATGAACAAAATCCTTAGAAAAGCCGCCGGAATCAAAAATCTTCAGCTTACTTCCAGCCGACTTTCAATTCCTTTGGACGGCCGTGAGTGTGTGTTCGAGATTTGAAAAAAATCATGTGGAATGTCTTCGTAAAATCACCTGCATTTATTGACATTATTTAAAAATAAGAATATATTTAATAAGTACATTTTAATAACCTTTTAAAGTGGACTCGTCAAAGCGACGGGTCTTTTTTTATGTTAATTGGAATGTTTCAAAAGAGGTAAAATTGGAATACGAACCATTGGAAAAAATGCCGCATTATTCAGAATGTGCGCCATTGGTGGAAGGCCTTGGTTATACTCTTGTTGAGCTTCATATTTCGCCGGCAAAAACCGTTACAAAAATCACTGCGGTTATTGCTTCAAAAGATCCGTCTGTTGATATTGGCGTAAACGACTGCTCTAAAGTTCACCATGCGCTTCTTCCTCGTCTTGAGGCAATTCTTGGAACAGAAGATACCTATATGGAACTTACTTCTCCTGGAATGGAACGCAACTTTAAGAATGCCGCGGAATTTTCAGTTTTTGTCGGCCGGGAAGTCCGCGTGTGGGATAAGACTGTTACAGACTGGGTTGGCGGAAAAATTGTTTCCGCAGATGAAAAATCGGTTACTTTGGAAAAGGATGGTAAAAGCCAGACTATTTCCTTTGAAAATATAGCGAAAGCAAAATTTATACACTTATAATAATTACGGGGGCTTAAAATGTCAGAGATGGCAGAAGCAATTCGTGCTCTGATTGACGAAAAAGGATATTCAGAAGCGTCAGTAAAACAGATAATCGAAAATGCGCTTAAGGCAGCTTACAAAAGAACTTACGGAACTTCGGACAATGCAATTGTAAAATTCGCTGATGATATGTCGGATGTTTCAATTTATTCACGGAAGACAGTTGTTGACGGGGTTTATGATCCTGTTACAGAAATTGAGCTTGAGGAAGCAAAGCAGCTCAGCGATGAGGTTGAGGTAGGTGATGAAATCGATATTCTGGAAGATCCTAAATCTTTTGCGCGCTCGGCAGTTTCCACAGGAAAACAGACTGCTCACCAGGGCTTGAATGAGACTGTGAAGGATTCACTTTATAATCAGTATAAAGACAAGGTCGGAGAATTGATAAACGGCTACATCCAGCGCGAAAAGAACGGAAATCTTTTTGTTGATCTTGGAAACGGCGGTCGGCTCGAAGGATTCCTTCCTGCAAAATATCAGTCTCCACGCGAAACCTATGAGCAGAACGACAGAATCAAGGCTGTCATTGTTGAAATCAAGAAAACTAATACAGGACTTCAGCTTGTCCTCTCGCGTTCAGATCCTCGCCTTGTAGAAATTACAATGGAGCTTGAGATTCCGGAAATTGCTGATGGAACTGTAAAAATTGAAAAATGTGTCCGCGATGCCGGCTACAGAACAAAGATGGCGGTTTCAACAACACGCGAGGATGTTGATCCTGTTGGCGCTTGCGTTGGAACAAAAGGTGCTCGAATCCAGACTGTTATCCGCGAGCTTCTTGGCGAAAAAATTGATGTTTTGCGCTACGACCCGAATCCTGCTGAATTTATCAAAAATGCGCTTTCTCCTGCGCAGGTTGACCGTGTTGTTATTCTTGACGAGGCTAAACGCCAGGCGCTTGCAATTGTTGAGGAATCACAGTTCAGCCTTGCGATCGGAAAACAGGGGCAGAACGTTCGGCTTGCGAACCGGCTTTGCGACTGGTCAATTGATGTTAAGACTCAGGAGCAGTGCGAAGGAATGGATCTTTCTGAAAAGGCTACAACCCAGGCGGCTCTTAATCTTTTCAAGAATGATGATTCTGAGCAGGATGAGGATATTACAACTATCGCGGAACTTTCAGGTGTTGATGAACGTGTTGCAGACATACTGAAGGCAAACGGAATTGAAGATATTGTTCAGTTCATGGAAACTTATGACAACGGCTCTTTGGAAAAGATTGAAGGTCTCAAGAAGGAAGAGATTGACGCGGTTTACAATCTTATCAAAGAAAACGTTGAATTTGTTGATGAAGATGGAAAAGAGGTTGCTCCTGTTGCTCAGGAAAAAACTGAGCCGGAACATCAGGAAGAGGAAAAATATTACTGCCCTGAATGTGGAGCAGAAATTACGCTCGACATGGATCACTGTCCAAAATGTGGCATTGAATTTGAATTTACAGAAGATGAGGAATAAGGATACAGAATGGCTGAAGAATCAGAAAAAAAACAGACATTTGTTGTTCATAAAAAGCAGGCTGACAACACGCCGCATGCGGTGACTTCCAACACAAGCAATGCTGGAGTTGCAAAGAAAAAAGTTGTTGTTGTAAAAAAACGGGCTCCAGGTGATGTTCCTAATGCAAAACCGGAAAATGCAAAAAAAGAAGGCGTCCGGGTTGTTGTAAAAAAAACTGAGGGAAATTCAGCTGTGGCTTCTGAGCCTAAGAATGTTCAGCCGCAGTCACAGCAGCCGCAAAGGCCAGTTTCCCAGAAACCTGCTGGAACTGCTCAGAATCAGAACGGAAATCAGTATGCAAGAAATGAAAATTCCCGTTCGCAGCACAGAACTTATGAGCTTAATACGGCGCGCCCTAACGTAAAGGCAGGAAATCTTTCTGACTTTGGAAACCGCGACCGCAACAGAAATGGTTACAACAGAAATGGCTACAACAATGGTGGCTATCAGGGAAATCGCCAGGGCGGCTACCAGAACCGTGAAGGCGGTGGATTTACAGGTGCCCAGGCAAGACAGGGGTATCAGAACCGTAATCAGGACGGAAACCGCCAGGGCGGCTACCAGAACCGTAATGGTCAGGGTGGTGGCTATCAGGGAAACCGTCAGGGTGGCTTCCAGAACCGCAATGGACAGGGCGGAGGATTTAACCGCGGTCCAAGATTTGGTGGCGGCCAGCCGGGTGGATTCCGCATGGGTGGCGGAGGCGGTGCTCCAGTTCCACCGATGATGCAGGGAAAAGCTCCTGCTAAAAAAGCATTTAAAGGTAAAAAACAGGTTTATAACCGAAAAGATCAGGAACAGTATGATGACAATCTTTTTGAGACAAAGAAGAAGGTCGAGACACCAGCTTCTGTTGTTCCAAAATCAATTGAAATCATGGAAACTGTTTCAATTTCTGACCTTGCGAAAAAGATGAATCTTAAAGCTTCTGAAATTATCGGAAAACTTTTTTCAACTTACGGTCAGATGGTTACAATCAACGAGTCAATTGACAAAGATACAGCTGAACTTCTGTGCAGCGAATATGGTTGCGAAGTAAAAGTTGTTTCCTTGTATGATGAAACTGTAATCAAAGGCGATGAGGATATTGCAGAAAACATGAGACCTCGTCCGCCGATTGTTACTGTAATGGGACACGTTGACCATGGTAAGACAAAGACTCTTGATGCTATCCGCAATGCGCATGTCGCGGAAGGCGAGGCTGGTGGAATTACCCAGTCAATCGGTGCTTATTCAGTAACAACTCCGAAAGGAAAAATCACATTCCTTGATACTCCGGGACACGAGGCATTCACAATGATGCGCGCGCGCGGAGCACAGGTTACTGATATTGTTGTTCTTGTTGTCGCGGCTGATGATGGCGTTATGCCTCAGACTTTGGAAGCTATTGCCCATGCAAAGGATGCAAAAGTTCCGATTATTGTTGCTGTGAACAAGATTGATAAGCCAGAAGCAAATCCTGACAGAGTAAAAACTCAGCTTGCAGAGCAGGGTCTTACTCCAGAAGAATGGGGTGGAGACACACAGTATGTTAATATTTCTGCAAAACAGAAAATTGGTATTGATGATTTGCTTGATGCAATCCTTCTTCAGGCGGAAATGCTTGAGCTTAAGGCGACTTACGACTGCCGCGCGGAAGGAAAGATTCTTGAGTCACGAATCGATCAGGGACGCGGTGTTGTTTCTTCAGTGATTATCCAGCGTGGCACATTGAAACAGGGCGATCCTTTTGTTGCCGGAATTTATTCTGGCCGTGTCAGAGCAATGTTTGATGACCGTGGACACAGAATCCAGGAAGCGGAACCTTCTACGCCGGTTGAAGTTCTTGGCATGGAAGAAATGCCGAATGCAGGAGATCCTTTCCAGGTAACAGAAGATGATAAGGAAGCCCGCGCAATCTCTACAAAACGTCAGGAATTAAAGCGTTTTGAGGCTGCGAAAGCTGTCAAGAAGACAACTCTTGAGTCACTCTACAGCGATATTGCCGCAAGTGAAGTCAAGGAATTCAAGGTTATCATCAAAGCTGACCTTCAGGGTTCTGCCGAGGCGCTCAAGGCTTCGCTGGAAAAACTTTCAACAAAAGATATTCGTCTTGTTGTAATCCACAGTTCTGCCGGCGCAATCAACGAATCGGATGTTACTCTTGCAGCGGCTGATTCAAACGCAATCATTATCGGCTTTAATGTTCGTCCGACTCCAAAGGCAAAAGCCTTGGCTGATGCGGAAAAAGTTGACATCAGAAAGTACAGCATTATCTATAAGTGCGTTGAGGAAATTCAGGCCGCAATGGAAGGTATGCTTGCTCCAGATACAAAAGAGCAGGTTATCGGTAATGTTGAGGTTAGAAATACATTCAAGGTTCCAAAAGTTGGTACAATTGCCGGATGTTATGTTATTGACGGTGTTGTAAGAAGAAATTCTATGGTTCACCTTGTTCGTGATGGAATCGTAAAATATACAGGAAAAATCGCTTCCCTCAAACGTTTCAAGGATGATGCAAAGGAAGTTACAACTGGTTTTGAATGTGGTTTGAGCCTTGAAAACTGGCAGGACATTCAGGTTGACGATACAATGGAAGTGTTTGAGTACATTGAAGTTGCCCGAAAACTTGGAGATGAGCTTCATGATGACCGCGCAGAAAACGAAAAGAAGGCAAAAGAGGCTGCTGAAAAAGCAATGGCGGCCGCAGAAGCTGAAAAAGTTCACGAGGCGGAAGTTCTTGCCGCTGAAAAAGCTGCCGGTAAAGCAAAAAAAGCTGCAAAACCAAAGGACAATGGAACTCAGTTCCCAGGTGAGTCTGAAAAAGGAGCTGCTGAATAATGGGTCAGTATCGAATGGAACGGCTGAACGCTCAGCTTAGGGAAGAAATTTCCAAGCTGATTCTTCAGGGGGAAATAAGGGATCCACGCGTAATCGGAAAAAAAGGCTTAAAGGAAGCCCGGATGGATGTTGCTCCATTTCTTTCTGTGAACCGCGTTGAGGTAAGCCAGGATTTGAGCTACGCAAAAGTTTATGTCTCAAGTTTTGCAAGTGATGACATGCTCGAAAATGGTGTTGCAGGATTAAATAATGCGGCAGGATTCATCCAGTCATCGATTGCGAAAAAAATGCGCATACGTAAATTTCCTAAGCTTACTTTTGTTGTCGATTCTGGCATGAAAGAAGGCTTCCACATGGTTCAAAAATTGAATGAACTTGAGGCTGAATCAAAAGCCCGCGAAAATTCAACCACTGATGAATCAGAATAGAATTGTTCTTCTTGCAAAAAAGCCAGGGCTTACAAGTTTTTCAAGCCTTTTTACGGTTAAGCACGCTTTTGAGACTTCGAAAGTTGGACACACAGGAACGCTTGACAGTTTTGCTGCCGGGCTTCTTGTTGTGTGCGTGGGTTCTTTGACCAGGCTTGCAGGAAGAATAACTGAATTCAGCAAAACATATAAAGCTGTGATAAAATTTGGCGAGGAAACGGATACTCTTGAATGTACCGGAAATGTTGTTCGCCGCGCTGAACTTCCGACAGAAAAATCTCTTGAAGCCGCTGTAAAAAAATATACTGGAAAGATATTTCAGCAACCTCCAAGTTTCAGCGCAATCCATATTGACGGAAAACGTGCAAGCGATTTAGTCCGGAGCGGAAAAACTGCCGAGATTCCGTTTCGCCCCGTTCAGGTTTTCTCTGCGGAAATTCAGGAAATTATGTTTGACTATTCAGCTCAAGACTCTGAAAAACGTGTTCTTGCTTGCTGCATTGAATTTTCTGTCTCAAAAGGAACATATATCCGCTCTCTTGCCCGGGATATTGCAAATGAATGTGGCAGCGCAGGACATCTTGTGGGGCTTATTCGCACAAAAGTCGGGAATTTCTGCCTGGAGGATGCGGCGGGCTTTTCTGAACTGGAAGAATTTAACATTGAAAACGCATTTATTTCCGCTGAAAAAACAAAAAAACTTGAAAAGATTGCGGAGGAAAACAAGAAAAATAACATCCGCATAAAAAAAGAACCCGATGAAGCCGAGCTTGAGCTTGAAAATCAATGTGTAAAGAAATCTGTTCCAATGACAAAAGAACTTGCTGCACAGTGCGGTTTTGGCTGTCTTACGCTTGCGGAAGGTAAAAATGTGCTTTTTGAAAACGGTGTAAAACTTCAGAGCAATATGTTCACAACATCTCCATTTGAAGTCAAGGAAAAAATCGCCGCAGTTTTTACGCTTTCAGAAGATTTTAAAGGGCTTCTTGAGAAAAACGAGCAAGGTTATTTTTCCTATTCATTTGTTGTGCATTAAAGGGAGCTCTAAAAATTGCAATTTTTAAAGGCTTCCTTAAATTATTGGTGCCTGGATTTTTCCGTCTCTTATTTCTTTTGGAAAAACTTTTATTCCTAGTTTTTTTTCAAGTGCGGCAAACGCATTCATCTCGTATTCATCGCCAATAACAACATTGATTCCTTTTTTTCCGGCTCTTGCAGTTCTTCCGGCTCTATGTATAAAAAAATCTGAGTCAGAAGGCAAATCCATCTGGATTACGTGTGTTATTCCGCTTATGTCAAGTCCACGCGCACCAAGATCGCTTGTGATAAGAATGTGTTCTTTTCCGCTCCGGAACCTGTCGATTGCCGCTTTTCTGGCTTGCTTGTCGGCTTTTGCGTAAAGGCAGGCACATTCAACTTTTTTATATTTCAGTTTTGCATAGATATTTTCAACCTGATCTGCGCGGCTGGAAAAAATCAGCGCTTTTTCAGGATTTTCTGCCGCAAGGAATTTTCTCAGTGTGTCAATTTTATCTCTAGTTTCCGCATAGATTGCCCAATGCGTAATATTTTTTGCAAGCACATCTTCTTTTGGGAGAATTTCAATTTCCGCGCTGGAAAAGAATTTTTTTGTTCCGCCATCAATTGTAGCGGTGCAGGCAATAATCTGCGCGTTCTGCGGAACAAGTTTTCTCAGTTCTGTGCATTCCTGGACAAGTTCCTTTTTAACAAGACGATCTGCCTCGTCAAACACAAGGGCATTCGCATATTGCGTCTTAAGTTTCTTCAGACGTATAAGTTCAACCAGCCTGGCCGGAGTTCCAATCACAATTTCAGGTTTTTCCTTTAAGGTTTCTGTCTGCCGCTTGATGGGCGAGCCTCCGATAAAGAGTGCTGTTTTTATTGAAGAAATGCTTTGTACAGCCATTTTTATCTGCGAGGAAAGCTCAAATGTCGGTGCGCAAATAATTATTTTTACGTGTTTTTCGTTCGGATTCTCGGTTTCCGCCTGTTTTTGAAGTCTTGTTATAAGCGGCAAAAGGTATGCGAATGTTTTTCCAGTTCCGGTTTCAGACTGAAATACAAGATTTTTCCCTTCCATAAGAATCGGAATCACTTTTTGCTGAACTTTTGTAGGTTCAGCTATGTTCATTGAATTCAGTTTTTCTGTAATGTTTTGCGGAATCAAATTAAATATATTTTCAGCCATAGATAAAATATAGCATATAAGAGTTTTTTGTGCTATAATTCAAAAATTATGAGGATTGGTATAGACACCTTTGGTTGTGATCATGCAAGGTCTGGTTTGGGAACTTATCTTCTTTCGTTCATTGCAAATCTTCCTAAAATTGAAGGAATTGATTTTGAACTTTTTGGACCTGAACTTGACAGATTTACGTATAATTCAGGAAAAGATATTCCTTTTGAAGCCGTTTCTGTTGGCGATAGTCTGAGCGCGGAGCGTTTGTGGCATTTTGCAAATTCCGGAAAATTCGTCTCTTCAAGAAAATATGATGCTGTTTTTTACGAAGCTCCGGAAAAAGTTCTTCCGATTAATTTCAAGACTCCTGGAATTGCAGTTGTAAATACGGTTCTTTCAAGCCTGATAGAAGGAAAAAAAGACTGGATTCAGAAGCTTCAGATAAAACGTGGGCTTTTAAAAGTCCAGAAAATTATAGCGGCAAGCTGCTATATCCGCGATGATCTTATTTCTCACGGAATTGAAAAATCAAAAATTGAAGTAATTTATAATGGTATTGACCATAAATTGTTTTATCCTCAAATTGAGGTTACAGATGATGTCGTCGATGTAAAGCCTTTTGCCATAAAAAAGCCATATTTTATTTACGGTTCAAGGCTTTCTGGTGCAGAAAAGAAGCATGTTGAGCTTATAAAGGCATTTTCTCTTTTCAAGAAGAATACCGGACTTCCGCACAGACTTGTTCTTGCCGGAAGTGACGGAGAGTATTCTTCAGAGGTGCACAAGGAGGCTTTTAATTCTGAATTTGCCTCTGATATTTTTCTTACTGGCTATTTTCCGCATGAAAGTTTTCCTCAGTTGTATGCAGGTGCAGAAGCGCTTGTTTTTCCTTCTGTCTGCGAGGGCGTAGGTCTTCCTGTTTTGGAGGCCATGGCTACCGGAATTCCTGTTGGTTGTTCAAATGCCTGTGCGCTTCCTGAAATTGGCGGAGATGCCGCAGTTTATTTTGATGCGGACAATATTGTCGATATTGCCTGCACGCTTGAACGGCTTGCCACTGACAAAAAACTCCGGGAAAATCTTGTTAGGCGCGGCATTGAATGGTCTGCAAAATTTAATTGGGAAAATACAATTTCAAAGACAATTGAAGTTGCAAAAAATCTTGTTAAATAGTTCAAGTGTCGCCTTTATAAAACTCGGCATTTGGGCTAAATCAACATAATGAAATAAAAAAGGTCTGGAAAATCCAGACCTTTTTTTTCTATGCATTAAGTTTTTTCTGTTCATCCGGCTCAATTTTAAGGAACTTCATCAAATCATATTTTCCGTTTGACTCGATGATTTCCTTTGTGATATTGAGCGTTTTATGACCTTTTATGCTTGGAACTTCATACATTGTGTTTGTAAGACACTTTTCAACAATTGAGCGGAGTCCTCGGGCACCAGTTTTTTGTCTGATTGCTTCGTCTGCAATTGCCTCAATCGCATCATGTGTGAATTCAATATCCATGTCGTCCATTGCGAAAGAAGCCTTGAACTGCTTTGTAATCGCATTTTTTGGTTCTGTAAGGATATTTACAAGATCTTCTTTTGTGAGTTCCTTTAGGGCAACTGTCATCGGCATACGACCGATAAGTTCTGGTATAATACCGAATTTTACAAGATCATCCGGAGTGCAAAGGCTTAAAAGCTCGCGCTGCTGTTCCGGGCTAAGTTCCCCGACATTGGAACCGAATCCCATGGAATGCTCTGCAGTCCGCTGCTCAATAATTTTATCAAGTCCGACGAACGCTCCGCCAAGAATGAAAAGAATGTTTGTAGTGTCAATCTGAATCATTTCCTGGTTCGGATGTTTTCTTCCCCCTTGTGGAGGAACGCTGGCTGTTGTTCCCTCAATAATCTTCAGAAGTGCCTGCTGAACTCCTTCCCCTGAAACATCCCGCGTTATTGAAGTATTTTCGCTTTTTCTTGCGATTTTATCAATTTCATCAATAAATATAATTCCACGTTCTGCCGCTGCAACGTCTCCGTCTGCCGCATTTATAAGCTTCAGAAGGACATTTTCAACATCTTCGCCAACATAACCGGCTTCCGTGAGTGTTGTTGCGTCTGCAATTGCAAATGGAACCTTGAGTTTTTCTGCCAAAGTCTTTGCAAGAAGCGTTTTTCCAGAACCTGTTGGACCAATCAAAAGAATATTTGATTTTTCGATTTTTACATCACCGGTTTTCTGTTCCAGTTTTGGAATTGACATTCTTTTGTAATGGTTATAAACCGCAACTGAAAGAACTTTTTTAGCTTCATCCTGACCGATTACATATTGATCAAGGTATTCCTTGAATTCTTTTGGGGTAGGAACTTCTGTAAGATTAATCGGAGAAACTGAGTCTTCTTCCTGCCGTAAAATTTCCTGACAAACAGCAATGCAGTTGTTGCAGATGTTTATGTTTCCAGAAGGACCTGCTACAAGATGTCTTGATGCATCTTGCGGTTTTCCGCAGAATGAACAGTAACGGGTATCGCTTCCAAATCTTTTCATTATTTCTTCCTCTTATCCATGACTTTATCAACAATTCCGTAGGCAAGGGCTTCTTCCGCGCTCATAAAGAAATCTCTTTCCATGTCTTTTGCAACTTCATCAAAAGATTTGCCGGTCTGTTCTGCAAAATGTTCAATTGTTAGTTTTTTTAGACGCAGAATTTCTTTTGCATGTATTGCAATATCCGATTCCTGGCCTTCAACTCCGCCCCAAGGCTGATGAATCATGACTCGTGCGGACGGAAGCGTGTAGCGCTTGCCTTTTGTTCCACCGGCAAGAAGAAATGCCCCCATGCTTGCGGCCTGACCAAGACAAATTGTCTGAATCGGGCATTTTACATACTGCATTGTGTCATAAATCGCAAGGCCTGCAGTTACAGAGCCACCTGGAGAATTGATGTAAATGCTTATATCTTTTTCTGAATTTTCTGATTCAAGGAAAAGAATTTGAGCCACAACAAGATCTGCTGTGGCGTCATTGATTTCGCCGTCAATAAAAATAATTCGTTCTTTTAAAAGCCGCGAGAAAATGTCGTAGGATCTTTCACCGTTACCACTTCGTTCTACAACGTATGGCACTAAAGTATTCATCTGTTCGTTCATTTTTAATCCTTTTATATTTAAGGGATTTTGAAAAAATATAAGTTTTTTCACTATGCTTTAAATATAGCGATATTTTGCCTATAAGTCAAAAAAAAGGAATGTACGGAAAGTACATTCCTTTTTTTACGCTTAACTGATTTTATTTTGCTGAAAACAAGTCTGCAAAAGATGTTTTATCACCCTTTGAAACTTTTACTTCATTGTAAAGCTCGTTGTAAAGTTTCTGCTCTTTTGTGTCATCGATAAGCCATTCTTTTGAGCGTGGATCTGAATAATGCTTTTTAACTTCTTCAACGTCCATTCCGCCTTCCTCGGCGATTTTTTTGTACTGTTCCTCAATTTCTTCTGGAGTAACAGAAATATTTCTAGATTTTATAAGTGAATCAACGATAATTCTGCTCTTGAGCATCTTTTCGCTGTCACCAGTCCATTCCTTGAGCATAGCTTCTTTTGTCTGGCCTGAAGAAACAACCATTTTCTCAAGCTGCTCAGGTGTTGTCTGGAACTGCTGAGCCATCATACGCCAACGTCCATCAAGTTCTGCTGCAAGCATTGATGCTGGAATTTCAAAAGGATTCTTTTCTACAAGCTGTTCAAGCAAAGACTGAGACTTAAGTTCTGCAAGTTTTCTGTTTTTTGCAACTTCCATATTGCGGGAAATGTCTTTCTTCAAATCATCAAGGGTCTTGAATTTTTCATTTACATCCTGAGCAAGGTCATCATCAAGTGCCGGAAGATTGCGGACTTTTATAGTTTTTACAGTAACCTTGATTTTCTTTGAGTCTTTCTCGAATTCTTTTGTCTCATCTTTCTTCATTCCGATTACCTGGTCGTCAATGCCGTAAGCATCATCGCCAGAACCGATTGTGAATACGTAACCATTTCGTTTTTCACCGTTTTCTTCTTCATAGTCAACTGTAACAATATTGTCTTTTTCAGCTGGCTCATCGGCTTTTTTGTCAATTACAACTGCGTTGCGTTCCTGAATTGCCTTAAGTTCATTCTCAAGGTCTTTGTCAGAAATTGTAACCTGTGGCTCTTTGATTGTAATTCCGCTGAAATTCTTTACTTCAACTTTAGGGAAAACATCATAAGTCACAGTGTATGTAAGATCTTTTGATGTATCCATTTCTGGAACTTTTTCCATGATTGGCTGCTGATAAGGAAGAGGGCGGTTCTCTGTTTCCTTTTCAAAGATTTCATTAAGAGATTTGTCGATGATTTCGCTTAGAGCATCAGCCTTGATTCCTTCGCCGTATTTGCGTTCAAGAATATTTGCCGGTACATGTCCCTTTCTGAATCCAGGAATCTGTGCGTTCTTAGTATATTTTGCCAAAACTTCATTGTAAGATTCCTGAACATCTTTTTTTGCAATGGTTACTGTCAATTTAACAGCTGATTTTTCAAGACTAGTGAATTCTGTTGTGAGTTTCACTTTTTGCTCCTTAAAATTGAAATAAACTGCTTCAAAACAAAATTTTGAAAGCGGCTCAATATAACAAAAAAGCGATTCAGACGCCCTGAATCGCTTTTAAATTTAGAGCGGAAAACGGGAGTCGGACCCGCGACATCCACCTTGGCAAGGTGGCGCTCTACCACTGAGCTATTTCCGCAAAAAAAAGAATAGTGCGAAAGGAGGGACTTGAACCCTCACGCCGAAGCACTAGATCCTAAGTCTAGCGTGTCTGCCAATTTCACCACTTTCGCTAGATTTGTTTTCGACGATGTTTAGAACTTTATACAATTAACAAAAAATTGTCAAGCGAATGGATTGTGTTTTTCTGTTTTTTTGTTGCTTGAATTTATTTGCGGAATTAATAGAATGGATAAGAATAATTTTGAATTTATTATAAAATTTGTGAAGAAACGCTCTCGTCGGATTTGCAATTTGATTCAGGCGGTTGGGCTCGCGCTTCGCTTGTAAGAATTTGGGTGCTATGCACTTTAATTGGTGTAATCGCCCGAAGTCTTCACAAATTACAAATTCGGCTACGCTTTTGTTGCTTTTTTTTATTCAAATTTATATAAAAAACACAAGGAACTTTACTATGGAATTTCTTGAACTTTGCAAGAAACGCTATTCTGTCAGAAAATTTTCTTCCAAAAAAGTTGAGGATGAGAAGCTTTTAAAAATTCTGGAGGCAGGACGTATTGCGCCTACGGCAAAAAACTCGCAGTCACAAAAAATCTTTGTATTGAAGTCAGAAAATGCCCTGGAAAAAATCCATAAGGCAACGCCTATGAGCTACAATGCACCTTTGATTCTTCTTGTATGCTATGATATCGGGGAAAGCTATAAAAATCCAGCGGAAACTCTTTACGAAAATTATGATGGCGGTGAGGTTGATGCTGCGATTGTTGTTTCGTCAATGATGTATGAGGCAACTGAGCTTGGGCTTGGCACTTTGTGGGCAAGGGGATTTGATTCCAGAAAAATTGTTGATGCTTTTGGTTTGCCGCCTAATCTTCATGTTGTTTGTCTTTTGGATATTGGTTATGCGGCGGAAGAAAGTGAGCCTAGCGAAAGACATTTTTTGAGAAAACCTCTTTCAGAATCTGTAAAGGAAATTTAAATTGGAACTTTATTTGGTGAGGCATGGGCAGACTGTTTGGAACAAAGCTGGAAAACTTCAAGGGCGGACGGATATTGAGCTTAATGAAAACGGCAGGGAAGCGGCTGGAAACCTTGGGCGCGAGCTGGAAAATGTTGAGTTTGACGAGATTTATTCTTCACCGCTGATAAGGGCATATGAAACAGCTTGTCTTATCCGCGGACACAGAAATATTCCTATAATACGTGATGAGCGGCTTTCTGAAATAAGTTTTGGCGATGGTGAGGGCGAGTCATGGGAAAGTTGGAACAAGCCTGAAAATCCATACCACGCTTTTTTCAGCGATACAGAAAATTATGTTCCTCCACCGCACGGCGAAACTTTGGAGCATGTCATGGATCGCACAAAGAATTTTATCCAGACTGTTATAGAGCCTCAATTTAAAACTGCGGAAAGGATAATGATTGTAGCACACGGTGCTTTAGACAGCGCGATAATCTGCTATCTTGAGGGGAATTCAAAGGCGAATTTCTGGGGAAAAGGACTTTTAAAGAATTGCCAGGCCGTTATTTTTGAATTTGACGGAAAAAAATGGTTCCGTAAATAGCTTGTGTTTCAGTTTGCTTTTTGTTCCGTGATGTTTTTTAATCCTTGAAAACTGTTGAATCGCTTTTGCTAAAATAATAAAATAATAACCGCAGAAAAAATTTAGTTTTATTATCAACTTTTTGTGGAGATTTTTTATGGTGGCACAAATAATTGTTGTTGCGATTTTTCTTGTGATGTTTCTTTTGATTATTGCTGACAGATTTCCTAGGCAATATGTAACGCTGATAAGCGCGGCGTTGACTTTGCTTCTTGTGTTCGGTCTTGGAATGTCAGTTGACAATCGTTTCTTTAACGGCTCCTATGCGCCGTTGACTGCGATAAAGGAAACGCTGAATGTTCACAGCATTTTTACGCCGGGATTCTGGTACAGTGTGGGCGAGTCTGAATCAAAGGGAATAAACTGGGCTACGATTCTTTTTATTGCCGGAATGATGATCATGGTTGAGGGAATGGCGCGCGTAGGATTTTTCAGGTGGCTTTGCATGAGGCTTGCTAAAGCGGTCCGCTATAAAGTGACTTCAATTTTTGTGGCATTCATGCTGATGTCTTTTGTCCTTGCGATGTTCATTGACTCAATAACAGTAATTCTGTTCTTGGCTGCAGTTTCTGTTGAACTTTCACGGCTTTTGAAGTTCAATCCGGTCTCAATGATTCTTGCGGAGGTTTTCTGCGCAAATCTTGGTGGTTCTGCAACAATGTGCGGGGATCCGCCGAATATCATCATCGGAACTTCTCTTGGATATTCATTTGCGGACTTTTTGACAAATACCGGGGCGATTGCGCTTGTCTGCCTTTTGGTCACAGTTATCTATTTTTATTTTATGTGCCGCAAGCAGTATTCCGCTGTTTCTGCGGAGATTGATACTTCCACATTCCCGACTCCTGAATCCGCAATTACTGATAAAGCTGGTTTTGGCGTAAGCTGTGGAATTTTTCTTGTTACGGTTGTTCTTCTTGTTACACATTCAAGCACACATCTTTCCGTTGCGACGATTGGTGTTGGAATCGGACTTATCACGTTGATTACTTCGGCAAAGCACATAAAGGAAATTTTGAGCCGTGTTGATTATCAGACGCTTCTTTTCTTTGTTGGATTATTTGTTGTTGTTGGTGCTTTGGAGCAAACTCATATTCTTGAGCTGATTGCGATGTTCATTGAGAAAGTATCCGGCGGAAACCTTTATTGCATGGTTGCGATTATTATCTGGGTTTCTGCGGTAGCTTCTGCATTTATTGATAATATTCCGTTTGCGGCGACAGTTGTTCCTGTAATTCAGAATCTTGCAGCTGTTACCGGAATGAATTTTCTTCCTACAATGGCATGGTCGCTTGCTATTGGTACAGATATCGGTGGCTCGGCAACACCAATCGGGGCTTCCGCAAATGTTGTTGGAACTTCTGTTGCGGCCAAAGCCGGACATCCGGTTGGCTGGGGAAAATATTGTAAGCTTTGCGCCCCAGTTACAATTCTTGTTCTGGTGATAAGTACGATTTTTGTTTTTGTCAGATACCTTTAATGGTGTTATAATTTATCTGATTTCATGTTTCACTTGAGGGGTACTTATATGGAAAAACAGATTATTATTTCAATAAGCCGTGAATATGGTAGTGGCGGACACGAAATTGGAAGAAAACTTGCTGAAAAGCTGGGACTTCCATTTTACGATAGAAATCTTTTGGACGAGGTTGCAAAAAACAGCGGTTCTGATGTAAGCGAGCTTTCTGCTTATGATGAAAAACCACGTCATTTTTTTCTGAGCAGAAGCGTTCGTGGATATTCAAACAGTCCTGCTGAAAATATTGCTGAGCTTCAGTTTGCGCTTTTAAAGTCAAAGGCTGCCGACAGCGATTCGTTTGTTGTAATCGGGCGTTGTTCGGATGAGCTTTTTGATGAGATGCCGGATGTTTGTGTCCTGAAAATATTTGTGTGCGCCGACTGGAATGAAAAAGTCAAGCGTGTTATTGAAAAGCGTAGCATGGATAAAAAACTTGCTGAAAAGACGATTCTGCGCCATGACAAAAACAGGATTGCCTACCATGACCATTTTTGCAAGCACCGATGGGGAGACGCAAGAAGTTACGATTTGAGCGTTAATTCTTCAAGGCTTGGAATTGACGGAACTGTTGATATGCTTTTTGATTACGTTCAGCGTTTCATAAAATAAAAAATGGAGCAGAAAATGGTTCAGGGAACAATAAAATTTAGCGAAAGCGAGGCGAAATTTTGTATTGTTGATGAAGAAAATATGAAATTTCTTGATTTTCTTGAATTTGGTGATGAATTTGAAGCCAATGTTGACGGTGAATGGGTTCATACAAAACTTGAAATCATTACAAACGAGGCTGAGGAACTTATTTTTTCGCTGAAAGGAACGCCTTACAATGGCGTTTTGGACGGAGTTGAAGTAAGAAAATAGTTTTAGCGGTTTTTGTAGCTCACAGAAATTCCATCGCCGTCATCGTAAAAATCGGTGTGGAATTCTGTGTTTGCTTTTAAAAAATCAATATATTTTATTATTTTTTTTACCAGTTTTTTTGTGCTGTAATTGTGCGTAAGGTTCAGGTCGTTGACCATTCCATGGAATTTCAGGTTGTCGGTCATTATTACGCCGTTTTCTGTAAGATTTTCCTTGAATTTTTCAAAAAAGCGGATGTATTGCGCTTTTGCCGCATCAATGAATATAAGGTCAAATTTTTCATCAGTTTCCCATTCCAGAGCGTCGCCGTAGACAAGCGTAATCTTTTGATCGAGTCCGCAGTCGCTGACATTCTGTTTCGCCTGGATATGCCTGTCCAAATCGTATTCGATTGTTGTGACGTGGACATCGTCCTTTGCCTTTGCAAAATTTATTGCCGAATATGCGATTGCCGTTCCAATTTCCAGGATATTTTTTACATTATTATTTTTTATGTATTCGCACATGAATTTTAGCCCGCCGTCCTGGATAATTGGAAGATAAGCTTTTTTTGCAAAAGATTTGATGTCTGAAACTGCGTCCATGAAAAAATCCTGTTTTATGCTGATTTATGAAAGTGAGTTTTTTTAGAATTAGATAAAAGCGCAGTCGGATTTTTGATTTGTGAAGACTTTGGGCGATTGGATTTGTAAAAGTGCGAGGCACCCAAATTTTTACAAGCGAAGCGCGAGCCCAATCGTCTGGAGCAAATCGAAAATCCGATGAGAGCGACTTTTCAGAATAATTAAAACTCACTAGCAATAATATTTAAAAAAATAATCTTTTGCAATGGAATTTGTATTTGCCGGAGGGTTAGCGATGTGCAGGGCGCGCTGTGCGCGTTGCGGAATGAGATGAGCGGCTGCGGCGCCTTTGGCGGTGCGGCAGTGAATTGAATGCAGCAATGAGTGTGAACGGAACCCGGAACGTAGCGACCTGAAATGAGATATTTGGCGTTGCCAAATTCGAATGTAAGGGAACCCCAAAATAAAGAAAAAAATGCCTTAAATTTGTGATTTTGATAAAGTCGCGTTGTGGAATTCCGATAATGAAATGAGAAAAAAAGTTTTTCATGGAGGAACTTATGGCTGATTCAAAGATTTATATGGATATTTTGCTTAAGGAAGATTCTGTGCTTTCGGATGTGATTGCGTCTCAGGCTGAGCTTAGGGCGGCGATTAACGAAAAAAACTGGACAAATCTTATGAAGGTTGTTTCTGAGATAAATCTTGAGATGGATAAGTTCAACAGGCTGGATGAGGAACGTGAAAACTTTTTGAAGGCTGAAAAGGGCGGAATGGCTGCTGGTTCGGCTGGATTTGGCAAGGAAACCGATGAGCTTTTGGCTAAGGTTCGCGGAAAACTTGTCCGTTGCCGCACGGAAAACAAGGCGCTGGCTGATTTTATAAATATCACGCGGAATTTTGTGCAGAAGATTATTGAGACGGCGCTTCCGCAGAGCAGAACGAAGGTTTATGGAAAAGGCGGCGGTTTTGTCCAGAAGCAGCCGGATAGCGTTGTGGTGAACACGTTGTTTTAGTTTTTTTTGAGAATTTGTTTTGGCAGATTTGGATTTTAAGTTGAAGTTAAATGGAAAAATAGAGGCAAATTATGGGATCGACATTTTCTGGAATTGAATTAGGCAAGCGCAGCATAATGGCGCATACGGATGCAATCAGCACTGCCGGACATAATATTTCTAACGCAAATACGGAAGGTTATTCTAGGCAGCGCGTGCAGATGAAGGAATTTGATCCTCTTTACAAGCCGGATCTTGAGCGTGCTGAACGCGCGGGAATGATTGGCCAGGGAATTGATGTCCAGAGCATTAACCGCGTGCGGGATGAGATGCTTGACCAGCGTATTACGGCTCAGCAGAATCAGGAGTCTTACTGGGACACAAGAAGCAAGTATTACACGATGATTGAGCAGATTTACAATGAGCCTGATGAGGTCAGCGTGCGTTCAAATATGGATAAATTCTGGGAAAGCTGGCAGGAACTTTCTGTGAATCCTGAAAGTCAGGCGGCTCGGCAGGCTGTTGTTACCCGCGGCGAATCTTTGACAGATGCGATAAAATCGAAATGGGAAAACCTTATGGGCGTGGGTTCGTTGCTTAATTCCGACATTGATTCCACGGTTAAGCAGGTTAATTCCTATGCGAACCAGATTGCGGCAATTAATGCGGAGATTGTGCGTTCCCGCGGAATGGGAGATAATCCGAACGACTTGCTTGACAGGCGCGATTTGCTTGTTGATAAACTTTCAAAACTTGCGAATATCACGACCGACCAGCGTGATCCTGATGAATTTATGGTTCACGTTGACGGCAGAGTTCTTGTGCAGGGCGGCGTTGCGCGCAATTTTGATTTGGTTTCTCTTACGGACAACAATGGATATGAAAAGCTGGTTTGGGCTGACACGCGGGAGGATGCGTCTGTTTCTGGGGGAACTTTGGGGGCGCTGGTTGAGCTTCGCGATGTTGATATCCGGAATGAAGTTCAGTCCTTGAACACAATGACAATGAACTTTTCTGATCTTGTGAATGATATACACCGCAATGCCTACGGCGCAAACAATGTGACCGGTCTTGACTTTTTTACGCAGCATTCGTTTGTGGAGAATGTGAACGGAAATTTTGACCGCGACGGCGACGGTAATTTTGACCACAGCTATATTTTCCGCTTTACGGGAACGACAACGCTTAATCCGCAGGATCAGATTGGTTTTGAAGGCGTTATGACTTTCAGCGGACCTTCTGGAAATGTACAGGTTCCTTATCATCCTACAGACACGGTTGAAACTGTGATAAATCGCATAAACGATTCAAATGGAGAGGTAAAAGCTTACCTTGACCGGAACAATAATCTTGTTTTGAAGGGAACAACTGCGCAGAACATTGAAAATCCTGATTTTGTGATCCGTCATGTTGAGGATTCTGGATTTTTTCTTACTGGTTATTCAGGAATTCTTTCTGCAAGCGGTGCGGACGGAGCTTATGATTTTGCGCGTGCAGATGCGGTGAATTCTCTGGCTGGTGCGCAGTTTGCGGTCAGTCCGGTGTTAAATCCGGCAGGATATATTGAAGTGAATAGTGTCATCAAAAATGATGTGAAAAGTGTTGCGGCCGCTTTCCGCGATGACTCAGGAAATGTTAATGCCGGTGACGGCAGGGCGGCTGTTGAAATTGCGTCAATCAGAAACACAAAAGTCATGATTGGTCACGAGCGCACTTTGGATGACTATTTTGCGGATTCAGTTACGAATGTCGGTCTTAAAGGCGAGCAGGCGGAAAATAACCTGAAAAGCCACATGGCGATTATGGATGATCTTCGCACAATGCGCGACAGCATAAGCGGAGTAAATATTGATGAGGAACTTTCTGACATCATAAAATTCCAGCACGGATACAATGCCGCGGCGAAATTTGTAACAATTTGGGACAGCCTTATCGATACTGTAATAAACAGGCTCGGCGTCTAAAAAGAATTTAGCGAGGTAGAATATGCATAGAATCAGTTCTGCAATGAATAATATTGACACTCAGTCGGCACTTCGACTTCAGGAAAGTAGATTGAATTCTGCGAACAACCAGATTGGAAGCCAGCGGCGTATCCAGCAGTTGCGCGATGATCCGATTTCAGCAGGTCATCTTGTCCGCTATCAGTCTTATCTGACCAGAGTGAATAATTTTGAAAAAAACGCAAAAACTCTTACAGATGAATTTGCCCTTCGTGAAGGCTACATGAATAATTCTCTTGAGATTATGCAGCGGATCCGGGAGTTGGCTGTAACAGGTGCGAATGGAATTTATACAAAAGAAGATATGTCGAACATGGCGGTGGAAGTTGATGAGCTTCTGAAGGAACTTATCCAGAATGCGAATGCTATTTCCAGCGATGGAAACGCATTGTTCGGCGGAACAAATACAAAGGCGACTCCTTTTGAGATTGAGATGGGAAATGTCCAGGGAAGCGGAGTTCCGCTTATTGAAAACGTGCGTTACAACGGAAATATTGATACAAACAAAGTTGAAGTTGATGAAAATAAATATCTCGACATTGACAATGCTGGAAACCGCGCCTTCTGGGCAGAACAGCAGCAAATCTTTGGCGGACGCGATGCAAGTGCCTGGCAGGCTTCTTCAGACAGCACAATAAGCATTGACGGCGTAAAAATAAATATAAACGCTGGCGACAATGTTTATGCGTTGGCTGCAAAAATAAATGATTCAGGGGCGGCTGTGCGCGCAAATATCGACCCTGTTACAAATGGGCTTAATTTTGAGTCAACAGACGCGCGTCAGCTTTGGATTCAGGATGTTGACGGTTCTGTTCTGAACGAGCTTGGAATTGTAAAGGATTCCAGCCAGAAGCCGCCGTACAATCTTGGAAACAGCGTGAAAGTTTCCGGTGGCTCAATGTTCGATGTTGTAATCGCATTCCGAAATGCTCTTTTAAAAGGAGATACTGAAAGTGTCGGAGGCAGAATTCTTGGCTCGCTCGACAAAGGAATAAATTCTCTTGTGACAAGGGTTGCAAAATCCGGCTCCGCTTACGAACGCGCCCAGAACAATGCCTTAAGAAATTCCGGCACAGCGTTGAATGTCAAGCAGCAAATAAGCCGCGAAGGTGATCTTGATTACACAAAGGCAATCACAGACTTAAAGATGCTTGACTACACTTATCAGGCAACGCTCAGCAATGCCGGAAAAATGTACAGCAGCACACTTTTGAACTATATGAGATAGTCAGTTTTTTCTAGCAAAAAAATGAGGAAAACATGGAAGTAAAGACAAAAGTAAATGGGATTGTTAATGTTGAAGAAAAACAGCTTGTGACTTTTCCAGAAGGACTTTTAGGATTTGAAAAATACAAAAAATTTGCACTGATTGATTCTGAATACGAACCGTTTATCTGGCTTCAGTCAACAGAAGAAAGCAATCTTGCGTTTTTGATGATAGATCCTTTCCTTATCTGCAATGATTATGAAGCGGACATTGACGATTCAGCTTTAAAGAATATTGGCGTGGAATCCGCGGAAGACATCATCATCATGACTTTAGTTACAATTCCAAAAGATGGTTCAGCCATAACAGCAAATTTTCTTGGTCCGATTGTCATAAACAAAAAGAACCATAAATGCCTTCAGGTGATTTTAAATGACAACCGATGGACAACAAAATTTGATATTGTAAAAGCTTTAAAAAAGAAGGGGGAATGATATGCTTATTCTTTCCCGAAAAACTGATCAGCAGATAAAAATCGGCGAAGATATTACGATTACAATTATTGACATAAAAGGTGATCAGGTGAAAATCGGTGTTGAAGCTCCAAAAAGTGTAAAAGTTTTCAGGCAGGAAGTTTTTAACGCAATCAAAAATGAAAATACTGCGGCTTCAATTGTAAATAATGATGTTGTGAATACAATTTCAAAGATTTTAAAAAAATGAAAAAAAATCAGTTTTTTTGAAAATCTATAGATTTTAATATTGACTAAATTTTATCGATATTATATATTTACATCACGTCTTAAATGGTGCCTGTAGTTCAGCGGTAGAGCGCCAGATTGTGGATCTGGTTGTCGTGGGTTCGAGCCCCATCAGGCACCCGATTCTAGTTGCGCCCGTAGCTCATCTGGATAGAGTTCCGGACTTCGAATCCGGCGGTAGCAGGTTCGAATCCTGTCGGACGCAAATTATTTTTGGGCCATTAGCTCAGCTGGTAGAGCAACAGACTCTTAATCTGTGGGTCGCAAGTTCGATCCTTGCATGGCTCATAAAAATCTCCAACTTTCGTTGGAGATTTTTTTTTAACATTTTTCTATTAAGTTAGTTAAGCCAATTAAGTCACTTCGGTCAACAGAGATAAAAAAAGCGGCAACATAACGTTTGCCGCAATTAAAAGATTTTATGCTTCCTGTTTTTTTACTTCAGCTTCGCTTGCACGAAGGTAGAACGGACCGTCATAGTCATTTAGAGGCCGCTCATTTGCAGAAATCTTTTTTTCAGTCATTGAAAGAAGAATTTCCCCGACATTCATATTAAAATCCTGCGGAAGGAATTTTTTTTCTGAAAAAGTTTTTAGTTCTTCCGCAAGAAGATGCGCGTCGCTACCGCAGATTAAGACTGTTTCCGTTGCATTGGAATTTTTTAGGAGATTTGCAATCTCTTCCGGCGTGTAATCTCCTGCTGTGATTATTTCTTTTGCGTTTAAAAATGCTTTTGCGTAAAAACGATCCTTTTTTGCATCAATGCAACTTAAGACAGTACATGGAAAATCCATGTAACTTTCTGCGTAGGCATCCAATGTTGGAATCCCATAAAGTTTTGCGTTTGAAACCATTTCGATTGCTTTTATTGCGGAAAAACCTAGTCTGAGCCCTGTAAATGAGCCCGGTCCGTTGGAAATACTAAGATAATCAAGTTTTTCTGGCGTTAAATCTGCTTTTTCAAGAACGTATTGGATTGCAGGCAACAGCGTTTCCGACTGTTTCATTCCTATATTGAACACAGCTGTGACAGTGTGGAAATCGTTTTTTGCAGAAATAGTGATTTTTGTTATGGCAGAATCAATTGCAAGTCCGTTCATTTTATTTCTCCATGTGACCAGTTTTCAATAGTTATTGTTCTAGTTCCGTTTTCGTGCGGAGTAAGCTTTAGGATAATCGTTTTCTTGGGGAGTTCCTCCATGATTTTTTCGCTCCATTCAATTATGGAGACACCTTCTCCGTACAGCATATCTTCTGTGCCAAGGTTCGCAAAATCTTCCGCACCGTCAAGACGGTAAACATCCATGTGGTAAAGTGGCATTTTTCCTTCGTATTCGCTGATAAGACAGAAAGTCGGGCTTGTGATTGTGTCCTTTACGCCTAAAGCTTCTGCGATTCCCTTTGTGATTGTTGTTTTTCCGGCTGCAAGTGTTCCCTGCATTGCGATTATGTCACCTTTCTGCAGGAGAGAACCGATTTTCTTTCCAAGCTCAATTGTTTCTTCTGCAGAATTTGTTGTAAAAGTAATCATGGCAGTTTTCCTTCAGAGTCTTGCTTTAAAATATAATCTTTTAAGGCCTTTTTTATTGGAAGAATAGGGTAGTTTATTGGCTTCTTGAATTGGATGTCAACAGTTTTCTTCCCTAAAGGATCTGTCTCGATACAAAAATCAACATCAGTTTCTAAAGTTTGCCCTGGAATTTCAACATCAGCAGTGCCTGAAAAATTGCGTCGGTAATAAATGTAACCTTCCTCGCGGAATAAGTTTTTTAAATCCAGAATTTTCATTTTATCCTATTTTAATTATATCCGTAGACTTTAGCAAGAATTTTATTCTGCACTTCAAGTGATATGTTGTCAAATTTGATGTGAAGATTAAAAAGTCCCTGCGTTTGCGATTTTCTTGTTTTTACGATTGTTCCAAAAACGCCGTATTCTCCGTCAGAAAGTGAAATCTCAATATAAGTCATCTGGCTTTCCTTGATAGGAAGCGTTGTTGAAATGCAGCATCCTCCGCCGGAAATATTTGTAAGGACACATTCGTATTTTTTTTCCGCCGGAATATATTTTTTTTCATTTTTTTTGTTTGTTTCAATTTTTATTGAGGCGATTTTGCATTTTTCGTTTACATTGATTCTTTTGAAGTGCCTCTGCTGCTTTGTGATTAAATCGTTGCTGTGTGAGACAATCATCTGGTAGCCGTTCTGTTCGTTCTCGTAGCGAAGGATTCTTGAGACAAACGCATACTGCATGCCTGCCTGTGAATGAAATGTGAATGCGACTTTCTCCAGGTTTTCCGGCTTTTTCTGCGACTCAAAAAATTCTTTTGTGATTTTTATTGAAAGATAATCTTTTGTGTTTTCGTATACAAAAAAATCAGTTTTTGTTCCATCTGGAAAAATCTCGCTGATTTTTGAATTTTTGGCTATCAGTTTTGTTGAGGAGATTATTACAGCTGCCGCAAAAATCCTTTCAAGCCGGAATTTTAGCCTGAACATCAGATTTATGTCTGCCGCAGAATTGTTCTTGTTCTGTGCATAATATTTTTCAAAATATGGATTTATTGAATTTAGATCTTTTATTGCGAAAAGAATATTTGTTATTCCGTATTTTTTGCAGATTTTCCATAAAAATGCTTCTTCATCTGGCCTTAATTTGTATTTTTCAGAGAAAATCTCAACATCTTTGCGGTTTGTCTTTCTTTTTGCCTGGGCTTCCTGCCATTCTGGAGTTTCTTCAATTTCTTTCCGTTTGTTTAATATAAGAAAAATTGCCGCAAGAATTCCTGCAATCACAAGTGCGATTATTAAAACTGTGTAAATTGCGGGATTCATCCGGGCTGCGAGCGGAGAACCTCCTGCCTGAAAATTTAGATTCATGCCAGAACTTCCAATGTTTTTGCGATAGAGATTAGGCGAGGGCAGATTTCATATTCAGCAAGATCTCCTACGCTTACGGTGTCATTGTTTTTCAGCGCATCCTCAAAATCTGAAAGCACCGGAGAAAATTCCTTGAAAAATTCAGAGAATGGCTTGTTTTCTATTTTTACCTCAGTATAATCCTGGAAAAGGGAAGCCAACGTTGCAATGTGGCAGAATTCGTCAATGCTGTCCGCAAGCGCCAAGATTGATTCGTTTGCCTCTTTTGCTTTTCCGCTCTGGAGTTCCACAGGTATTGTCTGCATTTTTTCTGAAAGCCGCCTGAAAAGTTCAGAAAGATTTTTGAAGGCATCTTTTATATTTTGTCTTGTAACAACGCTGAATTCAAATTTCATATTATTTTCAAGGGCTTTTTTTGCATATTCATCAAAAAATTCCGCAGTTATTTGCTTTCCGTTGATTCTGATTCCGATTACTGCTGAGTCATTCTGCTCGCAGGTCGTCTCAAAAGACTTTAGTACATCGCCTACAGTTTTTTCCTCATCAAGTGTGATGTCAATTTTTTCATCATTAATATAGAATTCCATAAAATTTTCCGCCTATCTGTTGTTGTTTCCTGAATTAGAGAAATTTTTTATTGTGTTTTGCTGAGATTCAAGGCTGTTCAGCGCGCCTTCCATCTGTCCGTATTTGTTTTTAAGCTCAGCTTCCTTGTCATCCATCTGGGTTTCAAGCCGCGCGATTTTTTGTTCTGAAGCTTTTATCCTGGAGTCGAGCGCTGACGTTTTCATCGCAAAAATTCCACCTGACTGAACATATGCGGTAAGCTGCCTGTCAAGTTTAAATCCGATTCCAGAGTCAATTATCAAATCTCCGTCCGAATCATAGCCGAACATATTTTTCACATCATCAAGATGTTTTTCCAATTCGGAGTCAAGTTTTTTCTCATCGATTTCAAGGTAACCGCGCAGTTTGCTTGGCGTGTACCCCGAATAATTTGTCGCGTTGGTCGCGATTCCAATCTGCGAAAGCATTGTGATTTTAGCGTCTTCGCTGAATTTATAGTTTGCCGATGTTGTTGTCTGCAGCGCAGATTTTAGGCTTGTAAGGGAAGAATCTGTGTTGAACATTCCGAGTTTTTCCTGTTCGGCTTTTTTTTCATCAGTGCTAAGATAGTCAAGTTCCTCGATGATTTCCGGCTTGTTCTGGGAAAGAATATTTATTTCGGCAACGGACTGATTGTATTTTCCGACAAAAGTTATGAGCGCTTCCTTTGCTGAATCAACATCTGGATTTACAGAGATTGTCGCGGTTTTTTCAGTCTTGTCAAAAATATTGAGTGTAACTTCCGGCACAACATCGTCGATTGTATTTGTCGGGCGTTTTATTGTTATTCCTTCATATTTTATGATTGCGTCATCCGCAGAAGAGATTGCGTGCTGCGGAACAAATCCACGGTTTTCGCTTGGATTTAATGCTGCTGCGGAAGAAATTGAAAGCGCAATGCCTGTATTTCGGTTTTTCAGCACAATTGAATCAATATTCTTGTAATCGTTCACAGAAATGTCTATTTTTGTCTCTTCTTTCGAAAGAAGGTTTGGCGTTGAAAACAGTTTTTCTGTTCCATCCTTCATTTTTACAAAAAGGACATCATTTGTTGAAATTGATTCAAGCGGTTCGAGCTTCTTTTCTGGTTCTTGTGGTAAATCTGCGTCAATCGGCGCATTTGTGATTGTTATATCTTTAAAGCTCGCGCTTCCAGAATCTGGAAAAACTGGTTTTGCCTCTTGTCTGTTCAGCGCGATTGTTATATCTGGAACTTGTTGCTTTGAGATTGTAAACTGAATGTGATTATTTGGGGTTTCCAGAACCGTAGCTGGAATTGAAAGAGAATATCCGCCGCGGGGAGGAACTACAACAGTTCCATTTGAAATTTTAAGGTTTGCCGCAGAAACCGGTGGAAGCCGCTCCTGTTCTGGTGTTTCTGGCTGGATGTTTCTGTAATCATTTCGGCTTGTGCCAAATTCAACGGTTTTTGGTTTTACGCGGATTATCATTCCGCTTGATTCTGCAAAAGTTTTTGCATCATCTTCAAATTCGAGGCGATTTTCACTTCCTGTTTTCTGGGATTCAATTGAAAGAGTTTTTTTTCCTTTAGAGGCACCAATTACTCTTGTCTTTAAAATGTCGCCACCACGCCTGTTCAGCGCGTTTGAAAAATCTTGAAGAGATCCGCCTTTCCATCTCATGGAGACGGATTTATCATTTATTTTGTATGTGTATGTTCCTGCTGGAACCTTTGTGTCCGCGTCAAGCTCAGATGTAAGAAAACGGTCTGCTGTGGCCGGCTGAATTACATCGACTTTAAAAGATTCATAGGATGCTTTTCTGGTTGCATCGGCTGTGATTGCATATTCTTCTGTTGAGGAAGTTAATTTGTTATTAAAAGGATTATCAAAAGAGTACAGGGTTTTTACGCTGTCCCGGAGTTCTGTCATTTTCCTGTTAACGGAACGCCAAGCATCTTGCTGAGCCTTATACGAATCAAGCGTTTTCTGCTCCCTTGTAAGCGGAATCCGCTCGATTTGCATAAGTTTTTCAACAGTTTCGTTTGTATTGTACTGGTTAGTAACACCAGGTATGTTGATTCCTGCCATAATGAATAAATCTGAATCTGAATTTAAACAATTTGGTCAAAAAGAACACCGATTGCCTTTCTGATCCGAATCTTTAAATTTTGAATTTCTTCAGAAGGTATCTCCTTTACAACCTGATCGGTACTTGGATCTACTACTTTTACGACAATGCTGCCAAGTTCTTTGTTTACATTGAACTGTAGTTCTCTGCCCATAACTCTGGCGGTCATGTTTTGCAGCTGCTGGGCATCCGCTTTTATTTCCGCCATACTTTGAACAAGATTATCAACAACTTCTGAACCTGTCGGGGTTTTCAAAGTGTTTACAGTGCTGGTTTTCTGTGTAGATATACTTTTTGCCGGAGTAACAGCACTGCTGTTTAGATTCAGGCCTTCCATGGCCAGCGTCTGCCCAAATGAACTTATTGTATTCATAAGGCTTCCTCCTTGAATAAAAAGAAATGGGAGAGGGGCGCACCCCTCCCATTTCACGTTTTAATTGTCAAAAGATGACATCCAGCAATCTTTTAACATTAAATTCCGCTTTTAGCTCAAAAGAGCAAGAACATTCTGCGACTGGCTGTTAGCCTGAGAAAGCATTGCAGTACCAGACTGTGTGAGAATCTGGTTCTTTGTGTATTCTACAATTTCAGAAGCCATGTCTGTATCTCGGATTCTTGATTCAGCTGACTGAGTATTTTCAGCAGCGATATTGATTCCACGGGCAGCCATTTCGAAGCGGTTCTGGTAAGCACCAAGGTCAGCGCGTTGTTTTGTAACGTTTGTCAAAGCTGCATCTACTGTGCCAAGAGTTGCATTTGCAGACTCTGGATCACTGATAGTAACAGCATCTTCTGAACCCTGAGCACCTTTAAGACCAAGAGCTTGAGCTGTCATTGTTCCAATGAAAACTCTTGTGTTCTGATCCATGTTTGCTCCAATCTGGAACTGCATTACATCATTTGATTCTGATGCAAAACGTCCTGTAAGCATATTCATACCGTTGAACTGAGCCTGGCTGGCAATTCTGTCAACTTCAGCAACAAGCTGGGAAACTTCAACCTGAATCTGCATTCTGTCTTCATCTGTGTAAATTCCGTTTGCAGACTGAACTGCAAGTTCACGTACACGCTGAAGAATATCTGTAGTTTCTGTCAAATATCCTTCTGTTGTCTGAATGAATGAAACACCATTCTCGATGTTTCGGCTAGCCTGGTTCAAACCGCGGATCTGTGAACGCATTTTTTCAGAAACTGCAAGTCCTGAAGCATCATCACCAGCGCGGTTAATTCTTTCACCGGATGCGAGTTTTTCGATGTTTTTCATGAGCCCGTCATTAGAAATGCCAAGTACACGATCCGCATACAAAGAACTCATGTTGTGATTAATAATCATATCTGTGCCCTCCATGTCATTAATCCAGAACATCATGTTCTGTATTCTGCTTTGTGCGGGCTGAAAAGGATTTGCGCCTTCCTTTTTCAGTTTCAGACCCATACAGCAGAAACAGTAAGTTTGTTGCCACACCTACTGTTTCTGCTGTTACAAAACAGCATGGACTGCACTTTTTCAAAGAACTAGCGTGTCTGAAAACACGTTAAAATAGTGCATAACAATGTACGATTTTTTTTAGAGAAATGAATAGAGTAGAAATGACCGTACAATATTGTGTATGGAATTCAGAATCCCATACACAATTATATTACACTATCTTAGTAAAGACAAGACATTCTGTGACTGGTTGTTGGCCTGAGCAAGCATTGCTGTTCCTGCCTGCTGAAGTACAGAATTCTTTGTGAACTCTACCATCTGGCTTGCCATATCAGTATCACGGATACGTGATTCAGAAGCCTGAAGGTTCTCTGCAGAAATATTAAGACCGCGAACTGCATATTCCATGCGGTTCTGGTAAGCGCCAAGGTCTGCGCGCTGTTTGTTAATCTTCTTTAGACCTTCATCGATAGTTCCGATTGCACGGTTGGCATCTTCCGGCGTTTCAAGTGAAAGTTTTGTCTCTGTGCCGATTTCACGGATTCCCAATGCTGTAGAAGACATTGTTCCGATGAAAACCTGCATACGCTGATCCATGTTTGAACCGATGTGGAACCACATAGAACCTGTTACAACATTTTCACCTGTTGGCTGTGCAAAGCGACCTGTAAGCATGTTCATGCCATTGAACTGTGCAGAAGAAGCGATTCTATCTACTTCAGAAACAAGGGCAGAAATTTCAACCTGAATCTGCATACGATCTTCAGCGCTGTAGATTCCGTTAGATGACTGAACAGCCAGCTCGCGGATTCGCTGCATAATATCAGTAGTTTCCTGCAGATAACCTTCTGTTGTCTGTATAAAACTGATACCATTTGAAGCGTTCTGTGAAGCCTGGTTCAATCCACGGATCTGTGAGCGCATTTTTTCTGATACTGCAAGACCAGAAGCATCATCGCCTGCGCGGTTGATTCTTTCACCGGAAGAAAGTTTCTCCATATCTTTAGAAATACCGAGTCCTGTAACTCCCAGCTGACGATTGGCATACATAGCCGACATGTTGTGGTTGATAACCATAGTTTGTTCCTCCTTGGAATCTTTGAGGACAACATCCTTGCTGTCCCGAAAAATGCAAATGGTGTATCTGTTTACAAGGCCACATCTACACTCATTTGCAGCAGAATTATCTGACAGCCGTGCTTAAAAAAAAGCCGTGCAGTCATAACACTTCTGTTTCAATTATCGGAAACTAGGTTAAAAAACTTTAAGAAAAAAATGAAAAAAAATCAAAAATTATTAATTGTCTGAAAAAAACTGAAGTCAATTAAAATCAGGCAGGCTTTTCATCATCTGAATCAGGGCTCGGGTTGCTTTTCCCCGGTGTGAGATTGCATTTTTTTCTTCTGCGGAAATCTGTGCGGAAGTTTTTCCGTATTGCGGAAGAAAGAAAATCGGGTCATAACCAAATCCGCCGTCGCCAGCAGCTTCATCAATGCTGTTGACAATTGCGCCTTCCATCGTTTCCTGTGAGACAAAAACTCTGTCTGTGCCAAGATAAAGAACCATTGCGCAAGTGTAATGCGCTGAGCGCGGTCCGTTCCTGAATCCCGAAGTCTTAATTTTTCCGCCCTCGAGCGCAGAGTTCAATGATTCAATAAGAAACCTGTTCTGCATTTCCTGTGGCGTTTTTGAACCATCTGGTTTTCCTTGTGGAAATTCCGGTCCGCCATAACGCGCTGAATAAATTCCTGGAATTCCTCCAAGCGCATCAACGCAGATTCCTGAGTCGTCCGCAATTACAGGGCAGTGGACGATTTCATATAAAGTTTTTGCCTTTATGATGCTGTTTTCGTAAAAAGTTTTTCCGTTTTCTATGGGATTAAAGTCGATTCCTTCGTCTGCCGGAGTAACGATTGTGTGTCCGGCAAGAATCTGGCTCATCTCCTTTTTTTTGTTTTTGTTTCCAGTCGCTAAATAAATTTTCATAGCTCGATTTTATTCAATTTTTTTTTTCTAGTCTACGAATTTTCTGCGCTGTCGTTTATTTCTTTTTTGATTGACTCTGCGACATTTTCCGCATTTTTTATATAATTTCCAACCTGACGTTCACAGATTCCAAGAATTTCTGCCACTTGCTTATTTGTCGGACATAATTTTACGCTCTTCGGGTGGGTTCTGGAGTTTCTTTCATTCCATTTTTTTGTGTGATATTCGTATTTTTTTGAAAGTTCATCTTTTTTTTCAATCTCAAATGTCTCAGAAATACGTTTTTGCAATTTTATATGAAAGTTAAACGATTTTGCCTGCCGTTTCTGCAGAAGCTCGATTTTCTCTTGCCTTTCAGGAATCTTGCTTTTAAGCTCGTCAATTGTCTCCTGCATGATTTTTTTTGAAATTTCACAATAATCGCAGACAGAGTCTATGTTTTCTTCTGTAATGTAATAGCTTGATTTAAGGGCGAGAATCAGCGCGGTTCTTGCTTTTTTAGAAGTCCTGTTTGCCCAGTATGAGACCAGGTCCTGCATTTTTATTCTTGGTTTTTCTGATGTGGAATTTTCTGCCGACAAGGATTTCTTGTCTTTTTTACTCTGTCTTTTTTCCCTGTAAGTGATTTTGTCCTCAGTCTTTTTTATAAAAGGCTTTACATGCATTATCTTGAAAGGCGCCTCATCCATTTCGTAAAGTTCGTTTTGTGTTTCGTATTGTATGTGCGGGAATTGCTTTGTAATTTCGTCTCCGGAATTTTTTCGTCTGTGTTCCCGCAAAATCGTAAGAATCTGGTATTTTAGGACAGAAAGAAGATATGTCCTGAATGCGCATTTTTCTTTCTTATAGTTTTTGAACAGCAGGTCGCTTGTCTGTAGAATTCTGAGGCTCAGTTCGCTTAAAATATCTTCATCATTAGAAATAAGATGATAATTTTTTTTGTTCCGGTTCAAATCTTCCGCGATTATTCTTGCGGCTTCATCCTGTGTTATGATTTTAGATTCAATCATTTCTGGAATAGAATTTAAATCGATGCAAAATTTTTTCATTTTTTGATACTCCACTTTTTAATAACGTCTAATTATTTAAAAGCAAGTATCATGCCAAGTTTTGATTTTATGCGTTTTTTTTACATAATTCTTGAAAATTCTTTTACAACAGACGGAATCAATGTCTCAAGTTTTCCGTTGCAGCTGAAACCTGATGCGTTTTTATGTCCGCCACCACCAAATTTTGAAGCCACAACGCTTACATCAATTTTGTCTCGTGAACGAAGCCCCGCTGTGCATGTTGAATCTGTGTCCTGTCGTAAAAAAACGACCGCCTCAACTCCGTTTACCGCAAGAAAAGCTGAATATAACGCGTCTGAGTCACGTCCTTCTTGTCCCCATTTTTTTGTGTCATCCATTGTTTCATATGTAAGGACAAGTTTACCGTCAATGTAGCGTTCCGCATGGTCAAAAAGAATTCCCAGAAGTTTCCGCGTTGAATAAGCTTTTCCGCTGGTTATGTAATCGTAGGTTTTTCGCGGGTCAACGCCGGTTTTTACAAGGCGCGAAAGTGCCACCAGGACATCAGCGTCGTTTGGCGAAAGAAATTTGAAGAAACCTGTGTCTGTCATTGCGCCAAAGAAAATAATCTTCGCAAGTTCCAGGGGAATTTCACCGACAAGATTTTCGTACAAAAACTGAACAAGAACTGATGCGGCAGGGCAGGTAGAATCAATTATTGATTCAGCTCCTTCAGGAATTTCAGCAGTCTTGTGGTGGTCAATGATGAAAGTGTCAAAACCGTTAAGATCTCCGTCTATGTCGCCAATTCTTGAAATTTCAGAACAGTCACAGATTATAAGGCCGGTTTTTTTTCTCTCTTCGTTTGTCTGAAAATCCATTTTGTCTGTAAAAAAATCCGCGTATTTTTTGATTTCAATTCTTTTGAAAGGACCTGCATTCAATAAGACATAAGGCTTTTTGAAATGCTCAACTATTTTCGAGATTCCAATGCATGATGCAACACAGTCGCCATCAGGTTCCTTGTGTCCTGCGATGTAAAAATAATCATGATTTTCAATAAAAGATTTAAATGCTGCAAATTTTTCGTGAGAGATAGTTTTCATTCGGTAAAATGTCCGTTTTTTTTTGTATTTATCTAAAAAAACAGGCTGTCTTTTAAACAGCCTATTCAAAATTTAGTTTAATGATTCAAGAGTGTCTTTGTCGGTGTCAAGCTGAACGCCGTTATCCACAACACCCCAAGCCGCATTTGTTTTTCTAAGCGGCATTGTAAGAATGACGTATTTGAATTCTCCGTCATCCTTTACGACTGTAAGGTAAGGCTTTAGTTTTCCGCCTGGCAATGTTCTCATTCTAAGCTTTGGACCTTCTTCTTTTGTTCCATGAGCCCATTTTTTCGGGAGAGTTGTGTTTCCGACACCATATTTTCCTTTCTGATAAATGACAACAAAAGCGTCTCGGCCTTCAAGAACCTTGTAGACTGGAACGTAATCGTAAGACATGCTGGTCCAGTTTTTTTCACTGGTCTCATTGAATGCGACAGGAACTGCGAATGCGGCTGTGGCTAAAGTTGCTAATGCTAAAAGTGTCATGATGATTTTTTTCATGGTCATCTCCTTTTTAGAAATAGTAATCGGCATTCTGCTGAAAATTAGATTAATCCCAGCATGATTGCTTTTATGGTGTGCTTTCTGTTTTCAGCTTCGTCCCAGACACGGCTTGCTGTGCTTTCAAAGACATCTTCTGTAACTTCCTGTCCTTTTACAGCAGGAAGACAATGCATGAAGATTGTGTTTGGTTTTCCAGTTTTTTTCATAAGCTCTGAATTTACCTGGAAAGGAGTAAGCAATTTTGTGCGCTGATCTTTCAGCTTTTCTTCTCCCATAGAAACCCAGACATCTGTGTAAAGACAGTCTGCACCTTCCACAACATCCATTTTATCACTGATTTGAATTTTTGCACCTGAAACTTTTGCAAATGGCTCACAAATATCAATTATTTTCTGGTCAGGGAATAATTCCTTCGGGCTATAAATCGCGAAATTTATTCCAAGTTTTGCTGAGATAAGCATCATTGAGCGGGCAACATTGTTTCTTCCGTCTCCACAGAATGCCCATTTCAGGCCTTTTACTGTCTCAAAATTCTCTTTTAAAGTCATTACATCAGCAAGAGCCTGCGTCGGATGAAAATCATCTGTAAGTCCATTGATAACAGGAATTCCTGAGAATTTTGCGAGCTGCTCAACATGTTCCTGCTTGAATCCGCGGAATTCAATTGCGCTGAACATTCTTCCAAGAACCCGAGCTGTGTCCTGAACTGATTCTTTTCCGCCAAGCTGTATGTCATCTGTGGACATAAAGACTGGATGACCACCTTCCTCGCCGAATGCTGTCTCGAATGAACTTCTGGTTCTAGTGGATCTTTTTTCAAAAATGAGGGCGATTGTTTTTCCTAAAAAACGCTGATGGATTTCGCCGCGGTGAGATTCTGCCTTCACCTGAAAAGCGAGATTTAATAATGTTTCAATTTCTTCTGGTGTCCAGTCGATCCAATTTAATAAAGAACGACCTTTGAATGGTGCTTTAAATGTTTCCATTCGCACATGATAAATCTTTTTGAATCAGTTGTAAATAAGATAGAGAGAATTATTTTTTTTGTTGAAATTTTATATTTGGTCGCCGGAAAATTTGTGAAAACCGGAAACTTCTCATTTTTCAAATTTGATTTTTTTGGTTTCTCGAAAAAAAAAATTTTTCTGTGTTTTTCGTTTTTTTTTTTTTTTGAAATTCAAACCTCATCTAAAAAAATATAAAATGATATAAAACTATATAAAAACGTATAAAGTTGTATAAATTCGTATAAAATTGAATATGTTTTAGTTTGTTCTGAATAAAATTTGAATAAAGATATTTTTTCCGGAAAAACAAGAACTTGGTTTTTAGAGGATAGAATTTTTCTGAAATTGCAAAAAAAAAGACCTGCTGAACGCAAGTCTTTTTAGCGATGATGGGGCTTGAACCTATGACCTACCGGATATGAGCCGGGTGCTCTACCAGCTGAGCTACATCGCCATACGATGTTTTAGATAATATCATTTTATTTTGATGTGTGTCAATAGCCGATGAGTGAAATTTTTGAAATTATCCAGCAGAAATGCTGTTTTTTTTTGGATTTTCGTTCTATCTGAGATTTGCGTTCGGGATTTTCCTTTGTGCGATTTTTACAAATTCTTCAGCTTGCATTTGTGAGAATGGCGGAATTTTCTGGAATTCAGGATCCAGGCAGTTTTCATTTATGAACTGGGCAAACTGCCAGCTGGAATCCTGCGGAATGATTTTTGAGATTTCTTCAATATCTTCTTTTTGTATCAGTTTCGGAACAAGAACGGTTCTGAATTCTCGGCTTTCTGGCGGATATTCAGATATGATTTTTATTGAGCGCAGGATTTTTTCTGTAATTGTGGATTTTTCAATCTCATTTTTTTTATTGCTGGAGTTCTTCTGCGGAAAAGTCAGTTTTTCTTCATATTTCTGTGGGCTTGTTTTTATGTCCATTGCGATAAAATCAGGTTTTGTATTTTTATTGGAGACCAGTTGCTCAAGCTTTTCTGGTAAAGTTCCGTTTGTGTCAAGTTTTGTTTTGTAGCCAAAAGATTTTGCTGTTGAAATTATGTCACTTATGTGTGGGTTTAATAAAGCTTCGCCGCCAGTGAGCACAAGCCCTGAAAGAACATCTTTTCTTTTTTGGAGATGTGCATAAAGTTCTGTCGCGGAAAATCGGTTCTGTGCTGGAAGAATTCCTTCTGCAAGCTCTCGGTTATAGCAATATGGACACTTTAAGTTGCATCCGGGAAGGAAAAATGTGCAGGCGACTCGCCCCGGAAAATCTAAGAGCGTTGTTTTTATAAGGATTCCATGGATTTCTGTGTTTTCAGAAGGCATTTTATGCCTCCTTTTTGATTTTTGAGAAGATTTCCTCTAGTTCTTCAATATTATGCCCGCGTGCGGTTTCGTTTCCATTTTTGTCATAGAAAATTACTGTCGGGGCGGCAAAAACGCCTTTTTCCGCGGCTTCGGCAAGTCCTGCGGCGGAATCAACATCAACTGATTTTCCGGAAAGCTTTGTTCCGCCCATAAATTTTTTTACTGGTGGGCAGTTAGGACAGGTTTTTCTTGTATAAATTTCGTAATAGCTATTTTTTTTCTGTGAAATTTCAGAAAATTCAGCTTTTTCTTTTTGATTTTCCTTGCTTTCTGTAAAATCTGTTTTTCCAATATTTTTTTCATGAGAGCTAGATGCGGCGCATTTTCTTTGCCCGGGATTTTCTTGATTTTCAATTGAAAACATTGTCCTGTGTTCAAATTCATCCCGTTTTCCTTTGTTCCAGTTTCGTACGGCGCGGTAGTAACCTACGATTCTTGAATATACTTCTGTTTCTGTTCCACGGACATCTTCTAGTTCGGCTTTTGTTTCCGCGATTTCGTATTCGATTTCTTCAAGTGTGCGCATGAGTCCTCCCGCAAAAATTCTTTTGCTCCCGAAATTGAATTTATCGACCAATGGATTTGGTGTCAATGAATTTTCCGGCTGAATTCACTGGTTTTTCAAAAGTTCCTGCCTTTCTTTTTCAAGTGCGGCAAGTTTTTCCTGGAGCTTTTTCTGTTTTTCAGCCTTGCATTTTGGGCATTCAAAATGAGTTCCGCTTAAATATCCGTGCACAGGGCAGATCGAATAAACCGGCGAGATTGTGAGGTATGGAATCTTGTAGTTTGAGAAAATTGCCTTTACAAGGTTCGCTGTGCTTTTCCAGTCTTTTATCTGTTCGCCGACAAAAGTGTGGAATACGGTTCCGCCAGTGTATTTTGTCTGAAGGCTTTCCTGATGGTCGAGCGCTTCAAAAATATCTGCTGTAAAGTCTATTGGAAGCTGTGTTGAATTTGTGTAGAACGGCTCTTTTTCGCCGCTTGTGATTATGTCCGGGAATTGTTCCTTGTCGTGCCTTGCAAGCCGGTACGAGGTGCTTTCCGCCGGGGTTGCCTCAAGATTGAAAAGTTCGCCTGTCTCTTCCTGGTAATTCTGGAGTCGCTTTCGCATGTGGTCAAGGATTTCCTCCGCGAATTCCTTGCCTTTTTCATCCGCAATGTTGACGCTAAGAAAATTGAGGCAGCATTCGTTCATTCCGCACAGCCCGATTGTGTTGAAATGATTGTCAAGCGTCTTGAGGTACCGTTTTGTGTACGGAAAAAGCCCGCCGTCGTAAAGCCGCTGGATAACTTTCCGTTTTATGCACAATGATTCTTTTGCAAGATCCATTAGATGGTCGAGCCGTGCGTAGAATTCCTCTTTTGTCTGGGAAAGATACCCGAGTTGCGGGAGATTGATTGTTACAACTCCGAGAGAACCTGTGAATTCATCTGACCCGAAAAGCCCTCCGCCGCGTTTTCTGAGCTCGCGCTTGTCTAATCTAAGGCGGCAGCACATTGAGCGCACATCATTCGGGTTCAAGTCTGAATTTATGAAATTCTGAAAATATGGAGTTCCGTACTGGCCTGTCATCTCAAAGAGCATTTTTGCGTTATCTGAGTTCCAGTCAAAATCTTTTGTTATGTTGTATGTCGGAATAGGGTAGCCGAAGCCCCGGCCGTCTGCATCGCCTTCTTTCATTATCTCAATGAAGTGCCGGTTTATCATATCCATTTCTTTCTGACATTCACCGTAAGTGAAATCCTGCTCTTTTCCGCCGACAATCGCTTTTTTGTTCTTTAAATCTTCCGGGCAAGTCCAGTCAAGCGTGATGTTAGTGAACGGTGCCTGCGAACCCCAGCGGCTTGGAACATTGATTCCAAAAATGAACGACTGTATGCACTGGTGAACCTGTTTTTCGGTAAGATTGTCTTTTTTTACAAAAGGCGCAAGATATGTGTCGAATGAGCTGAATGCCTGCGCGCCTGCCCATTCATTCTGGAGAACTCCAAGAAAATTCACCATCTGATTTACAAGCGTTGAAAGATGTGATGCCGGTTTTGAGGAATTTTTGTCTGGAACGCCTCCAAGTCCTTCCTGTATAAGTTGGCGCAACGACCATCCGGCGCAGTATCCGCTTAACATTGAAAGATCATGTATATGGAATGCTGCGTGCTTGTGCGCATCCGAAATCTCTTTTGTATATATGTTGTTCAGCCAGTAATTTGCGGTGATTGTCCCTGAGTTGTGCAGGATAAGTCCGCCGAGCGAAAAATTGACATTCGCATTCTCGTGTACGCGCCAGTCGCTTTTTGCAAGATAACCGTCCATTGTGCGGTTTATGTCAAGCAGAAGTCTGTTGGTGTCGCGCATTGCCTCGTGTCTGGCTCGGTAGATTATGTATGCTTTTGCGACTTCAACCTGCTTGTTTTCAATCAGTACGGATTCAACAATATCCTGGATTTCTTCAATTGCAGGTATTGAATGTGCTCGGTTTCCTGCCATCTGAAGCCGGATTCTTTCTTCAACAAGATCTGTGAGCGTATTGGCTCTTTCCGGGTCAAAATGTCCTTCGACTGCCTGGATTGCCTTGTCTATTGCGTTTTCTATTTTTTTTCTGTCGTATTTTGCGATTTTACCGGAACGTTTTACAACTGATTTTATTACGTTCCGGGTTTCCTCGTCAGATGCTGAACCTAAAAATGCACGCCATTCCGGAAAAACTGACTGTTCGCTCATTGTTTGTTTCCCTCCACCGATTTTATCTCGTTTATGAATTCTTCCAGACTTTCAAAATGCTTGTACGCGGAGGCAAAACGTATGTATGCGACTTTGTCAATCTCGTAGAGGCGGCGCAGGACGATTTCCCCGATTTTTTGAGTTGATATTTCACGGGTCGTGCGCGCGCTCATAATCGCCTCATCTTCAATTTCAAGTACCAGGTTTTCAATTGTTCCTGTTGCGACAGAGCGTTTCTCGAAAGAGCGCTCAATTCCTTTTGCAAGCTTTGTCCGTTCAAAAGGTTGCCGGCTTCCGTCTTTTTTTATTACCATGAATGGTTTTTCCTCAATTTTTTCATAAGAGGTAAAACGGTAACCGCAGGAAATGCATTCTCTTCTTCTTCTGATGCTTTCTCCGTTTGCCATTGTCCGGGATTCAACAACTTTATCATCAATACTTCCGCAGTAGGGGCAGCGCATTTTATCTTCCTTTTTGAGTTATTTTATCAGTTTTTTTTATCTTTTTTTGCTTTTTAAACATTTTCCGCTCAGATTTTACAATCAGGCTTTCATCTTTTGAGAGATATGATTTGCACATTGAAAGAAGAATTGTCAGGAACGCAAGGACCGGAAGCCAGTTTCCAAACCTCTGGTAAATTGTGATTTGCCTTTTGTAGACTGGAATCTGCACAAATTCCGCGTGTTCTGTAAATAGTGGCATTTCCATAATGATTTTTCCGGCTGGATTTATGACAACTGAATATCCTGCGTTTGTGGAGCGAGCTAGAGTTGTGCGTTGCTCAATCGTCCTGAAATATGAAATCACAAAATGCTGGTATTCGGCGGATTTTTTCTTTGACCATGAGTCGTCTGTAATGTTCATGAAAAATTCCGAGCCATATTTTACAAGTGGCCGGCATACATCTGGAAACGCGTCATCATAGCAGATTGGCGCACTGAACGTTACAAAAGGCTTTTTTTCCTTGAGCGAGTCTGAATAGCTTTCCTTGAGAGAAATCACGTTTGAGATCTCAGGAATTTTTTCCTCTGGAAAACTGCACGGAATGCTGAACATTGTGTATTTGTCACCTGCTGACCAGCCGGCAGAGATTCCTATGGCTTTCTTGAAGAAATCCGCGACAATCTTTATGTCTGAGAAAGGAACTGCCTCTGCGAGCGGTACAAGATGGTTTTTTGGATATGCCCCGCGGAAATTCCCTTCAGAATCAAATAAAAGCGCACCGTTAAAATGTTTTGAGCTATATTCCGGAGCATACGAGCCGCCAAGCAGAAAAGGAATTCCTGTCTCTTTTATGAAGGAAATCAATGGCTTTTCTGCTGGAAAATATCTGTAGTGGCTTTCTGAGCGCGGAAACCTGTACTTAAGGCAGCCTTCGCTCCAGACGATGAGGTCAACGTTCTTTCCGTCGGCCTTTGTTTCATCCAGTTTTTGCCATGTGAGCCGCTCTGAGGCAAGTATCGTTCCGTTGTCAGAAGAAAGTGTCCATGGATCTGCGTTTTGCTGGACCATTATTGTGTTCACTGTTTTTTCTGGAAGCCTTGTCCGTGTGTACTGAAAAATTCCATATAAAAAAGAAGATAGAAAAAGAGCCGAAAATGTCAGCGCCGCGCAGAAATATCCGAAAAGTCTTCGTCTTTTTGTTTCTTCCGTTGCCGTTGAAAAACACAGTATAAATCCTTCTCCTGCAAGAGCCGAGAAAAAGGCCATAAGGAAGCTTATTCCGTAGACACCGGTTATGTCCGCAATCTGCGTGAAAATCTTAAAATGATAAGTTGTCTGGTAAAGTGTTCCCCATGGATATGCCAGAAAGCCTGTCGATTTTATCCATTCGTAACAGACATAACATATTGCAAACCAGAGTATTTTGAGTGATGTGAAGCAGATTCTGTTTTCAGCATGACATGGTTTTTGACCCGGACCGCCAGACTTTTGGAAAGGAATATAGAAAAAAAGTCCGCATAAACCGCCGATTGCCGCTGTCCCAAGCGCAGATGCTCCAAGTGTCAATGCTGCAAAATCCTTGAAGTAAGCGAGCCAGTAGCTTGACATCAGATGTGTGAGTCCTGCGTGCAGAGCCATGAAAATAGAAGCGTCTCTGTATGATTTCGAATTTGCAAAGACCAGATATAGCGGAATAAGCGCGATGAACCCAAAAAATGGTGAGCCAAAAAGATATATTTCGTTTGGAATTCCAAGAGAAAGCAGTGCGGCTGACAAAAAAATACAAAAAACTTGTAAAATACGACTCATTGATTTAATATTAACAGTATACAGATAAAAAAACAATAATTAAAAGAAAGGTACGATATCAGCTTGATGAAATTATTAGACGAGGCACATTATTCAGAGTATGGCGTGAAGCCCGGGGTTGTGGCTACAGCTCCGGGGCGTTTTCATCTTATCGGGGAGAACACTTGGTTCTTCAAGGACAAGACGTTGTCCATGGCGGTGGATCTTCCTGTTTTTGTAGGTATTTCAAGGCGGGATGATTCTTCAGCTCATTTTTATTTTTCCCAGCTTGATGACAGGAAAAAATCTTCTGTCACGTCATTGAAATATAAGAAGGAGGACCGCTGGGCAAATGCACTTAAAGCTGTGATTTATGGTTTTACCTCCGGTGGATACGAGCTTGGCGGAATGGATATAACTATTTACAGCGAGATTCTTCCTTCCGCGGGGTTCGGAATTACGACAGCGATAAAAGTTGCGGCGGCAAAGGCGATTAAAGAGCTTTTCGGTCTTAATTGCGATGATTTCAATTTGATTCAGGTCATTGAGCGCGCGAACAAGATTTTTCTTCAGCAGGTGAATCACAACGCGGACAATTTTTCCGCCCTCTTTGCAAAAAAAGGAAATTTCATTGTCACAAACTATTCAAAGAATTCATGGGATCTTGTTCCTTTTGACTTCAAGGATAAGCACATATTTCTTGTTGATGCAAAAGTTCCGCGCTACGAGCTTTGGAACCGGGAAAATCTTTATGAGCCACAGAATGCGCTTGTTCTTGGTGACCTTAGGGAAACAAAGCCGAATGTTTACGGCGGCTGGCAGTATATAAACAATGTTACGGACATAAATGAGGAGCTTGCTGTCGTAGGAGAGGACACAAAACGTAAGCTCCTTTGTGTTATGCGCGAGCATCAGGATGTTCTTGATGCTATAACTGCCTGCCAGAAAAACGATTTTATGCATTTTGCGCGTGCTGTGAATCATAGCCATGAAAGTCTCAGGGATTACTTTAATCTTTCGTGCCCTGAAATTGACTGGATTCTAAAAAGAGTGAATGAACTTGAACCTAAGCTGGAGTTTATCAGAAATCCTGTTACTTGCGGCCGCCTTACCGGAAAAGGCTTTGGACGTTGTCTTTATGCGTTTATCCGGGAGCAGGATATTGAACCTTTTAAACAGAAACTTGCCGAATACGAACGGATTTTTGGATTCAAGCCGGATTGTTACGAGGTTCATTCCAGCGATGGTGCGAAGGTTTTAAAAGATTAATATGACATTTCTTCTTACAAATGATGATGGATTTGATGCGGAAGGACTTGATGTCCTAAAAAAAAGGCTTCTGAAGGACAGACATACAGTTTATGTCATGGCTCCTTCTGGAAATCGTTCTGCGGTTTCTCATGGAATGACTTTCAGTTCCCTGGAATTCAAAAGAATCTCGGAAAACGAGTGGTCTTGCTCCGGAAAACCTGTAGACTGCGTTGTGGCGGCTATAAGCAGCAGCCTTTTTCCCAAAAAAATTGACGCGGTTATTTCTGGAATAAATGCCGGTGCGAATATTGGAACTGATGTTGTGTATTCAGGAACTTGCGCGGCGGCCAGACAGGCTGTCATGATGGGAGTTCCTGGAATTGCACTCAGCATTCAGCCGGTCGGGGAAGGTCATTATCTTGTTTCTGGAACTGCGGATGAGAATCTTTTTATCTATGAGCCGATGGCTGATTTTGCCGCAAAAAACATTGAAACTCTTGTGAAGCTTTGTCGTGTGAATATTCCTTGTGCGTTTGTAAGCGTTAATGCGCTTGCTCTTCCTGAATACAAGGGCATTGAATTTTGTCCATATCTTTCTCACCGGGCTTATAAGGACGTTGTTGAGATAAAGGAAAAAGACAAAGATGGCGATAAAAATTCTTTTGAATCAGTCTTTTACGGCGAAGTTCCGGTTTCCACATATATTGAAGGAAACGATTTTCATGCAGTTGTAAACGGTAAGGTTGCAGTTTCATTAATAAATGCTGAACCTACATCCTGCGCTGTGGACGGTATTAAATTTTCGTTATAGAATAAAGGAATCTATAAAAAAATATCGCGGGTCAAGGTGGGGACTATGGGCGACACAAATATTTTGTCTCAGGGAATAGATTTATATAATCAGAAAAAATATTCTGACGCGCTGGCGTTTTTTCTTTCTCTTCCGGAAGATTCCGGGCTGGATTCACAGGAAATTGCCTATTATCTTGGCTTGTGCTATGCAAAACTAAAAAGATATGAGGATGCGCTGCTGTATCTGGAGCAGGTTGTGACCGGTGGCGAGCAGCTTGAGCGTGTCCTTCAGTGCCGTTTTATTCTTGCGGTGATATATACAAAGTCAAAACGGAAAAGGCTTGCATCCTTTGAACTGAATAAGCTTCTGGAAAGCGGATATAAGCCGGCTTCCGTTTATGCCTCAATGGCTTTTATTGCCTGGGAGCAGCAGGAAATTGATCTTGCGCTTTCTTATTATGAAAAATCCCTTGAGCTTGATGAAAATAATGTCACTTCGCTTAACGGATTGGGCTATGTGCTTGCGACAGAAAACCGTGATTTGGCAAAAGCTCTGTCATGCTGCAAAAAGGCTGTTCAGAATTCTCCTGAGTCAGCGGCTTGCCTTGATTCTCTTGGTTATGTCTATTACAAGTTAGGTCTTTTGAAAGATGCAAAAAAATATCTTGAGATGGCGGAACAGATTGATAAAGAAAATGAGATAATTGCGGAGCACATCCGTGAAGTCCAGCTGGCAGGCGCATAACAGGAGCATAAAATGAAAAGAAACAAAAGATTTGCCGTGGCTTGTGCGGTTTCCGCGTTTGCGTTTTTTTCAGCTTTTTCCCAGACTTCAACTGCGGGACTTTACAATGGAGAAGTCAGAACTGCGGAGGAAGGATTTGCCGCCCAAGAATTTCGTCGAGGCGTTCAGTCTTATTATCGCGGCACATACAATGATGCTGTAATGCAGTTTGAAAAAGCTCTGAACTATATGCCGGACGATTCATTGATTCTGGAATGGCTTGGAAAATCATATTATCATTCAGGATTTGAGGGAACTGCGGTTCAAAGCTGGAAAAAAGCTTCCCAGAACGGATACGGCGGTCTTCTTTTAAAAAATAAGATAGAAATTGTCCAGGAGCGCCGCGTCGGAGCGTCACTGTCTGAATGGAATGCAAAATATACAGAAGCTGGCTCATTTTCAGGTTTTTATGAGAATAATCTGGTGTTCAGCGGTCCTGTTTCGGTTCTTCCAAATAATGATGGAACTGTATGGGTTTTGGCTTATGGCTCAAACGAGCTTGTAAAACTGAATATCAATGGAAGTGTTGTTTCAAGGGTTACGGGGCCGTTGAACGGTTTTGACCGCCCGATGGACTTGATTCGGCTTGATGACGGAAATCTTCTTGTGACAGAAAGCGCCGGAAACCGACTTTGTGTTCTGGATAAAAAGGGAAAATTCCTGAAATATATCGGAAAAAAAGGCCGCGCTGTTGGAAATCTTGTCGGTCCCCAGTTTGCTGCAGAGGATTCAAGGCGAAATATTTATGTCTCTGACTATGGCAACCGCCGGATTTCAGTTTTTGATAAAGATGGAAATGGACTTTTTTGTTTTGGAAATGCGCAAAATGATTTTCCGGGGCTAAAGGGACCTACAGGAATTGCAGCATTAAATGAAAATATTTATGTGGCGGACAATATTTCCGGTGGAATTTACGAATTTGATTCGTCAGGAAATTTCAGGCAGATTTTAGTTCCAGAGAAAACTTTCCAGCATCCTGAATCTATGCGAGTCTGGGGAGATTTTCTTGTTGTCTGTGATTCTAACAAAGTTTTTTCAGTTGATTCCCAGTCCGGTTCAATTTTTGAAAATGTGAATTCTGGAAATGCGCCTGCTCGGCTGACTTGCGCTGTTCCTGATGTGAATGGAAACGTAATGGTTTCTGATGTTATATCTAATGAAGTTTATGTGATGTCAAAAATGCAGGAACTTGTCGGTGGACTTTTTGTTCAGATTGAAAAAGTGAATGCCGCAAAATTTCCGGAAGTCTACATTGATGTCCGGGTGGAAAACCGTCACCGTTCAGCGGTTGTTGGGCTTGGTGAAAACAATTTTTATATAACGGAGCAGAAACGCCCGGTAAACAAACTGAAATTCATCGGTTCATCTTCCTATGCAGATTTTGCTGATATAACCTTGTTGATTGACCGCAGCTCCTATTCTTCCAGATACAGCGAGCAGATAAATTCCGCCGTCCGTGAAATTGCCGCTTCAATGAAAAACCGAGGAACCTTAAAAATTGTGTCAGCCTCAAAAATTCCTGCGCTTGAATATTCCGGCCAACCGAACGGAGCTATGGAATTTGATGTTTCAGCGCTAAAAAATCCGGTTTCAGATGAAATTCCTCTTGACCTGGCATTGCGGCTTGCAGCAAATGATCTTGTGAATGCCGAACGCAAGCGCGCTGTTATAATTATTTCCGCCGGAAAAGTTTCTTTGAACGCTTTTGATAAATACAGCCTTTCAGAAACTGCGGCATATCTGAACAATAATCATATTTCTGTCGCATCGGTGCTTTTGTCTCAAAATGCCTGCGATGAAGAATTGAATTTTATTGTTTCAAACACGCCGGGAAAAGAATATTATATTTTCAGGCCGGAAGGACTTTCTGGAATTGTGCCTGACTTAATCGATCTTCCAAGCGGATTGTATACTTTTTCATATACATCGGTTCTTTCCACAAATTTCGGTGAAAAATATCTTCCTGTTGAAGTTGAAGCCTATCTTTTGAACCGTAGCGGCCGTGATGAATGCGGATATTTTGCGCCTCTTCAATAATTTGGTTGAAAATCCAGAATTTTTTAGAAGTTTATTTTTCCTCCTGCTGTTCCAGAAACTGTGATTGCCGTGGTTTCTTCTTTTACGTTCAGGTAGAAACCGAATCCGCAGTCAAAATCGAAAAATTTTGAGATTTCCGCAGAAATTTTGTGCGAAAAATCATAAAGTTGAGCCAGAAATTTCTTGTCCTCATCGTAACTCAACGTGAAATCAAGACTATCGGTTCTGTAAAGTTTATGTTTTTTTTGATTTTTAGGATTTTTTTTGTCCGCGAATTTTATGATTTCAGACAAAAGATTTTTTTGAACGCGCCGTTTGTATTGCGCGCTTCCTGTCAGTTTCCATGCGGAATCCGGCGAGAATTCTGTTTCAAATCCTGTTCGCAAAATATCAGTTTCGTTCAAGTAATATCCAGCCTGCGCATAAAAATTCAAATTCCACAAAACGTCTTCCGGCGAATTTTCTGGGATTTTCACTGTTCCAGAAATAGAAATCGCGTATTCATCGGTTTTGTACCATTTGAAAATTCGGTTTTTGCTCTGAAATCCAAAAATATTCATCGGCGTGTTCAAAATTGAAGCTTTTAAAATGTAAAAACTGCTCAAATCCGAGGAGGCTGAAATTCTATGTTCCGAAGAAAAATCAAAAGTCGCCGGAACAAAAAAATCTTTTGCATCGGCAAAAAGAGGCCGTTTCCAGTTAAGACTGTATTTTCCGCTGTAAAAAAGGTTTTCTGCACCATTTTTTGAAACTTCGCCAAAAATTGAATTTGAAAAATCCGCAGCAAAAAGATCCTGAAATGGCGCTGCGGAAAAATACCAGCCGCTGTTTTTGAACGAACCAAAAAGTTCCTCGAAATCGCCTCTGTAATTTCCGCCAGCTTCTGTGTTTTGTGTTTTTTTTCCGGTTCTTGAATATTTCAGCGTGAAATTTGTGTTTTTTATGCAAAAAGGAATTGTAAAATCAAGATTCTGGCTGTTTGCATATTTTGCGGAATTTGCATTTGAATATTTTTCGTCCGTCAGGAAATTTATTTCCGGAGAAAGATTGAAAAGTGGCACGCTGAATCCCGACAGGATTTTTGCTTTTACGGTGCGCTTTGTGGCGTCTTTTGCGCCAGGATCAAATGAAAAAAATGTGGAATCTGAATAATTTTCTGCGTAGTTTTTCGCGTTGATTTTGTCAATTTTTTGTTGCGTTGAAGGAATTTTTTGTGCGGCAGAAATTTCTGCGCTTAAATTTGCGCTCCATTTTTCTTTTTTTAAATTGAAAAAAATTCCGGATTCCATATTATTTGAAAAATTCCATCTGTTTTTTTGGCTTTCTGTTTTTGCGCTTATCGAAATAGGAATTTTTATGTTCTTGAAATTCAAAGATGCTTCTGATGATTTTTCTGTGGAAGAATCTGCCTGATTAAAAATAAATGAGTCGCTTGCGCTAAGAATTTTCATCAGCGGAACTGTCGTTTTCACGGAATGGCTTCCAGAAACCAGAAAATTTTCTTCCTGCGATGAAAAATCTGCATCCGCGGAAAATTTTAGCGTAAGAAGTGTGATTTCTGCGGAAGAAACTGAATGAACAAATCCGTTTTTTTCAAAATCTTTTTCTTCTGGAACAGAAGCGCCACATTCAATCTGCGTTGAAAAAAAAGCATCTTGTACAAGCGGAAAATTTTTTGCGCCAAGCAAAATTCCTTCTTTTTTCGCCTGAAAATTTGAGATATTCTGGAAATCAAAATCCGCCGAGGATTTTTCCATGAAAAGCTCGTCAATAAAAAAGTCATCTTTTTGTCCGTTCGGCATAAAATCGATTTTCAGGCGGGTAGGCATTTTATTGCGTTTTACTGAAAGCGTGAAATTTTCTGGCGAAATTGCTCCGCCATCAATTTTTACAGATTTTTCGAGCAGATTTATTTCAAGCGAATGCCATTTTCCGTCAGTTTTGTTGAAATTTTCTAGGGCTTTGTCATGAAATTTTAAGTTTACGGCTTCTGTTCCGTTTTCATAAAGCGATGTTGCGTCTTTGTCAAGAATCAGATTGAATTCCTTGAAATTTGCATTTTTGTAATAAAATTTTAGATATTTATATGAAGAAATATCAGTTTCGTTCAAAAACTTGCCCAAAATGATTTTTTCATCTTCTTCATCTACTGGAAAATCAAAGTTCCACGAGATTTTTTGCGCGAAATTATCGCCTTTGTTGAACATTTTTTTTGAAGGAATAGAGTTGTCTTTTATCTGTTCAGCTTTTGCGTTTGCTTTTTCTGCCGCATAGACAGAAATTCCTTCTGGAACGGTCTCATAAGGTCCTGAAAAAATAATTCCATGCAAAAGTTCCGGTGTTTCAGAGTTTGATTTTACAATAAGCCGCGCGTCGTGATAAAGCGAAAGATAGCTTTTGTCGTAGTCTGTAAGCTGAATTTCTACGGTTTGCCATCCGTTTGCTGTGTTTTTCTGTCCGTTTTTTGTGCCAAGAAAAATTTCTCTGTCAAGATTTAGCTTCCATGTCGGAATTTTTCCGGATTCTTCCGCATCTGGCTCCTCATCCGCCTGGACTCCAAGCTGAAGATAAACATCCAGCGTTTCCGGGAGCTTTTCTGTAAGCTGCAGCGCAATTCTAAAAACCGAGGATGATGACAAAAGATAACCGGCCGAAAGTTTTATGTTGCATGCGGCCCACGCATTTTTTAAGCTGATTTTTGAATTCTTATCAGTAGCAGGAAAATTCCATTCAAGAGGAATTTTGTATCCAGAAATGAAGGAATCTTTTTCACCGCTTTTACAGATTTCCCGGACTGTAAAATTTTGTGCCGCCTCAAGTTTTTCGCCTGTTTCATCAGAACCGGCTCGTGGATTCAGCGTTGGAATCTGGTTGTTCTCAAGATCAAAACCAGAAGTTTTTGCAAGATACCACGTTTCTGACTCTGCATTTTCAAAACCGTCAATCCTGTATTTGTCTGTAACATCTGGTTTTTCGTAGATTGCCGCCACCGCTGTTGAAAATTTCATGTTTTTTGTTGAATAATCGATTCCTGTTGAAAATGCTGCGTATCCGCCGGACTTTCTGTTGTATTCTGAATATTCCGCAAATGGCGAGACTGTCCAGTTTGTCGCCAATGAGATGTCGGCAGAAAAATTCTGGCTGAAAAAATATTTGAAAGCGGCTTGGCCTGCAATTGCCCCGGATTTTGAGTCACCGGAACTTTCATTCCATGTGATGTAAATTTTGTCCATGTCCGAAACTGAAAAATTTAACTTCACGTTTCCTGATTCGCCATCGTATTCCGCTCCGGAAGTCAAGATTCCATTTTTGTAGACTTTTACGGAATTTGTCTCTGCATTTGTTCCGATGTTGTATGTTGAGACAGGATTGTATTTTTGGACAATGATTTTTAAATCAGATTTTAAAGGTGTGTTCAGGTAGGCCTGTGGAATTTTTTTTGCCAGCGGAAATCTGTTTTGCGCGGAAAATTCCCCGCCAGAACTTTCGTCCGTGTAGATTTTTGCAAAAGTGTGTTTTGTATTTACAAAACTTGATGAAGCAAAATTTTCAAAATCCTCTGTAATTTCAATTGGAAAATCTTCGGTGCTTTCTTCTGAATAAATGCTGGCGATTTTTATTTTTGCAGAACTGGAAATTCCTAAATCGTAGTAATTTGCGCATAAAAATGGAGAAAAGCCTGTGGCTTCCTGTAAAATCAGGGCTTCATCGTTTTCAATATTGGTTGTAAGAGCACTTGTATATCTTGAAAGTTTTATTTTTTCGCCGAAAAGCTGCTGAATTTCGTTTAGAAACGAAATATTTTCGCCGCTTGTTCCGTCATCGTATCCGCCAAGAAATGAATTTATATTTTTTGTGTAAAAAGTCACAAGAATTGCCGGTCGCTTTCCGTTTTTTTTTGTCATGCCTGCATCACCTGAAATTATCAGCTGTTTTTTTGTGGCAATTGTCAGAAAATCATCCCGCGAAAGTTTTTTGAATTTTCGTTTTTTTCCGTCTGTATAGCTGCCGGAAGAATTTTCAACAAAAATTTCCTTGATATTTTGAATAAGTTTTTCCGGCAAGGCAAAAAATTGCCCGGTCATAAAGTTTGAAAGCTCGATATATTCTGTTGAGACGCTGTTTTTTCCATAAAAAGTCGCGTCATGCTGTTCCGTCATGTCGTAGCGGAGCGCAAAATCCGCAAGCCATTTTTTTGAAAAAGGAGACTCAAAATGCGCCGAAATTCCTGGTGCCTGGTTTTCTCCACCGCCAATGCTTCTTTTAAAAAGGCTCATTGAATAAAAATCTGGAAAAATTATGTTTCTGTTCGAAATTTTGAATTCTTTTAGGGGATTTTCTGGTTTTCCATAAAAACCGGCAGAAATTGTGTTTTTCGTAAATTCGTCAGCAAAGTCGGTTTTAAAATATAATTGTTTATTTAACATAAACATAAGAGAAAGATTGACCTGCTGCTTGAATACAAGATTTGGCGTTGAACTGTTGAATCCGTTTTTTTCGCTGTAGGTTGCGTTAATCTGGCCTTCCATTTCACCGTTCCACCAGCCGTCCGCAAGAAAAATAATCTCATTGTCGTGGATATTAAAATTAAAAAGCGAAGCCGGCGATTCTTCTGGAGATGGAATCATTGTTGAAGGCGAGTTGAGCGAGCCTGCGCTTTCTGACTCGTTCTTGAAAAAATATTCTTCCGCATCTGCATTTTTGTTTGAGAAGGCAAAAAACGCACAAAAAATCAGAGGAATTATTTTCAGTTTGTTTTTCAATGTCCGCGCTTTTTGGATTTTTATTTCTGGATGTTTTGTGGAAAGTTTCAGGATTGCGTTTTCTACAGCCTGTTTTTTTTTCTCGCCAAAATCGAATAAAACTTCCTGCATAGGCGCATCCTTTCCCTGGATATTTTCAAGACCTGCACCCAAAAGCCTGATTCCGCGCCCGGTTTCGTATTTTTTTTCAAAGATTGATTTCAGTTTCTCAAAAAGATCATCTGTTGAAGTTACATATCCGTCAAAAGTCTGCTGGACTGTAAAAGTCGAAAAATCATCATAGCGTATTTTTAGGAATACGGTTTTGCTGAACGATTCTTCCCTTAAAAGCCTGAACATTATGCTGTAACAAAGTTCCATAAGCACCGTTTCTGCTGTGTAGATATTTGTGATGTCATCTGGAAACGTTATTTCATTGCTTATTGAATGTGCGGAAGGTCCTTTTGAAGGAGTTTCGATTCCGCGGACTGCATTAAAAAGAAAATTTCCTGTGCAGTCACCAAACAAAGAGACAAGAAAATTTTTAGAGCGTAAATGAATGTCTTTTGTTGTGAAAAATCCGTTTTTATTCAGTTTTTCAATAGTTTTTGTTCCGATTCCCCAAACTTTCTTCAATGGAAGCGAAAGCATGAAATTCTCTTCCTGTCCATTTGGAATAGCAAAAAATCCGTTCGGCTTATTTACTTCGCTTGCAAGCTTCGCAAGATATGCATTTGAAGCTAGCCCGATTGAGACAGTCAGTTTTGTCTCGTTAAAAATTTCTTTCTGGATTTTCAGTGCGACTTTATCTGGTTCCCCGAAAAGAAGCTCTGTTCCTGTCATTTCCATGCTTGCCTCATCAATCGAAACCTGATGCAGATCCGGTGAATATTTTGAAAGAATCTGCATAATCTGCATGGAAACTTCTGAATAATGCTTGTGGTTCCCGTGTATAAAAATTCCGTTCGGACAAAGTTTTACAGCTTTAAAGACAGGCATTGCGGAATGAACCCCGAATTTTCTGGCTTCGTAAGATGCGGTGGAAACAACACTCCGTGGTTCTCCTGGAAGTCCGCCTACAATCAAAGGTTTCCCGCGCCATTCTGGATGGTCACGCTGTTCAACAGAGGCAAAAAAAGCGTCCATGTCTATGTGAAGAAAACATTTTTCATATTTCACTTTTGTTTTCCTTGTTGAATGAGCTGTTTTTTGCCGGAATTTTTATTGAATTCATAAAAATTGAAAAATTGTCGTCTTTTGAATGGACCGTTTCCGTTACAATTATTTCTGATTCCTGCAAAGTGTCCGCAATGTAGCTGAAAGTCATTTCTTGCGGCGGCCAGACTGGAAGCCTGAAAACCGAATCCTTTTCAGTAACATCGTAGATATATGTCTCGTCTGAATAAAGAACCGGGTTTCCGTCTTTTCCCTTTATTTTGATTGAAATATTTTCTTCCTGAGTTTCAAGTTTTACAGTAAAAGTTCTGATTGTGTCGCCAAAAAAATCCTGATCAAAATATGAGATTTGAATTTTTTCAGAATTTTCTATTTTTTGCGCTTCCGGTGGTCTTTTTGCAGAACGCTTATATTCGTCTGGCATAAGAGCGGTGGTTAGAATCAGAATAACGGCGAAAATTAAAAATGCGCTGGAAATTGCGATTATATTCTGTTTTATAAAAGTCCTTTTTCCGCTGTCAACGCTTTTCCACACAAAATTCAGCCGCGCAAGAATCTTGAACCAGACAAGCTCAAACGGAATGAACGCGCATGCAAATATTGTGTTAAAAAGGGGAGTTGCGACTAAAATCTTGTTCAGGGAATCTTCCGTGGCGCAGCTTAAAAATTCCACCAGATAAGGCAAAAATGGAACTGCAATCAAAAAAAATGAGACAATAAGAAGCGGCATTTTTTTGAATTTTTGCGTAATTACGATAAAAAAATATTCAAATGCAAAAAGATAAAAAAGCGACAAATCCAGCGCGGAAAAAAGAAAAATGTTAAAAATTCCAGTTATATTTATTAGAACAGAAAAAATCTTGAAGCCAGAATTTCTTGTAATCTTAAAAAACAAAAGATAGGAAAAAGAAATTGCAAGAAAGGAAAAAATTATTTTAACCGCATACGCCGTAATAATTGAAGTTTTTAGGATTTTCTGCGCAAAAAATGCGATGTATTGTCCGGCTAAAAACGAAATGACTGTAAAAAAAAGGCAAATTACAAGCAGATACCATTTTTTTAGGATTCTTCTGGAAAAAAGTCTTCGCTGTAAAAGATGGATAAAATAGAATTCACACAAAAAAAACAGGCTGATTGCAGAAACTAAAATAAAAAGCACAACTGTGAATTTTTCAGAAAGAAGAACCGTGTAATTGAAAAAAACAAAAGGGCGGCTGTGCCTGTCCCATTCAAGAGTGTTTTCCGGATCAAAATTGTATGCAAGCGTTGCGATGAAATTTGCGGTTTTCGAGTTGGCTTCTTCATTTTTTGTAGGAGCGGCAAGCTCAACTCCGCAGGCAGGAATTCCTTGTCTCATAAAAATTTCGGTCTGCCTGTCCGACTTTAAAATATTCAGCCGGTGCAAAGTGTTCAAAATTCCGCCTTTTAGACGGTAAAACATATTGTTTTCGTGGAAACTTCCTGAAATGAGCTGAATTATCCACGCCGGAGAACAGTCGCCGCCACCGCCGGGAAGAATTGTGTTCTGGTTTCTGCCAAGTTTTACAGAAATTACGGCGTAGTTTTCGGAATCTTCAATTTCATCCGCAAAAATTTCTGTTCCTGAAATAAGATTTTCAGCTCCGAATGCAATCTTGTCACCATAAGTAAAAAGAAGCTCGATTTTTCCTTTCCGTGAAAAATTTTTAAATGAATCAAGTGTTTTCAGCAAAAAACTGTAGTTCTGCTGGATTTCTTCAACTGAAAAAAGCAGAACCAAAGTGTCGATTTCATCATCTGCTGCTGAAATCATATTTTTTTCACTGGAATTTTCCGGAAAAAAATCAAGTTTTATATTAAAAGGAAAGTCTGTCGAGGAATTATTTAAAATCGGAATTTTCTCTGCGGAATAGCCATGCGACTGAAGAAAAACCAGAAGATTATTGCATTCAATCCAGCCTTTTTTCTGTTCTGAGTAAGAAAAATTGCCAAAAAAAGCGAGAAGTAATGCAAATAAAATGAAAAAAAAATTGTTTTTCTTCATATTTATAGATTATAATAATAATGGTTTACATTGCAAGAACTCTAAGTTATAATTTGGCTTGTTAAACTTTAGGAGAAAGCAAGAGCTGATGAGTGCATCCGGTAGAAAAATGATGATTGAACTTCCTTTAAAGGTTGTTCTTACAGAAGATGGAGCGTCAAATTTTATTAGCCACAAAAAAAAGCTGATACGTTTCCGCCTTGCTGATAATATAGATGAATACGGTATCTCAATGCGTCAGTTTTCGCCACAGTCTATCCAGACTATGCTGATGCTTGACTATATATCTAAAATCGAAATCTCTATGCCAGAATTTGTTACTTCGCGGCAGGAAGTAATGGATCTTTCAAAAATTATTGTCTATTCTCTTCTTTATAAGCAGTTTGACCGGGATATTTACACCGCGATTATCCAGTGCGATTGTGTAAGAAAATATAACCGTGCACATGCTTCGCAGCTTATTGACGAAAAGACAAAAATGAGCGAAAAGCAGCTGCGTTCAATTCTTATAAGCAAAGATGAGGTTATTGGGCAGACGCGTTCAGAAATTCTTGAGCCGGTTTGGGAGTCAATCCGCAATAACAAGGATTATTCTATCGAAGAAAAAAATATTTATATGCTGATGACGGAAAAATTCATGAACCGAATGAGTCTTCAGAATTGGTACGTAATTACTTTGTTCCATAAAAAAGAAGGCTTTCAGGACATGATTGTTGCAATCAGAAATATTCTTGCGCAATATATGGAAAAATCCCGGGTTGCAGAATACATTTCCGTAATGGTAATGGAGCTTGCACTTAACAATGAGAACACGAATATCCGCAAAGAGGCAAAAAGCATGTATCCGACTGTGGATGACATAAATGCTCTTGTTGTTGATCCGGATGTCCGCTCAAAAATTGTAAAGGAACTTCAGAAAAAAAGAGTTCTTGTTTCTGTCTCATGGAAACTCGGTGGTGGCTCGACTTCTATAGGAAAGCAGGGAAGGCTTCAGATTACTTTGTACAACAAGGATGACGAATTCCAGGAAGTCAAGGAAAATATTGAGACAAAGGCAAGTGCAGATACAAACAAACGGACTCTGATTGATTTTTACCGCGAGACTCCTGATGGTGGCGGAACTGATTTGGGACTTTATTATCTTTCATATCTTGATGATGCTTGTAAAAAGGTCAATGTAAAGTTTGAATCAATTGTAAATCAGTTCTCTACAAGCGATCTTACGGTCATTAATCTTATTTTCAATTTTTAGTATGAGAGACGTGCCCTTATCAAGACTAGTTTTTTCTCTTTTTATTGCAGGGATTTTAATTCTTTCTGGCTGTTCAGATTCTGAGCCTGAACTTATTTCTGCAAAAGGTTATGTTATTTTCGATTTTCCTGCTGAAGAAAAAACTCCTTCAGCGCGGCTTGCAGCTTTTGCCGAAATTTCCAGCGAAGTGCGCCGTGTTGACAGCATCCGCATAAAAAATCTTTCAACTGATTTTGAGTGGAACTGCCTGAATCCGGCGATTTTTTCAAATGAAAAGAAACAATGGTCTGGTTACACAGAATTCCTTTCTCCAGTCGGGATAAAAATTCCTTTGGGAATATACAATTTTTTCTATATTGATGCACAAGGAAAAGAAGTTTCTTCCGCCTTTTTAATAAATTATGAAGAAAAACTTATGGATTCAACGCCGGAAAAGGCTCTTTCTCTGCTGCAGGAAAATTCAACGGAGCAATATGCGCTTTATTCAGAAAAAAATACACTTCTTTATTTTGGTGCAAAAAAGCAAGGTTGGACGGATGATTCTAGAATTTTCAGTTTTGATAAAAAGACAAGCTATTACAGAATAATTTATATTGGATCAAATGATACGGTTGTGTGCCTTATGCCACCAGTTTATAAAAAATCAACTTTGGAAACAAATAAATAAAAATAAAAGGACTTTATGGGTAACGAACAATTGCAAAAAGAACAGGAAACTGTAGATGGCTCTGAGGATGTGTCCTCGAAAAATCCGTTTTATCGTGCGGTAAAAACTTATGTTCTTCGTGCCGGCAGAATGACAGCTGCGCAGGAACGGGACTACGCTGAACTTTCAAATGTCTGGTGCATTCCCTACGAAAACAAAAAGCTGAATTTTCTTGATATTTTCGGAAACACAAATCCTGTTGTGATTGAAATTGGTTTTGGAATGGGAACTGCTACGGCAATCATCGCGGAGCAGAATCCTGACATTAATTATATCGGAATAGAAGTTCACACACCAGGCGTTGGAAAACTTTTGGGTGAAATCCGTTCAAAGGACCTGAAAAATCTTTACATAATTGAACACGATGCGCTAGAAGTTCTTGAAAATATGGTTGTGGATGGTTCTGTGAATGGATTTCATATATTTTTTCCTGATCCTTGGCAGAAAAAACGTCATCACAAGCGAAGAATGATTCAACGTCCACGAACAGATCTTTTTGCAAAAAAACTTGCTCCTGGTGGTTATATTTATTTTGTTACAGATTGGCAGGAATATGCGGATTTTGCACTTGACCAGCTGAATCAGACGCCTGGAATCCACAACCGGTACAACGGTTTTGCGGAGCATCAGGACTGGCGACCGAAAACAAAATTTGAAAAAAAAGGACTTGAAAAAGATCACGTTATAAACGAACTTTATTTTATAAAAGATGAATGATTTGTTTGATGTAAACGAAGCTGCCATTGAAAATGACAAGGTTTTGCGGATAAAAGAATTGGTTTCTCTCATAAAGCGCTATCAGAAAAGTTATTACGATGGCGAAGGTGAAATCAGTGATGCGGAGTTTGACAAGCTTTGGGATGAACTGAAAAATCTGGATCCAGAAAATGAAATCTTGAAGAAAGTCGGTGCGGATTCCGGAAATTTTGCAAAACTTCATCATGTAATGCCTATGGGAAGCCAGGAAAAAGCCGCTACGCCGGAACAGTTTCTTTCCTGGGCGGAAAAACATGTCTACAACGAATATCTTGTTGAGTATAAACTGGATGGTGCAAGCCTTGAACTTCAGTATGAGCATGGAATTCTTGTTCACGCGGTTACACGTGGCGATGGAACAATTGGCGATGATATTACGGCAAACGCAAAAAAAATGAATGGCGTTCTTCCGGCTCTTGTTGGTTCAGATTCTAAAACGGTTGATTATACCGGCGGAATCCGTGGTGAAGTCATAATGACACATGATGTCCATGCGGAAAAATTTTCAGACAAAGCAAATTGCCGCAATGCAGCAAACGGACTTATGAAACGGAAGGATGGCAATGGTTGTGAATATTTAAAGCTGATAACTTATGACGCATGGGCAACCAGCGGAACTCAGCCTTTCTCTGATGAAGAGGAAAAAATTGAATGGCTGAAAAAACTTGGTTTTAATGTTTGTCCGCTTTTTATTGCAAAATCTCAAAAAGAAGTTATTGATTACCGGGCGCGTGTCATGGAAGAACGTGAAAATCTTTCCTATGATATTGATGGTCTTGTTGTAAAGGAACGGAAAATCGACCACGCGGATGCAAGCCGGAACCGGCCGGACAGGCAGATTGCATTTAAATTCAGTCTTGAGGAAGCTGTCTCAACGCTAAGGAATGTTGAATGGAGCATAAACGGCGGTACATACACTCCGGTTGCTGTTTTTGACGAGGTTGCGTTGAACGGAACAATGGTTCAAAGGGCAAGCCTTGCAAATCCAGATACGATGCGTTCTCTAGGAGTGAAAATCGGCTGCAAAGTCGTTGTTGTAAAACGTGGTGAGATTATTCCTAAAATAGAAAGCGCAATTCATGAGTATGAGGAAAATGAGCGCCCTGTAAAGATGCCGGAAAAATGCGAATGTTGCGGAACAAAACTTGTGGATGAGGGGAGCCGTCTTTTTTGCCCGAACAAATCATGTGAAAAACGAGTGCTTCATCAGATTATGAAGTGGAATTCTGTTGTTGACATCCGCGATCTTGGCGAAACTCTTGTGAACGAGCTTTTTAAAAGCGGAAAAGTAAAATCAATTACGGATTTGTATTCACTCACGGAAGAAGATTTGACTCCATTTTTCTTGAATGAAGACAGCATTGCAAATGAAAAAAAATCACTTGGCGCCCAAAAAGTTGTGAAATCGATACAGTCAAAACGTGAGATTCCACTTTCTGTTTTTGTTGCCGGCTTTGACATTGAAGGAATCGGGGAAACGACTGTGGAAAAATTGGTTGCGGCCGGTTTTGATAGTCTTGAAAAACTTTTGTCTATGACAAAAGAGGAATGCGCAAAAATTTATGGTTTTGCGGAGACTATGGCTAACATTGCGGTTGAAGGACTTGCTGAAAATAAAGACGAGATGCTTTATCTTTCGAAAAATGTCATAAAAATCAAGGAAACTGGCGGTGGGATACTCGCAGGAAAATCTTTTTGCTTTACTGGTGAGCTTTTTGCCATGAAACGCGCCGAAGCTGAATCATTTGTAAAGGAAAATGGAGGAACCTGCAAGTCAAGTGTCACAAAAGATCTTTCTTATCTTGTTACAAACGACACGGAATCAGGGTCTTCTAAGAATTTAAAGGCTGCAAAATTTGGAATTCCTGTTATTGATGAAAAACAATTCTTGAAATTGATTGGAAGATAGTTCATGGCTGTAAAAAAAATCAGCAGGCGTAAATTATTTTTTGGATTTCTCTTTTTTGCCGCAGGAATTTTGCTCGTTCTGCAGCTTGCCGGTTATCTTCAGTGTTATTATTTTGTCCATAAAATTCCGCAGGACAATGGACAGATTTTAAGAATCATGCTTTTTGGTTCAAGTGAAAATCCTGAGGGAGAAACTGTAAGCGCAAAAATTTCTGTTCTTGACAGAAGTGGCTCTGAAATTGCGGTTATTGAGCGTTCCTGGCCGCAGCTTTATCTTGCTGTAACATTTAGAAGCGCATCTTTTTTGAATAGGACATATTTTTTCCCGGAACAAATTTTTGGAACAAATTCAGTTTCTGTGAGCAGCAGAATTCTTGAGCGGAAATCCAGCTCCTATTTTGTGCGTTATTTTGTAAAAAATCATCAATGCTTTCTTGGCGTAGATGATTTTCAGCGGAAAGGTCTTTACCGGATATTTTATTTTGCATTGAATAGGACAACCGTAAATCTTTCAGGCTGTGAAACCGGAAGAAATTACGGCGTATTCGCAGAAAACGGAAAACTTATTGTCCGTTCTGAGTAAAATCCTGCATGAAAAATTCTGGTTTTAAAGCGGCCATGTTAAGTCTTACTTCCCAATGAAGATGCGGACCCGTTGCAAGCCCCGTAGAGCCGGAAAGTCCGATTTTTTCCCCGGCTCTAACGTAATCATTTTCCTTTACATTCAAGCTTTTCATGTGATAGTAAAGGCTATAAAGTCCCGGAAGATGTTCAATTACAACCGACCAGCCAGTCGAAATTCTGCTTTCAGCCATTACAACCCGGCCTTCCGCGCATGCGTAAACTTCTGTTCCTTCTGGAACGCCGTAGTCATTTCCATAATGTGGTGATGCAGATGTTTTTCCATTTGTGTATTTGTAAATTCTCTGGTCGCCAAAATGTGCTGTGTAGCGGTTTGATTTTACTGGCTGAATGAACGGTTTTGTGCTATAGACATCATTTTCCATAACGGTTCCAAGAATATTGTTCAGTTTTTCAATTTGGGCAAGCCGTTCTGGGCCCATATCCTGCTTGATTTCTGAATTTTTTTCATCAAGCGGAATTATCTCTTTTTTCCATTCGACATTTTCAAGCGTGAATGGAAGAATCGCTTCTTTTGGAGTGTCTTCTGTGCCGGTTGAAAAAATCACTTTTATGGAATAATTTTGCGTCGCATCTAGCCAGATTGAAAGCGGAAGCCCTGCGAGCATTTCGGGTGTTGCCTGCCGTTTTCCTTTTGAATTAAGGTGATAGAATTTTGCAGAATCAATTTTTTTGTCATCTTTCACAAGCTGAAGCACAGCAACCGGTTCCGCAGAATTTTTCCGCTTCTTTTCTATTTTCATATTCAGTCTTGCCCAGATTGCCTCTCCGGGTTTTGCTTTTTCGTTGTAAGAAATTGTTCCGCTGCAGTAAGCATTCTGAAAGGAAACTGTGTTTGCAGAAAGAATTCCGTTTCCAATAATAAGCATTGCTGCGAGTGCTGTAAGTTTTTTCATTTTTCCCCCATAAGAATTTTAAATTTCTTTTTTAGCTTCCGCATCGATTAAAATCATTTGCGGTGTAATGTTTCCCTTGAATGAATTTTTTGAGACTGTGTACAGAATATCCAGGTTGTCGCCGGTCTTGAAATCCCTGTTAAGGCGTTCTGCCTGTCCCCAGAACATTGCAGGAAATTTATATTTTCCGCAGTCAAAAATCAGCTTTAAACTTTGAATCTGCGATTTTCCGATTTGAATTCCATCCTGCAGCTTAAGATTTTTTGAGACAAACACAAGTTCCTTGTTCTGCTCTCCGTAAGGCTCAAATTTGTCAACAAGATTTAAAAGTTCCGGTGTTATGTATTCAGCAGGAAGTTCCGCGTCAACATTTATAGCTTCTTCTTCCGCCTCAAGGTTGAATTGCCGGGAAAGCATCCATGCTTTTTTCATGAAATCATTCAGTTTGTCTTTAAGAAAACTGAAACCTGCCGCCGCATCGTGCCCACCGTGATTTATAAAAAATCCTTCGCCAAACGCGTCCAGAAATTTTGTCGCCACAACTGAACGGCAGCTCCGCATTGAGCCGATTGCGATGTTATCCAGAAATGTTATGGCAAGGGAAGGCACGTTGTATTTGTTCATTATTTTTGCGGCAAGAATTCCTGTTACTCCGCGGTTGATTTTTTCATCGATGACAATACAAAGTTTCCCGTTGAATTTGCGAAAATTTTCTTCAGCCTGTTTTGATGTGTACATTTCGCCTTCTGAGACAAAATGTTTCCGGTCCTCATTTAATTCAATTATTTTGCTTGCAAGTCGGTTTCGCTCTGTTGCATCGTCCGCTGTAAGAAGTTCAAGGCTTACATTTGACTGGCCCATTCTTCCTGAGGCGTTTAAAGCCGGAATGATTTTCCATGAAAGGTCTGTTGAAGTAAGCTCTTTTCCAGCAAGATCAAGTCTTGCTATAAGTTCAGCAATTCCTTTTCTTGTTTTTCCGCTGTTTATTGCGTTCAACGCATTTTTTACAAAAATCCGGTTTTCATTTTGCATCGGCATAATATCCGCGAGCGCCGCAATTCCGACAAGCTGTAAATCTTGCGCTGCATCAGAAGCGTGCTTTGGAAAAATTTTTGCATCTGAAACTTCTGCAAAAGTGACAAAAATATTGTAAAAACCGTCAATTTCTTCTATTAATTTGTCTGAATATTTTGCAAACTTTGACATTCCTTTTATTTGCGCCAAAGTTTTTCCCTGAACCGCTGGAATTGCCTTTGCGATTTCCTGTTCCATGTCGAGCATTTCAAATTCAACGCCGGAACCAAAAATTTCTTTTAAATATGAAGAGACCAGTTTTTTGTTCCAGCAGAAAATCTGTTGTCCGCGCAAAAATGAAGGCAGTTTCGTGTCTGCGACTGTCCCGAATCCAGTTTCAAAGGTTTCTGAATATTTCTGTTTTTTCACAAGATTTCTTGTTTTTATGATATCCAGCTTGAATTTTCCATCTGGAAGTTTCTGCACATCCAGAAGCGAAATGTCCTGTCCGAAAAGCTCAGATTTGCTGAACCGCAACGCCTGCACAAGCTTGAAAGCCACAGCCGCTCCTGAAATATCCTTAAAAGGATAGCCCGAGTCCGCAAGTTTAGGGTCAAGAAAAACTGCCGCTTCTGGAAGAATTTCCGGCGGATTGTGATGGTCTGTTACAATCACATCAATTCCAAGTTCATTTGCGTGTGCAATCTCCTGGATATTGGAAATTCCGCAGTCAACAGTAATTATCAGAGAACCATAATCTTTTGCAAAAGAGTCAACCGCTTCCATCGAAAGACCGTAAGCATCATCGCCAACAGGAATTCTCCATGAAACATCCAGTCCCTGGGATTTTAAATATCCGTAAAGAATTGCCGTGCTCGTGATTCCGTCAACATCTTTGTCGCCAAAAATTAGAACTTTTTCGCCTTCCTCAATCGCATCAGAAATCCTGCTTACCGCATCCTCCATGCTGTTGAATTCAAATGGCAGATGCATGAATCTTTTGTCAGTTTCAAGAAAGTACATCAAGGATTCTCCGGATGTAATTCCCCGGCGGGCAAAAACTGCCGCCTCAAGCTGCGAAAGTCCAAATTTTGTGTGAAGTTTCATTACTTCATCGCGGCCGATATTTTTCTTGTTAAATTTTTTCAATTTAGAATTATCCTTGAGATATTCTTTTAGAGGCAACCTATTGAATTATCTTGTAAATCAAAGGCTGTTTCTCAGGTTTTTCTCCGTAATAGACAATTGCTTCTTCCAGCTGTTTTTTTGCCGGCTCAAGACAGTTTTCATCTTTTCCATAAATTTCCATTATAAGATCGCCCTTGTTCACATAAGTTCCGGTTGGTGCGTGAAGGATTATTCCAGAATCTCCGCAAACCGGATCAGAAGTCTTGTTTCTTCCAACGCCCAAAGTAACGCCGGCAAGACCAGTTTTATATGCTTCAATAAAAATATATCCAGATTCAGCTGCGCAAAGTTCCGTCTTGAACTTGCTTCTTCGTTTTCCGTACTGCGACTCAAGTTCCTGTGGATTTCCGCCCTGCGCCTTTACGTTTTCCATAAAAAGTGTGTACGCTTTTCCTGACTCCACGGCATTTTTTGCCATTTCCAGCGCTTTTTCCCTGGAATCAGCTTTCTTTCCAAGCAGAATCATTTCCGCAGCCAGCGCATAAGTTTCTTCCATTACGTCATCCGGTCCTTTTCCCCTAAGGCAGTCCAACGTCTCCTCGATTTCAAGGAAGTTTCCAATTTTCAATCCGAGCGGGGTGTTCATGTCTGTTATCAGGGCAGTCGCATTTTTTCCCATTGCCTGCGCAGTTTTCACAAGAAAAGAGGCGAGCATCTCTGCGTCCGGCAAAGATTTCATAAACGCGCCAGAACCGCATTTCACATCAAAAACAAGTGAATCCGCCCCTTCCGCAATTTTTTTAGAAAGAATGCTCGACGTTATCAGCGGAATTGACTCAACCGTGCCAGTAACATCGCGCAAAGCGTAAAGAAGCCTGTCCGCCGGAACAATCTCCTTTGTCTGCCCGGTCATGGCAAATCCGGTTTTTGCAATAATCTTTCTGAATTCATCAGGCGTAAGCCCGACTTTATATCCGTTGATTGATTCGAGTTTATCCAGCGTTCCGCCTGTGTGCCCCAACGCACGTCCGCTCATCATAGGAACTTGAATTCCACAAGCCGCCGCAATCGGCGCAAGCGGAAGAGAAATTTTGTCGCCAACACCGCCAGTTGAATGTTTATCCACAAAAGGACCTGTCAAACCAATATCTTCATATCCATGCGTCTGAATCGTTTCCCCGGAATGAAGCATGCAGTCCGTCATGATTCCGGTTTCCTCAAAAGTCATTCCGTTAAAATAAACCGCCATCAAAAAAGCCGAAATCTGATAATCCGGAATAGTTCCAGCCACATATCCGTCAACAATGAATTTTATTTCTTCCGCAGAAAGAACCGTATTTCCTGTCAGAACCTGATTTCCGTCCTTTCCACGGATAAAAGTTCCGCGCTTTTTCATAATGATGTCAGTTGCTCTCATAAAATCCACCCGCCAATACAAGATTTAACTTTTTCAGAACGATTCAATCGTGTATATGTTACATTAAATGTCAATTATAAGCAAACAAGAATAAAAAATATTTCAATTCGGGTGGCTTTTTTGTCAGTTTGCTAAAAGCAAACCGCCAAAAACCGGGCTTTTCGGGGTTTGCGCTACCGCCCATTCCTGCGCTCCGTTTCACTTCGCTCCGGAACAACTCCGTTGCCCCTACAATCCCTGCCACAGTCGCCCATCAATAAAACCTCAGCGAGAATTTAGTTCAAATGGTGAGTTTTTTTCTGAAGAAATAAATTGAATAAGCGGGAAGAAAAAGAAAGCGACAA
>OQVN01000004.1_pt1 | contig 88007 bp, 72 predicted proteins | sample 1691621 | NCBI WGS metagenome assembly OQVN01 (sample SAMN03418278, study PRJEB22391) | human gut metagenome | biome: human-gut; feature: organic feature; material: feces | host: Homo sapiens | place: Tanzania | collected 2013-01 | reverse complement strand
TTCCTGTAACTTTGAAACGTTTTGCAGCTGCTCTGCTTGTTTTCATTTTTGGCATTGTGTGTTCCTCCTTAAATTGTTATCTCTTTTCTGCCAGCACCATACCGATGCTTCTTCCTTCAACCTTTGGTGCTTTCTCCACTACCGCTACATCCGAAAGATTCTCAGCTATGTCATCAAGGATATGCTTGCTTGCATTCATATGAGCCATCTCACGTCCCCTGAATCTAAGTGTGATCTTTACCTTATTTCCTTTTGCTAGGAATTTCTTTGCAGCATTCATCTTGGTATTCAAGTCGTTAGCCTCAATGTTAGGTGAGAGACGAATCTCTTTCAATTCAACGGTCTTCTGCTTTTTCTTTGCATCCTTTTCCTTGCGGGCCTGCTCATAACGATACTTACCATAATCGATCACCTTACATACAGGTGGCTTCGCATTTGGTGCAATCTTTACTAAATCAAGTCCTGCCTCGTCTGCAATCTTTTGAGCTTCTCTTGAAGAAACGATTCCTAACTGCTCTCCATCCGCTCCAATCAGTCGAACTTCTCTGTCTCTGATCTGTTCATTAATCATTAATTCGCTAATGGTCTTGTACCTCCATAAAAAAATAGTGGATAGGCAGACTATCCACTATACAATCTTCAACACAAATGTTTGAAAATATTAACACTAAGTCGCGCGATTGCGCTTAGGTGAGAGTGGATACTCTACTTTGTTTTCATACAACTACTAGAATATATCACAGACAATTCCTGTTGTCAACACTTTTATCTGAATTTCCGGTATTAAATATTACAATCATTATCTATTCAGAACCTTTTATTAATATGTACCAAGAATCTTAAGAGCTATTGCCTCTTCCCTTATGCCTCTTAGAGCATTCTGCACTGCCGTATCCGTAAAACGTCCCTCAAAATCAACAAAGAATCTGTACTCCCAGGCCTTATCGGATATCGGCCGTGACTGTATATTTAACATATTGATTCCGTTGTATATAAAGTGGGCGAGCATATGATACAGTGCACCACTCTTGTGAGGAGTCTCAAAGCAGATGCTTATCCTGTCCGCATCCCTGCGGCATACCCTTTTAGCCGACACAATTATAAACCTTGTTGCATTGTTTTTATTGTTCTGTATGCGGCTCTCCAGCACCTGAAGACCATATATATCAGCTGAGATATGGCTCGCTATGCCGGCCTGTGTTATATCTCCGTCATCCTTTACCTTCTTTGCTGAAAAAGCAGTATTCCTGACAGCTACCTGATTGATATCCTTATGCTCATCAAAAAAGTCCGAGCACTGCATAAGTGCCTGTGGATGCGAGTACACTGTTCTGATATCAGAAAGCTTTGCGCCCGGAAGTCCCATCAGACTGTGGTCAATTCTGATAATCTGCTCGCCAACTATGTAATTGTCGTACTCAACAAGCAGATCATAGTTTTCCGATACGATACCAGCTGATGAATTCTCTATAGGAAGCACCGCATAATCAGCCTTTCCGCACTTGATATCCTCCATGGCATCCTTCCATGTATCCACATTGTAGCCATTGCAGTTCTCGCCAAAGTATGTCTTCATGGCAAGCTGTGAGTATGCGCCCTCAACTCCCTGAAACACAATCCTTGCATTGGAAAAATCAAGGCTTTCCACCTCTGTAAAGTCCTCCTTCTCCACTATACCGTGCTCAGTCATAAGCTGATACTGCTTCTTTCTGCTGGTCGACATAATCTGCTCAAAGAGCTCAACTATACCGTGCTTTAAAAACTCATCCTCTGCAAGAGACGATAATTTTTCAAGCTTTTCATCCTCTCTTGCCTTATCAAAGACCTTTTTGCCGGTAGTTATCTTATACTCGGCAACGTGCTTTGAGATTTCCATTCTTTCCTTATATAATCTGACTATTTCACTGTCTATCTCATCGATAGACTCTCTTAATTTCATTAAATCTTCCATCATTGTCTCCTAAAAAAATATAATAAAATATTATTACAAAATTTGCAGAAAGGCAAGTAAACCTTGAAAGATTTATCGTATACAGATATAATTTAGTTACGTTTATACAAAATCAAGGCAGGAGAATCACATGAAAAAATATATAAAAATAATCATTCCACTCATTTTAATATGCATCGCAGGACTTACGATATATTATTTTGCAACAAAGGTAAAGCTTAATTCATCCTATGTAAATGGCAATACTGCAGGTAATCTGTACAATGCCGGACTCTTCTGTGAAAGTGACGGTGAAGTATTTTTCTCAAATACAAATGACAACGGCAGGCTGTATGCCATGAATATTGACGGCAGCAATATACATAAGCTGAGCAACGATACTGCCATGTACATAAACGCTGATAAAAATTATGTCTATTACGTGAGAAATAACAATCAGAAAATCACAAGCCAGACCTTCTTTTCATATGACAGAAACAGTCTCTGCCGCATAAAAAGAAATGGCCACGGCTCCACCGTGCTGGATCCCGATCCGTGCATCTATGCCTCACTGATAGGCAATTATATATATTATCTGCACTATGACACACAAACCGCAACCTCTCTATACCGCATCAGAATAGATGGAGAAGAAAAAAAGAAAATAAAAAGCCACTATCTGTTCACCTGCAACACATCAGGTCAGTATTTTTATTATAATAATCCCGAAAACGGACAGCTATACAGATATGACACCGCTTCACAGAGTGAAGCCTTATTCTACGACTGCAACTGCTACAAGCCGGTTGTACTGGATGACACAAATGTATACTACATGGATGTAAATCGTGACAATGCTATTGTCCATGTCAATATCAACAATCCAAATCCTGTAGTTTTAACGGAAGCAAATATTGAACATTACAATGTGTATGGCAGCCTGATATTCTATCAGCGCGGTGGTGATAATCCGGCTCTGTGTGTTGTAAAAAATGATGGTTCCGGCTTTAAAGAGCTCGCAAAGGGTGAGTTTTGCAACATTAACGTAACATCACAGTATGTGTATTTCACAGATTTTGTCTCAAACAAAGAATACTATACATCCACACAAAATCCTGACACCGTAACAGCTTTACAGCCATAACAGATGTTTTCATAAAAAGAACACGCATATTTATAATCAAATCATGCATGTTCTTTTTCTTTTATCAATTCATATAAAATTCAAATCTTGATCTGTATATATCACTGCACTTTCCGGTATTCTGGTCTATCGCAATAACAGAAAGCACATTGTTTCCCTCAGGAACAGGTATTGGTGCTGTATACTCTGTTGACGCAGCACTCGGATCTGACGAATCCCAGGTATAGTATACCTTACAGTTTTCAGGTACTGTGATTGTGATATCTGTCTGTGCACCAAATGTACCTCCGTCAGGGTCCACCTCCGGTGCTTTTGGTGCCTCAAACTCAATCTCATACCTGGCCGATGCCACCTCGCTCTTGATCCCTCTGTCATCAACCGCAACAGCCGTTATCTCATATGTGCCTTCCTTGTCCAAAGTGATTGGATTATAATATCTCTCTCCTCTAGTCAAGGGATTATCGGAATCATATGAATAGTATATTTTTGTACCGCTGTCCGCAGTTATCGTTAGCTCAATAGCCTCTCCATACTTGCCGCTGCTCTTGCTAAGCTTCGGCTCTGATACTGTATAATCCGCAAAAAGCTTTAAAATTGATTCATCCTTAGCACTGTCACGTAGCGCAACAATCGCATCATAATCCTTTTTTGATTCATAAATTGATATAAGCTTCTTATAAGCCTCTTTGCTCTTTGGATCAGTATTAATAATTTCCTGATACAGCACAAGAGCGGCATCATAATCCTTCTTGGACATATATATATCAGCCAGTGCATATCTGACATCTGTATTATCCGAATCAATCGACAAAGCCTTCTCATAATAAGAGACCGCAGAATTTATATCACCTGCCGCATAAGCCTCCTTAGCCTGCTTCACCTGATAATCAAATGAATTGTCATGTGATCTGCCCACATTACGCACAACAGCTGCAACAAGTATAATAATCGCTATAACGCACACTACAGCCGAGATAACAATTATCTTCTTCTGCTGTGCCCTCTTTGCCTTCTGCCCGTCAGACTGTGGCTTCTCACACGGCTGTTTTGTCTGGGTCTGCTGTATTTTAGGCTGAGCCTGTCTCTCCTGCGCCTGTTTTGTCTGCGTCTGTCTTGCCTGCTGCCTTTCAGACTGCGATGATCTATCCTGATTCTGCCTTGTCCGCTGAGTTGCACTTTGAAGCTGCTGTCTCACCGGCTCATCAAACCTGACTGTCTTATCAGATACCGGCCGTACAGTCTTTCGTTCATCAGTTCTCCTATCGTCATTTCCAACCAGATTATCAAGATAATCATCAAATTCGTTGTAATCAGGCACTATCTGCACCGGACGTCCGCAGGCATCGCAGTACAGACTGCCCTCCTTCAATTCATTACCACAATTGGCACATCTCATACATCTAATCCTCTTACATATTGTCTAATTGTCTAATTATCTCTTCATAGCCTCAACACAATTGCTCATGAGCATTGCAATTGTCATAGGTCCTACACCGCCCGGTACAGGTGTGATATGTGATGCCTTAGGCATGGCAGAATCAAAATCCACATCGCCACACAGCTTATTTTCAGCATTTCTATGGATTCCTACGTCAATGACAACAGCACCATCCTTCACATATGAGGCATCTATAAACTTAGGCTTTCCTATTGCCACGATGAGGATATCAGCATTTTTGCACACCTCTTTTAAGTCCTTTGTATGTGAATGACATATAGTAACAGTTGCATTCTCCCTAAGCATAAGAATTGACATAGGCTTGCCGACTATATTGCTTCTGCCGACCACAACACAGCTTTTGCCATCAATATCTATATTGCTTCTCTTTAAGAGCTGAATGATACCGGCCGGTGTACACGGTAAAAAGCCGGGCTTTCCTATAACCATCGCGCCAACGCTCTGTGGGCTGAAGCCGTCGACATCCTTTTTCGGGTCAATAGCATCAATAACCTTGTCCTCATCAATATGCTTTGGCAGCGGAAGCTGACAGAGAATGCCATTTACAGAAGCATCGGCATTGAGCTTTTCGATAAGCTCCAATATCTCCTCCTGTGTAGTTTCCTCTGCAAGCTCATATGAAAGCGATTTGATTCCAACATACTCACATGCCTTTTTCTTGTTGCGCACATACACAGATGATGCAGGGTCATTTCCGACCTGAATCACCGCAAGACAGCCCTCGATGCCTTTTTTCTTAAGCTGTGCCACCTCTTCCTTAAGCTCATCCTTAATCTGTGTTGAAATTAATTTTCCGTCTATTAGATTAGCCATATTTCCTCCTAGAATAATCCTGTAATCACACCGTTGTCATCCACATCAATACCGTATGCAGCCGGCTTCTTTGAAAGTCCCGGCATAGTCATGATAGAACCGTTTACTGCTACCACGAAGCCTGCACCTGCTGACGCATAAACCTCACGTACATTGATTTTAAAGCCGCTCGGTCTGCCAAGCTTCTTTGCATCATCAGAAAGTGAATACTGTGTCTTTGCCATACATACAGGGAAATCTCCCATTCCAAGGTCTGTAATTCTCTTAAGCTCTCTCTCTGCTGCCGGAGAATATGTAACACCATCTGCTCCATATATTTCTTTTGCAACAGTTTCAATCTTTTCCTTAAGAGACAAACTATCGTCATAGAGCACCTTGAAATTGCTTTCCTTGTGCTCGATTGTGTCAAGTACCTTGTTGGCGAGGTCAATTCCGCCTTCGCCACCCTTCTCCCATACCTCTGAGAGTGCAAATTCACAGCCTCTTTCCTTACAGAACTGCTCTACAAAATCAGTCTCAGCCTTTGTATCTGTGACAAATGAATTTAATGTGACAACTACAGGCACGCCAAACTTGTGAAGATTCTCAATATGCTTCTCAAGGTTTACGATTCCTGCCTTAAGTGCATCAAGATTCTCTGCTGAAAGCTCATCCTTTGGCACTCCGCCATTATATTTTAATGCTCTGATTGTTGCAACAAGTACAACTGCATCAGGCTTAAGTCCTGCCATACGACACTTGATATCAAAGAACTTCTCTGCTCCAAGGTCTGCTCCAAAGCCTGCCTCAGTGATAACATAGTCTGCGAGCTTTAATGCTGTCTTTGTGGCACGGACACTGTTACATCCGTGTGCTATATTGGCAAAAGGTCCACCGTGAACTATCGCCGGTGTATGCTCAAGTGTCTGAATAAGGTTCGGCTTTAATGCGTCCTTTAAGAGAGCTGCCATAGAGCCTGTAGCCTGCAGATCATCGGCTGTGACAGGCTTTCCGTCAAAGGTATATGCCACAATGATTCTGCCCAGACGCTTCTTTAAATCAGCCATATCATCAGCCAGACAGAGTATTGCCATAATCTCAGATGCTACAGTGATAACAAAATGATCCTCCCTGACCATTCCGTCCATCTTGCTTCCAAGACCAACAACTATATTTCTAAGTACACGGTCATTCATATCCATACATCTCTTCCATACAATCTGGCGTGGGTCGATGCCAAGCTCGTTGCCCTGCTGGATATGATTGTCAAGAAGTGCTGCAAGCAGATTGTTTGCAGATGTTATCGCATGGAAATCTCCCGTAAAATGAAGATTCAGATCCTCCATTGGGACAACCTGTGCGTATCCGCCACCGGCTGCTCCTCCCTTGATACCAAAGCAAGGTCCGAGTGACGGCTCACGAAGTGCGATAAGCGCTTTCTTTCCCAGGCGTCCGAATGCCTCTCCCAGACCAACGCTTGTGGTTGTCTTTCCCTCTCCTGCAGGAGTCGGGTTTATAGCAGTAACAAGTATGAGCTTTCCGTCAGGATTTTTCTTTGTGCGATTGATGAGCTCATCAGAAATCTTTGCCTTGTACTTTCCATAAAGCTCCAAGTCATCCTCTTTTATTCCTATAGATGCTGCTACATCCTTGATTGGAAGCATTGTTGCTTCCTGTGCGATTTGAATATCTGTTTTCATTTTTCTCTGCTCCTTTGTTAATTATTCTCTAATATTGTATCTAATTCCTCTTTAGTCACCAGAACCTTGCGTGGCTTTGTTCCCTCCTCAGGTCCCACTACACCGGCTTCCTCGAGCTGATCCATAATGCGGGCCGCTCTGTTGAAGCCAATCTTAAGGTATCTTTGAAGCATTCCTATTGAAGCCCGTTCCTTGTCTGTGATGATTGACGCAGCCTCTGCAAAGTAGGAATCCCTGCCATCATCCGTGTTTTCCACATCTGAAATGGTAACGGTTGTATTTGTCGTATCATTCGACAGGCTCTCCATCTTTTGTGCCACATCATTACTGTACTGTGCATTCTCATTATTTTCAATAATAAATTTCACAATATCTGAAACTTCTTTATCTGAAACGAATGCACCCTGTACTCGAAGGGGCTTCGGAACACCCTGTGGGTCAAATAACATATCTCCCTTTCCAAGGAGCTTTTCCGCACCATTCATATCAAGTATGGTACGGCTGTCAACACCGCTTGTAACCGCAAATGCTATACGGCTTGGCATATTTGCCTTGATGAGACCTGTGATAACATTAACAGATGGTCTCTGTGTAGCTATAATCAGATGTATGCCGGCAGCTCGTGCAAGCTGTGCCAGTCTGCATATTGCCTCCTCTACATCCTTTGATGCAACCATCATAAGATCTGCAAGCTCGTCCACTATAATGACTATCTGCGGCATCTTCGGCGGTTTTTCTGTATCCTTGCCATCCATCGCATCAATCATGGCATTGTAACCATTTATCTCCCTGACACCGCTGTTTGCAAACTTCTCGTATCTGTCAGTCATCTCTGAAACCGCCCAGTTTAATGCTCCGGCCGCCTTTTTTGGATCTGTAACAACCGGAATCATCAGATGTGGTATGCCATTGTATACACTAAGCTCAACCACCTTCGGGTCAATCATGATCAGCTTAACCTCATCCGGCTTTGCCTTGTACAATATACTCATGATAATCGTATTGATACAGACCGACTTACCTGAGCCTGTAGCACCGGCAATTAAAAGATGCGGCATCTTTGCGATATCCGTAACCTTAACCTTACCTGCAATATCCTTTCCCACTGCAAAGGTAATCTTTGATTTGGCATTTTTAAACTCCTCAGACTCCACAAGCTCCCTGAAGGAAACAGCAACACTCTGACTGTTTGGCACCTCGATACCAACAGCGGCTTTTCCCGGAATCGGAGCCTCGATTCGTATATCTGCTGCAGCCAGATTGAGCTTTATATCATCTGCCAGATTCACAATCTTTGATACCTTCACTCCAAGCTCCGGTGTGATTTCAAACCTTGTAACCGCAGGACCGCAGCTTATGTTATTCACCTTTGCATTCACTCCAAACACATTGAGTGTCTGCTCAAGCTTTGCAGCCGTCTCACGCAGATGCGCCTGCGAATCGCCGGTTTTGCTCCTGTCCGGAGCCTTAAGCAGATCAACCGTTGGAAATACATATGGCTTTTGCTGGATTGCATTTTCTGCGTCATTTATTGCTATCTGCTCGCTTACCTTTTCAACCTCTTTTGCTAGCTCATCCTTGTCTGACTTAACGTTTTTCTTCCTGTTCTCTGCTACATAGGGTTTTACCATGGCTTCCTCTGCAGTCTGGTCTGATAAGTCCGATTTCAGCTTATCATCATCCTTCTGTCCGCCAAAATCATCCGGTATATCAGGCTCTACGCAGCCCGATATAGGTATCTGTGACACATGGCTTTCATCTTCTTCCACCAAGCCGTCCGGTTTCATGCCATTAATCTGCTGCAAGGTCTTTCTGCCAAGCTCATCTGCATTGTCGCTACCGGCTCCGCCGCCAAAAACAGGTACAGGCTCCGATGCTACACCAAAATCCGGTTCCTGCACCAATTCTCCTGCATTTCCCGAAGTAAGGCTTGTCGTCTTTTTCTCCTTTATTGCCGGTGAACTCGGATAATTCTCTATAGTTATCTCACCAAGTGCATCTGTAGCAAAAGCCCCCTGTCCAAATATCCCGGCATGTGCTGTATCACCACCTGCTATGCCTGAATCTAACGCATTTTCACTGCCATCAATTTTTGTATCAAGTGACACGCCTGTTATCTTATTGTCCATCCTGCGTCCGGCACGCTTACTCCTTTTGCCACCCTTTGTATCATCCTTTAAGTCACTCTCTGTAGCATCCGAAGCCAAAGCAGCTTTAGTCTGACGCTCTCTTGACTTATACTCGCGATACTCTTGGTATCTCTCATTATTCTCACGCGCTGACTCGTATACCTTGCGGCCGCCGTTTCTCATGCCCTTCATAAATGATTTACCGGTAATGAGCACAAGACAGATAATCATCACAACTATTGTCACCACATATGCGCCTATAATACCTACCGCCGGAACCAAAATGCAGCCTATAAGAGCCCCTATAAAGCCACCACCTGAATGCCTTTCAACACTGTCAATATATGACTGCACCGGTGAAACCGCGAAATCACCATACACCGCCAGATACATAAACACACATATAAACCATATGAGAATTATGGTCATAACAAGCTTCATGATAGCATATGAATTGCCCTTATTTGACACAGCAAAAAAGCTGCCTATCAGGAGCACAAGTGGAAAAATATATGCCACCATTCCAAATACGCCAAAAAGGAAACCGCTTACCGCGTTTCCCAAATGACCGCCTATTCCAAAATTGCTTATAAATAAAAGGATTGAAACAGCTACTACTATCCATAGAAATATTTCCTTTTTAAAGGCCTGCTGTCTCTCTATCTGAGCCATTCTCTCCTTTTTCGTCTGTCTTTTTGCTGAGGATTTCTTCCTCGTTGCCATGTAACTAACCTCCGAATTTTGATTTACAGAGTATATAATAACATATTTCTTCTGTTCTGTGTAAATTTTTCTACAGTTATTTTTAGTTTAAAAATAGTAACAACAACAAAGCTACTTAGCGGCTGTATAATTATGCCCCTGATAATCCAAAAATACCCCACCTTAAACGGCGGGGCATTTTGTTATGCGAATCCTTTCGCATATAAACCGGTTTCTTCAAAAATATTTATTCACCAATAAGGTAATTGTATAATCCCTCATATTTAAACTTTGAAGCATTCCAAGAGAAATCATTGGCCATGCCCCTGTCCACAATCTGATTCCACTCACGCTTCTTGTCAAAGAAGATGTGCTTAGAATAATTGATGACTGCAAGCATCTCATCAGCATTGTAGTTTGAGAATGAGAATCCATCTCCTGAATTTTCATACTCATTGTAAGGCTTAACAGTATCCTTGAGACCTCCTGTCTCACGAACAATCGGAACAGTTCCGTAGCGGAATGAGATGAGCTGTGTCAGACCACAAGGCTCAAACCTGGACGGCATAAGGAATGCATCAGCAGCCGCATAGAGCTTGTGCGCCAGATCATCGGAGTAACAGATATTTGCTGAAACCCTGTCAGGATATTTCCATGCATAGTGTCTGAACATATTCTCATACTGAGGATCTCCTGTACCGATAACAACAAGCTGTGTGAAATCATCCACGATGCCCTCAATTACATGATTGATGAGGTCAAGCCCCTTCTGGTCTGTAAGTCTTGAGATAAGACCTATCATGTACTTTTTCTTGTCAACCGCAAGGCCAAGATCCTGCTGAAGCTTTGTCTTGTTGTTGAACTTCTTCTTTCTGAAATCGGAAGCATTGTAATTGCAGTAGATTCTGCCATCAGTCTGTGGGTCATAGGCATTGTAATCAATACCGTTTACGATACCCTGCATGTCAAAATGTCTGGCACTTAAGAGTCCGTTTAAGCCCTCACCATAGTACTCTGTCTGAATCTCGTTTGCATATGTATCACTGACAGTGGTGATATAGTCAGCATATACAAGACCACCCTTAAGCATATTTGCGTCTTTCTTGAACTCAAGCTTATCCGGTGTGAACAGATTGTCTGTAAGACCTGAAACGCCCTGTACCCACTCCCTGTCCCAGATACCCTGGAACTTAAGATTGTGGATAGTGATGATTGTCTTGATACCCCAGAAGAATGGATTCGCGGCAAACTCATTCTTTAAGTATACAGGCAGAAGGCCTGTCTGCCAGTCATGACAGTGTATAATATCCGGCTTAAAATCAATAAGCGGGAGCATTGAGAGTACAGCCTTGTCAAAGAATGTATACTTCTCAATCTCAAACTTTGTGTCAGAAGTATATGGAGAAAATCCTGTAAAGAACTCCTGATTGTCAATAAAGTAATATGTAACACCGTCCAGCTCATATTTGAGCACTCCGACATACTTGTCCTGCACGTAAGGACCTGAGCTCATGTAAAAATGGGTAACATACTCAAAATTATTGCGATACTGCTCCGGTATACAGCTATAATCAGGTATTACAACCCTTACATCCCAATAGTTCTTGTCAAACTCTTTAGGAAGTGCACCGCACACATCTGCGAGACCTCCTGTTTTTATAAATGGTACACACTCTGAAGCTACAAATAGAATCTTCTTCATATTCTCCTCCCGCTAAAACCCGTGATATATAATATTTAGTTTACTCTTCCCAATTGTGGTATACTTCCTGAACGTCATCATCATCGTCAAGAAGGTCTAAAATACGGCCGATATTTGTGATGTCAGCTTCATCTGTCAGTGTGACATATGTCTGTGGAATCATTGTGACCTCTGCTGAAGCCATTGTGATGCCAGCCTCCTCAAGAGCAGCCCTTACCGCATCAAAATCAGCCGGTGCAGTTGTGATCTCGTAGCTGTCATCCTCATCTGCAAAATCCTCAGCGCCCGCATCGAGTGCCTGCATCATAAGGTCATCTGCATCCATATCGCACTCTTCCTTGTCGATGATGATCTGACCCTTCTCGTCAAACATGTAAGATACACAGCCCTGTGTACCGATGCTTCCCTGTCCCTTTGTAAAGGCATTGCGGACATTGGCAGCTGTACGGTTCTTATTGTCTGTAAGACACTTTACAATAATAGCTGTACCTGATGGTCCATAGCCCTCATATGTAGCTGTCTCATAGTTTACACTGTTGCCATCTCCTGCAGCCTTCTTGATACCTCTCTCGATTGTATCGTTTGGCATGTTGTTGGCCTTTGCCTTGGCAACCACCTGAGCGAGCTTGAAGTTATTGGCCGGATCCGGTCCGCCCTCTTTAACTGCAACTGCGAGCTCTCTACCGATCATTGTAAAGATTTTGCCCTTTGCAGCATCGTTTTTCTCTTTCTTATGCTTGATATTCGCAAATTTAGAATGTCCTGACATAATTTGTATCCTCTTTTCTACTTTTAAAAATAATCCATATCTTATAATATCATTTTTTCTCTTCCGGCGCAAGTTTCTTAATCATTACCTGCTTAATGACCTTATCCTCTACGCTCATGACAGAAAATTTATATCCATACGCGCTAATCACAGTCTTATCGCCCTCCTCCGGAATCTTATCCGAAAGCGATATGATAAAACCGTTAAGTGTCTCGTAGGCATCATCCTCAACAGGCAGTGACAGTGCCTCCTTTACATCGGAAAACTCCGTCATGCCATCCATGATAAAGGTCTCATCATCACTCTTTCTGATGTAGTTTTCCTCCTCATCATGCTCATCCTCTATGTTACCGACAAGCTCCTCGAGTATATCCTCCATCGCGATAAGACCTGAAATCTGGCCGTACTCATCCACAACCATCGCAAGATGACTCTTTTTAGACTGCATCTTTTTAAACAGATCATTGATATTTACCGTCTCGGGTATGAAGTCCACCGGCCTGATAAGTCCGTCTATGTCCTTGATACTGCTGCGGTAAACCTCATTTTTTTCAAAAAACGTAAAAGCATCCTTGATATGTAAGACTCCGATGATACTGTCAACATCGTTTTCATAGACCGGAAAACGTGACTTGCCGGTATCTATGATAAATTCGATGGCATCGATAAAGGACATATTGCCGTCGAGGCTTACGATATTCTTGCGGTGAGTCATGATATCCTTTACTTCCTTATCATCAAACTCAAACACATTGTGTATCAGCTCTGCCTCAGACGCAAGGATTGTACCCTGCTCATGTCCCTCCCTGACCATGGAAATAATTTCTTCCTCTGTGACATCATCATTTCCAAGTATTCCATCGAGAGTCTTTTTGTTGTTTTTCATTCCGTAGAGTAATACTCCAATACATAAAAGAAGTATCACTACAAGTATTGATAAAATTATAATTGCATATAACATAATGTTTTATTATCCTATGTAATAAGTTCTAAGCTGATTTCAAGTGCCCTGTCTATTTTAAGCAGTGTGTCCTCATCAAGATGACACACCTTATCCTTAAGCCTTTTTTTGTCGATTGTACGAAGCTGCTCTAAAAGCACAACCGAATCCTTTGCAAGCGCATACTCCTTACAGGCAAGCTCCACGTGGGTGGGCAGCTTTGCTTTATGCATCTGCGAGGTTATGGCAGCGCATATTACCGTCGGGCTGTGTCTGTTTCCGACATCATTTTGTATTATAAGGACAGGTCTTATCCCGCCCTGCTCTGAGCCTACAACAGGCCTTAAATCAGCGTAATAAATATCTCCTCTTTGAATAATCATACACGAATACACTCCATATTATGGTATACAAAAAGTATCTCCAGATTTTTCGAGTGTATTCTTAAAAGTTACACTTTTTTAGTTTTTGTGGTAGATTCTTGGAACACGCGGTGTGATAAGACACGCAAACTCGTAGTTGAATCTGCCTGACAGCTCACCTAACTGCTCCATCGTGATTGTCTCATCCCCGTCTTTACCGAGCAGAGTAACTGCATCACCTATTTTCACATCTGGTATGTCTGTCACGTCAACCATAAACTGATCCATACAGACTCTGCCGCATATAGGCGCCTTTTTTCCTTTTATGAGAACCCAGCCCTTGTTTGAAAGCCCTCTTGAATATCCATCACCGTAGCCCACCGGAACTGTAGCTATCCTCATAGGATGCTCTACCGTAAAGGTGCCGCCGTAGCTTATATGTCTGCCCGGCTCAAGCTCCTTTACGTAAGCAACTCTGCTGTGCAGTGACATAACAGGCTTTAATGAGATTTTGCTCTTGTCAACCTCCTCTGACGGCCACAGACCATAGAGTGTGATACCGGCTCTGACCATATCCATATTGCACTCCGGGATTTCTACTATTCCCGCACTGTTTGAGCAGTGCTTGATTGCAATCTCCACTCCTCTTGCCTCAACAAGAGCTATCATACGCTTAAAAAGCTCAAACTGCTCAAAGGCAGGCTCCTTTGACAGCTCATCAGCCCTTGCAAAGTGAGTGAACATTCCCTCTATCATAATATTCGGCAGCTTAGCAATCTGTGCAATAATATCTGCACTTTCCTCAGTCACCTGAAAGCCTATACGGCACATACCGGTATCTATCTTGATATGTATCTTACAGGTCTTATTTTTAGCAGCCGCGATACGTGAAAGCTCCTTAGCAGTCTCGTAGGTGCACACTGCCGGACGCACATCATTATCCACTATCTCCTCAAACTGCTCCGGGAAGCTGAGTCCTAAAATAAGTATCGGCTTTTTCCTGCCTGCCGCGATAAGCTGCATTGCCTCGTTGCTTGTGGCAACAGCATAGCCCCACAGATACGGAAGCGGCTCAAGCACCTCTGAAACAGCCTCTGCACCGTGGCCATAGCCATCAGCCTTTACAACTGCCGCCATCATTGTCCCAGGCTTAAGCTTATTGTGCATCGACTCCATATTATATAAAATTGCATCCAGATCTATATCTGCTCTGATTCTGTTAATTGCCATTTTTTTCCACCTTAATCCAAACTTTATCTAATCCATCAATAATATCACTTGCTATCATACCATAAGAGCCGGTATTGTCAAATGCCATATTACCGGCAAGTCCATGAATAAATGTGCCGTATGCCGCCGCCTTTTTCGTATCATGCCACTGCACCAGAAGTCCTCCCACGATACCGCTTAGCACATCTCCGCTTCCGGCTGTTGCCATACCACAGTTGCCTGACAGATTGATAAACGCTTCACCATCTGCCGCCGCTATAATTGTGCGAAAATCCTTAAGCACGCAAACCACCTTGTACAAGCTCGCAAACTCTCCTGCCACACCGATGATATCATCCTGAATATAAGGAATCCCATACCCGGTAAGTCTGGACATCTCGCCAAGGTGCGGAGTCACTATGACAGGCATTTTATGTCCCTTAAGCAGTGCCATGCTTTCTGATATGATATTAAGCGCATCCGCATCGATTACAAGAGGTATCTCTGCTGTTTTAAGCACTGTTTCCACAAGCATTTTGGCATCATCAGACTTTGAAAGCCCCGGGCCTATCACCACCGCATCTGCCCAATCAAGTTCTGCCTCAAGTGCTTTAGCTGATGTGATATCAGTACAAAGCAAAGCTTCCGGCAAAGCACATTGGATAATTGAGCGGTTGCACTCAGGCGTCATGATTTTCACCAGTCCTGCACCGCTTTTGTATGCAGCCTTTGCAGAAAGTACTGCGGCACCCGCCATATTGCGGCTTCCGGCTATAATTAACAATTTTCCAAAAGTTCCCTTGTTGGAGTGTGCCGGTCTGTCATCAAGCTTCTTTAAGTCAGACTCATCAAGAGCCCTTACGGATGGCGGATTGCCACAAAAGCTGTGGTCATCTATACCTATAGGCACCACCTTGACCCTGCCGCAATAATCACAGCCCGGCCACAGTAGAAGACCTGTCTTCTTATAAGAAAAAGTATATGTGACATCTGCTTTAAAAGCACTTCCCATCACATGTCCTTTATCTGAATCCACTCCCGACGGCACATCAACTGCCACCCTGTAAGCGCCCGCCTTGTTAACGGCTGAAATTACATCAGCTAAGGAGCCCTCTATGGCTCGCTTAAGCCCTGTGCCAAACAGTGAATCTATTATTACGTCACTTTTACATATACACTCAATATCAGTGGTCACCTTAAAGCCATAGCTTGCGTATATATTTTTCTGCAGCTCAAAGAGCTCGCTTCCTGCCGCATCTGTGCCAAACGCATAGTACACCCTGCATCTGTATCCGGCCTGATTTAGAAGCCTTGCTATCGCGATACCATCCCCGGCATTATTGCCTCTGCCGCATATCACGGCAAACTCCTTTGATTTATCAAAACATGCAACAAGCTCCCGGACAACACCGGCCGCAGCCTGCTCCATCAGCACCACCGAAGGAACCAAAAAGACCTGTGATGTTGTATCGTCCAGAAGCTTCATTTCATTACCTGTAACAATATATTCCAATATCAATTCCCCTTATTCTCATTGTTTGCATTATCAGCCTTTGCATTAGTAGCATTAAAAACCATAGGATCATCATATTCAATATCAAAAAGATTCAAAACCTCTGCGCCAAAAATATCATGAAGGTACGAATAAATTTCCCTGTTGTTGATATCTCTGTTCTGTTTCCTTATTACATTCTTTTTGAGCTCAACTCTTATATTTGCAATCCAGTCGTCAATTTCCTTTGATTCCAGTTTGTTTTTCTCTATTTTTTCACTGAAATAATCCATCGACAAAAGCATCAGTCTGTCATTTACGTTCTTTATATTCTTTTGGATTTCAATAAGCTCTCCCTCGATATTGTCGGCTTTCTCATTAATTTCATCTATAAGCTGCTTATCCTTATCACGCTTTTCATCTCCGTCATCTCCCATGTTAGCAACAATATTAGACATGATTTTTGACTTAAGCTTTTTCAAATTCTTAAGCTCATTGTTGTACTTGCCCTGCAGCTTCAACAGCTCATCCAGCTCTTTTTCCGTGGCTGATATTTCATCAGTCTTACCATGAATGGCAAAAAGTCTGTGCCACTTCTGGTCTAAAACAAGTAAAGGCACTTTTTTTCCTTTTAACGCAGCCTCAAAATCTTTTTTATCATCCATAAGACTCACCCTCTATTTATTTTTGGAATTTTTTACAATATTATAGCTCAGCTGCATAAGGCTGTCAGACAGATGTACACTCTCCACAACCACATCCTTGTCAGGAATCTCAAGGTCCACATGAGCAAAATTCCATATTGCCTTTATGCCAAGTTCCACAAGCTTTGACGCAATGGAGTCAGCCTTTGACTTTGGCATGGTGAGTGCTGCTATATCCACCTTGTGTGTCCTGCAATACTCGCCAAGCTCGCTTAGCATGAGAATCGGAATACCACGCACACTCTTTCCTGAAAGCTCAGGATTCACATCAAATAGAGCTGTAATCACAAAGCCAAGCTTTTCAAACTTTACATAATTGGCTAGCGCCTGTCCCAGATTACCTGCACCGATAATAATTATTCTATGCTCAGTGTCAAGTCCCATTATCTTTCCGATTTCCTCGTAGAGGAACTGAACATTGTATCCATATCCCTGCTGTCCAAAGCCTCCGAAATTGTTGAGATCCTGTCTGATTTGTGAAGCTGTCACCTTCATTCTGTGGCTCAGATCGTTTGATGAAATACGCTCCACTCCCTCATCCAAAAGCTCTCCGAGATATCTATAGTATCGTGGCAGTCGTCTTATAACCGCCTGTGATATTTCTTTACTCAAGTCTTATTCCTCCAATCATCGGGATGTCATTTCTCTTTTAAAGACAAAAACCCAAGATTAATTATAATTTTTTGAAGGTCATCTGTCAATGTGTTAAGAATTTAACATTCAAAAAATTTATAATTATCCCCGGGTTATATCATATTCCAAGGCTAAAAGCCAAAATTCAGATTAAATTGTCTTCTCAAGCTCTTCCCTGATTGCCTTGATAAAGCCTTCGCTGTTTAAAACAGTTGGGTTTTCAATTGTTGTGATGAGTGCGAGATCCTTTGTCATCTTTCCGCTCTCAATAGTCTTTATGCAGGCTGCCTCGAGCTTGTCTGCAAACTCTGAAAGTGCAGGAAGCTTGTCAAGCTCTCCTCTCTTTCTGAGTGCTCCTGTCCATGCAAATATAGTAGCTACAGAGTTTGTTGATGTCTCCTCACCCTTTAAATGCTTGTAGTAGTGTCTCTGTACTGTTCCGTGTGCAGCCTCATACTCATAGTATCCGTGAGGTGATACAAGCACTGATGTCATCATGGCAAGTGAGCCGAATGCAGATGAGATCATATCGCTCATTACATCTCCATCATAGTTCTTGCATGCCCAGATAAATCCACCCTCAGATTTCATTACTCTGGCAACGGCATCATCGATAAGTGTATAGAAATATGTAATTCCTGCCTTCTCAAAAGCTTCCTTGTACTGTGCATCAAAGATTTCCTGGAAGATATCCTTGAAGGTGTGGTCATACTTCTTTGAAATGGTATCCTTTGTGGCAAACCATAAATCCTGCTTTGTATCAAGCGCATACTTAAAGCAGCTATGTGCAAAGCTCTCAATTGAATCATCTAAGTTGTGCTGTCCCTGAATAACTCCTGCGCCCTTAAACTCATGGATTAATTCTCTTATCTCGGTTCCGTCTTCTGCTGTAAATACAAGCTCTGCCTTTCCCGGGCCTGCTACCTTCATCTCTGATGCCTTGTATACATCACCGTATGCATGACGAGCGATTGTGATTGGTTTAACCCATGTCTTTACGTTTGGCTCTATGCCCTTTACAACGATTGGAGCCCTGAATACTGTTCCGTCAAGCATAGCTCTTATTGTGCCGTTAGGGCTCTTCCACATCTCCTTTAAATTGTACTCTGTCATTCTGGCTGCGTTTGGTGTGATTGTCGCACATTTTACTGCTACACCGTATTTCATGGTTGCCTTTGCTGATTCAACGGTCACCTGATCATCTGTACGATTTCGCTCCTCCAAGCCCAGATCATAATACTCTGTCTTTAAATCGATAAAAGGTGTTAAAAGCTCATCCTTTATCATCTGCCAGAGAATTCTGGTCATCTCGTCTCCGTCCATCTCTACAAGGGGTGTTGTCATCGTAATCTTGCTCATTCTTAAATCTCCTTTACTTAATAAGGTTCTCCCAACCAAGGTGTTCCATATTTTCCTTTGAATTGTTTATATGCTCTCTGGCGCATTTTTCTGCCAGCAGTGCGTCATGATTCTTAATCGCCTCGCATATCTGTTTATGCTCGTGAGTGGAGTTTTTGGCTCTCTTTGTCTCGCCGAGTGTCACCTTTCTCACTCTGCCGACATACTCATGATAGTCCTTTAATACCCTCATAAGCTCCTTGCTTCCACCGGCCTCATACAATAGCTCATGAAACCTATTGTCCAGCTCAAGAAGCTGCTTTGCATTGCCCTTTTTCTCGTGAAACTCCGTGAGATAAATATTCTCCTCCATGGCAGCCATGAGCTCATCCGATATCCTCGTTGCAGCCCATCTGGCACAAAGTCCCTCAAGCAGAGCCCTTATCTCATATATATCCCTGATATCATCCGTGGAAACGCCCTCCACGAACGCTCCCTTATTGGGGATGATAGACACAAGTCCCTCAAGCTCAAGCTGGCGCAGTGCCTCCCTCACAGGAGTCCTGCTCACTCCAAGCTCATCACCGATATTCTTTTCCTTAAGCTCATCGCCCTTTGCAAATGTTCCTGCAAGTATACCATCCCTGATATGATTGTATACTCTGGCACTCAGGCTGTAATTATCATGTGACATGTACTAATCTACCTCACTATAATACTATATTAAGCTTTTTACAGCAATCAGTAATTTGAACTACAAGCTCATTATCTGTGATGGTAGTCACACGGCCCTCGTCGTACTGCTCATCTACCCATTCCTTTATCATGGTCACAAGCTTTGAGTTCTTATCTACCTTTCTGTCATCAGGCAGGCGGTAGTAGGTGTTTATCCACAGCGCTATTCCTGCAAGTCCTGATGTATTGGACACAGCTACAAGAGGTGGTCTGTTTAAGAATTTACCTGTATCGAATATGTTGTAAATCTCCTCATTTTTGAGAAGTCCGTCAGCATGGATTCCGGCTCTCGTCACATTGAAGTTTCTGCCGACAAACGGTGTTCGGCTCGGCTGCACGTATCCAAGCTCCTTCTCGAAGTACTCTGACAGCTCTGTAATAACCGTCGTATCCATACCATCGAGTGTACCCTTAAGCTGTGCATACTCAAATACCATAGCCTCAAGTGGTGTGTTTCCGGTTCTCTCTCCGATACCAAACAGTGAACAGTTGACGCCGCTTGCTCCGTAGAGCCATGCTGTTGTAGAGTTGTTTACAGCCTTGTAAAAGTCATTGTGTCCATGCCACTCAATCTGTGATGACGGCACACCTGCATGTGTGTTAAGTCCGTATATGATTCCCGGCACACTTCGAGGTATAACTGCTCCCGGGAAGTTTACTCCATATCCCATTGTATCACAGGCACGCACCTTAATCGGAATCTTGTACTCCTCCTGCAGCTTCATGAGCTCAACACAGAAAGGAATAACAAAGCCATATATATCGGAACGTGTGATATCCTCCAGATGGCACCTAGGGCTTATGCCTGTCTCAAGACACTCCCTGATGACTGACAGATACATATTCATAACCTCACGTCTGGTCATCTTCATCTTGTAGAAAATATGATAATCCGAACAGCTTACAAGTATACCGGTCTCCTTTAAGCCTATATCCTTTACCAGCTCAAAATCCTTCTTGCTGGCACGAATCCACGATGTAACCTCTGGGAACTTGTATCCTCTCTCGAGACATTTATAAACAGCGTCCCTGTCCTTCTTGCTATAGAGGAAAAACTCACTTTGTCTGATTATCCCCTTAGGGCCTCCAAGCTTATGTAAATAATCATAAATGGTAACTATCTGCTCAGTAGTGTATGGTGCTCTCGACTGCTGACCATCTCTGAAGGTGGTATCTGTAATCCAAATGTCCTCAGGCATATTGTGAGGCACTATTCTGTCATTGAATGCTATCTTAGGAACTTCTGAATAAGGAAAGAGATTTCTAAAAGTATTCGGCTCATCTACATCAACGAGCTGGTAAAAATGCTCTTCAAGCTGTAGTAAATTTGTTTTTTCGTTCATCAAAACTTCTCTCATCTTCGCATCTCCTGTGCTTAGTTTTATCTTTTGAATAATTGTATACAATTATACTTTTTGTGTCAATAAAAAAATTTAAATCTTAGTGTAACACTTTGTTATGTCTATCATAACCTAGAGTGTAAATAAATTTTATTGGAGGTCACTTATGAGTGATTTAGCAGCAACAAACTGTTCATGCAGCAATACAGATAACGGATGCGGATGTTCTTCGATTTTATGGATTATCCTGTTACTGTGCTGCTGTTGTGGAAATGGCAACGGAGGCTCTTTCTTCGGAGGAAACGATTGTGGAAGCGGCAATAACAGCTGTATCTGGGCTATCATCTTACTTTTCTGCTGTGGTGGCTTTGGCTGTGGTGGTGGCAGCAATAATGGCTGCGGATGTGGCTGCGGCTGCTGATTTACATTTTTACTGCGGGTCTTTTGGACCCGCAGCTTTTTACGATTTTTCAGTATTCTTTTTTTGCCTGTGCTGCTCTTTTTCTTTAAGCTTTTCAAGGACTTTACACTCGCCCTTCACCCTGTGCTTTTTGATGCATTCTTCATCTATCTCGTATACGTCGTGACCATCTATGATAAGCATATATCTTTTTTTAATAATGTATGCTGTAAACATGCATAATGTGAATCAGGTGACATATTATATAGAAATATATTTTAAAGGATTTTTATGGACGAGAACAGCCTGTTTACACCATTCGATGAAATAACCCAGACAAGGGAGCTTCAGATGCTTAAAACCATAATCCCATATATGCCGCATGACTCACAAAAGCAGATGACTCTTATGGTTCACTACATATCACTTATGAATTCAATGAGAATGATAGATTCTGCACCGGCACTGTCTGTTGCAGAAACAGAAAGTATGGCAGACAGAAGGCTTTCCATGCTCAACGCCTTAAAGAAATACTGCAGTAAAAGCGAACAGGATACGATAGACAATCTGTTAAATATTTTTTCAGTTTTGGACAATAGGGAGATTTATGACAAAGCAGGAATTTTTAAATAATTTTGCACAAAAGGAAAAACCGAAGGATACAACAAGCGCCATGCCGTTTCTCATGGAAAGTATTAAGGAAGCAAAGCGTAACGGCATAGAATTTACCAAAGAAGAGGTCTATTCCATGTGCACTGAGCTAAGCAAAAACCTGCCTGAGAAAAACCGCAGGCAGGTTGAAAGGCTTTTAAAAATGCTATAGTTTAATTTTTAAATGAATCTGTATTTATGCGGAGTATCTTGTCTATCGGTGCTGGCGAGTTTCCCTTGCCATCAGTGCCCTCAAGATACTTCTCCCCCGCAGATTCAAAAATGACATACAGGCTTTTATCCACGCTGTCAAGCTCCTCTGAGCCCGGCGGCATCTCTATTGTGATGTCGGGGCTGTTTGGCCTTGATGAGAGAGCTATGAGTGATTTGTAGCACTTGATATATGATGACTCATTCCTGCCATAGGAGGTGCTCAGATATACCTTTCCCGAGGTATCAAATGTCACTCCCTGCACTCTGGCAGGTATCGTATATGTGCTTAGGCTTGTGAGCCTGTCATCCTTTTTATCATAATAATATGCTACCATCTTTGACTTAAGAAGGATATTGTGAGTGGCTATCCACAGCCTGCCTCCATAGTACGTGATGCACGACGGCTTGTTTCCCACATCAAACACATCGACCACACCTGTCGCATCGATGACCTGCTTTGAATTCGCAGTGGCCATAAGAGAGATAAAATCATATGAGATGCGCTCCACTGTTGTATCGTAGGAATTGCACACCCATACATTTTCCCCGTCAAAGGCAATTCCTCCCAGGTGACTGTTTGCATCCATGCCAAGTGTCACGAGATACTCTCCGTCCTCCCTGTCAAATACCATCAGCTCCCCGAGTGAGCCCTTGTCATCAGAATAGCTCGTGATAAGCACGTATTCGTCTGTTATACAAATCCCCTGCGGACACTGTGCCTCACTGAAAATATAATTATTGAGAAAATCATTCTCCTTCGTCTCCGGCATTCCCGGAATATTTATTTCATCTATAAAATCGTAATCGCAATCCTTAAGCGCCATTGTACGCGCTTTTTTATTACTCCTGTAATTGTAATGCTCTACGCTGTATTCGTTGTTAATAGTCCTGACCCATTTGGCATATACGACATATCCATTTGCTTTTTCGTAGGTCAGAACATCTGCCTTTTTTGAAAAATGCTCATCCAGATACCAGCCGTCAAATTTATAACCGTATTTGTGCGGCTCTCTAAGTCCCATGAATTTCTGCTTTGGTGTGATGTATCCATAATTATTGATATTGTTTGCCGCACCGCCCAGATTATAGTAAATATATGAAACACCATCACTTTCCGACATATTGTCAACGAGTGTATTTAGTGATGGCCCGGAAGCAAAAGAGGCAGCTTCTGCCTCTTTTATCTCCGATGCAAACACATGAGTATTGGTAAAAATCAATGTAAGTAATATAATTAATGCTATTCTACTCTTCAACTTCAACAAGCTTGCTTGCCCTTTCTTCTATCTGTTTTGCAGCCACATCATCCGGTGCCTGCTCATATCTGGCAAACTCATATGAGAATGTGCCGCTTCCGCTCGTCATTGAGCGAAGTGTGGCATTGTATCCATAGAGCTCCAGATAAGGAATATCTGCTGCTATCTCCTGATATCCACCTTCTGTCGGGTTCATGCCCATCACTCTTGCACGTCTCTTGTTGAGCTCACCCATCACATCACCTGTATAGCCCTCAGGCACCACTACCTTAAGTGTGGCAATCGGCTCAAGAAGCACAGGCTTTGCCTCCATAATGCCCTTTTTAAATGCCTGCTGTGTTGCCACCTTGAAGGCCATCTCCGATGAATCCACAGGATGATAAGAGCCGTCATACAGCACAGCCTTTATGCCTGTCACAGGATAGGCTGCAAGAGGTCCCTTTTTCACAGACTCTGCGATACCCTTTTCAACAGCCGGGAAGAAGTTCTTCGGTACAGCTCCTCCTACGACCGTCTGCTCAAATACATATGGCGTATCCATATCTCCTGATGGCTCAAAGGTCATCTTGACATGGCCGTACTGTCCGTGTCCGCCGGACTGCTTCTTGTACTTATACTCTACATCGGATTTTTTCCTGATAGTCTCCTTAAAGGCTACCTTTGGACGCATAAGCTCTATCTCCACCTTGTACTTTTCAAGAAGCTCACTTGCCACTACCTCAAGCTGCATATCTCCGATACCATATAGTACAGTCTGTCCATTTTCACTGTCATTTACACTGTTTAGAGTCAGATCCTCCATTAACAGTTTCTGTAAAGACTGGGAAATCTTGTCCTCATCGCCCTTTTTCTTTGCCTTGTAGCGCATTGCCACATACGGCTTTGATATGCTTGTTCTAAGATATGTAACCGACATATTTCTGGTGGAAAGTGAATCTGTCGTAAGAGTCTTTGCAAGCTTTGCAAGCGCTCCGATATCACCTGCATGAAGCTCCTTCACTTCCTCCACCTTACTTCCTCTCATCACATAGAGCTTTCCGATTTTCTCATCGCAGTCCCTGTGATAATTGTAAAGCACATCGTCTGTCTTTAGTACACCCGAATTAACCTTTATCAGTGAATACTTACCGATGTATGGGTCAACTATCGACTTGAACACATAAGCACTCTTTGATTTTGCAAAATCATAATCAGCATTATACACCTCATTTGTTTTGGTGTTAATACCTGTACAGCTTCTCTTCTCCGGACTCGGCAGGTATTTCACGATATCAGCCATAAGTGTATACATGCCTCTTGCGAGAATATTTGAGCCCATAAGCACCGGCACAATTGAGCATTCGAGCACGTTTGCACGAAGCGCAGCCCTGATTTCATCCTCAGAGAACTCCTCTCCTCCGAAATATCTGTCCATGAACTCCTCACTTGTCTCAGCTACAGCTTCAACTAAGGCTTCACGGCATATTCCCAGGTTCTCCTTTGAGTACTCAGGCACATCAAACTTATCCACGCCTCCGCTTTCATTCCATCTCTTTGCCCTCTGCTGGATGACATTGACATAGCCCACAAACTTCTCATTCTCTCTGATTGGCAGATGAAATGGAGCTATTTTCTTGCCGTAAAGCTCCTGCAGCTTTAGCACCACATCCTTGAAGCTTGCATTGTCGATATCCATGTCCGTCACGAAAATCATCCTCGGCAGCTTGTATTTCTCGCATATCTCCCATGCTCTTTTTGTGCCGGTCTGTATGCCTGCCTTGCCTGAAACCACGATGATTGCAGCATCTGCAGCCGATACAGCCTCCTCAACCTCTCCTACAAAATCAAAAAAACCAGGAGTATCGAGAATATTTATTTTGACATTATCCCACTCAATCGGTACAACCGATGTATGTATAGAGAACTGACGCTTTATCTCTTCCTTGTCAAAATCGCTGATAGTGCTGCCATCCGCTACAGTGCCCATTCTGGTGGTCTGTCCTGCCAGATATGCCATAGCTTCCACGAGTGATGTCTTGCCACAGCCGCTATGGCCTAAAAGCACGACGTTTCGAATCTTCTCAGTAGTGTAAACATTCATTTCAAGTACCTCCCTGACATTATTATAGTATGTATACATTGTACTAATATTTTAGATAATTTACAACACTTTTATGCAATCTGACGATTATTTTTTATCATTTTATTATAATAAATATGGCAATAATTTATTGCTTTATAGTGTTAAATTGATTATAATATATTAGATAATAAAGAATTAGGAGATACACATAAATGCATTTTGATAAAGTTGGCTTTATCGGGCTCGGTCTGATTGGCGGCTCGATAGCCAGAAAAATGAAAGAAAATAATCCAAAGGTCTCAATTATCGCAACAGCCGGACATCAAAAGACCATAGATGATGCCTTTGGGCTTGGCCTGATAGATAATAATGAGCTTTTAGAGCTCAACTCATTTAAAGACTGCGACGTAATCTTTCTGTGTGCACCGGTAAACAAAAATATCGAATACCTCACACAGCTTAAGGATATCATAAAGGATGACTGTATCATCACAGATGTTGGCAGCACCAAAACACAGATTCATGAAAAGGTCACAGAGCTTGGCCTTGAGCGCAATTTCATTGGCGGGCATCCTATGACGGGCTCTGAAAAAACAGGCATACTCAATTCAGACAAGCAGCTTTTGGAGAATGCATACTACATCATCACTCCTACTATGGCAACAACTGAAGAAAATCTGAATAATTTCAGACAGTTTGTACTTTCGCTCGGCTCGATAGCTCTCATTTTAGACTACAATGAGCACGATCATGCTACCGCAGCCATCAGCCATCTGCCACACATGATTGCATACTCTCTCGTCAATCTGGTTGAGCACATCGACTCTGAAAAAGAGACCATGAAAACCATCGCCGCCGGAGGCTTCCGCGATGTGACACGTATCGCTGCAAGTTCCCCTGTCATGTGGGAAAATATATGTGAATCCAACAAAACACAGCTGCTCTCACTCATGGACCAGTATGAAGCCAATTTCCATAAGCTTCGCGAAATAATTGCAGAGGGCAGCTCTCAAAAGATGCTCGATTACTTCCAGGATTCAAAGAATTACAGGGATTCACTCACACTGCCCGGTGCCAAAATCCGCAAGGATTTCCACGAGGTATTTGTCGATATTGCTGATGAGGCAGGCGGCATCGCAGTGCTTGCAAGCCTTTTAGCCTTCAACGGCATCAGCATCAAGAATATCGGCATCATGAACAACCGTGAGTTTGAGGAGGGTGTACTGCGCATAGAGTTCTATGATGAAAGTGCTCTTGAATCAGCTATCAGTGTACTTAAAGAAAGAAACTATACTATTCACCGCAGATGATTTATCCTGTTATATGGCTTTAATCCAAAAGCAAAGAGCCGTAAAGCGAATTAATTTCGTTTTACGGCTCTTTTTATATCATCCGATGCAACAGCCCTTACCATTAAGCTGCACCAACAGCACTTTATTAATATACGTTCTCCTCAAGTACCTCATAGAAATCCTCAAAGGTCTTGCGGCAGCAATAAGGGTCAATTATCTCAATGCCCTCTGCCATAAGCCCCGGCAATGTAAATGACATGGCAACACGATGATCGTCATATGTCTTAATTTGACAAGGCTTAACACTCTCTGCCGGATAAATCCTTAAGCCATTTTCAGTTTCTTCAACCCTCACACCTAATTCAGCCAGGTTTTCCTCGATGGCATTTATCCTGTCACACTCCTGCAGACGTATATGTGAAATGCCTTCTATCCCTACAGGCTCCTTTGCAAACGGTGCAATCGCAGCAAGTGTCAGTGCCTGATCAGAAAATGCTGACAAATCCCAGCTTCCGCCATACATTTGTCCATTATCCGGTGGCATACACACTATGCCGTCTGCCTCGTCAGAAAGTGTGCAGCCCATATCCGCCAGCACCTCAAGAAATGCCACATCTCCCTGTAAGCTGTTTTGATGCACGCCAAGTACCTGTGACTTCACATGTAAAAGTGGACTCATGGCATAAAAATAGCATGCGGCCGACACATCCGGCTCTATATCATAGTCTAAGCTTACATATGCCGCTTTCTCAGGGATAATAAAGCTGTTATTTTTTTGGTTCTGTATCACATCAAGCCCAAACTGCCTCATCATAAGAAGCGTCATCTCAACATATGCCATGCCATGTGTTCCTGTGACATTAATTGTAAAGGTCTTTTCCATCACCATAGCCGAGATAAGAAGTGCACTCAAAAACTGGCTGCTCTTGTCTACGTTTATATCAACAGCATCAGCATACTCTCCTGTATTTCCGATGGTAAAAGGAAAATGATACTCCTTCTCATCATACTCAATATGAGCCCCCAGCTTCTCAAGCGATACAAGCAAATCCTTCATAGGACGCTTCTTCATCTGCTCAGATGACACTATATGGTATCTGCCCTTTGACAGTCCAAGAAGAGCTGTAAGAAAACGCGCAGCGGTACCTGCACTTCCCACGTCTATCTCGGCCTCATTCTTTGGAATCCTGCCTCCAAAGCCTGTTATTGTTATTTCTCTTTTATCCTCATCCACCAAAACCGGAAATCCCAGACGAATCAGTGCATCTATAAAATGTCTCGAGTCATCACTAAAAAGACACCCTTTTAAAACGCTGCGCCCATTTGCGAGTGCAGCGATTAAAAGGGCTCTGTTTGTGATACTCTTTGAGCCAGGTACACTGGTTACAATATCATGTGGATGATTTACTTTTTTTACTTTATAAATCATTGAAAATCTGATAAATATCAATCTTGAGTGCATCAGTGTCTGTCATACCGATAAACACCGCACCATAATGATATACTCCTTCTTCACCGTCTGTTCTTCGTACAATCTCGATAACCGCATCCACAACCTCCTTGGTCCAAATCTGGATTTTGGTGTCATAATATGTATGTATATCGAGAGGTACCCTTGCATTAAATCCGATACCGCTTCTGGAAATATCCGTGACATCCACATGACAATACTTAAGCGTTGTCACTCCGTCCTCATCCAGACGCTCTAACTGTACCGATACATCAATGTCAAGTCTTTTATGTCTTCTCTTTTCTTCCATGCACTTTACCCCATCTATTATATTATTGACTAAGGGAAAATAACCCTCAATCAACATATTAGTATATATGACTGATTTTTACAAGTAAAATTTATTCAGCCGTCTCATCTTCCATATGCATATCATTTGTTATAAACATCGCATCCCCAAAGCTGAAAAATCTGTATCTTTCCTCTACGGCCTCTTTGTATGCATCTAGAACATGCTCTCTGCCTGCTAACGCTGACACAAGCATGACAAGTGTGGACTGTGGCAGATGGAAATTGGTAATCAGACAATCAATCACCTTAAAGCTGTAGCCCGGATAAATAAATATATCCGTCCATCCGCTGCACTCTCTTAGCATGCCGTTTTCATCTGACGCAGCCTCTAAGGTACGTGTGCTTGTAGTGCCGACAGATATTATTCTGCCGCCATTTTTCTTTGCATTATTAATCTTGTCTGCTGCCTCCTGTGACACCATGTAAAACTCAGAGTGCATATGATGATCTAGCACATTATCAACCTTTACCGGTCTGAAGGTGCCAAGCCCCACATGTAAAGTCACCTCCGCAATATCCACTCCCTTATCCTTTACCTGCTGTAAAAGCTCCTTTGTGAAATGCAGTCCTGCAGTAGGCGCAGCGGCTGAACCGTCATACTTTGCATATACTGTCTGGTAGCGGTTCTTGTCCTTTAGCTGATGTGTGATATACGGAGGCAGAGGCATCTGTCCGAGCTTATCAAGTATCTCCTCAAAAATACCCTCATAGCTAAACTGAATCAGTCTGTTTCCATCATCAACCACATCTATTACTTCACCTGTTAAAAGTCCGTCACCGAATATAATTTTCGTGCCCGGCTTTGCCTTTTTACCCGGCTTTACAAGAGTCTCCCATACGTCGTTTTGTCTGCGCTTTAGAAGAAGTATCTCTATCTTTGCCATAGTGCCTTCCTTCACGCCAAACAGACGTGCAGGAATAACCTTTGTATTGTTGAGCACAAGGCAGTCTCCCGGTCTTAAATATTTAACAATCTCCTTGAACACATGGTGGCTGACCTCTCCTGTATTCTTGTCAAGCACCATGAGCCTTGAACTGGAGCGGTCCTCCAGAGGATCCTGTGCTATAAGCTCCTCCGGAAGATCATAATCAAAATCTTTTACGTCCATAATTTCCTATTCCTAAAACTATACCAATATCTAGCCACGAAGCGTGATACCTGCAGTCTCTTTAAGATGAGCAAGTATATCCTTTACAAAGCCCTCGACCTTCTTAGCCTTAAGTTCCTCATCCTTTGGTGTAAATACTACACTGTACGCCATGCTCTTCTTATTCGGAGGAAGCTGTACACCCTCGTAAACATCAAACAATGTAACATCTGAGACATAATCACATGCTTCCCTGATACCGTTTTCAATCTGCTCACAGGTGATATCCTTGTCCACAACAAAGGCAAAATCTCTCTTCTCATCATCAAATTTTGAGATTGGAGTAAATACTCTGTCCTTTCCATACCACTGTGAAAGTACTCTAAGGTCAAGCTCCATCACATATGCCGGCACTCTCATGTCAAGCTCATCGCATATCTCATATCTTACCTGACCGAGATATCCGACCTTTTGACCGTCACAGAATACCTCTGCGGTCTGATATGGATGAAGGAATGGCTTTTGAGCCGGCTTATATGTAAACTTCACATCAAGTGCATCTGCTACAGTCTCAGCCAGTCCCTTTATAGTAAAGAATGACTCATCCTCACCGAATACACCTGCGCAAAGAGTCTCTCTCTCATCAGGATACTCTGTAAGCGGAAGCTCCTTTGCGATAAAGATATTTCCAAGCTCAAAGATTCTTCCCTCCAAAATACCCTTCTTCTGGTTTCTTGCTATGGCATAAAGCATCTCAGAAGCAAGTGTTGTTCTCATAAGCGAGAGGTCAACATTGATTGGATTTATAAGCTTGATTGCATGTCTTTCCGGTGCATCCTCCGGGAACCTGAGCAAATCAAGATCAGCAGGTGAGAAGAATGAGTAGTGTATTCCCTCATATGCTCCTGCTGCACAGAGCACCTCCTTTAGCTTGCGCTCAGTCTGCTGTCTAAGGTTGAGTCCTCCGAGTGTAACCTGTGCTGTAGGCATGAATGCAGGAATGACATGGTCATAGCCATACATACGGATAACCTCCTCTGCCACATCCGGATAATCCTCCATATCCTCACGGTATGCAGGAATCATAAGTGTCAGCTCATCACCGTTTACAACCGGTGCAAAGCCTAAATTTGTGAGTATTCTCACGATATCCTCTGTAGGAACCTCTATTCCAAGCACGCCGTTAACCTTTGCAATAGAAACCTTCATTTCTTTTGGCTCAAGTGAATTTCCTGTAGTCACCTCAACGTGTGTTGAAGAAACCTTACCACAGCCAAGCTCCTCCATCAGGTGAAGTGCTCTCTTCATAGCCATGGCTGTTGTGTACTCGTTTACTCCCTTTGAGTAAAGCGCACTCGAATCAGATGACTGTCCCAACGCACGTGAGCTCTTTCTGATATTATCTCTTGCAAATTTTGCAGACTCAAACATCACCTCTGTGGTGCCGTTGTTAATCTCAGAGTTTAAGCCTCCCATGATACCGGCAAGTGCAACCGGCTTCTTTCCGTCACAGATAACGAGGTTATTGCTGTTTAACTCAAATTCCTTCTCATCAAGTGTGACAATTTTCTCGCCATCGTTTGCACGTCTTACTACAATCTCATCTCCCTCAAGGTATGAGTAATCAAAGGCATGCATTGGCTGTCCGAGCTCTTTTAAAATAAAGTTAGTGATGTCTACCACATTTGAGATAGAGCCTATTCCGACAAGTGCAAGACGTTTTCTCATCCATGCAGGTGACTCGGAGATTTTTACATCATGTACATAGTGAGCTGTGTAGCGCGGGCAGATGTCCTGTGCCAGAACAGATACCTTGAAGTTTTCCTTCTTCACATCATCTGCAGTATAGTCAAGTGCAGGCTCCTTAAGCTCTTTTCCCAAAACAGCAGCAACCTCTCTTGCCATGCCGTATATACACTGGCAGTCTGGTCTGTTTGCAGTGATTGCAATATCAAAAATCCAGTCATCAAGACCGAGAATAGGCTTTACATCTGCTCCAACCTCTGCATCCTCAGGCAAAACCAAAAGTCCGTTGTAGCCTGCACCCGGATAGAGGTCTTCATTTAAGCCAAGCTCTACACCTGAGCATAACATTCCATATGAATCATATCCACGCAGCTTGCCCTGCTTTATCTCCATCACGCCCTCTATTGTAACGTGATCCTTTGCTGTGGCATATACTGTTGCACCGATAAGTGCGAGAGGGAATTTGCCGCCGGCTTTTACATTGTCTGCACCGCAGCAAATCTGGAATGTTCCGTGCTCTCCTGCATTTACCTGACACAGGCTTAGGTGTGTCTCAGGAATCGGCTCACATTTTTCTACAAGGCCGACTACTACGTTTGAGATATCCTTTCCCACCTCATATGATTCCTCAACCTCGAAACCGCATGAGAATAATTTTTCCTCTAACTCCTTTGGTGTTACATCTATATCTACATAATCCTTTAACCAGCTAAGTGGTGTTAACATAATTTTTGCCTCCTGTTATATATTCAAGAAATGAATCTAGTTGTCATCAATCTGGTCTAATACCCTAAGGTCTGACTCGAATAAAAGCTTGATGTTGTTGATTCCGTATTTGAGCATTGCAATACGCTCAAGACCGATACCGAATGCAAAGCCGCTGTACTCATTTGTGTCTATACCGCAGCCCTCAAGCACCTTTTTATTTACAACGCCTGCACCAAGCACCTCAATCCAGCCTGTGCCCTTGCACAAAGAACATCCCTTACCGTGGCACTGGAAGCAGCTTACATCAACCTCTACAGATGGCTCTGTAAATGGAAAGTATGAAGGACGAAGACGAGTTGTGACATTCTTTCCGAACATCTTCTTTACAAGCTGGTCAAGCATACCCTTTAAATCACAGAGTGTGATGCCCTTATCTACCACAAGTCCCTCCATCTGTGTGAACATAGGAGAATGTGTTGCATCATCATCCGAACGGAAAACCTTACCCGGTGAAACAACCTTGATAGGCGGCTTCTTTGCTTCCATAACGTGAATCTGTCCTGCTGAGGTCTGTGTACGAAGTAAGAACTCAGGTGATAAGTAGAATGTATCCTGCATATCACGCGCCGGATGATCCTTTGGAGTATTTAAGGCTGTAAAATTATAGTAATCATTCTCGATTTCTGTTCCCTCGTAAACCTCAAAGCCCATAGATGTGAAAATCTCTGAGAGCTGGTCCTTTACCTGTGTTACCGGGTGAAGATTACCCTTTTTGCTTCTCTTTGCAGGCATAGTGACATCTATTTTCTCGCTCTCATACTTGCGCTTAAGTGCCTCTGCCTCAAATTTCTTAACCTTCTCATCAAGAAGCTTCTCAACTGCCTCACGTGTCTCATTGACCCACTGGCCTACCTTTGGTCTCTCATCAGGAGCAACATCCTTCATGCCCTTTAAGACTGCTGTGAGCTCCCCCTTCTTTCCAAGAATTGCAGCACGCACATCATTTAATTTTTCAAGACCGTCAGCCTTATCAATTTCAGCAAGTGCTTTTTCTCTGATCTGTTGAATTTTGTCTCTCATCGAATTTCACCTCATAATATTTTTCTTAATTTGCATAAACTCGTAACTCCAAGCCTGAATTCACCGTTTATGCGATAAAAAACGCCCCTGCATGGCTGTTAAACCGTGCAGGGACGAAAATTCCGCGATACCACCCTGATTTCCATTGAAGAAGTATCCAATGGACTCTCATTGATATGTGTAACGTACATAACACGTCATGAACTACTGTTGCTTCATCCATGCAGCTTCAGTGTGAACTTCAATCGATAGCCTTTTTGTAAGACTGCTTTCAGCCGGTGACAATCTCTCTCTGGTCAAAGTACTATAATCTACTATGCACCTTCATTGCTTTTATTATATATAGCTGCGACATATATATCGCAAATGCTTATGTCTTAATAACACATAAGTCATTTTAGCACAATCTCTATATTTTGCAAGTAAAAATTTTTATATTTAATTTATATTTTATTTCTAAGCCCCTTAGGATAATGGTTTTTAACCTGTGCACCATTCACCTTTCCCCAGCCGGCCGGGTATCCGTCCACACATACAAGAGCCCAGCCCTTTTTGCATTCTGCCGCCTGCACATCAGACAACATGACTGACTGACCGTTGAAAAAGCCGGTAGTCTGCGGATCATCACAGGTAAGCTTTACTACATTTTTAGCTTCACTGTACTTAAGCGCAAGTGCAAGCGAATGTGACGGCTCAAAGCGCTGTTTTTTGAACTCTCCTATATGAAGCCCTGCACGCTGCACCTTAAGCCCCTTGATATCCACCTCCATATCCGGCAGCCTGTAAAGCTGTTCCCCAAACATGACAAGCCTTGCGTTTTTTATCCATGCTGCCATATCCTCTGATACGGTCTCATCAAGAAACTCTGAGAGAAGCTTCATATTTTCTTTTGTGAGAGCCGGCTTCGTTTCATTTTTCCTGTTCTTATTATTTTTGTTCTTTTTGGTTTTCCTGTCATCTTTAAGGCCTGTGTCCTCTACTTTATTACAGCTATCCTCGCATACATCATAATCCGCACCAAGCTCATTAACACAGCCTCTTCTCACAAGCTTTGCCACAAAATGGCCCTCTCCATCCACCTTATGTGGCCAGAATCGCTCCATTTCTTCAAGTGTGAAATCAGAATGACTCTCCAAAAAATGCTCAACTACATCCTCATTTTCTTCCCTTGAGAAGGTGCATGTGCTGTACACTATCACACCTCCGGGCTTAAGCATCACTGCGGCATTGTCCAGTATTTCCTTCTGCCTTGCCGCACAGATTGCCACATTTTCCACGCTCCACTGCTCTATTGCCTCAGGCAGCTTTCTAAACATTCCCTCTCCTGAGCATGGTGCATCCACCTGTATGGCATTAAAAAAGCTTGGAAAATGTGAAGCAAGCGCAAAGCTGTCCTCATTTGTCACAATCGCGTTTTTTATTCCCATGCGCTCTATATTCTGCGACAAAATCCGGCTTCTTTGTGTGTTAATCTCATTTGACACCAAAAGCCCGCTGTCTCCTAAATATGTGGCAAGCTGTGTGCTCTTTCCTCCGGGTGCTGCGCACAGATCAAGCACTCTCATGCCCGGCTTTGGGGCTAAAAGAGCAGCCGCCGACATGGCGCTTGGCTCCTGTATGTAATAAAGCCCCATCTCGTGATACGGATGCTTCCCGGGGCGTTTTTCCTCGTCATAATAGTAAGCATCGTTCGCCCACGTAACTTTTTTGTCCATCGGTATGCAAAGCTTATCCATTATTCTGGCGATTTCTTCTTCAACGCTTTTATTTTTTCCGACTTTAAGTGTATTAAAGCGAAACGCCTGAAAACGGTTATTGTCATAGCTGTATAAGAACTCCTCCCACTCATTGCCAAGAAAGGCCTTCATCTTTTTCTCAAACTCTATCGGTAAATTCATTGTCAAATCCTCTTGTTCTCTAAATATATCCTGCTATCACACACATACTCATGTGTCTAAGTACTTCGATATTACCACATTTCTACTATCCATGCTATCAATTTTTTAAACTGCTTATATCCACAACTGTCACATCCTTGTAATAATATCCGATTATATCCTTATAGCTGCTTCCTGCCTTTGCCAGCCTGTCTGCACCATATTGGCTGAAGCCTATTCCATGACCAAAACCTCCTCCGGACAGCGTATAGTGACCATTTGCACCGGCACTCACACTAAAGCAGGCGCTTGGTATCATCGACATATTCTCCCTCACAGAGCCATCGTTTAATGTAACCTTTTTCTGATAATGCCCCAGTGCTTTTCTTATATCATTCTCTGCCGTAAATGTCTGTGATTTGTTTCCATAGCTTATAGTAAGTGAAAGTACATATCCTGCGTCAGAGGTTTTATCCGCACAAATGCCTGTAGCCGCACCATATTGAGGATCATTGTATGCCGATAATTCAAGCTCCGAGGTCCATCTGTAGTATGGCGAATTGTCGTCCACCGACTCCACCTTGTGTATGAAATCAGGCGTACTCGAAGACCAGACCTCCATATCCTCTGTTTTTCCGGCAGATGTAGAAAAATAATAGCATGTTATTAAGCTTCCTCCACATGATACAACCTGCCCTGCCGTAGCTTTTACTGCCTCATCGGTTGACTGCTTTGCTTCCGCAGCGTTATAGACCTGAAAAGCCGTGGTATTGTCTATATTGGCTCCGTAGAGCGCATACTGTGTATTTTTCATCTGTGAATATACAAAGGTTCTCGCACAAACTGCCTGGGCCTTAAGCGCCTCCGCATCAAACGTGGATGGCATCTCCGACGGCAGCACATAGCGCACATATGTCTCCACATCGACTGTATTTACCGCCACAATGCCTCCCTCTGTCTTTATAAACTCAAATGAGCCCGGATAGCTTTTACCGTTTATGCTGACACTGTTGTCTGCCGAGCTAACCTTTATCCGCTCCTTTTGTGCATTTGCCATATATGCACCCACATCGTCAATAGCATTGCTTCCGCAGTCGGCATCATCCACATAAAGGTTAGACGCTGCACCTGCCGCAATTTTGGGAAACGCATCTTTTCCATCGTTTTTTATAAGTACTCTTATGTATGTAAGGTCTGGTGCCTGTCTTCTGACAATGGCACATATCCTGCCCGAATCAAGTATGTAGGAAAGTGTTTCACTGCCTATTATCAGGTCAGAAACTGATATTTCCCTAGGCGTATCTCCTGTCTCATCATACACGGGCAGCTCATCTGACTGCATCGGAATATCGTCCTGTCCCGCAATCTGCATTGTGCCGTTTCCGTACGACAGCATCACACCTGATATATCATCCGGCTTTATCTGTATCTTTTTTACCTTAGAGCCACTGATTTCAATATCACAGACACCGGTAAAGCTCTCCTCCATGGTTCCCTTTGCCCTGTAAAGCTCTCCATCACAAATGAAAATCAGCCTTCCATCGTCATTTGAAACAATATATGCATTCTCATACACCATATCCTTTGTCACAGCCTTTGCCTGCTTTGCAAGCGTCCCTTTTTCCTTTTGTGCCATGACAATTGCAAAAACAATAACCACGCATACCATGGTTATCGCAAGCATTATCCAGACCATCTGATTCGGCTTTTGCCGTCTTCGTCTCCTATTTGCCAAATTTCTGTTCTCCTTAACACCAAAATAGTGGTTACTTACCGCTCAAAAAATGGGAGCTGCAAAAACAGCTCCCTTTATCATCTGTACTTAAGAATCCTTTGTGCTTTAAAAATCATTTGTATCTCATGAATCTTTTGTGCGTCCGGAGTTCTTTTGTACATTATTATTCTTTTGTAAGAACCCAAAATGCCGGTCCTGTAATTTAGACTCCTAGCGCTCTTGCTAGGTGGGTAACCGCAGTCTGCCTTCTGCCTTCCGCTGCATAATGACGGCCTGACATCCAACAGCTCATATAGGAATCCCGTTTAAAGTAAATGTAGGTTCTAAATACACAGGGTTGTCGAACATCTCAGGTATCTTTGTAAATTCATTATACTTTATTATGTCTCATGTTGCAATGCAAAATTCATGTTAGAATTTAACAAATTTTTCTCTGGCATTTCGTAACATATTTGAAAACCAGATAATTACTGCGACAAATATAATCATCTCAACATATGACCAGTATGGTATCTTTTTAAGACAATCCGAAACTATCGCAACTATACTGATAACAAAAATCACAATACCGAATGCAAGTGACTTTGGATAAATATAAGCTATATAGCCTGCCGTATCCTTTATCTTTTTCATCTCCTCATCAGCCACAAAGGTGCTTTCAATTTTGCCGCTTTTCTTCATTCGCAGTGAGACAAAAATTATGTAAATTCCAAGTATCAGCGTGACCGCATCTATTATAATAAAATAGTTCATGCTTCTTTCTCCTGTATTTTTATTTATTATTCCTCAATAGTTACACCGGATTTTATATACAAAAATATGTAAAATCACCAAAATTAGTATAACCTCCTGTAAGGAAAAAATAAATGGTAAATAAGTCCCAACATTTTCTTGAATTTCTTTTGTTAATGTAGTAAAATATATTTATATTTTCATGGGGGAAGGAGTTTTTAAAATGAAACTTGACGATTTAAAAATACTTATATGCGACGATTCGATCCTCGCAAGAAAACAGATGAAGGATATCATCAATTCCATTGGTTCACCGACTATCATTGAGGCGGCAAACGGACAGCTCGCCATTGATATGTACAAGGAGCATAAGCCAAATCTCACATTTATAGACATTGTAATGCCTGTCAAGGACGGAAATGCCGCTATCTCAGAGATTATGGAGTATGACAGCAGTGCTACCATCTTTGTTGCATCATCTGTCGGCACACAGTCCGAGCTTAAAAAGGCTCTTGCTGCCGGAGCATGTGACTTCATTCAGAAACCTATCGACAAGGATCAGGTCATAAGCCTTATTCAAAAGCACATAGGAGGAAATTAATATGTATACTCAATTTTTTGGCAATTTTCTCCTATCAAAGGGGTATATCACTAATGAACAGCTTTTTGACGCTCTCAAGGAAAAAGCTCAAAAGCACGCAAAGCTTGGTACTCTTGCTATCCACTCAGGGCTTATGACAGCAGCCGAGGTTGATTCGGTAATTGTCGAGCAGACCCACCAGGACAAGAAATTTGGCGAATTGACGATTGAAATGGGCTATCTGACAGACGAGCAGGTAAAGGAGCTCTTAAGCATCCAGAGTCCTGACTTTCTTCTTTTAGGACAGATTCTTTTAGACAAAGGCATAATCGACAATACCACTCTCGAAAAGAGTATACATGATTACCGCAGTGAGAATGCTATTTCCGACCTTGACATGGTACTCGAGGATAAGGACAGTATAAACCACCTGATAGGTCATTTTTTTGAAAATACAGGTATAGAGCCTTCTGCCATTGACACTATGTATCTTGAGCTTTTGTTTAACAGCTTTATCCGATTTGTCGGTGATGACTACACTCCGCTGTCTGCTGAGATATGTGACGGCTTTAGTGCAGACTGCATGGTACGTCAGGACATTGAGGGCAGCTACGCTATATCTACATACATAGGTATGAGTCAGACGACAGCCATCAATTTTGCATCACGCTACGTAAAGGAACCTTTCTCGGTATACGACGAGTATGTACAGGCATCTCTGGATGATTTCTTAAACTTAAACAATGGACTGTTTCTGGTCAACTGCTCCAACGATCAGGCACTTGAGCTTACTCTCACAGCACCTGAACATTTCGATGGACAGACACTAAGCTTCAATAAAGCGTGCAAGCTAAAGCTGTTATATCCTTTTGGAACCATTCACTTTATTATTGAATTCTAATACCTCTACAGGGTATTTTCAGCAAGCTGATAATAATTTGCTCTATGCTTTGAGCACAAAAAGAACATCTGCAAACGACAGATGTTCTTTTTATGTTACGCTATATATAATTATATATCTGAGCAATTACAATTATATTGATTACTGTACACCAAGCATTTTCTTAACAGTATTTTCCATCTGATCTACATCACATACTGTGTTGTGAAGAATCTTTGCATCCCTGATCTCCTCAATTGCATTTGGCACCTTAACCTTGCCGAGCTTTGAAAGCTCATCGACAAGCTCAAAGTCTGTCATTGAATCGTACTTAGGATCAATTGCATCCATTACACTTCTTGTGAATTTGAACGGACTTGCTGTAGATGCGATAACTGTCTTTGTGGCTGTATCGCCGGTAGCATCCTTATACTTGCCATATACACCTGCTGCAACCGCTGTATGAGTATCAATTATGTATCCTGTATCCTCATAAAGCTTTTTGATAACCTCTGCGGTTTCCTGCTCGCTTGTGTAATTACCATAGAAGTCAGAAAGCTTCTCCTTCATATCAGGTGTTACAGTGTACTTGCCATCCTTTGAAAGCGAAGCCATGAGCTGAGCATTCTTATTTGCATCATTGCCTGCGATACGGTAAATGAGTCTCTCAAGGTTTGAAGAGATAAGGATATCCATGGATGGTGAATTTGTGAGGATAAACTCTCTGTTCTTATCATACTCTCCTGTTGTGAAGAAATCATAAAGCACTTTATTCTCATTTGAAGCGCAGATAAGCTTAGCAACAGGAAGTCCCATGTTCTTTGCATAAAACGCTGCAAGTATATTTCCAAAGTTTCCTGTAGGAACAACGATATTTATCTTCTCATCCTTTGCAACAGCTCCCTGTGCAAAAAGCTTTGAATAAGCATATACATAGTACACAATCTGTGGCACAAGACGTCCTATATTGATTGAGTTGGCAGATGAGAACTGATAGCCTGCGGCATCCATTGTCTCAGCAAGAGCCCTATCATTGAACATAGCCTTTACTGCTGACTGCGCCTGGTCAAAGTTACCGTGAATACCTACTACATGAGTATTGGCACCCTTTTGTGTAAGCATCTGTTTCTCCTGAATCGGGCTGACACCATTCTTTGGATAGAAAACGATAATCTGTGTACCCTCAACATCAGCAAAGCCTGCCATAGCTGCCTTTCCTGTGTCTCCTGATGTGGCTGTGAGGATGACAATCTCGTTTTTTACATTGTTTTTCTTTGCAGATGTGATAAGTAAATGAGGCAGAATGGATAATGCCATATCCTTGAAGGCTATTGTAGAGCCATGAAACAGCTCAAGGTAGTAAGCCCCGTCAGCAAACTTAAGCGGTGCAATCTCAGTAGTATCAAACTTGCTGTCGTATGCCCTGTTGATACAATTTTTAAGCTCATCCTCTGTAAAATCCGTAAGGAAAAGCTTCATGACCTCATATGCTACCTGCTGGTATGACATCTTGGAAAGCTCCTCAATTGAAACATCAAGTGCAGGAATACTCTCCGGTACAAATAATCCTCCGTCATCGGCAAGTCCCTTAAGGATAGCCTGTGAAGCTGTTATTTTCTTTTCACTGTTTCTTGTGCTTGAATATAATAAATCCATTTTTTACCTCATTTCTCTTTTTATCTTTTCTAAATCCGTATTGCCGCATCAAATATGCAGACAATTATTTTCCTATATAGTATAATAAATTTCATATATCAAATCAATAACAAAAATGCTACAATTATATAAATGTTTTAATAAACAGTACCAAAATATACACGAAAGGGACACTATATATCTATGCTGCAAGGAGTTTACACTGCAACAAAAAAGGACAAAACACTGTATTACCGCTCCAGTATCACCTATAAAAATAAACATATAAGCCTCGGAAGCTTCGAAAGTGAGCCTGAAGCCGGCCGCGCCTACTCTGCTGCTGTATCCATACTAAATAGTCATGACAGCATTGAAGACTCATTTTATCATACATATGCCCTGGCCTTTGACAAGATTGTCACACTGATTAACTACCGTGACAACGGCATGTACATAAAGACTCCCATATATCTGCGCAAAAACTATTTCAGCTACTACATGGATATATCGTGCGAGCTCAAGTTCGATATAGATGACCTGTTCTACTACTCAGAGCACCGCATACTAAGACGGCAGGGACATCTGTACGTCAATGACTACGGCATGCAGGTCACTCTTCTTAGCCGCTATGGCATACAGCCCCATGCGGTTTGCGGGCGGGACTATGTATTCGTAAACAACGATTCCACCGACATGCGCTACGAAAACATCAAGCTGCTAAACCCATACCACGGTGTGGAGATTGTCAAAACAGCCGGGCTCGACAAATACAAAACGCGCATACACGTAAACGGCAATTTTGTCATAGGAACCTACAGCACCATAGAAAGAGCCGCCATCGCCTACAATAAGGCAGTGGATATGGCACATGCACATGGTCTTTTAAAAAACTATCATGAAAACTACATAGAAAACATTTCTCCCAGTGAATATGCCGACATCTACACTACTGTCAGCATTTCCGATAAGTTCGTAAAATATCTTGAAGCCATAACCTAAAACAAGCCTGATAATCCCGATAATACATATTATGAAAAACTTCCCGTGTTGTTCTTTCCACGGGAAGTTTTTACACAGAATATAACTAAGCATATATCCATGTTATTTCTGATTTATATAATTGACAAGACCCTCGCAGTCGATAATCTTCTGCATGAACGGTGGGAACGCCTGTCCCTTAAACTTCTCTCCTGTTGTCTCATCTGTGATGATACCCGAATCAAAGTCCACAGTCACCTCATCACCGGCATTTATTGCCTTTGCTGCCTCAGGACACTCGATAATAGGAAGACCTATATTGATTGCATTTCTGTAGAAAATTCTAGCAAATGTCTCTGCGATAACACAGCTTACGCCTGCTGCCTTGATGGCAATCGGTGCATGCTCTCTTGATGAACCACAGCCGAAGTTCTTGTTGGCTACCATGATATCTCCGGCCTTTACATTATTTACAAAATCCTTGTCGATATCCTCCATGCAGTGTGTTGCAAGCTCCTTAGGATCAGAAGAATTCAGATATCTTGCAGGAATGATTACATCTGTATCGACATTATCTCCATATTTAAATACACAACCGTGTGCTGCTTTCATTGTGATTCCTCCAATCTTTACATAACATCCTTTGGTCCTGAAATCTTACCTGTGATGGCACTTGCCGCTGCAACAGCAGGGCTTGCCAGATAAACCTCAGAATCCACATGACCCATACGTCCGACAAAGTTACGGTTTGTGGTAGATACGCATCTCTCGCCCTCAGCAAGCACTCCCATGTATCCGCCAAGACATGGTCCGCAGGTAGGTGTGCTCACGATGGCACCTGCCTCGATAAATGTCTTAAGAAGTCCCTCTTCCATGGCCTGAAGATAAATCTTTTGTGTGGCAGGAATCACGATAACCCTGATACCGTCCGCAACCTTTTTACCCTCAAGAATCTTTGCTGCAATACGCAGATCATCCATACGACCGTTGGTACATGAACCGATTACTACCTGATCAATCTTCACATCTCCTACCTCATCGATGGTACGTGTGTTGTCAGGCAGATGTGGGAATGAAACTGTAGACTTAAGTGTGCTAAGGTCAATTGTATACTCCTCATCATACTCTGCATCACTATCAGCCTCATACTCTGTGAACGGACGCTTTGAATGCTCCTTCATGTACTCTCTTGTGAGGTCATCTACAGGGAAGATACCATTCTTGCCGCCGGCCTCGATTGCCATATTGGCGATAGTAAATCTGTCGTCCATAGAAAGGTATTTAAGTCCCTCTCCGACAAACTCCATTGACTTGTAAAGAGCTCCGTCCACACCAATCATACCTATGATATGAAGGATGACGTCCTTACCGCTGATCCACTCAGCCGGTTTTCCGACGATATTGAACCTGATAGCAGAAGGCACCTTAAACCAAGCCTTGCCTGTAGCCATTCCTGCAGCCATATCAGTGCTTCCCACACCTGTAGAGAAGGCTCCTAAAGCTCCGTATGTACATGTATGCGAATCTGCTCCGATAATCACATCACCTGCCACGGTAAGTCCCTGCTCAGGTAAAAGTGCATGCTCAATGCCCATTTTTCCTACATCAAAGTAATTTGTAATCTCGTTCTTGCAGGCAAACTCACGAACACATTTACAGTGCTCTGCGGACTTGATGTCCTTGTTTGGTGCAAAGTGATCCATAACGAGTGCGATTTTATCTTTATTGAACACTCCCTCCACCTTCATCTTGTCGATCTCATGAATCGCTACAGGTGAGGTAATGTCGTTTCCAAGCACAAGGTCTAAATCAGCCTCAATGAGCTGTCCTGCACTGACAGAGTCAAGGCCTGCGTGTGCAGCAAGAATCTTCTGCGTCATTGTCATTCCCATGCTTATATCCTCCTAGCATATAAATTATTGTAATAACCCTCATTTCAGACTTTTCCTTTTCTGTTCTTTATGATTGTATCTGAATCAAGTTTACTGTAGACATCATAACATATGATTTACCATAATAAAAATACATAATAAACATATTTACCATAACTAAATCTCATGGTATAATAAACATAAATTTGTTACTGTTCACACCTTAGTGTGACAAACAACGATTACAGCCCATTAAAAGTACAAAACCACAGGAGGTACAAATGAACCAGAATCTCTCATCTTACTGGATTTTTTATACTGTCGCCAATGCCGGCAATATATCAAAGGCAGCCAAGGAGCTCTATATCAGCCAGCCTGCCATCAGCAAGTCAATCCAAAAGCTCGAGGATGGACTGGAATGCAAGCTTTTTTCCAGAAGCTCCAGAGGTGTTGTCTTAACCGATGAGGGCAGGCTTCTTTATGATCACGTAAGCGAGGCCTTTGAGGCATTAAATGAGGGGGAGGAAAAGCTGAAACGCTCAATAGAGCTTGGTGTCGGCCAGCTCAAGATCGGTGTCAGCTCAACGCTCTGCAAATACATGCTTTTGCCATATCTCAAGGAATTCATACACAGAAATCCTCATATAAGCATTTCCATCGAATGCCAGTCCACAAACGAGACCTTAAAGCTCCTCGATGAGGACAAGATCGATATAGGCCTGATTGGAAAACCGACGTCCCTTAAGACCTTCAATTTCTATTATCTGGACAATATTGAGGATATATTTGTCACCACAAAGGACTATCTGCGCAACTTAAGTGCCCGCGGTGTCAAAAAGAGCGAGATTTTGCAAAACTCCACTCTCATGCTTCTCGATAAAGGCAATATGACACGTAAATATATTGACGACTATCTGCAGGAGAACCAGATACACGTAAAGGACTCAATAGATATATCAAATATGGACCTGCTCATCGACTTTGCCAAAATAGGTGTAGGTGTAGCCTGCGTCATAAAAAGCATAGTTGCAAAGGAGCTTGCAGACGGTACCCTGATTGAAATTCCTCTCGGCATACCAATCCACAAGCGTGAGGTCGGCTTTGCATACAAGGAGTCATCAAAGCTTTCCACCTCTTTACAGACCTTTATAAAGTTCTACGAGAGCTACACACCAGAGGATTTTTAAATCACAAAATACACCCACGGAGGTATTACCTTGAAAGAACAGATACACACCATTCCCATATCAGATGCCTTTGACAATGCCGGTGAATGTCCCTTCTGCTATATAGAAAAGCGCACCGAGGATCACGTCATGGATTTCGTACTCGGCCACGGAGCCTCTTACATGGAGGCCGATATCCGCGACATGACCGATAAGGAGGGCTTCTGCCGTGCACATTTCAAGAAGATGTTTGACTATGGCAATTCACTCGGAAATGCCTGGATACTAAAGACCATGTACATGCGCCACATTGAGGAGATGGACAAGGAATTTAAGAGCTTCAAGCCTGATTCAGTGCAAAAGGGAGGGCTTTTCAAAAAAGCAATCACATCCTCCAATTCCATCGTGGACTGGATTAACAAGCGGGAATCAACCTGCTTTATATGTGACAGTGTAAACAAGACCTTCAATGCATACATGAAGACCTTCTTCACTATGTATGAAAAGGACCCTGAAATAAAAGAAAAGCTAAAAAATACAAAGGGCTTCTGTCTTGACCACCTGAAGGTGGTGCTTGAAGGTGCTGATACATATTTAAAAGGTGAGAAACGAAAAGGATTTTATGACATAGTGCTTCCAATGATGCAGGAAAACATGAAGCGTATCTATGATGATGTAGCATGGTTTATAGAAAAATACGATTACAAAAACAAAGATGCCGATTGGAAGAATTCCAAAGATGCGATCCAGCGCGGTATGCAGAAGCTCCGCGGAAGCGATCCGTCACTTCCGCCCCATGTGCTCAAAAAATAAAATCACCCGGTATTCTGTCAGCCATTTAATGGCTGTGCAAAATACCGGGTGAATTTTTATTTCATTACGATATTTACAATACGTCCCGGAACATAAATCTCTTTTACAATATTTCCTGTAAGCTTATCTGCAATCACTTCTTTTGCTTTTGCGATAACCTCATCCTTAGGATCCTGTTTTCCGATTGCAAGAGTGCCCTTTGTCTTTCCATTGATCTGTACAGCAATCTCTACTGTATCCTCAACAGTCTTTGCCTCATCGTATGTTGGCCATGGCTCAAATGCGATTGTATCGTCATGACCCATCTTCTGCCAGATTTCCTCTCCGACGTGTGGACATACACATGAAAGCATCTTGATAAGTCCCTCTGCAAACTCTCTTGGGCATTTACCTGCCTTGTATACTTCATTAACAAAAATCATCATCTGGCTGATAGCTGTATTGTAGCCAAGTGCCTCGAAGTCGTTTGTGACTTTCTTTACTGTCTGATGATAGATCCTTGTGAGCTTTCCGTCATCCTCTTCGATGATGTTCTCAGGCTCTGTAAAGAAATTCCATACACGTGTGATGAATCTCTTTGCTCCCTGTACATTGCTGTCGTTCCAAGGCTTTGAAACCTCAAGTGGTCCCATGAACATCTCGTAGAGACGCAGTGTATCAGCGCCGTACTCCTCGACTACATCACTAGGATTTACTACGAACTCAGGGAATCTCTTACCCATCTTGATACCATTTGAGCCAAGGATCATTCCCTGGTGAACAAGCTTCTTGAATGGCTCCTTTACAGGAGATAAGCCCTGATCAAAGAGGAATCTGTTCCAGATTCTTGAGTACATGAGGTGTCCTACCGCATGCTCAGGTCCACCAACATAGAGATCTACAGGCATCCAGTGCTTTAAGAGCTCCTGATTTGCAAATTCCTTATCATTGTGTGGATCAATATATCTCATATAGTACCATGAAGATCCGGCTGAGCCAGGCATTGTGGATGTCTCACGAGTTCCCTTGACACCATTTCTGTCATACTGCTTCCACTCTGTAGCATTCTCAAGAGGTGCCTTGCCGTTCTTGCCCTTGTAATCCTCAAGCTCAGGAAGGATAAGCGGAAGCTCATCGTCAGGAAGGAAATAGATTGAACCATCCTCCTTGTATACACAAGGAACAGGCTCGCCCCAGTATCTCTGACGTGCAAAAATCCATTCACGGAATTTGTAGTTTACAGTTCTCTTTGCCACGCCCATCTTCTCAAGCTTGGCTGTGATGGCTTCCTTCGCATCCTCGACTACCATTCCTGTAAACTCCTCTGAGTTGATGAGCTTGCAGCCCTTTCCGAGGTAATCATGCTTCTCAAATGCTTTCTCTGATACATCTGCGCCGTCAATTACCTGAATCATCTCAATATCATGAGCCTGTGCATACTCGAAATCTCGCTGGTCATGAGTAGGAACTGCCATAACAGCACCTGTACCGTAGCTTGCCAGTACGAAATCACCGATAAACATGCGCACTTCCTTGCCGTTTACAGGGTTGATACAATGAAGTCCCTTAAGCTCACAGCCTGACTTTGTCTTGTTGAGCTCGGTTCTGTCCATGTCGCTCTTCTTTACAGTCTCATCTATATAAGCCTGAACCTCTTCTTTGTTCTCGACTCTGTCCATGAGACCCTTTACTATATCTCCGTCCGGAGCAAGCACCATAAATGTGATACCATATATTGTCTCGATACATGTAGTAAAGATAGAGAACTCTCCACCGCCTACTATCTGGAACTTAACCTCGACACCTGTACTCTTGCCAATCCAGTTTCTCTGCATTTCCTTGGTAGATTCAGGCCAGTCGATCTCGTTAAGACCCTCAAGAAGCTTCTCTGCAAATGCAGGCTGGTCGATAACCCACTGCTTCATATTCTTGCGGACTACAGGATAGCCGCCACGCTCTGACTTGCCATCGATAACCTCATCGTTTGAGAGAACCGTTCCAAGCTCCTCACACCAGTTTACAGGCATGTCGATGTGCTTTGCATATCCGGCCTCATAAAGCTTCTTAAAAATCCACTGTGTCCACTTATAAAACTCAGGATCACTTGTAGAAATCATCTTTGACCAGTCATAATCAAAGCCAAGCTCTCTAAGCTGCTTTGAGAATGTCTCGATATTCTTCTGTGTGAAGCCGTTAGGATGATGACCTGTGTTTACAGCATACTGCTCTGCTGGTAAACCGAATGAATCATAGCCCATCGGATGAAGTACATTGTAGCCCTGCATTCTCTTCATACGCGACATGATATCTGTAGCTGTATAGCCCTCCGGATGTCCTGCATGAAGGCCTACTCCTGAAGGGTAAGGGAACATATCAAGTGCATAGTATTTAGGCTTTGAAAAATCCCAAACATCTGTCTTGAATGTCTCGTGTTCTTTCCAGTATTCCTGCCATTTTTTCTCTATGGCCTTGTGATTGTATGGTTCTGACATACTTGCCTCCTTATATCAAAAACGCTCCGCCTCTCAAAGAGACGAAGGCGTATTTTTAATCCGTCTGATTAACATTCATAATTTTACACATCACACTATATTTTGTCAAGTTTTGCTATGTAAAAAACCCGGTGCATCACTGCCCCGGGTCTTATTGTCATATATATCTGACAGATTAGTTGTTGATGAGCTTGTCGCTCTCATCATTCCAGCTGTAAAGCTTACGGATCTCCTCACCAACCTTCTCTGAAGGATGCTCAGAAGCAAGCTTTCTCATAGCCTTGAAGTGTACCTGACGTCCTGCAGGTGACATATCAAGTAAGAACTCCTTAGCAAATGTACCATCCTGGATGTCAGAAAGAATCTTCTTCATAGCCTTCTTTGTCTCAGCTGTAACAATCTTAGGTCCTGTTACATAATCACCATACTCAGCTGTGTTAGAGATAGAATATCTCATTCCTGCGAAGCCTGACTGGTAGATAAGGTCTACGATGAGCTTCATCTCATGGATACACTCGAAGTATGCGTTTCTTGGATCATAACCAGCCTCGCAAAGTGTTTCGAAACCAGCCTGCATAAGTGCACAAACACCACCGCAAAGAACTGCCTGCTCACCGAAGAGGTCTGTCTCTGTCTCTGTACGGAATGTTGTCTCAAGAAGTCCGGCTCTTGCTCCGCCGATTCCAAGACCATATGCAAGTGCAAGATCCCATGCCTTTCCTGTAGCATCCTGCTCTACAGCGATAAGACAAGGTGTTCCTTTTCCTGCCTGATACTCTGAACGTACTGTATGTCCCGGAGCCTTAGGTGCGATCATAGCTACATCTACATTCTTTGGTGGCTTGATGCATCCAAAGTGGATGTTGAAGCCGTGAGCGAACATAAGCATGTTGCCAGGCTCAAGGTTTGGCTCGATGTCCTTCTTGTACATATCTGCCTGTAACTCATCATTTATAAGAATCATGATGATATCAGCCTTCTTTGCAGCCTCTGCAGCAACATATACCTCGAATCCCTGCTCTTCTGCTCTCTTCCATGACTTGCTGCCCTCGTAAAGACCGATGATGACGTTGCATCCTGAATCCTTTAAGTTAAGTGCATGTGCATGTCCCTGGCTGCCGTAACCGATAATGGCAATTGTCTTGCCCTCTAATAATGAAAGGTTACAATCATCCTGATAAAATAATCTTGGTTCTGCCATTTTGTTTTCCTCCTGTTAATTTAAGTAAACTATTTATATGTAAGGATTGTCCTTTGACTAATCCAACATAACTACATCATTGGAACCTCTGGTAAGTCCTGTGATTCCTGTTCTTGCAAGCTCTAATATCTCATAATTGCTAAGCAGATCTATGAAATTATCAAGCTTATCCTGTGTACCTATGAGCTCTATAATCATAGAGTCATGTGTGACATCAACTATCTTGCCGTGGAAGATCTCAGTCACGTTCATGACTGCCTGTCTTTGTGTATCGAGTGCTCTTATCTTTATCATAATAAGCTCCCTGCACACTGAGAGTCCCGGCTCAAGCTTCTTGATATCAAGTACATCCTCAAGCTTTGCCAACTGCTTCTCTATCTGCTCAAGCACCTGCTCATCTCCGCTTGCAACGATTGTAATACGTGTGTAGCGCGGATCTGCTGTAACTCCTGAGGAGAAACTATCAATATTAAATCCCCTGCGGCTGAACAGTCCTGAAATACGACTGGTCACTCCGGGATTGTTCTCAACTAAAAGAGATAACGCCTGTCTTCTCATCGAAAAACCTTCCTCACAATTTCTATTATTTCTGTTCACATGATGATAATATTACTATAATCTGTATTTGTCAAGCAATATCGTTAATATAACTTAAATTCATATTATCAATAACAATTTTTACACATCCATAACCCTGATAAATGCCTGTTTTATAGTGTTTTGTAATATTCCAAGCATAATATTATAAATAATAACCCTGTTTTCTTATTAATCTGATAATCATCTTTGCAATGTATAAGCTAAACCAGACTCTCCCGCCGTTAGAAACGTGCGCCGCCGGGCACACCACAATAAAAAGCCGGGCGATATACACCGCCCGGCTTTAGAATTATCCGATATAATTCTGTTGTAATATATTATAACTGTGGTCCTGCTGCAACAAGTGCTTTACCAGCCTCATTTGTTGTGTACTTAACAAAGTTCTTGTTGAATCTCTCTGCAAGATCCTTAGCCTTTGCCTCCCACTCAGAAGCATCAGCATATGTGTCACGAGGATCAAGGATTCCAGAATCAACTCCAGGAAGCTCTGTAGGAACCTCGAAATCGAACATAGGGATCTTCTTTGTTGGAGCATTAAGGATATCACCAGAAAGGATAGCGTCGATGATTCCTCTTGTATCCTTGATTGTGATTCTCTTTCCTGTTCCGTTCCATCCTGTGTTTACAAGGTATGCCTTAGCACCTGACTTCTCCATCTTCTTAACGAGCTCTGCAGCGTATTTTGTAGGATGAAGCTCAAGGAATGCCTGTCCGAAGCAAGCTGAGAATGTAGGTGTTGGCTCAGTAATTCCACGCTCTGTTCCTGCAAGCTTTGCAGTAAATCCTGAAAGGAAGTAGTACTGTGTCTGCTCCGGTGTAAGAATAGATACTGGAGGAAGTACTCCGAATGCATCTGCTGAAAGGAAGATTACGTTCTTTGCAGCCGGTGCTGAAGATACTGGCTTAACAATATTTGTGATGTGGTTGATTGGGTAAGATACACGTGTATTCTCTGTTACACTCTTGTCCTCGAAATCAATCTTTCCGTCATCAGCAACTGTAACGTTCTCAAGAAGAGCATCTCTTCTGATTGCGTTGTAGATATCAGGCTCAGACTCTTTGTCAAGACCAATAACCTTTGCGTAGCATCCACCCTCGAAGTTGAATACACCGTTGTCATCCCAGCCGTGCTCGTCATCTCCGATAAGAAGACGCTTAGGGTCTGTAGAAAGTGTTGTCTTACCTGTTCCTGAAAGACCGAAGAAGATTGCTGTGTTCTCTCCGTTCATATCAGCATTTGCTGAGCAGTGCATTGAAGCGATGCCCTTAAGTGGGAGGTAGTAGTTCATCATAGAGAACATACCCTTCTTCATCTCTCCGCCGTACCATGTATTGATGATAACCTGCTCTTTTGATGTGATGTTGAATGCAACACATGTCTCTGAGTTAAGACCTAACTCCTTGTAGTTCTCAACCTTAGCCTTTGAAGCATTGTATACTACGAAATCAGGCTCGAAGCTCTCAAGCTCCTCTGCTGATGGCTGGATGAACATGTTTGTTACAAAATGAGCCTGCCAAGCAACCTCAACGATGAAACGAACTGCCATACGTGTATCCTTGTTTGCTCCACAGAATGCATCTACTACGAAAAGCTTCTTGTTGCAAAGCTCTTTCTTAGCAAGATCCTTAACTGTTGCCCAAACATCCTCGTTCATTGGATGGTTGTCGTTTGGATACTCAGGTGTATTCCACCATACTGTGTCCTTAGAATTCTCGTCCATAACGATATATTTATCTTTAGGAGAACGTCCAGTGTAGATACCTGTCATAACGTTAACTGCACCAAGCTCTGTCTCCTTACCAACCTCGTAACCCTCAAGGCCGGCTTTTGTCTCTTCCTCGAATAATGTCTCGTAAGAAGGATTGTGAACGATCTCTGTTGTTCCGGTAATGCCATACTTTGTTAAATCAACATTTGCCATTTGAATAAACCTCTTTTCTATAAATTATGGATTTACATCCATTTCTTTTGTTAGTATATATGTTTGTTAAAAAAAAATCAATATCTACTTTTCAATTTACACTTATTTCACACTTTTTCGACATGTATAATATATTTCTCGCCCTGCCACTTAATTAATTGTAGTATTTGATGAATATAACTTATTAAATCAAATGTGTGCCATGTAAAATGCATTATCCTATAAGATATACCAATAACAGCATCAGCCATTCGCATATCTGGTGAGGAACTGCCTGGTACGCTCCTCCTTCGGATGGTCAATCACCTCATGCGGATCTCCCTGCTCAACAATCACACCACCGTCCATGAAGATTACCTGGTCTGCAACATCTCGCGCAAAAGCCATCTCATGTGTGACAATAATCATTGTGGTATTCTGCTGCGCAAGGGAACGGATGACCTTAAGCACCTCTCCGGTAAGCTCCGGGTCAAGAGCCGATGTAGGCTCATCAAAGCAGAGTATATCAGGCTTAAGCGCCAGTGCCCTTGCTATAGCGACACGCTGCTGCTGTCCACCTGAGAGCTGATGCGGATAATGATTCATCCTCTCAGCAAGCCCCATTCTGTCAAGAAGCTCCTTTCCATGCTCATCAATACGCGCAAGGATTGCCTTTTTATCCTTTTTAAACTCAGGTGTCTCCTGTGCCAGAAGGCGCTCTGCCAAAGTAACATTCTCAAGTGCAGTGTACTGTGGAAAAAGATTAAACTGCTGAAACACCATACCAAAATGCAGTCTCTTTTTGCGAAGCTCGGCGTCTTTATCCTTGTTCTCCTTGGAAGCATCAAAGAGTGTCTCACCATTTACAATAATCTGACCGCTGTCAGGTCTCTCAAGGAAATTGAGACACCGTAGCAGTGTAGTCTTTCCCGAGCCTGATGAACCGATTATTGCAAGAGCATTGCCCTCCTCCATGGAAAAGCTGACATCCTCAAGCACGTTAGTCCTTCCAAAGTGTTTTTCTATATTTCTAACCTCTAAAATTGCCATGTCATCCTCCTACCTGAAATAATCCAGCTTTTTCTCGATATAATTAAATAAAAGTGTAAGGATTCCGACAAATATGAGATAAAATACACCTGTGTAAAACAGCGGCCATGTAAGTCCATCAGACTTCATAAATGCCGCTCCCGCAAAGGTAAGCTCGTATGCCGCAATAATTCTTGCAAGAGAAGTATCCTTTACCAGAGTGATTATCTCATTTGACATAGGTGGAACAACACGCTTGATCATCTGAAGCAGAGTGATTTTAAAGAAAATCTGCTGCTTTGTCATGCCTAACACCTGTCCTGCCTCTCTCTGACCGGCCGGAACACCCTCTATGCCACCTCTGAATATAACAGAGAAATAACATGCATAGTTGATGACAAACGCTACAACCGTCGCTGTGATACGTCCGGTCTCGTCACCACTCCAGATAGCCTGATGAAGCCAAAGCCCCGGTCCGTAAAATATGATGATAAGCTGAAGCATAAGCGGCGTGCCACGGATAACCCATACAAACACATTCATGATGGCCTTTACCGGCTTAAACCTGCTCAAAAGTCCAAATGCAAATATAAGCCCCAGTGGCAGTGCAAATATAAGTGTCAGTATAAATATTTCAAAGGTGGTCCACAGACCACTCATAAGTGCTTGTGTAACAGTCCAGAACATTTTATTTCTCCCGCTCTACAACTACCTGTGCATTGTTACAGTATGCGTTTGTGCATTCCATAGACTTTGTAACCTCATCTGTGAGTGTCATGCCATTCCAGACAACATCAATCTTCTTAGAGTCGAGCTCCATAACCTTGTTGTCCCAGTCGATAACTACAAATTCAACATCCACACCGAGCTTCTCACCGACGAGTCTTGCCATATCAGCATCAAAGCCAATCCATTTGTCGTCCTTATCCTTGTAATCCATAGGCTCAAACTCTGTAATGCCGACAATCAGCTTGCCCTGTGACTTGATATAATCCACATCACTGTCGCTTTCAGACTGCTTGAACTCGCAAGGCTCCTGCTCAAGGAGTGAATCCTGTACTCCGTAATTCTTTGCAATCTCCTGCATGCTGCCATCAGCATATGAATCTGCGAGTACACTGTTGATATATGAAGCAAGATCAGAACCCTTACGGCATCCGACACCATACTTCTCTGATGTAAGCTCTGTTGTATGTACTAAATCAGGGTAGCTTGTGCCCTCTCCAATCATGGCTCCAGCCATTAAAAGGTCTATGATTGCCGCATCAGATGTACCTGATTTGACCTCCATAAGCGCATCAGCCTGTGACGAAACCGAATTGTAATTAAAGCCCTTTTCCTTTGCCACAGCCTCTCCTGCTGAGCCTGCCTCAACAGCGTAGGTCATGCCGTCGCCCTTTTCGCTTTTTTGTGTTCCTGCACCCTTGCTGCCACCGCATGCGGTCATTGAAAGTGCTAATGTTGCTGTCAAAAGAAGTGCTAATCCTCTTCTCATACTCATTTCCTCCATATGTTAAATTAATAATTGTAATTATTCAGAAGCATCCGATAACTACAATCTTTTAACATATTAGCAAATTATCACGCTAAAGTAAAGAGGAATTATCCACCAAATCACGAGTTATGTTCTTCCATAAAATCTATAAAACGGTTTAAAGCAACCGGCTTTTCATATAAATAGCCCTGATACCAGTTGCAGCCCAGCTCAAAGAGCTTATCCCTCTGTTTACCGGTCTCCACAAACTCCGCTATCACCTCGATGTCAAGCTTCCTTGCCAGTGTAACGATTGACGAAACAATCTTTTGATTTGTAGTGTTTGTCTCTATATCACGCACAAGCGAACCATCCAGCTTGACCACACCAAAGTTACTCGACTGCAGATACAGAATAGATGTATGTCCCATACCAAAATCATCAATCATCATCACATGTCCCTGAGCCTTTAGATGATTCATCTTTTCAATAACCATTGTAGCCTTTGACAGCACATCCTGCTCCGTAATCTCAAGCCACAGCTGCGACGGCTTCACGTTATACTTTTTCAGTGTCTTATCTATATATTTGTCCACATCCCATAAAAGCGACTTGGCTGTCAGATTCATTGAAATCTTAAAATCCGGTCCGCATTCCTTTGACACCTCTGCAATAGAAGAAACAGTCATATCGATTATCAGCTTCTCCATATCTTCAAGCAAGTCACTTGCTTTCGCCAGATAGATAATGAGCGGCGGATAAATCAATCCGTAAACCGGATGCTTCCAGCGAAGCAAAGCCTCTCCACCTATACAGTGTCCTTTTTCATCTACCTGAGGCTGTATCAGAAGATAAAGCTCTTTATTTTCAATTGCCGTCCGCAGGTCATGACGCAGCATACGGCTTATCTGTCCTATCCTGCCGGACTGTGACAGCAGGTCATAGCTCTCATTGAGCTCTTCCTTTTCCCTGATGAAGCTTATGAGCCCATCCATCTCTTCCTTTGCATTCCTTACAGCCAGTCTGTCGTTCAGCCGCAGGAAAGGCACATATATGGCAACACCCGCTGCAATAATAACAATCTGTAAAATACTGCCTGCAACAGAGCCTGTGCCCAGATAACCGCTGAATATAATGGGTGTAGACCATGGCACCGTATGTGTCACAGGCGGCACAATGCCTATATATGTCGCGGTGTAGGCTACGACATAGCAAAGCAAAGGTGTACAGATAAACGGTATAATCAGTATCGGATTGAGCAAAATCGGAATACCAAATGTAAGAATCTCATTGAGATTGAATATAACCGTAAAGATAGAAAGCTCAGCTATCTTGCGAAGCCTTGTATTCTTTACCAAAAACAGCAATGCGATCAGTACACATATAGTGGTTCCGCAGCCGCCCATCACTACAAAGCTGTCAAAAAAGCTTTTGCTGAATATATCCCCTGCTCTGCCTATTTGAAACGATGTTGAAGCAACAGGTTCCAAAATATGGCTGCCATGCAGTCCAAATGCCCACATGATATGAAGCAGCAAGGTATACAAAAGTCCCTTAAAAAACTCATTATGCACATTATCGAAAAATCCACACATTGCATCGGATAAAATCTCATACAGTGAATCCACTCCAAACACTGTAACCAGTGACTGCACTACAATTGTAAAAATCACTATAACAATAGCTGCCGGAATCAGCATGCCGATAGCCAGTGCCGTAATTCTCTCCACACCATTCGTCTGTTCCCTGAAGTCAAACAGCGATACCTTCTGCAGCTTTTCAAGCAGAATGCACGATAAAAGAGCCGTCACAATTGCAAAAAAACATCCCTTCACATCAAGCATATCTGTATTACAGCTGCCGCTCGTATTGTATAGCTGTGTGCCAAAGGCACCAATAGCCACTATCACATACACCACAGTCTTGTCTACCGTCATATTTTTTTCCATGCAATAGCTACTGCTAAGTGCAATTAGCATGGCCACCGAAAAAAAGCCAAATGTACCAACGTATATAGTGTGCAGAAATAGAGCAAAAAAACTATCCTCTATAAGCCTCTGATACGCCTGTATAGGCAGATTCAGCAATGCATTAGCAATGCCTCCGGTAAGTACAATCGGAATCATCATGGCAAGCCCATGCCTGATTACATGAATATAAAAACTGTTTTCAAGATTATAAGTAATAGTTTTAAGTCTTTTTTTCATAATTATTTTATCCCCCAATATTTCACATAGTACTATATTATCACTTATGCACAGAATATACAATTATTTTTTTAAATTAATATGATTTTTATAGATTATAACCAATAAAATCCTCTTATCTCACCATATGTGGATTTCACCATATGTAAATGAAATATGAGGATTTAATAAATTATCTTATGCTATATTTATAATAACTGCTATATCAGATTCTTCCAAGATCGTTTTGAATAAACTGATATGACTGCGGCGCTACAGACTGCATCATACCCGGATTCATAATATAACTGTAAAAGCATGAAGCATAGTACTCATGCACATTGCAGGTATCGCTGCTGCTTAAGCCAAAGCTGCTCTTTAAACTCGATGCCTCTGCAGCATATATATTGGAAAACTCGCTGCTGTCAAATGATGCATATGTCAGATGATCCAGATAATGTCCAAACTCATGCACCACTGCACAGCTTACGGCATGCTTTGTGTCAGCCACATATATAGCCTCCATTGGCTCAGATGTGGCACCTATTATATTTGAAGCACCGCCAAACATCAGACTTCCAATATTCTGGTCTGTAAGCACGAGCTTCCAGCCCTCTGACTTAAACTCTGCCATCAGATTAGCCGGTATATAATTAAGCTGTCCCTGAGCCTTAGCACACAAATCAACTGAAATAGTGCCATCTGCATATATCACATCACTGTAATTTGCATTGGAAATCGTGCCACCATCTGACTGCGCTGATGCTTCCCTGTTCTCCGATGCCCTTGCAGATATTTCATGCTTATCCTTCTTAGGCTCAATAACAACCGGCGCATCTGTAACCTCCTTTTGCTCACTGAGCTCTGAATATGTATATGAAGGAGCAGTTACCTGTGGTGCTGCTTCCTGTGGTGCTGCCGCCTGTGATACCGGTATACTCTCAGCCACTGTTACTGTCTGTATATCCTTTGGGCTTTGAACAGCTGTATCCATCACTGCATCTGTCTTCTGCAGCTTCATCTGAACCATCTTTGACTGTTTAAAAGCTACACCTTCGCTCTCTGATTTCTTTTCATACTTTACCGGACTGGTAATATCGCTTATTTCTCTTATAATCGGTATACTTCTTCCCTGTACACCTGCCATGATGATATCATCTGCCTTAGTTCCTAACATTACTACACTTGTTGCCAAAACTTCTGTTGTGATAAAAATTTTAGTTAAAACATTGTGCATAATTATACCTTTCTTTCAAAGTCTATGCATAGTTTTGAGCAAATTGGTAATAAAAAAACACACCGCCTCATACTATAGACAGTGCATCCTTCAACTAACAAATTGCAACTGGCTGCCATTTTACAGGCCCTATAGCTTTGCGTCTCAGCCTTTCGACTGATTTGCTAAAATATTAAGTTATTATTCCCAGTACTATATTACCACTTTTTCGTAAATTGTCGAGCGAATTTATTTGTTTTCTTTCATTTCCCATCATTTTCATGCATTTTCACAAAAAAAGCCAACTGAAAACCAAATACAGTCGGCTATTTTTGTGCAAATTTTCTGTTAATTTATTTTTATACAAGCCCTAGGCTTCTAATTATGTAAAGCCAAAGTGTCAGTGTAAACGCACTGAGCAACGTCGTGAGCATTATCGTGGTCGATGAAATAACGCCCTCATGCCCCATATTCCTTGCCATGACAAAGCAGCTCACTGTAGTTGCTGAGCCAAGCATCACAAGAATTGCTATAAGCTCACTGTCCCTGAACCCGAAGGCTACCGCAATAGGAAGAAATACAGCCACAAAGCCCACAAGCTTGATAAATGTAGCTACAAATGCCGGCTTTGCCTTTGCTGATGCTTTTTTCAAATCAAAGGTGGCACCCATAGCCATAAGTCCCATAGGTGTTGCCATATTGCCAATGCTCGTCACAGCCTTTGCCGGTATTCCCGCAAACGGCAGACCTATAGCTGACCACAGAAGTCCTGCAACGATTCCTAAAATAATTGGATTGGTCACTATCCCCTTAAATGTCTTTTTGAGCACTGCCCTGTCTATGCCGTTTTGCCCCGGCTTAAAAAACGAAAGCACTATAACAGCCATCACGTTGTAAAGAGGCACGCTTCCTATAATCATGACAGGTGCCATGCCTGCATTTCCATAGATATTCTGGATAAAAGCTATTCCAAGCAGTGCCGCACTGCTTCTGTATGAGGCCTGTATAAACTCACCTCGTATGGATTTATCCCTCCACAGACAGGAAACAAGTGTTGATATTGTAATGCTTATCAGCGTAACCACAAAGCAGAATACTATAAACTTAATGTTCCAAACCTTTGAAAAATCAACCGCCGCCAGATCACTAAACAGCAAAAATGGTAAAGGAATCTTAAACACAAACTTATTCATCCTGTTTGCAAAGTCCTCGTCCAAAATCCCCACCTTGCGAAGAAAAAGTCCAAACACCATCATCAAAAAAATAGGTCCTGTGGCATTTAGACAAAACATTAGATTTTCCATCTGCGGACCTCCTTATTATCTCTTAAAACATTTTGTGCAAACCTTTTGTTGCAATGTCTTCTACCACAATAAGCTTTGGACTTAGATATGTCAACCTTTTATTACACTTAAGCTTTTTTAATCCGAATCTTAACACCAGTCCATATTTCTCCTGTTTTTATCATTCACTTAGAATATACTCATACATTTTGAAGTTTCTGTGTCCTACTACTTCAACAAACACAATGCCATGGATCTTAAGATCTCTACTCTGCACTTTGCAATTCTAATGTTCCAACATAGTCTCCATTATTATATACAAATGGCCCAGCCTCCTTCTCATCTCCGAAATACTCCGGTCTCAGTGAAAGAATACTTAATAGTTCATCCATATTATTCACCTTTGTTGCCTGATATGGCTGCTCAAATGCTATTTTTTCTACAAATAAATAATAGTCACTGTACTTTATCAATAAGCCTGTATGTCCCACGAACATAGCATCAGAATCCGGATCATATATTGCTATACTAATAAGCGAAATACGATCACTGTCTATTTGAAATCCATACTTTTTCCAGTTGTCAGAGAATGTCTTTTCAGGATGTTTATCGTACGTAATACTCTTTTCTCCATATAATGTAGTAAACATGTCCTTATTCTGCCTTATGATTTCATACCTGTCTACATTATCTATTGCTTCTGTATCAAACATTAAATATGTGCCACTATAGCTATCTTCCGTTGACTGTGCGTGAAGCAGCCCATCAAGCAAAAGAAAAGCTGTCATTCTGCAATCGGCATCTGAATAGTCATGCTTTTCCTCCCAGCCATCCATACATTTACCTGTATCTGCTTTCATTTTATATGCATCTGACCAGGTATCCTTCAGCTTTGCATTCTTCCCGGCAGAATCCGCAAAATCGCTCACCCATTCTTTAAAGGTATCTACATGCGATGCCCCGGCTGAACCAAGCTCCTTACACACCTCAGTAATGGTATTGTTTCCACCCATATATGTTGCAATTGGCAGCTCCTGATTTTTATCTGAATCCTGCTGTTTCGATTTCTCGGTAGTATCCGTTGTAGTATTATCCTTGTTTATGTTCTTATTTCCACAGCCTCCAAAAAGTTCTGCACAAAGCATCATTCCAACTATTATTGTGATTAATTTCTTCTTCATGATTATCATATCTCTTTCTGATTATTTGTACCGTCCTGTACTTTTTTAAAGTACATTACTATTTGTACTATGTAAATAGTATGCTGACAAAATTAAAGAAATATTAATCACTAAAACTTCACACATGCCAAATGTTGATAGTGCCGTCCGGTGTGCAGACTTACGCTGATAAGCTACACACTTTTAACTGCATTTACCAGATTTTCATTATATGCTGCATAATAAGACTTACAATTGTAATTCCACACCAGCATGCAGCCCCAACTACAATAGGCTTTCCACCTGTTTTGATAAGCTGTACCACATTACTGTTTAATCCAATTGCAGCCATTGCCATAATAATCATAAACTTTGATAATTCCTTAACCGGCTGAAACACTTCCGCACCAATTCCCATATGTACACAAGCTGTCGTAACAATTGCCGCAATCACAAAATAAAGTATAAACATTGGAAATGACTGTTTCAGGCTAAAGCTAGTGCCCTTTTTCGCTCTTTTCATAGATAATCCCAGTGTAATCGGTATGATTGCAAGTGTTCTTGTAAGCTTCACCGTAACTGCCTTATTTAAAGTTTCACTTCCCAGATTCCACATACTATCCCAGGTTGAAGCGGCAGCCGTTACAGATGAGGTGTCATTAATTGCAGTTCCCGCAAAAATACCAAATGCATCGCCATGCACAGTATCAAATCCTATTGCTTTTCCAAGTATAGGAAAGAAAATAGCTGCAAGTACATTAAAAAAGAAAATCACCGCTATCGACTGTGCTATTTCGTCATCGTCTGCATCAATAACCGGTGCAGTTGCTGCAATTGCAGAACCTCCGCAGATTGATGAACCAACACCTACAAGTACTGATGTATTTGCAGGAACTTTGAGCACTTTTTTCATAACCCATGCAATAATAAGAGATGTTGTAATTGTACATATAATAATCGGCAGGGATTGCTTTCCTGTCTCAAATATTATTCCAAGATTCATTCCAAATCCAAGCAAAACCACTGCAGTCTGAAGAATCACCTTAGATGTCCATTTGAATCCTGTTGCAGCTTTTCCTTTATCATTCCAAAACATCGTGATAATCATTCCCGCAATAATTGCTATTACCGCTCCTCCTACAACCGGAAATGTCCTTCCCAAAAACCACGATGGAATCGCAATTATAAAACAAATAAAAATTCCTCTCAAATTTTTTTCCATAAAATTCATTTGCAAAATGCCTCACTTTCTTTTTCTGTATGGAATTGTATCACTGGACAATAATAAGGTAAAATTATATAATTCTATCGAACAATAAATAATTCTTATTGACGAAAGGACCACTATGCTTGATTTTAGAACAGATACATTTCTTACTGTATGCCAGACAATGAATTTTACTGCCGCTGCAAAGCAATTGAATATAACCCAGCCGGCGGTTTCACAACACATACATTTTTTAGAAGAACAATACAATACCTCGCTTTTCATTTACAGGAATAAGCAGCTTTTTCTCACACAATCCGGTGAAATTCTGCGTAAACATCTTTTAACAATGAAAAATGATGAACAAAACATAAAGAAGGAATTAAAGAGCAATTTTACAGGGATAGCAACACTTTCTATTGGTGTTACCATGACAATAGGTGAGTATGCCATCGTAGATAAACTCGCAAATTTCCTAATACAACACCCTGAAATAAATGTCCATCTTCATTATGGCAATACGCTTCAACTCCTAAAATTGCTTGATAACGGACTAATTAGCACGGCCATCGTAGAGGGAAATTATCCAAAAGAAAATTATTCACGCAAAAAATACAGCACCGAAGACTATATAGCCGTCTGTGCTGCATCACATATTTTTATGACTGATTATCCTCATACCATCAGTGATCTGGTGTGTGAACGTCTTCTTGTTCGTGAAGAGGGTTCCGGTACAAGGAATATTCTTGAACAGAGCCTGATTTCCCGTGGTTTTCGCATATCTGATTTCATACATTATACCGAAGTTGAAAACATGCATACAATCATTGGTCTGTTAAAAAAAGATTGTGGAATATCTTTTCTATATAAGATTGCAGTTGAAAATGAATTAAAATCCGGAATCCTAAAAGAAATCTCTCTGGACGATTTCAAAATGCAGCATGATTTTGATATTATCTGGGAAAAAAATAGCATATACACCGATATATATCTTTCCATTTGCGAAGAGCTTATGTGCTTGTGAGGTTCTCCTTCACTTTTGAGTTTTACCCTTTTGGGATTCTGTGACAGACTTACGGTAAACAATCAATGCCACTACCGCCTACCTTTAACGCATCTTACACATGTTTTTTCGCCACTTACATCCAAATGCGAGACATTATGTATGAAATATTGTATGATTAACTCACCAAAAAGAAAGGAGGATTTAACATGAAGGTAAGTATAGAACTTTCCCCTGAATATAGCGAACCATATGCCATCATATATGCAGATAAAATCACTGACAGCATCCAGCGTACCCTTGATATATTCGGTTCAAATGAAAGCCCAATTACAGCTTTACAAAACGAAAATGATATTGTCATTTTGCAGCCAAAAGAAATATACATGGTAAGGGTAGAAAACAAGGATACTATTATTTATGGCAAAGAACACCGCTACCGTTCCCGAAAAAGACTGTATGAAATGCAACAGCAGCTTGGTGCCGGATTTATGCAAATTTCAAAATCAACTTTGGTCAATCTGTCTTATATGAGCAATGTCGAGGCTGGTTTTAGCGGCACTCTTCTTTTGAAACTAAAAAACGGATGTAAGGATTACGTATCAAGAAAATATCTGCCTGAGTTTAAAAAATATCTGGGATTGTAGGAGGACAAAAATGAGAAAAACTATGAAAGATTTGATTAAAAGCACTATAACAAGCATTGGTATAGCATTAACCATTTTCTGCATTACAGGAATGGTATTTGACATCGCCTATGACGGTAATTTTAGTTTAGATAATTACCAATTTTCCAAAATGGTTATCGGGTGCATAATTGTAGGTCTGGGTTTTGGACTTCCGACCATGATTTATCACAAAGACAATCTTCCAATGCCTTTTAAGGTAATTATCCACATGGGAACAGGCTGTGTTATTTATACAATCGTCGCATATACTGTCGGATGGATAGGAGGAACAAGTTCTATCATTCACGGAATTATTGCAGCCATATTTCAAATAGCCCTGGCATTTATAATTTGGGGTGGATTCATGCTTCACTATCGCAATGATGCCAGAAAAATGAATGAAAAAATCAAGAAATTATAGACTCTTGTTCGTACTTCGACATTGTAGAGTTATGCTCTGCAATGTCGAAGTAACGAGGGCAAATCAAACCGATTTACCCCGAATTTGATTTGCCCTGTAAATACCACTTCTACTTTTTTTTCATTCATTGTAGAATATACTCATACATTTTGAAGTTTCTATGACCTACAACCTCATAAAAAATGTTCTCTGTACTTATATACTGAAAGCCAAGCCCCTTATAAAAGGCTTCTGCAGCTACATTATTATCTGTCACATCAAGATGAATCGCTTCACTTCCGCTTTCCTTTGCGTCAGATATAATCTGATTTACAAGTATATTTCCCAGCCCCTGACCACGATAATCATAACCGACTGCCAATGCGTGAATAATACACACATTTTGTCCGGTGTCTTTAATACGCCACGAAACATTTGCATATTCCTCATTTGAAAAATGATTACATATGGCACATGCCTTTATCACATCATTTGCTTTTAAAATATACATTTGCTTTTGTTTTATACTCTCCATGATCATTTCCGGAGACGGATGCACACCCTTCTTCCATCCTGGAAAAGATGGTTCACCCTTGCTTTGCTCAATAAGATTCCAATACAATTTTTGAATTTCATCAAAATCTTCGATATCGGCAAATTTACAACTTGTACTATTTTTATTTGCTTGAAACATAACCAAAATAAAACCTTTCAAATTTACTATTCTGTCGAATTTAGCTTTCTTTATAACCGGAAGCTTTCATTTACTTAAGTGTTATTTCTTTATCATCAACGATATTCTCTGCTTTATTATTTATACGGTCAATTTCTTCCTGAATAATATCGCTCAATGATGTAGTGTCTATCTCAACATTCTCTGCAGCAACAGATTTATCTGCAAACGCATCAAATACTGCCTGTTTCTCGGAAAGCAAATCTGTAATTTTCTCGTCAATTGTATTATCACACAATAATCTGTATACAATAACATTTCTTGCCTGCCCCATACGATATGCTCTGGAAATGGCCTGATTCTCTATCGAAGGTTTAAGCTGTGGCTCACAAAGTATAACTACACTGGCCAATTGAATATTAAGACCGGTTCCACCGGCAATAATCTGAGCAGCCAAGACTTGACCTGCAGGTGCCTTATCAAATTTATCAATAATCTCCTGTCTTTTAGATGGTGAAATAGAGCCATTAATAGGTTCCATACACTGCTCTCCCAGTAAATCTGATATCTTCTTAATCGTATCAAGATAAAACGAAAATACGATTATTTTTCTATCTTCTGATTTTGCCTCTTCAATTATCTCAAGCATTCTATTTGCCTTGCATGAGTTTTTCAAATCTGAAACATTCCATGAAACCCTTCTGGCAGCATTAAAATTTCTGCTTAAAACAGCTTCTTCATATGCCTGTTCTTCTTCGGCACATAACTGACACCACTCTTCATTTTCAAGAAGCTCGGGAAGCTCTGTTAAAACATCTTCTCTCTTTCTTCTGTAATAAACTGTTGCTACTTTTTCACGAAACTGAGGAGCAGACGATAACATTTTCATACGCGATATTTGTTTTGCAATATCCGGTCTTAAAATGTCTATCAGATTTACCATCTCATCTACATTATTTTCCAATGCTGTACCTGTCATGAACAGAAGTCTTTGAGCATGGGCGCATATTGCTCTGGTGTTAATTGAGCGGTTTGCGTCAGGGTTCTTAATATAATGAGCCTCATCAACCACGAGCATTGAAAACTTAAAATCATCCGGCAGTTTAAAATGAGCAGTAGTCTCATATGTGGTAACAGCAACCCCTCCAGTACGAATCCACTCATCAAGTGCCGACAATCTGCTCGAACCATGTACCTTTATTGCTCTTAGCTTGCTGAATTTTCCGATTTCCCTGCACCAGTTAATTATTACACTGGCAGGACACAACACAACAAAATGCGTAGCTCCGGTATTGCGTAAAGATACCATAGCGGCAATGGCCTGAATAGTTTTTCCAAGTCCCATTTCATCACCAAGCAGGACCCTTCCCTGATGAAGAATATATTTCACACCCCATTCCTGGTATCTTCTCAAGCTGCAAAGCAGACCATCCGGGAAGAAACATTCCTCCTGTACTTCTCTGGCCAGATCCTCCGGCAGCCCATAAACACTATCATCATTTCCTAAAAGTCCCGGAACAATCTGCTCGATAGTATTAATATACTTAATCGGATCTTTCTGAAAATCAGCCCATACATCATTTTCAGAATAATAATCCAGGTTCCTATATTCTTCGCCAAGACGGTTAACTTCATTTCCGTAACTATCATTTAGCTTTTGCTGCAGGTAATTATAGCTATTAACAGCTTTATTCTTTTTATCTTTAGAAGAAAACAACCATTTAAATACAGTTGTTGCAGGCTCAACATCGTTTATCGCATTGGATATATACATGCTGCTCACGTCATACAGTTTTGTGCTAAAATCAGCCACTTGTCTTGCTCTGAGATATTGAGAAACAGCTGTAACAAGCCTTGTTGTTTCTTTAGTCCGGTTATCAAAGCTTAGCTTGAGCTTGGTGGATTTTTTTACAGCAGAATATGTATCACGAACCATATTTTTTATGGTGTTAGCTCCGTCATCACTGATTCCCTTGATAGCAGATAATTGATATACAGATGCAGCAAAGATATCCTCGTATGTACTAAATCCATTCTGTCTTAGCAACTTGACTCTGATGCCAAGCTTATCACGATTTAGTTCCTCAACAGGAATATTACGCAGTTCTTTAAGCACTTCAGTAGTAATATAACGTCCTGAAATATCACTTACCATGTCCATGTAACGCTTGTCAGCATTCATAAAATCAATTAACCTTGCCTGAAGCCTTTTATGGCGATGTATAAGATTTTTTGCATCATCAAATGAAAAATTACGTTCCATTATATTTCCTTTTCTCTGTTTATTCTACTCCTCAATACGCTCGATTTTAAATACATTAAGTGTATCTACATCCAGACAGGCAAATACTGCTGTTATATTTTTCAATCCATTTCTTTTTGAATCCATGTCATGATTACATCTACAAGATAATCCTGCTGCACCTGACTTAATTCCTTGCCCGGCTGGATTTTATGCCACTTTCGGATACACTCCCTGCAGCATGTTGCCGTTGCATGCTGGGCAATAAATACCGGATGACCACGCATTGGTGTCTGTTTGCCATCATTTGCTATATATGCTGGAGCTTCTCTTTTTGCAATAAAATCCTTTGCATGTTGTCTTATTGTATCAAGATCTTTTTCATTTATGTAATCAATATCCTTCTGCTTCAAGTGAAAACTGCTTCGGAACTTGGAATTATCCAGTCGCTCAAATAACTGTCTGTACCATTCATCTTTTGTCATAAAACTTCACCACCTGGTCAATGATGTAAATCTCCTTCTATTACAGAACTTGTCAAATACATTGTTTAATATTCCTTATCTATATTGCCATCTATTCCATACATTTTCTTGAATGTATCAAGGTCTGCCCAGCTCTTAATCAGCATAATCTCTTCTATCCTACCTGTATGAATGTCCTTAAAGCCTGCGACCTGCTCGCCATTACATATGCTCGCTTTAATTACCGGTTTCTTATTCTCTTTATCATATGTCTTTGTAACTGTCTTTTTCTTAAATAATCCCACTCTAAGCACCTTCTTTTGACTTTGCCATCAGTATCTTTCCATCTCTTTTTGAATCCATGTCATAATTATACCACCATTTACATCTCTTTAACAATCGCAATGCCATAGATTATCTCTATCTTCTCATGAATATTTGAATTGTACAGCTTAATTTGCTTCCCCACAAAAAAAGTGTACGCAATACTTACTAAGTATTGCATACACCATTTATACCTAATTATTTTCTATATTTATCATCACCTGACAACCATCATCCGTCCACACTTTAAGAACAGCCGGCTCTTTCGATTTGGCATCCTTCCATCGAACTGCTGCCAGAGCACTTCCATCAAATGTTGTTACTGAATCAGAAAAATAGTCTTCCTCACTAGAAGGATTAGCTGTACCAAATCCTTCCAGCACACCATTTCCTACAACACTGGCATGAAGCAGTCTTTTTTCAGCTTCCTGTAAATTAATTATACCATTATCGTCTGCAAGCCATATCTTTATATATGCTATATTTCTCTCATTCTTAGTTACGCGACACACTTTTAGCTTTGTTACGGATTTTGCTGTAGAAAGCTCATATTCACCTAGTTTCCTATTTTTCTGATATGCAACTGCCTTTAAAGTTCCCGGTTCATATGGCACTTCATAAGATGCTGTAAAATGATTTGCTATTCCTGCCGGTTTTCTTCCAAGCGATTTATCATTCAGAAAAAGCTCTACTTCATCACCTGATGAATAAACATCCACATTTGCCGTTGTCCCTTCAAAGCCCTTCCATGTCCAGCTGCTGATGTTATCCTTAAACATCCATGCAGTTTTACCTGCTGTCTGTCCTGCGTGTTCAAGTCTCTCGACCGCAATATATGGTTTATCTGTCAGACCATACACTATTTCCCTGAAATAGCTGATTGGTCTTCGATTTCCAATCAAATCAATATCTCCGATATATCCCAGTCTCTCAGGATAGATGCTTGTGAAATTGGCATTTCCATCATAATGGAATATTCCCACCCCAGCTTCACCTATATAGTCGTATCCTGTCCATGTAAAGTCTCCAATCACGTGTGGATAAGCTTCAACAAGCTTCCAGAGATTTTCTATGTCAGCTGGATATGTTTCAGTACCGAGAACCGTTTTTGCAGGATGCATTTCATGCTCCAGCTCATATCTTCCACTTAAATAGTTGAGTCCTGTTATATCACAGCTTTGCGAACATTCTTCAAGTGCTTCTGAAACAAGCGGATGCTTTGCAAAAAACTCTCCTTTTTTGCCCGACATCAGACTCATAAAACTGTTTAATGCATTGCTTCCTCCACCGCTTCCACTTCCATGTGAATCCATTCCAAATTTTTCTGCAACATCCCTCATAATAACGCTGAGACGCCTGCCTGCACAGTTTAATCCATTCAATGCATTCGTTGTATATCTGGTATTATCGAGCTCATGGAATTTATTGCATAGTATTCTGTTTATCCAGGCTCCCTGCTTAGTTCCAGCTTCCTGTATCTCATTTCCAACTGAATAAATAACAACTGATGGATGATTATAGTCTTTTTCAACCATATGATTAATCCACTGATTATATTCATCTTCAAAAATATCAGAGAAATCATATGTATTTTTTTCCTTGTCCCACATATCCGTCAGCTCATCCATAACCAACATTCCAATATGATCACACGCATCAAGCATTGCTCTGCTCATTGGGTGATGTGCACTTCTTATTGCATTAAAGCCCGCTTCCTTCAATCTCTTGCAACGGTACCATTCTGCCTCCTTAAATGTCTCAGCACCTATCACGCCATTATCATGATGTATACAGGTTCCTCGAAGCTTAACTGTCTCACCATTTATCTGCAATCCATGTACAGGATCAAGCGCCAATACTCGGATTCCAAAATTAGAAACTGCTTCATCACATATTTCATCATCAAACCTTGTCGTTATATGACACTCATATAACGACGGCTGTGCCGGACTCCATTTCTTTGGTTGTTCAATCGGTATTTGTACACGCACTGTCTGCATTTGCTCTGAACGAAATACTACTCTCTGTGTATTCGATGCAGCTTTCTGTCCATCTTTTTTTATTTCAATCAGACATTCTGCCTCTAATCCATGTCCAATAATGTTTTTCAACTGTGCACACACCTCTAAAACCGCCATGTCATCATTCACTGACAATGTCGTAATACGCAGCTTATCATGTGAAATATATACACCTTTTCCTGTCCACAGATTGACATCTCTGTAAATTCCTGAGCCTGAATACCATCTGCTGTTAGGCTGTTTACTGTTATCGACATCTATTCTTATAATATTCTCATGCTCATAGCTTATCCATGGCTTTAAGTCAACCGAAAACCCCATATATCCATTACGATTCATTGCCGCTAGCGATCCATTAATCCAGACTCTTGCAATTCCATAAATTCCTTCAAATTCCAGAAATACATCCTGCTTTTTCCACTCATTTTGAGCCATAAAAGCTTTTTCGTATGTATACACACCTCCGGGATAAAAGCCACTCTGTGCTCCGGAAGGACAGTCCTTATCTCTTTTTTCACGAATCATTGCATCGTGAGGGAGTGTAACAGCAACTGCATCACTGTTCCCGTAAAAGGCTTTTAATCTGTCAGCCTGATCAGCTTTTTCAAATGTCCAGTCCTCATTAAATTTCTGACACTGCATACTTCATTCCTCTTTCAATCTGTTAGTCTGCTTTTTCTGCTCTTTCCATGTCAATTCTCTTATTTTCCTTTTCCACCTTCATTAAACCAAGAAGAATAGTAATTACGACACCAAGAATTACAGGTATTGTGATATACATACTGAAAATCATATTTGTAGCTGCTGCGGTCTGAGTTGCAGCTTTTCCGGCATATCCTGCTGCATGCAATAGCCAGCCTACAGCCGCAGTACCAATTCCACCACCAACTTTTACTCCAAGTGATGAACAGCTAAACATCATTCCATCAATATGTACCCCTTTCGTACGATAGGTATATCCGCTGATTTCAGCAATCAGGGCATTTAATGTTCCCGACATTGTTCCGGCAAATGTTCCTTTAAGGAACATAAAAAGTAACATCATTGGTAAATTCTTCTGCATCGCAAAAATAATTAGAAATATTCCTAAAATATCACTGATTACATATCCCCAGAAATTAACCTTTTGCATGCTTCCGGTCTTCTTTACAAGAATCGGAGTAAAAATAAGTGCAATTATTACAGGGAACATCTTCATCATTGAGAACAGTCCAAGTAATGAACCATTTCCAAGTACATGTTTCATAAAATAAATAGCTGAACCTGTTGTAAGATTACTCATGAAATAATAAACAATATAAATTGCAACAATTAAAATATAGTATTTGTTACTTATAAGTAACTTCAAAGACTCAACAAAACCTATTTTGTCATCCTTCGGCTTTTGTATATCCTCAACTGCTGCACTACCTTCTTCCGGTAACTCCTTAACACACAGGCAGCTTATTGTGTTGACAACAAGTCCGATTACACCACATATAACAGCAACCATACGCCATCCTGCAGCTCCACCGCCAAAGGCATCAACTGCACCTGTTACTGCAAATCCCATTACAATATTTGTAGCAACTGCAAACATGAAACGTATTGATCCAAGCTGAACCCTTTCATTCTTGTTTCTGGTAATAAGGGCTGATAATGCTGAATATGCTATTCCGTTTGCCGTATAAAAGATAGCATTGAGTGCTGTATAAAATGCGAAGAAATACGCATATTGTGCAGTTTCACTCATTCCACCCGGAATTGAAAACAACAGCACCAGACAAAGTGATACGCCTATCTGTGCATACAGCATCCATGGTCTTGCCTTTCCAAGCTTTGACTTAGTGCGGTCAATTAAATTTCCAAATATCACATCTGAAATTCCATCAAGAAATTTCGATACCAGCATTAATGTTCCAATAATTCCTGTGTTAAGCCCCATTGTATCAGATAAATATAAAAGCACAAAGCTCGATACAAGTCCATAGCTGGTATTTGAAGCCAGGTCTCCTGCTCCATACGCTATCTTCTGATACCATTTCAGGTATTTCTTTTCTGTTTCCTGCATAATAAATGCAACCTCCTTTTTCCTGTTAACAATAATAGTTTGTATTGTATTTTTCATAAACGCTTATGTTTTGTATACTGTTACTTTAATAAATTATTGCTTACAATTCTATAACATATGTGATAAAATATCAGTAAGTTTTTATCATATTCGTGGATAAGGAGAGAAATATACCATTATGACCTCATCATATACTGTCAAAAACATCATAGAGCAGGATAATATAAACAGTACAATCAATTCATATATAAAAATACTTACACCAATACAGTTCACACTCGAAACATGTAATAAAGCAAACGATGACAAATATCTGAATTTTTTGATGACCTCACCACGTGAAAATACATTTTACAGCTTTAAAACAGAAAAGGAAATCAATCATTTTAATATGAGACCTCCACATATTCATGATTTTTACGAGCTTCTTATTGTATTGGATGGTGAAATCCATCAGCTGATTGAAAAGACTGATTTTGTGTTCCACAGTGGAAGCTGTTGCCTGATGAACCACAATATAGTACACAAAGAAATTTTTTCTTCCGATGCAACTCTTTTGTTTATCGGGATGTCAAAAGAGCTTGTCCAACAGCTTTCAGAAGATGAACCAAAAGTTTATTTTCCGGATATAGAAAGGCCCGGCCATAACCCTATTCTTAGATTTCTTTCAGATAATCTCGATAATCCTGACACAAAGGAATATCTTGATTTTATGCCATCGCTAAACAACAAAGACTGGCACCATACTCTCCATGCCATAACTGACAATATACTTCGTGCCATTATGTTTCCGAAGCTTGGTTCTACTTATGTCATCAAAGGAATGCTTTTAGAATTGTTTGATTATCTGTCCAATCCAGAACACTTTCATTTCACTCCCGTCCATGTAGAAGCAGACAATGATTTTCTTCTTTTCACACACATAAGTCACATTTTAGAGGACACAAATGGACGCATTACACGTTCTGAGCTTGAACAATTATTAAATTACAGTGGAAATTATATAAACTCTATAGTTAAGAAATATACAAATTCATGCCTATTCGATTACAGTCAGACATTCTGTATGAAAAAAGCGGCTGCTCTCCTGCTTGAAACAACCGCTTCTATATCCGAAATTATGGAGGAACTGCATTTTACGAATACAACACATTTTTATAAGTGCTTCAAAGAACATTATCATATGACACCGAAGCAATATAGGATTTCAATGAAAATAAAACTTGTGCCATAGTTGCAAAATGTTCCTCATCCTGTATCCTTCAGCCAGATTTTTTGTGAATATTCAAGTTTTTCAAAATCCATATAAGCATTCTTTAAAAGCATTTATTAATACTTAATCCTAAAATAATCCAAATACGCTTTATACTTGTCCTGCGCGGTCAGGCAGGTATCTGTCAGATATCCTTTTTCGTTGTCCCATTCCTTCAATCCACGATAATAGAACATTTTCAAATTATCCTCAATGATAAACGGAACAATATTGTATTTTAGACACTCCTTAAACATAATCAATCTACCCACACGACCGTTTCCGTCCTGAAACGGGTGAATCCGCTCAAATTTCACATGAAAGTCCAGAATATCCTCAAAGTTCTTTTCTTCTTTGATGTTGTATTCCGTCAGCAAGGCCTTCATTTTATCGGCAACTTCTTCCGGAAGGGCTGTATCCATGCCTCCAACTTCATTCGGAAGCTTCTTATAATCACCAACAGCAAACCAATCTTTTCTGGAATCACTGGTGCCATTCTTCAAAACCAAGTGAAGTTCTTTGATGAATTTCTCTGTCAAAGCTGCTTTTGCATGATCAATAATCATGTCAATACAACGAAAGTGATTTGCCGTTTCAATCACATCATCCACATTCAGCACTTCTTTTTCTACGCCAATAGTATTGGTTTCAAAGATATATCTGGTTTGATCATGTGTCAGACGGCTTCCTTCCATATGGTTGGAGTTGTATGTCAAATCAATCTGTGTCTTATGGTATATTCCACCGGAATATTTACTTGCCTTTTGCTCTTTCAGAATATCCAACAGAGTAATCGGTTCTTCTTTTCTTTTGTTGGTGCGCTCCGGTTTCTCTGCGTTTTCAGGAATGTTCCATGTCTTACCGGTAAGAAATGCACCGTTCACACGCCCCTTAGCACAGTAATTTCTAACACTGCGCTCTGACATATTCCATTTTTTTGCTATTTCAGCAACTGAAAGATATCGCATCTATTATCCTCCGCCATAAATTATATTAAATAACCTCGTTAATCTATTATATAGTATACCGCATTATCGGCAAAAACTTCAATATATTTTAATCTAAATTATTATATTTTGCCGTTAAAAATCTATTTCTGAAGTCAGAAAGCCGGACTGTCAAGCGGCTGTTTCATATATTGCAGGATACAAGAAATCTGTTTTAATAGCGTTGACAAAGGTGTAAAATGAAACGCTACATTGAACGCTGCGCAAAAGTCACTTCAAAAATCGTTCCTCCAGTCTTGCCTGATTTAATACAAATACTGCCATCATGTACTCTAACGATTTCACGGACAAGAGCAAGTCCTAGCCCTACACCTCCCAGCTCCCGGCTTCTGGATTTATCCACACGAAAGAACGGCTCGAACACTCTCTCCCTAAGTTCCTTTGGTATTCCGCTTCCCGTATCCTCTACAGACAGATAAACCTGCTTTTTTCTCTGATATGCGGTTACGGTAACCTGTCCGAGCGGATGATTATATTTGATGGCATTCTCAACCAGATTGTATACAAGCCTGTAAATAAGGATATCACTGCCTATCATAGTGGCATCCTCACATTTTCCAATCAGCTTTATATTCTTTTCCATGGCAAGAGGCTCAAGGTCTGCCAAAACCTCTTCAACAATAGCATCCAATATAATTTTATCATCCCTTCCCACCGTCTGAAGCTCACTCATATCAAGAAGAGTCTTTACCATCCTGTTTAATTTATCATTTTGTTCCGTAACCATTTTTATGGTCTGCAAAGTGTCTGCATCATTCCCAGGGTGAGAGGCAGAATTATATAAATCAAGCTGTACCTGCATTAACGCTAATGGAGTTCGCAGCTCATGTGCTGCATTTGCAGTAAACTGTCTCTGTATCTCAAATGCATCCGACAGACGCTCAAGCATCTTATTATAAGAAATACCCAGCTGGTTCAGTTCCTTAACATTGTTTTCCTCTATTCTTGAATCAGACAGATTCTGAGCCTGTACCTCTTCGATTTTATCTGAAAACTCCCTGATTGGTCTGAGTGCATGCCCGCTTATAAAATAAGTGACGACACCTCCCAAAAGCGCCAGCAAAACCGTGATTATCAGACTGTTTCTTTTATAGTCGGCCTTATTATTGTACACCTGAACCGAAAATTCATCCGCAAACTCATCCCACTTATCGTCCGGTATGCTGATATATATTTCATCTGATTTGTTTCCTTTTTCATCCCCCTGTGCCTCTACCGCATCCTGCAGAGAATCAATGTAATGCACACCATTTTTATAGACAAACATAGTCAGGCAGCCACATATAATAGCAATACACAATGTAGTAATGCACGTAAGTCTCCATTGTAGCGACATTCTTTTCATCTGTCAGACTCCTCCCGTATTTTATAGCCTTCACCTACCTTGTTCAAAATGGGATCATATCCCAGCTTCGCCTTAAGCTTTTTTCTAAGTGAAGACATATGTACCCTGATTGCTCCGCTAAAGCTGTCTGCCGTGGCATCCCACACATGCTCTATCAGCTCCTCCTGGCTCACCGGTCTGCCTATATTGATAAGTAAATATTCCAAAATACCATTCTCTTTTCTTGTCAGTGAAACCGGCTCTCCCTTTGCATATGCCTCGCGTTTAATCGTATCAAACTTTATTTCTCCGCATTTAAGACATATATCATTCTGTACAAATTTCCTTCTTGTCAGGCTTCTGATACGTGCCTCAAGCTCCTGCAGATGGAATGGTTTTTCCATGTAATCATTTGCTCCTGCATCCAGTCCCTCTACCTTATCAGCAATCTGACCTCTTGCAGATAATATCAAAACCTTAGTTTCATCATTGTATTTTCTAAGCTCCTTAAGAAGCTCCATGCCATCCATACCCGGCAGATTCAAATCCAAAACTATCAGATCATAATTCTCCGACAGTATACATTCAAGAGCCTCTTTCCCATCATAACAGGTATCCACCTCATAACCGGCAGCATACAGACTCTTTGCAACCATATCACATATTTGTTTCTCATCCTCAACAATTAATAATCTCAAAATGTTCTCCTGCTTCTTAACAATAATTTTACAACCTATATTGTATAATACCAAAGTCAGCTGGTCAACAATACAACAAAAAAGGAGCAACATTATGTTGAAATACCAAAAAACATGTCAAATCATTCTGCTTATCCTTGGTGTGTCCATGATAAGCTATGGTGCAGTCAGAGGTGAGGCGGCTACCGTGCTTGGTAAAGCAATAAAACTATGTCTGGAGTGTGTCGGAATTGGATAAGAAAAAGAAATTACTATCAAAAAAGCTGGCAAAAATACGTGGATGGATACAGGCCGCAGCAACGCTGCTGACCAATATTCATATTCCGAATTTATTTAAGGGTAAAATATATCAGGGCAATGCAAAAACAGTATGCGTACCCGGATTAAACTGCTACTCCTGCCCTGCCGCGACAGGAGCCTGTCCAATAGGGGCATTTCAGGCAGTCGTCGGATCATCCAAATTTAAATTTTCATACTACATAACCGGATTTTTTATTTTACTCGGTGTAACTCTCGGCAGATTTATATGTGGTTTTTTGTGCCCATTTGGATGGTTTCAGGATTTACTTCACAAAATCCCCGGAAAGAAATTATCCACAGCCAAACTAAAGCCTCTTAGGTACCTAAAATATGTCATTCTTATTGTTTTCGTTATACTTCTTCCGATGCTTGTAACGAACTCTATAGGAATGGGAGACCCGTTCTTCTGCAAATATATCTGTCCTCAGGGTGTTTTAGAGGGTGCTATACCGTTATCTATTGGAAATGCTGCTATCCGTTCTGCGCTGGGAAAGCTTTTTTCTTTCAAGTGTATGATTTTAATTGCAGTGATTGTACTAAGTATCTTATTTTACAGGCCTTTCTGTAAATGGATTTGTCCGCTTGGAGCAATCTACTCATTATTTAATAAGGTCAGCCTGCTCAAAATCACCGTTGATAGCAACAAATGTGTCGGATGCGGTCAATGCTCAAAGGCATGTAAGATGGATGTGGATGTGTGTAAGACACCGGATCACCCCGAGTGCATACGCTGCGGTGCCTGCATAAAGGCCTGTCCGAAGGATGCCATCTGCTACCGGTTTATGGGAAAAGCATGTCAAAAAAATGACAAAAGATAACTATTAAACATTTTACTATTATTTTTAAAGGAGAAATTACTCATGAAAAACAAATTATCATTTATTTCTATTTTTACACTCTGCATAGCATTATCACTTACAGCATGCGGTGGAAAGCAAGCTTCCACAACAAATTCTAAGAACACTCAGACTGAAGCCGGCACAGAAGCATCCGGCAAATCAGATTCAAGACTTGATGATTTATATCAGCAGGAAAATCAGCTTTTTGCAGATCACGCTGATGCGTGGAACAAGGCATTTGGCATGATGAACAAAAGTGACGCCGATCCAAACGGAAATTATGCTGATTATCTTGCCGGTACCGTAGAATCAAACAAGGATTCATTCACAGACGATGAGCTTAAAACACTTAATGAGGATATTGAAACCATACGAAAAATCGAGGAACAGATAGCAGAGCTTCAAAACAAAAATACATCATCAGACAATAACAAGAAGGACAGCTCTAAAGCCTCATCTGTATTCAGTAATTTTTCCGGTGAGGATTTTGATGGCAATAAGGTTGATGACAGCCTGTTTTCCGGTAATGCAGTAACAGTCGTCAATTTCTGGTTTACCGGCTGCAAACCATGTGTCGCTGAATTATCCAAGCTTAACGAATTAAATGATGCTATCAAATCAATGGGTGGAGAAGTTGTTGGCATCAACACTGAGACCTTCGATGGCAATAAAACAGCTATCAAAGAGGCTACCTCTGTTCTTGAAAGCCAGGGTGTCAAATATCGTAATCTGTCAATTGACTCCTCTAGCGCTGCCGGTAAATATGCCTCAGAAATCATGGCATTTCCAACAACTATACTTGTTGACAGAAATGGCAATATCGTAGGCGAACCAATGCTCGGCGGAATCGATAACCAGGACAACTATGATGCCCTTATGAAGCAGATTCAGTCTGTAATTGATGCAGACAGCACAAATAAATAGAGGTCTACATATAAAAAAAGCTCCTGTGCATTGCACAGAGAGCTTTTTTTAGTCAAATATACTACTTCTTTAACGTTCCAACATAGTCTCCATTATTATATACAAATGGTCCTGCTTCTTTTTCTTCTCCGAAATACTCAGGTCTTAGTGAAAGAATACTTAATAATTCATCCATATTATTCACCTTTGTAGCCTGATATGGCTGCTCAAATGCTATTTTTTCTACAAACAGATAATAGTCACTGTACTTTATCAATAGGCCTGTATGCCCTACGAAAATCGCATCAGAATCCGGATCATATATTGCTATGCTAATAAGTGATATACGGTCACTGTCTATTTGAAATCCATACTTCTTCCAGTTTTCAGAGAATGTCTTTTCAGGATGTTTATCATCCGTAATACTCTTTTCTCCGTATAATGTAGTAAACATGTCCTTATTCTGCCTTATGATTTCATATCTGTCTACATTATCTATTGCTTGTGTATCAAACATTAAATACGTGCCGCTATAGCTATCTTCCACTGACTGTGCGTGAAGCAACCCATCCAGCAAAAGAAAAGCTGTCATTCTGCAATCGGCATCTGAATAGTCATGCTTTGCCTCCCAGCCATCCATACATTTACCGGTATCTGCTTTCATTTTATTCGCATCTGCCCAGGTATCCTTAAGCTTTGCATTCTTCCCGGCTGAATCCGCAAAATCAGTTACCCATTCTTTAAAGGTATCTACATGCGATGCTCCGGCTGAACTCAGTTCCTTACACACCTCAGTAATGGTATTGCTTCCACCCATATATGTTGCAGTTGGCAGCTCCTGTTTTTTATCTGAATCCTGCTGTTTTGATTCATCGGTAGTATCTGTTTCAATATTATCCTTGCTTATATTCTTATTTCCACAGCCTCCAATAAGTCCTGCACAAAGCATCATTCCAATTATTATTGTGATTAATTTCTTCTTCATTGTTATCATATCTCTTTCTGATTATTTGTACCGTCCTGTACTTTTTTAAGGTACATTACTATTTGTACTATGTAAATAGTATGCTGGCAAAATTAAAGAAATATTAATCATATCTATTCTGTTTTGTGGAAGAACTGCGTTTCTTCTTAATACTTCATGCGTCTTGTAATTTATTTCTATACTCGCTTGGTGTCAATCTATATTTTTCTTTAAAAACACGATTAAAGGTTCTAAGACTTCCAAAACCACTGTCCATCGAGATTTCTGTCAGGGTATCATCTGTAGTTTCAATTCTCTGACAGGCATACCCCAGACGCGCCTCATTCACATATTGATTAAAACTGCTGTGAAATGTCTTTGAAAACAATCTGGATAATGAAAATTTGCTCACCCCAAGGTCATGTGCCATTCCATCAAGCGATATACTCTTATTAAAATTGGCAGAAATATAGGATACGGTACGGTATATTATATCATCACTGCCAATTTTGCTCTTTTCCACTAATTTCATCATCGGAATACATCTTGCAAGTATAATCTGCAAATAAGCTTGAACAACCCATATGTCATCCTGCCCGGTATCTATTATGGATTCCACTGCTCTGTACACTTCATCCGGAATAACATCACTTTTTACAACAGGATATTGTGGAGCATTATTCCTCAGTACATTTTCAAATCTACCAAAAATCATTTGTGGAGCATTAATAAAAACCGCCTCATTGACTTCTGATGAAAAAACCTGATAATGATGTATAACATCAGGAAATACTACTCCTATATCACCTGTTTCCATGTGATACAGCTCCTGTCCTACACCAAGCTCCAATGTTCCTTTCGTAACACATACAATTTCCATTGCATTATGCAGATGTGGTGGCTGGTGCCGTGGTTTCCGCTTTACTGCAATAATCTCTTCATTTGTATTTTCAAACGTTAAATGCACTCAGATCATCTCTCCCATATTATACGATAATTACTCAATTCCTTTTTCTCTTCTAAGCTTTTCATTTGCAGCTTCTACATTCATCTTTGAAAGAAGAATTGTAATAAGAATCTCAAATACAAATGGTAACCATAAATACATTACCTGAAGCATAGTAATTGCAGATGCCGGCTGAGTCGCATTTGTACCTACATAACCACTGATTTCAAGAAGCCATCCTACAATAGCTGTTCCAATTCCACCACCAATTTTGATTCCAAGTGATGTGCATGAATACATAGTTCCATCTACTCGTTTTCCCTGAGTCAGGTAAGTATACTCAGAGCACTCGGCAATTACTGCATTCATGTCTCCCTGCCAAGGTCCCTGACCTAATGCTGCAACTGCAGTAAACAGCATCATCAGTGGAACGCTTCCCATGTATCCTGCTACAATCACAAGCGCTCTTGCTATCGTAGCCAGAATATATCCACGTTTATTAAGCTTATACATTCCTTTCCACTTTCCAACAAGAGTTGGTGTGAAAATAAGCGCTATTATAAGAGGAATATTTACAGCCCACGCAAATACACCAAACAGATTTTTATTCTTAAGAACCCATGTACAATAATAAATACCTGCACCAATCATAGCACTGTATAACTGTTGCAAAATATAAGTTCCACAAATCATCATATAGTACTTATTCTTAACAAGCAGCTTAAATGCCTGAACAAGACCATACTTCTTCACTTCATCGTTCTCTATTCCAGCGTTAAGCTCCTCTTCCGGAAGCTCTTTAACTGACAATCCTGAAATCGTATTTACTACAAGACCTATCACTGCATAAATAATAGCTACGAATCTCCATGCAGCAGCACCTCCACCGCATACATCAACAAATGCAACTGTTATAGACTGAATTATAAGACTTGTTGAAAAGGCAAAAATAAAACGGTAAGAGCCCATCTGTACACGCTCTTTGTTGTTCTTTGTTACCAGCGAAGTAAGTGCAGAATATGCAATATTATTTGCTGTGTAAAATACACCATTCAATAATGTATATGCTATAAAAAACCATGCATACTGAGCAGTCCTGCCCCAGCTTGTAGGAATTGCAAAAACTGCTACAAGTGTCAAAGCACAACCTATATAGCCATAAATCATCCAAGGCCTTGCTTTTCCAAGCTTTGTATGTGTTTTATCAATAAGTGAACCAAAGAAAACATCTGTAAAACCATCAAATAATTTAGATGCTGCGATTAATGTTCCAACAATTCCTGATGCAAGTCCTATAGTATCTGTAAGATATACCATAACAAAGGACGTCAGGAATGCATATACTACATTTCCTGCAATATCACCGGAACCATAACCAATTTTGTTGTACCACTTTAAGTACGTCTTTTCTTCCATGAGAAACCTCCAATAAATTACTTTGTTTTATCTTTAACAGCTATACCTATTTTATATATTTGTGCAAATTTTGTCTATAAACATAACAGGCTGTAATATGCACAAAATGATACACTCTAAATCAACCTTTTGTCCATAAATATAAATAGACAAAACATGCATAAACTGGTACAATACAAGCGGAGGTGTATAATGTATATTAACACGGGATATTTGAATCATTCACATAAAGATTTTAAAGATAAAAGCCGCCCTCTGATTGTAGGAAGCTGCGGAACCTATCGCCTGTCACAGCATCCTAAGATGCCTACATACAGGCCCAGAGGAAGACTGGATTACCAGATTATATACATATCATCCGGTCTTGTTCATTTCCACTTTGACAATCCTGAAAATGAGACAATCATTCCAGCAGGACATATAGTGTTATTTCGCCCAAAAGAGCTTCAAAAATATGAATTTTATGGTAAGGATAAGACTCAGATATATTGGATTCACTTTACCGGAAGCGACGTAAAAAACACTTTAAGAAAATACGGATTTACAGACAATAAAAGAGTCTTTAATGTTGGAACGTCTCTTGAATATGAACAGGTTTTCAAAAGGATTATTACAGAGCTTCAAAGATGTCAGGACAATTATGAGGAAATGCTCATGCTTTTGCTACGACACCTTTTGATTATATTTAATCGTAAAATAACAACTGAGCATGTAATCAGAAATGAATTCCTTGACAGCCAGATGGATACAGCAATTACATATTTCAATACAAACTACAACCGCTCTATTAACGTGGAGGAATATGCTTCATCAATTGGTATGAGCATAAGCTGGTTTATCAGGAGCTTTCGGAAATATACCGGTAATACACCAGTACAATTTCTCACAGCACTAAGGATGACAAACGCACAGGTGCTGCTTGAAACAACATCCTACTCTATAAACGAGATTGCAGGCATTGTCGGATACAATAATCCACTATACTTCAGTCGTTTATTCCATAAACAAAAAGGCTGTTCTCCTTCTGAATACAGAGCCAGAAATACATAATAAAATGACAAAAGCAGGAGCAAATGCTCCTGCTTTATCCGGCTTAAGCAAAAACCTAAACCACTTCTAATAGGGATTTATTGGAAGTTTATATTACGTATCTCTGCCTGTAGAATCTTTTATCTGCAATTCATAGCCCAATATAGAATGCGGAAGAATCTTATTTTCGTTGAGATACGTGTATAAAAGTCTGCCTGCTTCTTTGCCTAAGGCTGCCTCATCCTGATAAATACAACTGATAGACGGAACGAATTCATCCAACAGCTTACTGTTGTGAAGAGAGGCTATCTTGATATCCTCCGGAATCTTCATTCCCATACTTTTAAGTATTCTGATGACACCAAGACAGATATTATCATCCATACACAGGATGCAATCCACATTTGCCGCCAGACTCTTTTCTACCGCCATTTCAGCCACTATTTCAGATTCTGTATCATAGAAGATCAGACTTTTATCCAAATACATATGGTTCTTCATATGTGCTCTAAGTATTCCATCAAGCCTTATCTGATTAACCTTATGGCCTCTTTCTGCACACATTACAGCCATCTTATTGAGTCCCTTGTGAATAAGCGCATTGGTAATATCATAACATGCAGCCTCATTGTCTGTGTCTACTCTTAAAACAGACTTATCATCACAAGGTCCAATTATTACAAAAGGTACACCATTTTCTTTCAGAAACTGTATTTCATCATCATTCTCAACAGTACGTGTCAGGATGACACCATCCATCACATGATTTTCTACAGCCCCCTTCAGATTACTGATATCGTCAGGTGAAATCTTTATCAAATTTATCTGATATCCTCTTATAGAGAAATAATCATACACACTGTATAATACATTTGAAAAATACGGAATTTTTACAAAATCGCCCTCTCCCGGGAGAACGACAGATATCATCTTCGTCACTATATCAGAATAATGTCTTTCTCTGGTATTTGGGATTAGATTATGTGATTCCAGATACTCATTAATCTTTACTCGTGTATTCTGTGATATTCTGCCGCTCCCTGATAATGCTCTTGAAACGGTTGAAGGCGATATATCAAGCTCTTTTGCTATTTGACTTATATTTACCTTTTTCTTCTTCATTTCTTTCTACTTAACAGAACCGGTTATTCCTTCTACAAAGTGTTTCTGCAATGCAAAGAATACAATTGCTGTTGGAATAGTTGTAATAAGAACTGCCAGCATGAGCATTCCATAATCAGTAACATAACCAGCTATCAGATTAGATATCAACATAGGCATGGTCTGTGTTGTATTATCAGACATGATTACCTTTGCCCATAAGTAGTTGTTCCATGCGTTCATGAAAGTAACAACACCGGCCGCCGCAAAAATTGATTTCATTGATGGTATATACATTCTAAAGAAGATACCAACCTCGCTAAGACCATCAATTCTCGCTGCTTCTATAATGTCCACCGGAAATGCCTTTGCATTAGTTCTGAACATCATAATAAGTAATGGTGTGGCCAGAGACGGAAGCATAAATCCAACTGCTGTATTCAATAAATTCATTTTTGAATACATACGGAAAAGAGGAACCATCAGTGCAACGAAAGGAATCATCATAGTCATAAGTACTAATCCATATATCTTCTCTTTCGCTTTACTTCTATAAACTTCAAATGCATAGCCTGCAAGTGCACTTACTATAAGTGCAAAGGCAGTAACCAATATAGTGTATTTACATGAATTCAGGAAGCTGCTCCAAAGGGGCTGCTGCGCTGTCAGGTTTTTATAGTTTTCAATAAGATTTGCACCAAATGTAAGCTTGCCCGATATTACATCCACGCTTTTATTTGTTGCAGCTATAACCATCCATAGTAATGGGAAAACTGAAATAATTGTCGCAACTATAAGTAAGATATAGATGCCTGTCATTTTTAATTTACTAGTCACGATCCTCACCTACTTTCATCTGAATAATAGCCAGTATTGCTACCATAATTAAGATAATAAATGACATTGCTGAGGTGTATCCAAAGTTAGGCACGCCCTTGAATGACATATTATAAATATAATGTGACATTGTAATGGATGCATTTCCAGGTCCACCCTTTGTCAGGTTCATAGACTCGTCAAACAGCTGTAATGTTCCGTTTGTAGACATAATTGCTGTCATGAGGATTGTTGGTTTAAGTAATGGGACAGTTATTTTAAAGAATGTCTGGAACGCTGATGCTCCATCTATCTTTGCTGCCTCATATACTGAGTATTCGATATTCTGAAGTCCGGCAAGGTAAAATACCATATTGTAACCTGTCCACCTCCAAACAAGTGCTATAATTATGATTATTCGTGCACTTGTATCATGCGAAAGGAAATTATATGCCGAATCTAAAATTCCAAGTTTCATTGCCAGATTGTTGATAAAACCGTCTGTTGCAAATAACGATCTGAAAATAATAGCATATGCAACAAGTGATGTTGCACAAGGTAAAAAGATTGCTGTTCTGAAAAATCCTCTGAATTTCACTTTTGGATTATTAAGAATTGAAGCAAAAATCAATGCTAAAACAAGCATTACCGGTACCTGAATTATCAGATAAAAAATACAGTTCTTAATTGACTGTACAAAAACGTCATCCTGTAAACATCTTATATAGTTTGAAAAACCACAAAACTTCATATTTGTGCCTGTTCCTGTCTGGAACGATGTAATCAAGGCACTTATCATTGGATATAAGCTGAATAATGTAATAAGTATTATAGCCGGAACCAGAAATCCCCATCCAGTAGCATTCTGTTTTCCCCTCATACTCAGGCCCTTCTTTTTTTTCATATCTGCACCTGCTTTCCATTGTTAAAGTAAAAGCATGGAAAGCGTTTTGCCGCTTTCCATGTCATTTATATGATTGTCTCGTAAATTATTTGCCCATATTGAATTCGACTGTCTGCTGTGCAGTTTCAAGTTCAGAATCAATATCTCCACCACCTACTACATTAGCAAGCGCTGTTGTAAGTGCTGTGTTTGCCTCAGTATAATAAACTCCAAGGTTTACAGAAGGTGTTTTAGAAGCATAATCTGCAATTTCTTTGTATATTGCCTGTCCACCGAAGAATTCCTGTGGCTCATTGTATACTTCACTCTCACTAGCCGGAAGCCATGTTGCTATGGCACCTGACTTAGGAAGGATTGTATCGTAAAGCTCTTTGCTTCCTGCAAATGTTTTTGCAAGGAAATCAGCTGCAAGCTTTGTATTCTTGCAATTCTTTGTAATAGCCCATGTAGAACCACCCTGATTAGAGTAATTAGTTGCTGAATCAACTCCCGGCAGCTTAGGCATATTTGTAAGTCCCCATTTACCTGACTGATCAGTAGCTGTCTGTACAGAAGCAAGTATCCAGCATCCATTCATTACACCGCATGTCTTTCCACTTGTGAATGTTGCAATATACTCATCCCAGCTGTTAACTACTGCAAGTACATGCTTATCTACCATTTCTTTGTAGATTTCAATACACTGCTTAATATTTTTGTTGCCCTTGATATCAGGTGTATCATCATCCTTCCATGTACTAAAGCCTGCAGACTGAAGCATCTGATAAATCAAATCTGAGCTGGCAGCCTGAACTGAAAGGAGTGAGTATCCTGTCTTGCTGTATACATCCTCACCTATCTTTATAAACTGATCCCAATCAATGTCTGTCAGATCATCGATTGTATATCCGGCCTGCTCAAGAATATCCGTTCTATAACATGCAATCTCTGCACCATTATCAAATGGAACACCATAATTTTTACCATCTACTGTAGAAGCTGCGAGCTTTCCTTCTGCAAACTGTGAGAAGTCAATGCCGCTATCAGTGATATCCTGATAGAGATCCGGGTATGTTGTAACATACTTCTGATATGCAAAATCCTGCATAAGGCAGATATCAGGCAGCTTTGAATAATCTCCTGCTCCTACAATTGTTCCAAGCTGTGTCTGTAAGTCATCCCATCCGGTCTCTACAATATTAAGCTTAAAATCAGGATGATCCTTCTGATATACTTTTTCAGCCTCTTTCATCGCATAGATGTTGAATGTCTGATCCCATGCCCATACAGTCAGGGTATTCTCATCCTCACCTTTTGCAGATTTATCATCTGAACCGCCACTTGATCCACAGCCAGCAAACATTCCTGCTGTCATTGATGTAACTAATAATAATGAAAGTAATTTCTTTTTCATATTTGTCCCTCCATTGCGCTCATATTGCGCTATACCTTTTGTGCAAAATGCATATTAAATTTTCGGAACCGGTTTCCTATGTGTTAAATTATACCTACTGCTTGCGCTATCTAGTTATGATTATTGCTACTATATAAATCAATTTTGATAGTTTTTTATTTTTATTGCGCTTTGTTTTGCGCTGTTGCCTCAAAATAAACTGGCATTTTGATAAATATCATGGCAAACCGGCACATTTATTTCGTCATTTCACCAGTTTTTTTCGTAAAATATAGTATTATTCAAATATTTTTGTTCAACAAATGAGCAAAAAAGGAGCCTCACACCAGCTCACGTGTGTGACAGCTCCTTTGAGAAATTATATCTAGTCAATTTTTCTGGTATTTTCCTTCTCATATTGCTTAGGAGTTTTACCTGTAAATTTCTTAAAATTCTTATTGAATGTTGACATATTATTAAAGCCGCATTCCCTTGCCACCTCAGCAATGCTTTTATCCTTCGTGTCAAGTATTTTGCATGCCTGTGTAATACGGATATAATCAACATACTTAAGCGGTGATACACCATAGTGCGACGTAAACAGACTTCGTAAATAACTCTCGCTGATATATGCAGCATCAGAAATATCAGACATTCTTATATCAGAGGCATAATTATCATTAATATATTCTATTGCAAGCTTAAGCTTGTAATTCGTTTCCTCATAATATGTATGCATCAGCAGCCCATTTTCTTGCGAATTTGAATAATTAATCTTGACGATCTCCATAAGCATCGCATAAATCAGACCTTTTAAACAGTTTTTGTATCCATATCCTCTTGTGCGAAGCTGATTCATAATACATTCCAGTTCCTGCGTAAGCATAGGAACTTTTTCATCATTTAAAAGCAGAGGTCTTTGTTCTATTCTGCGTATAGCCTTATCAATATCCCTCTTACCAAAATCATATTGTTCCGTCAGAAATGTTACCTGATTAATGTATACACTTTCCCAATAGCATTTTTCACCATACTCACTTATTATCGTGTGCGGGTAATTACGTGGTACAACAATAATTGTACCTTTATCATAAGTACATACCTCATCATTGAATACTACACGGCCTTTTCCAAAACGACAGATTGAAAATTCCATAAGATTGTGGTAATGATTTGTATCCACTACCTGTCCTTCGCCATTTAAACCATATTCTTTAATTTCACTACTTCCAAGCTTTGCAAATATATCCTCACCTGTGGGTAACTGATAAAACTTGAACTTTGCCTTTTTATTGATATCCATATTATAATGCCAATTTTTTCACTATACTTATCGTTTTAATGAATGACTAACAGATTGTAAAAGAATAATCCTTATCAGTCTCCGCACTGATACGATAATCCTCTTCCACATCAGTTCCCCAGCTGTCGATACCTCCAACGCCTCTTACTGCGCCATATATGCATAAAACAGTTCTTCTTGCCGGTGGCAGTTCTTCATGGTGAAGAGCATTTTCAATCTCAGATGCGGTATAAGGCAGACAAGAAAATGCAAATTTTTCATCATTCTTTTCAATGCGCAGTGTCTGTGATGAGCTATCTGTCCTGCTGTTATCAAGAGCCGTATGTCTTGTAATTTCAAGCCACTCTGTATCCATTCTCATACCACATTCCTGCGGAACAAGATATTGTGTAAGACTCAGATCATCGATCTCATAGATGCCTTCTTGTGCACCTGCTTTTCTGTCAGGATATGTTTCCCCGGAGAGTCCCTTATATAAATATTTGTCAGCCAATGTTGGCATAATAAATCTCATTCCAAATACAGGAAATTCAGGGAGCCCCTGTACTCCATTATAATGTACATCCACGCGAATCTTTCCGGACGCATCAACGCTATAGCTCACAAGAACAGTTGT